>OLNM01000102.1_pt1 | contig 82401 bp, 73 predicted proteins | sample 1672391 | NCBI WGS metagenome assembly OLNM01 (sample SAMEA3136680, study PRJEB25190) | human gut metagenome | reverse complement strand
TTTTTGTTCTGAATTTTCTCAAAAATCCAAAGGTCTAAACCAGACCTTTTATTTTCTGAATTTTCAGGGTTTTACATACTGTTTAATCTTCAATTATCAAGGATCTCATTTCGTTGTCAGACTTGTTTGCTGCAACGGTTATTTATTATAACCGGTTGTTTTTCATTTGTCAACAACTTTTTTAATTTATTTTTCCGTTTCATCTGAAACGATTGCTGCTCTCTCAAGCGCGAAGATTATAATAGCAAACCTCAAACCGTTTGTCAACAACTTTTTTATTATTTTGTATCATTTTTTTGGTTCTACAGTATTGTATAAATTATATATACAATTAATACATTATCACAAAACCCGCAGAAACAAGATTTCTCCTGCTCCTGCAGGTCAAATGCTTCTAATTTATCTTACAATACCGGAGTCCATGCCATTTCATAAATGCCATCCACATCATCTGTTGCTGTGATCAGGCCAAGGCGTACATATTTCTCAATAACTCTCTTTAAAGAGTCTCCCGTAAATTCATCTGATAAACCAAACTGTAATGCATTATTGATCATAACATTCATGTCATAATCGCCACCATTCCAGCCACGGTCAAGAAGCAGCTGTGTTGCATCTTCCGGATTTTCATGCATCCAGGAATGTGCTTTCTGAACAGCCTGGGTGATCTTTTTCGCAATCACTGGATTTTCCTGTACAAATGTACGGTTCATAGCAATAACACAGCAGCTGTCTTTTGCAAAATCTTCATCCTGTAAGGAACGGACGCATTTTAACTTGCCCTCTTTCATCATTGCATAGGCAAAGGTATCACTTAAAAGAGCGGCGGAGATCTCGCCACGTTCCATAGCTGCGATACATGCGTCAGAAGAAACCTGAGTCAGAGTTACATCCTTTAAAGGATCGATCCCATCTGCATCTAATAATAAAGAAGTGATGTTGTAATCAGATGCTCCTATTCCATTTGGTACAGAGATCTGAGTCCCTTTCAGATCTTCAGTGGTGTTATATTCGCTGTCTGCCAGTGCATAAAGAGACTTACAGCCAATATGCGCGCCGCCGACAAAGGTAATATCTACACTGTTGGTGATCGGTACCAGCATGGTAGCAATATGTCCTACTGCCACGGTAGCCTGCTGTGTTCCCAATGCTTCTATATAAGAAGTTCCTTTAAAACCTTCTGCAGTCAGCCCAGCTTCTTCATAATATCCTTTATCATCTGCTACGGTAGGTCCTGAAGTACAGCCATCAGACATATAATATAATACAGGCTTTCCATAAGCTGGCTCTTTCTCCATAGCTGCTTTCTCTTCTTCTGTTGGAGTCAGATCAAAATCCTCCATATCAACAAAACGTCCGGGAATATCTACCGGAGTAAACAGTGCTTCCCATTTGCCTGCCGCAAAAGCTTCTGATGCATTCATATGAACATCTGATACATTTACTTCTACTTCTACGCCATCCTGGCCCATTTCGATCTGTCCATCATTGTTCAGATCTCCTGCCAGCTGTTCCTTTTCGGTTGCTTTTGTTGCCTCTGCCTGTTTTCCCCCACAAGCTGTCATAGACATTCCTACTGAAAGTGCCAGCATTGCTGCAAGTGTTCTTTTCGTTCTCATAATACCTTCTCCTTAATAAATGATGTTATATATTTCTCCCCGCAAAATGAAGCTGGTTCAAAATCATATTTCTGTATCTGATAAATCTCTCCGAAGAGCGGTCTCTTGGAAATTCTTCTTCTATTTTAATATCTGCAATGATCCTTCCCGGATTTGCGTCCATTACAATAACCCTTGTTCCCATATAAATGGCTTCATCTACATCATGTGTCACCATCAACGCCAGCTGCCTGTGTTCTCTCCACATAGAAAGGATCTCGTCCTGCATATTCATGCGTGTAAATGCATCAAGAGCCCCCAGCGGTTCATCTAACAATAAGATCTCCGGCTGACTGATCAGTGTCCGGACCAGTGCCACTCTCTGAGCCATTCCTCCTGAAAGTTGTCCCGGATAATCGTCCCGGAAACCTTCCAGTCCGATCACATGAAGCATATGCTCCACTTTTTCTTTTCCATTTGCATCGTTTAACCTTCCCTGCATTTTTAAAGGAAAAGCAATGTTCTTCTCCACTGTAAGCCATGGAAATAAGGTAGGTTTCTGAAAAACCATTCCTCTCTCAGGGGATGGACCTGTGATCTCTTTTTCATTTACTGTTACTTTTCCTAATGTAGGCTGGATCAGACCGGCCACCAACCGCAGGATCGTGGATTTTCCACAACCTGAAGGTCCCACCAGACTGATGAACTCCCCACTTCTCATTTCAAGATCAATACAGTCAAGAGCATGGGTGACTTCATCATTTTCTACCTTTGCAAAGCTTTTGGAAATATTTTCCAATTTTAATAATATTTTGTTGTTCTCATCCATAATTCTTCACTGCTCCGTTCTGCCACCTGAGCACATGGCATTTCACGCGGTCTAATATTTTTGTTACAACTGTAAAAATAAAGCAGATCACAAACAGAGCCGCAAACATTTTGTCATAACTTGCCCAGGATTTGCTCCAGTTCATATACCATCCAAGTCCTGATTTTACGCCGAGCATCTCTGCGATCATAATAGCTGTACAGGAACTGCTCATAGCCTGGGTACATCCCTGTAAAATAGAAGGCATGGCGTGAGGCAACGCAACCTGAAAAACAAGCTGTTGCTCACTGGCACCTAAGGTACGGGCTGCTTCAAAATAATCTCTGTCTACATTTGCGATCCCTGTCATAGACGCAACGGTTACCGCAAACCAGGAGCCAAGGGCAATGATAAATACCGCTCCTCCAAATAAAGAAGATGCTATGACCATCATGATCGGGATCCAGGTAGACGTAGGGATCGGACCTAAAAATTTGATCACCGGATCTACCCAGTAACGGGCTTTTTCTGAATAGCCGCAGGTAATACCTGTTACCAGTCCCAGGCTCACACCTGCAAAATATCCCAAAAATAAAAGTCCCAGCGTATGGATGGTACAATCCAGTATCATGGCCCGGTCTGTCCATGCTGCGTTTAATATAAAGTTCATACACGGTACAAAAGGCTGGGTAAGAACTCCTGTTTTCAGGGTCAGATAATCATAACCTGCAAACAATAAAAACAGCGCTGACCATAAGGGCGCACGGTAACGAAATTTCTCATACAACCGCTTATCTCCCTTACAATGCAAAATAGCGGCAGCTATGCCGTATCCATTATAAAGAACCATCATCAGGATCAAAAATCCCAGGTATGTATACGGATTTCGGTTCATACTATTGTCCGGTATCAGCATATACTCCAAAATTGCTGTCACTGCGCAAATTTCCGGAAGGACCAATATTAATTTCTCGATCAGCCGTTCCTTTCCCGTCTTTTCTTTTGTCTCCAATTCATGCAGTTCTTGACGGGTCAGGCTGACCTTCTTTTGCAGATCTATATTTATACTCTCCCCCATAGTTTCCCCCTGTAAATAATCTTCGCATCTCTTGCTGTGTGTTATTATTTTATCGAGCGGAAGGGAATTTGTCCAATCGCTTTCCTTCAAAAATTTTACTTATTTATTGATATTATCTATAAATAATATTGGCAATATAACGCAAAACGACCCGCAGAAACAGGATCATCTCCTGCCTCTGCGGGCCAGAATTATTATTTATTCTGTTTTATCTCACTTTATTATGCCACTGCTTTTTTTCTCTCAGTTACAAATCTCTTATAAAGAGGAACTGCAACAAACAAAACGGAGATGATAAGCAGTACCAGGCTGATGGGTCTTGTAACGAAAATGGACCAGGAACCATTTGAAAGTACCATACTTTGCAGGTAGTTCTTTTCCATCATGGAACCAAGTACCATGGCAAGTATCAGCGGCGACTGAGGCAGCTTGAACTTGTTCATAAAGTAGCCGATTGCTGCAAATGCGATCATTACCCAGATATTGAATACGCTGTTGCTTACTGCGAATGCACCAGTTACGCAAAGTACCAGTACCAGACCACTTAAGATTTCACGTTTTAACAGAAGGATCTTGCCTGCTAAGAAATTGCAGAATGCAAGGCCCATAGGAAGCATGAAGATGTTTGCAATCAAAAATCCTACTACGATCAAGTAAGCCAGTTCCGGATAATCTCTGTAAAGAGCAGGACCTGGTCTTAAACCCTGGATCATTAATGCGCCTAAGAATAATGCGGAAGTTGCATTTCCAGGAACGCCTAATGCCAGAAGAGGGACCATGGAGCTTGCTACAACTGCGTTGTTTGCAGTTTCAGGTGCCGCTACGCCTTCTGGAACACCAGTACCGAACTCTTTATCAGGGTTAGCACGGCGTGCCTGATCATATGCCAGGTAAATAGCCATGATCATTCCGGCACCTGGGATAACACCGATCAGAGTACCGATAATACCAGACTGCATCCAGGTTGGAAGAAGACGTCTGCACATCTCCTTATCCAGCATTTTAACATGGACACGCTGGATCTTTTCTGTAATGTTCTTTACACCACCGGTAGTTTCGATCAGCTCCAGGATAGAGGATACACCAAACAGACCGATAAGCATTGGAACCAACGGGATACCATCTAACAGATACGGGTTTCCAAAAGTCAGTCTTGGATAACCTGCCTGTGGGGTCAGACCGATGCAGGCAATAAGGAGTCCTAATGCCATGACCAGGATGTTCTTTAACATGGCATTTCCAGCCATACCAACTACTGTACTCATACCCATGATCGCTAACATCAGGTACTCCGGAGGTCCGAATTTAAGAGCCTGGGCAGCCAGGAATGGAGAGAAGAATAAAAGGACCAGAGAACTCATAATGCCGCCAAATACAGAACTGGTGGTGGAAATGCTCAGTGCAAGGCCTGCTTTACCCTGCTGGGTCATAGGCTGACCATCGAAAGCGGTAACTACAGAAGATGCAGTTCCCGGGATCTTTAACAAAATAGAAGGAATGGAACCGCCGTAGCATGCGGAAACGTAGATACCGATCAGCAGACACATAGCTGTCTGAGGTTCCATACCAAAAGTAACAGGAATTAAAACTGCAAGAGTGATACTGTCATTTAATCCTGGCAGCGCTCCTACTACCATACCGATCATAACTCCGCCTATAAGGACTAAAAGGTTCATCGGCATAAGTACACTTTGAAAGCCTAATAAAATATTTGCCATTTTTTCCTCCTAATCCATAAAAAACGGGGTTGGAAGCGGTACGCTTAACAATCCGTTGAACACACCATAGGTAAGCAGTGTTACAAACAGTGCAAACCCAAGGATGACAACCCATTTTTTATAATTCAGATAACGAATGGTGAAAACTGCCAATGCAAAGGTTGCTACAAGGTAACCCGTAATCTTTAATAAAAACGCATATGCGCAAAGTACGATCACAGTTACGATTACTTTCTTTAAGTCCACGCCTTCCATGTTGACTACATTTTTCTGTTCACGAAGGATGAAATATAAGATTGCTGCAGATGTTACGATCATGATCAGAGCAATGATCTTTAAAAACATCCCATCATCCTTAGGAATGGTCATAGAATAGGCAAAGGCTGCAATACCTAATAAAATAAAGATTATAGGCATGGACATTTCTGTTTTCTTATGAAACATGAATTAGCCTCCAATAATTCTCGAAACTATTATTTCTGAGCGTCAACAACGTCCTTTAACTGGGTCATGGTTGCTGCATAGTCCTGTAAGAACTTGTCGAAATCTGCAGAGTTCATATAGGTCACAGGCATGTTTGCTGCTGCCATCTTCTCTTTGAAAGTCTCAGTCTGCATGATCTCGCCAAAAGTAGTATCCAGAACTTCCACTACATCATCTGGAGTATCAGCCGGAACAGCCAGTCCACGGAAGGAACCAACTACCATATCATAACCGGATTCTTTGAAAGTAGGTACATCTGGAAGAGTTTCTGCACGGTCATCGCTCATAACGCCTAAAGCCTTTACAGAACCATCTTTTACAGCGGAAGCTGCTTCACCAGCAGTCATTAAAGCACAGTCAGAGTGGTTGCCCATGATCTGCTGCAGCTGTATGTTTGCACTGTCAGTGTGAAGATAATCAAACTTAACACCTAATTCCTGCTCCATCTGTACACCTGCAAGATGTGGGGAAGTAGACTGACCAGGAGTGGACATCTTTAAAGAACCCTGCTTTGCTGCTTCGATGAACTCCTCTAAGGTGTTATATGGTGAATCCTTTGGAACAACTACGCACTGCGGATCAAAGCATACCATTGCGATTGCCTTGAAATCTGAGGTCTTAAAGCTTGTTTCATTGAAGATCGGATTTGTAACCAACGCTGCAGATGCTGCTAACATGGTATAGCCGTCTGCCTTTGCATTTGCTACATTGGTCTGACCCACGATTGCGCCACCGCCTGGCATATTTTCTACAATAATAGAATGACCATTAAAGTAATCCTTTCCAGCTGCCTCAGAAATAACACGGCAAGTAATATCAACACCGCCGCCTGCATCAAAAGGAACTATGATCTTAATGTTCTTTTCCGGGAATTTGCTGTCTACTGTGCTGGATGCTTCTGCCTTGCTCTCTTCTCCCTCTGCCTTTGCTGCAGTTTCAGCTGGTGCTGCACTTTCCTTTGTCTGGGAACCGCAACCAGTGAGTACGCTTACTGCCACCATTGCTGCTAAAGCAGCTGCTGCCATCTTTCTCATGTTTTTTCCTCCTAATCATTTATAAAAATTATCTTTTATCTGTGTCAGTGCCTGCATCAGTACACTGCGCGGGCACGCTGCATTTAAACGAACAAAACCTCTTCCGGCTTCTCCAAAATGAAGTCCGTCCTGTACACCTACTTTTGCCTGTTTTACAAACCGGTCCATCACTTCTTCTGCTTCCATCTTCAGGTCTCTTACATCGATCCAGAACAAATAGGTTCCTTCTGGTTCTACCAGTTTCATTCCTGGAAGGTTTTCTGAGATATAATCATACACCAGTTGACGATTACCTTCCATATATTCCCGCATCTGGTCTGCATAATAATCGCATTCCTCATATGCTGCACAGAAAGCTACGGTACCGAAGATATTTTCTCCCGTTGCCTTATTTCCAATAAGGATCTCATGAGCCTGGTTCTTGATCCATGGATTTGCAGAGATCATAACCGCTGTACGAAATCCCGGAAGATTAAAGGTCTTGCTTGGGCTGATAAAGGAAATCGTATGCATAGCCACTTCTTCAGATAAAGAAGCGGTTGGAATGTGATGATGGCCGCTGTAAACAATGTCACAGTGGATCTCATCACTTGCGATCCATACATTATTTTCCAGGCAGATCTGGGTCATTTTGCGAAGTTCTTCTTCTGTAAATACTCTGCCAGATGGATTGTGAGGGCTGCAGAGGATGAACATCTTGGTGCGCGGATCCTTGCACTGTTTCTCAAAATCCTCAAAATCGATCTCATAATGACCATCTTTTAAGACCAGTCTGTTTTCTGCGATTCTTCTTCCGTTATTTACAATGCCGTCTGTAAAAGGCGGATACGCCGGAGTCTGTACAACGATCTTGTCTCCTGGTTTTGTCAGTCCCCGGATAGCTGCGATCACACCACCGATAACACCTGGGCAAAACTCAACTTCCCCGCTTTTTACATGCATCCCAAATCTGCGGTTCAGCCATCCTGCTGCAGCTTCCTTCATGCGTTCACTGGTATGGGTATAACCATAAATGCCATGAGCTGCTCTTTCACAGATTGCTTTGACTACAGGTTCTGGACTTAAAAAGTCCGCATCTGCGATCCACATAGGGATCACATCTTCCGGATAGAAAACAGGATTGTATTTCTTGGAATCTGTTCCTCTCCGGTTTACTACTTCATCAAAATCATGTACTCTCATTTTATTCCTCCAGATTTTTAATAGCTCTGGCAATAGCTGCTGGTGCTTTCTTGCACTTATCTTCTGTTACTGCACAAGGTGAGAAACGGATGCCCTTTTCAAGAGGAACTACGAAGATCAGTTCTTTCTGCAATTCATCTGCCAGTTTCTGCGGATCCTTATAAGGAATGGTAATAAAAAATCCATGCTTATAAGGGCAGCATTTTAAACCTGCTTTTTCGGCCTCTGCCATGAATGTCTTGCCCCTGTATGTAATGGTCTGGGCAAATTTGCGTCTTTCGTTATCTGCCTCTTCTTTCTGCTTCGGGTCTAAGCAGATCTCAACTAATACCTTCTGTGCAGAACGGATCACGTTGGACCAGGTAGAACGGGAAGAGAAGGACATTGCTGCCTTAAAGCTTTCTGCAGCTTCTTTGGTAGGTGACAGACACACAACAGCGCCGCAGCGCATACCGCACATGGTAAAGCTCTTTGACATACTGAATACTACAGTCAGCATGGTATTCTCAGGAAGATCTTTTAACTCATCAAAAATCTTACGGGACTCTTCAAATTCTTCATCATAATCGATATAGGAAACATCCAGACAAAGGGTGATCTTCTGCTCCGGGTCTTTTGCGTATTTCTTTACCAGATCCGCTACCCCTTTCATCTCCTGTGGTGTCATGCTGTAACCAGTTGGGTTATTTGCAGGTGTATTTAAGATAACTAACTGACGTTTCTGACGGGATGTGAGATCTGCCAGCTTTGCATCCAGCGCTTCCAGATTGAACGTCCCTTTTTCATTGAACATTTCAAAAGTCTCAAGCTTTCTGCCATGCTCTTCGCAGATTCCTCTGTAAGGGCCCCAGAAATATTCCGTAGTTAAAACAGATTCTCCCATTTCCAGGAAATTCCATACCACATGGCGCAGGGCGCCGCAGCCGCCTGGTGTAGGAACTGCTTCTAAATAAAATCCCCTGTTGTCATCACCTAAAAGGGACTGCTCTACTGCTTCTCTGAAGCCTTCTACACCGCTGATAGGCGCATAGCTGAACATTTCTCTTGCAGGCATTGCTTTTAACTTTTCTTCTACCATAGGAAGTACCATCAGATCCCCGTTATCGTCAATGCATTCCCCCAAGGTTGCATTGATAACGGCATCTTCTCCGTACTCTGCAATGGCCTTTTTCGCCTTCTGGCTGTTTTCAAAGATCTTGTCCTTCTTCTGTGGTCTCACAGCATGAGGCGCTAATGTTACATATTCCATTTTTCTATCCTCTTATTTCATTTTTTATCCTTCCGATCAGTCCGCCGTTATCCATAATCTTCTGTACAAAGGGCGGGAAGGGAGCTATTTCATACTTCTTTCCCAGTCTTTCATTTATAAGAACGCCCTGATCAAAATCTGCCATCAGTTCATCGCCTTCTTTACAGTCATCTACTGCTTCTGCACAGATGATAATAGGAAGACCATTGTTAATGGCATTGCGGTAAAAGATCCTGGAAAATCCTTTTGCAAGGATACAGGAAAAACCTGCTGCCTTAATGGATTTTGGAGCATGCTCTCTGGATGAACCACAACCAAATCCAACTCCGGCCACCAGTACATCCCCCTGCTCCATTCTGGTTAAAAGGGTCGCATCATAATCTTCCATGCAATGCTTTCCCATTTCTTTTTCATCAGTAATGCTGGTATATCTTGTGGGGTACATCTGGTCTGTATTTACATTGTCGCCAACGACTCTTGCTTTTCCCTGAAGTTTCATTCCATCACCTCCTGAGGATGTGTGATATAGCCGGTCAGTGCGCTGGCCGCTGCTACTGCAGGGCTGCTTAAGTAGATCTCAGACCGAAGATGGCCCATTCTTCCGGTAAAATTCCGGTTGGTAGTTGCCAAAGCACGTTCACCCTGTGCCAGAATTCCCATGCTTCCGCCGATACATGGTCCGCAGCATGGAGTCATCACTGCACATCCCGCTTCCATCAGATCCATGATATAACCGGCTTCCATAGCTTCTTTGTAGATCTTTGGTGTAGCCGGGATAATGATCACCCGCAGGCCTTCTGCTACTTTCTTTCCTCTTAAAATATCCGTAGCTTCTTTAATATCAGAAAGTCTTCCATTGGTGCAGGAACCGATCACAATCTGATCCAGCTTTATTTTTCCAAATTCGGAAAAACATTTTCCATTGTCCGGCTTTCCAGGGAAAGCAACTACAGGCTCAACTTTGCCAAGATCCAGTTCAATGATCTGATCGTAAGCATCGGCATCTGCTGTTTCGTAAGCAGCATTCTTTTCTGCACCAACTTTTTTCAGATACTCGGTTGCAATCTCATCTACCGGGAAAATAGCATTTTTTGCACCTGCTTCCACTGCCATGTTACAGATGGTCAGGCGGTCGTCCATGTTCAGTTCCTCAATGGCTCCTGCAAATTCGATGGACTCATAATCAGCACCGTTAACGCTGATCTCCTTTAAAAGCCATAAGATCACATCTTTACCGGAAATCCATTTGCTCTTCTTTCCTGTAAATACTACCTGAATGGCTTTTGGAACCTGAAACCATAACTTTCCGGTAAGCATTGCCGCTGCCATATCTGTGCTTCCAACGCCTGTAGAAAAGGCTCCCAACGCTCCGTAGGTACATGTATGAGAATCAGCTCCTACGATCAGGTCGTTACAATGTACATATCCTTTTTCAGGAAGGAGTACATGCTCAATACCTACTTTTCCTACATCATATATAGATTTTATTCCCTGCTCTTTTGCGAACTCACGACATACCTTGCACTGCGTCGCAGACTGGATATCTTTATTGGGAGTAAAATGGTCCATGACGATCACTACTTTATCCGGATCCATGACTTTAGCATCTTCGATCTTGGAAAATTCACGGATGGCTACCGGAGTAGTCAGGTCATTTCCAAGGATCAGATCTACATTTGCTTCGATCAGTTCTCCGGCTTTCACAGATTCTAAACCACAGTGTCTGGCTAAGATCTTTTGTGAAATTGTCATATTCATCTTGATCTTTCCCTTTCTTTTTTTATTTATTTTTGATGATGTCATTGTACAAAATCTCAACCAATATGTAAAATACTGGTTTTTTATAGTGATATAGTCATTGACTATACATCTTAAGTTGCGTTAAGATTTATTTATAGTTATTGAGAAGGAGGCAGACCCTATGAGACTGACACAACTGCAGTATTTTATGGCCGTATATGAACACCAGAACATTACAAAAGCAGCAGAAAAACTGCACATATCACAGCCCAGCATTACCATTGCTTTAAAAGAACTGGAAAATGAATACCATGTTAACCTGTTCCACCGTATCAATAAAAAGATGTACCTGACCGAAGAAGGACAGATTTTCTACCGCTATGCTTCCGCTATTTTAAAAAATGTACAGGATCTGGACAACAGCATGCAGGATCTTACCGGCAACCGGAATATGATAAAGCTGGGAATGCCTCTGCAGATCGGTGCCTTTCTTCTTCCTTTATTGTGCAAAGATTTTAAAACTGCCTACCCCAAGATCAATTTAAGCCTGGTAGAATGCGGAGCTATGGACATTGTAGACAAGCTCTTACGGGAAGAACTGGATATCGCCGTCGCCTGTATTGAAGCGCAAAGCACAGTTCTTGATCTGATCCCCCTGTTTGAAACAGAGATCTGCTTCTGTGTCCATAAAAGCCATCCTCTGGCGTCAAGATCCAGCATTTCCTTTGAAGAATCCTGTACTTATTCTGTAACCATGGTTCCAGAGGGTGCCTATACCTATAAACGTATCTGGTCTGTAGCCGATAAAAAAGGGGTACATCCAAAAGTTGAGCTCTACTCCCTGCAGCTTTATACCATTTTAAATCTTATCAGGCTGGCTGATATGGGATCATACCTTATAAAAGAGGCAGTTGCACACACACCTGATATTGTTGCTATTCCATTTGAAGACTCTCTTCCGGTCACTGCCAGCACATTGACAAAAAAAGGACAATTACTCTACACAGATTCCAAAGCTTTGATCAGTTTTATCCGGGAAAAATACCGAATTCATAGTGACAAAAATTTTTAGATTGTTAAAAATTATTGCAAACATTTTGTATTTTTTATAGTGCATTTTTTACAATTCTATGTTATACTTATTAATGACATTTATTATCATTAAACAAAATATGTGTTCACAGGATTTCAGGCATGGTTTTGCAGCAATATCTGTAATGACAGATGCCTGATCAGATGAACATACAATAAAAATTCAGGAGGATTCATATGAGCAGATTGGAGTTGTTCACCCCAAGTAAAGACCAGCTGATGGTTGAGAGTCTTTACAAAAATCTGGAGCAGCGTATCGTGGCAAGCCCTCCAGGTATCTGCCCTGTTGACATAACAAGGGCCTTTATTGAAATGTGCCATGCACAGACCTGTGGAAAATGTGTTCCCTGCCGTGTGGGACTTCATCAGTTGAAACATATGATCACCAATGTGTTAAATGGCGATGCTGATTACGAGATCCTGGACCTGATCGAGGAGACTGCCCTTTCCATTATGCAGACCGCCGACTGTGCCATTGGCTCTGAAGCAGCCAAAATGGTATGGCGCATGGTACATACCTGCCGTGATGATTTTGAGGCACACATCCGCAATAAACGATGCAGCTGCGCTATTTCCCAGCCAGTTCCATGTGTTGCCCTCTGTCCGGCCCATGTAGACATTCCCGGTTATATTGCCCTGGTAAGAGACGGACGCTTTGCAGATGCTATCCAGCTGATCCGTAAGGACAACCCATTCCCTTCTACCTGCGGTTTTATCTGCGAACATCCATGTGAAGCACGCTGCCGCCGCAATATGGTAGATACCTCCGTAAATATCCGCGGACTGAAACGTGCTGCTGCTGATCTTGCTGGAAAAGTCGCTCCGCCAGCCTGTGGTCCTTCCACAGGCAAGAAGATCGCCGTTGTAGGCGGCGGACCTTCCGGCCTCTCTTCTGCCTATTATCTGCAGTTAATGGGACATCAGGTCACTGTTTATGAGATGCTGCCAAAGCTGGGTGGTATGCTGCGATACGGTATTCCAAACTACCGTCTGCCAAAGAACCGCCTGGAAGAAGATACAGATGCCATCCTGGAAACCGGCATCCAGGTACATTACAATGTAAAGATCGGTGAAGATATTAAACTGGACGAACTGCGAAAAGTATATGACGCAGTGCTTATTACAGTAGGCGCTTCTACAGATAAGAAGCTTGGCCTTCCAAATGAAGATGCAGCGGGTATTACTTCTGCTGTGGATTTCCTTAGAAACGTAAGCCTTGGGGACTGTCCTGATCTTAGCGGCCAGGAAGTAGCTGTTATCGGTGGCGGAAACGTATCCATGGATGCTGTCCGCACTGCCATCCGTCTGGGTGCAAAGAAAGTCAGCATCGTTTACCGCCGCCGCGTAGCTGATATGACTGCTCTTCCTGCTGAGATTGAGGCAGCTGTTGCAGAAGGTGTAGAGCTGCTCACTCTGGTTGCTCCGGCTGGCATTGAAGTTGATGAAAATGGACGTGTAAGCGGTATCCGGGTCACTCCGCAGATGATCAGTACCATCAAGGACGGCCGTGCAAGTGTAACTGCCAGCGGTGAACCGGAATATGTGATCCCATGCCAGACCATGATCATTGCCATTGGACAGAATATTGAGATCAAACATTATGAAGAGTCTGGTATCCCGGTATCCAGAGGTAAGATCGTTACTCTGCCAAACGGTGGATTTGCTGATATCCCAGGCGTATTTGCAGGCGGTGACTGTGCTTCCGGCCCGGCCACTGTTATCAAAGCCGTAGCTGCCGCAAAGGTAACTGCTGCCAACATTGACGAATATTTAGGATATCACCATGAGATCACCTGTGATATTGAGATCCCGATCCCAAATAACAACGACCATACTCCATGCGGCCGTGTAGAACTGTCTGAACGGGAAGCAAGTGAACGTAAACACGATTTTGAAGGTGTTGAAAACTGCATGAACAAGAAAGAAATAGCGCAGGAATCCGGACGCTGCCTCCGCTGCGATCATTTCGGCTTTGGAATCTTTAAAGGAGGGCGTGAGAAATTATGGTAAATTTAACCATCGACAAACTGCCTGTATCTGTAAAAGAAGGCACTACCTTAATGGAAGCAGCCGAGTCTATCGGCATCCATATCCCACACTTATGCTACTGGAAAGGTTTAAATGAGATCGCTGCCTGCCGCGTATGCGTTGTAGAATTAGAAGGACGTGACCATCTGATCACTGCCTGCAACAATAAGGTAGAAGAAGGCATGGTCGTTTATACTAACAGCCCAAAGGTACGCTTAGACCGCCGTCTTACTGTTCAGCTGATCTTATCCCAGCATGATTGCCGGTGCGCTACCTGTGTAAGAAGCGGCAACTGTTCTCTTCAGAAGATCGCAACGGATCTGAACGTCCAGGATGGTCTTTTTGAGGAACGTCTGGAAAAGCAGCCATGGGATAAAACATTCCCTCTGATCCGTCAATCCGAAAAATGCATTAAATGTATGCGCTGCGTTCAGGTCTGTGACAAGATCCAGGGCTTAAATATCTGGGATCTGGAAGGTACCGGTTCCCGTTCTACTATTAATGTAACCGGAAACCGTAAGATAAATGAAGCTGACTGTTCTCTCTGCGGTCAGTGTATCACCCACTGTCCTGTTGGAGCACTTCATGAGCGTGACGATACAGAAAAATTATGGAGAGCTTTAGCTGATCCTAATAAAACAGTCGTTGTACAGGTTGCTCCTGCTGTCCGTGCTGCATGGGGCGAAGGTCTTGGATTTACACGGGAAGAAGCTACCATTGGAAAGATTTTTGACGCTTTAAAGAAAATGGGAGCTGATTATGTATTTGACTCCTGCTTCACTGCTGACCTTACCATTATGGAAGAAGCAAATGAGCTGTTAGTCCGCCTTGGCAAAGGGGATTTAAAAGACCGTCCAATGTTCACTTCCTGCTGTCCGGGATGGGTACGCTTTGTTAAGAGTGAATTCCCACAGTTTGTAAAACAGTTATCTACTGCCAAATCCCCAATGCAGATGTTTGGTGCTGTAATGAAGAGCTATTTTGCAGAGCAGATCGGCAAAAAGCCGGAAGATATCTTCTCTGTTGCCATTATGCCTTGCCTAGCTAAAAAGGGCGAAGCAAATATGGAGCTGTTCTACAAGGAATATGCAGGTCATGATACAGACTGCGTGATCACTACCCGTGAGCTGATCCGCATGATCAAGGGTTCCAGCATCATTACTGACCGTCTTACTGATATTGAACCGGACCGTATCTTCCACGACGCTTCCGGTGCCGGTGTGATCTTCGGCGCTACAGGCGGTGTTATGGAAGCTGCCCTGCGTACTGCCTACTATGCTATCATGGGCGAAAACTGCGCTCCCGATGCCTTTAAAAATGTACGCGCTTCCTCCCAGGAGACCGGTATTACAGAAGCTGAATTTGAATTAAACGGACAGATCCTGCGTATTGCTGCTGTCAGCGGTCTGGGAAATACCAGAAACCTGTTAAAAGCCATTGAACGCGGTGAAAAGCATTACGAATTTGTAGAAGTTATGGCATGCCCTGGCGGCTGTGTAGGCGGAGGCGGACAGCCTCAGCATGACGGCGTGGAAATGGCCTTTGAACGCGGAAAGAACCTGTATTTCCTGGACGCGAATGCTGATATCCGCCGTTCCCATGAAAATCCGGATGTAAAGGCTCTTTATGACAACTACTTTGAACAGCCATTAAGCCATAAGTCCCATATGCTGCTGCATACTGACCATAACAAGTGGCAGATGCCGCCAAGTCCTCAGAGAAACCGCAATGGATATGTTATTAATCCCAATGCGAAATTACAGGGATAAGATGTGAGATCTGACCCCCTTTTGGGGGATTTGCGAAAATCATAAAAACAAAAAATCTTCCGGTGTTGGAATTTTTCCATACCGGAAGATTTTTTATATCATTTTTTCGTTACATGATAAATCCTGCGATCACGTATAGTACAAAACTGATCACTGCAATACTGCACACATAAGGGAACTGGGTCTTTATATGGTCTATGATATCGCAGCCCGTAGTGGAACAGGTCATAATGGTGGTATCGGAGATAGGTGATGCGTGGTCACCGAAGATACTTCCACCAAACATAGCTCCTGCTACTAACGGAATGCTGTTGCCCATGGAATATGCCATAGGAAGTGCAATAACTGCCATAATAGCCATAGTTCCCATAGAAGTTCCTGTTGCAAAGGAGATCAGGACTGCGATCAGGAAGGTCAAGGCAGGAAGAAGAGCCGGGCTTAAGAACTGCTGGAAAATACTGGAAAGATAAGTACCTGTATCCAGAGACTTAACTACATTACCCATGGTAAATCCAAACAGAAGAACAAAGGTAATAGGAAGCATGCCGCTCATGCCCTTGAAGATCTCGTCAATTACCTGGCTGACGGTAAATACTTTTTCTGCTACGCAAAGAACAGATGCTACTAATAAGGCTATGATAACTGCCCAGATCAGAGCCTTCATACCAGAACCGTTCATCAGGTTTCCATTACCAGTAATGATCAGTGCTGCAAACATAACTGCGATCAGAGTACCTACCGGAAGAAGCAGGTTGATGGCTCTTGGAGTGAAACCAGATACTGCTTTAGAAGTATCGGAGTCCGCCTTTTTGTGGATCGGATCATCCAGTTCGCCGGTTGTTGCTGCTCTGGCTTCTGCCTTCGCCATTGGTCCAAAGTCTTTCTGTGTTAATGCCAGTACCAGAACCAGAAGGATCGCCAGGATACAGTAGAAGTTTATAAACAGGGACTGGAACAGAACGGATACAGACTGATCTTCCGGTACACCACCGGTTACCAGATAACCTGCCATAGCTGCCAGCCAGCCGCTGAATGGGAATAATACACACCATGGTGTGGAAGTGGTATGTACGATAAAAGCTGCTTTCTCATGAGGTACTTTTAAAGCATCATTTACAGGTCTTGCAACAGAACCTGTTACCATACAGCTTAAGGTCCCGGAAGTAAATACCACCAGACCTAACAGCCAGGTGAAAAGGTTCGCCCCTCTTTTAGACTTGATGAGCCCCTGTTTCTTTACAACAACATTTACGAAGCCCTCAATACCGCCGGACTTCTCTGCCAGATGGATCACTGCTGCTGTGATCAGTACAGAGCCGATGATCAGGGTGTTGCTCTCTGTCATGGTATCCAGGATGCTGTAAATACCTGCATTTAAGCCTGTAAATACTGCAAAATGGTTCAATACCAAGTTTCCTGTAAGGATACCGATCAAAAGTGAGATAAATACGTTTTTCGTTGTCAGTGCCAGCGCAATGGTAAGGACTGGCGGCACAAGTGACCATACACCAAATTCCATACTGTTTTCCCCTTTCACTTTTCCTTTTTGTATTATGTACTTTTGTATTTTCAGTCGCCTTTTTCAGACGTTTCTGACCATATTTTTAAAAATCTTATGACACTTTCTATCATACTTTTTATGACAGCTTTCTCAGTGCAGTTCCCAGATCTCCCTTTACGATCTTGCAGTCTTTTGCTGCCACTTCACCACCGATCAGCACATAGTCAATACCTGTTGGTGGGATCATAGGATCGTCAAAGTTTGCTCCGTCCTGGATCTTTTCCATATCAAAGATAACTACATCTGCGTCAGCGCCTACATTTAAGCGGCCCTTGTTAGAAAGTCCCAGACGTTTTGCAGGAGCTGCTGTCATTTTTTCAATTCCGTCATACAGAGAAATGTCCCCTTTTCTTACAAACTCTGAAAGGAATCTTGGGAAAGTACCGGCTGCTCTTGGATGGCCGTGGCCATTGTCGATGAGGCCGTCGCTTCCTACCATAACGCCAGGATCTGCAAATGCCATTCGGATGTCATTTTCATCCATTACATAGCATACCGTCAGGCACTCCGGGAAGTCACGGCGCATTTCCGCAAAGGTCTCCGGTGTACATCTCTGTCCTTTATACTTTCCTTCTGTCAGCTGGCATGCACTGTAATCACAGTGATAACGCTCCAGCCAGCCATCATCATAGGTAGTTGCGCCAATTCTGGTGGAAAATGCAAAGTATGGATAGCAGTCGCAGGCAACATCAATACCGTTCATGCGGTAACCATCTACCTGGCGCAGCAGCTGTTTCATCTGTCCGAAACCGGCCATGCTGCCGATATGGGATACCTGCACCGGAATGTTGTATAATTTTCCTGCCTCTGCCACTTCTGCTACTGCTCCAAACACTCTGTCCTCGTCATCTCTTACATGAGCGGAGATCATTCTGTGTTCCTTTTCACAGCAGGAAGCAGTATCTAAGAATTCGTCACGGCCTGTTCCCGGAACATAGCGAAGTCCGTAGGAAATTCCCACACAGCCTGCTTCAAGGGCTTTTTCAAGGCCTTTTTTCATATGTTCCTGCTGCTCTTTTGTAACAGGTGCATATTTATCCAGGGCGCCTGCTGCCTCTCTGAAATACTGATGGCCTGCAAAAAGCATTACATTCACTGGTGCGCCGTCTTTTTCTACCATATCCAGATATTTCACCGGATCATACACATTGATACCGCAGTTTCCGCCTACTGCTGTGGTAACGCCCATACGCAGCATGGCATCAAAGATACAGAATTCAATTTTTCCGTCTTTTACCGGGTCCTCATGCATATGAATGTCGATAAAACCAGGAGCCACTACTTTTCCTGTGGCATCAATAACCCTGTCAGCCTCAGGTTCTTCTTCTGTTACAGCCACTACCTTTCCGTCTTCCAGTATCAGGTTTAAATAAGCCTGTACCTGGTTGGCCGGATCGATGAGAAGGCCGTTTTTGATCAGTGTTTTCACGACCTTATCCCTCCTTTTATCTACTCACAAATCCCGCACTTACGTGCTCTACTGCCTGCTTACGCAGGCGATTTAGTATAACTTACCTAAAATCTCATGCTCTGCAAACAGGGCAGTTGCTCCGCCGGTGTGCCAGAATACTACATTGCTTCCCTGAGGAACTCTTCCGCTTCTTACATAGTCGATAAGACCGGCCAATGCCTTTCCTGTGTATACAGGATCCACAAACAGGCCTTCTGTGCGTGCTAACAGGCGGATGGCTTCGCTGGCTGCCTCGTTTGGCTGCTCATAGCCTGGTGCATAGTAGCCGGTATCCATATGAAGGTCTTCTTCTATGGTTACATGGGCCGGGCTCTTTATCAGTGCCAGCACATCATTTGCCAGTTTTTCTACTTTGCGTAAATACTTCTCATCCTTAGGGCTTACAGTAATGGAGATGATCTTTGTATCGCTTTCTGCCATCTTTCTTCCTGCTGCCAGACCGGCCATGGTGCCGCCTGTTCCTGTTGCGTGGAAGATGTAATCTACATTCAGGTTCATGGCCTTTACCTGTTTTTCAAACTCTACATAACCATTTGCAAAACCAACAGAACCTACAACACTTGCTCCGCCCATTGGGATATCATAGCATGGATGGCCGGACTCATTTAATTCCTTTGCTCTTGCAGCGCCCATTTCAAAGGAACGTGCTTCTGCGTCATCCTCTGTTTCTCCCGGAAGGATGTCTACAATATGAAGCTCTACATCCAGGATCTTGTCTAACAGCAGATTTGCCCTTACATCCGCATCATCCGGCTCTACTACTGCAGTCAGATAAAGGATAGGTTTGATCCCGCATCTGCGGCAGGCTGCTGCTGTCTCCATAGCATGGTTGGACTGGGTAGCGCCGTAGGTAATGGCATACTCACAGCCTTTTGCCTTTGCTTCTCCTAAAAGGTATTCCAGTTTGCGGACCTTATTTCCTCCAAACAGGTTCATTCCCGTAAAATCATCTCTCTTGATAAACAGGTTGACGCCTAATTCTTCAGAAAGACGGTCCAGACGGTAAAATGGGGTCGGGAAAAATCCCAGCTGTTCCTTAGGCAGAGCCTGTAAAAGTTTTTCTGCCTGTTCCAGTATCTGTGACATGATTACTCTCCTCTCCGCATTTACCCTCAAACTCAATAGGTAAATGTTTATTTTTCTACAACTATAGCACTTTTGTGTATATTTGTACATAAAAAATGCAGCCACGGCGCAGATTTCTTACGATTTCTGTGTCATGTCTGCATATATTGTTCTTTTTCTTTCCAAGACCCAAGACAGCCTATCACCCACTGACGCAGGTGAAGAACACCTGTGTGAAGAGCATAAACTGCCATTCCCGTCGGTACAGGAACCAGACCATCACATTACTCCCCATCATCCAGCAGATACGGTGTCATCTGATATACATAGAAGTTCAGCCAGTTTGTATACAATGTATTGGAAGTATTTCTCCATGTAAGCTCCGGTACAGAGAACGGATCATTATCTACATAATAATTGACCGGAAGTGAGGGGTTCAGTCCCTTATTCAGATCTCTGTGATATTCGTTATTTAAAGTCATGCGGTCATATTCCGGGTGGCCCTGGACGAAGATCTGCTTTCCGTCACGGCTCATCACAAGAAATACTCCTGCCTCTTCGGACTCTGCCAGAATGACCAGCTCCGGATGCTTCTCAATATCTTCCCTGCGCACTTCTGTGTAACGGGAATGAGGTGCCAGGAACGTATCATTAAAACTTCGCACTAACGGTACTTTCCGGTCTAATACCCTGTGGTTATAAATACCGGACAGTTTTTCCGCCCTCTTATATTTCGGGATACCATAGTGGTAATATAAGCCCGCCTGGGCGCCCCAGCAGATATGGATGGTAGATGTTACATGGGTCTTGGTCCACTCCATGATACCGGAAAGCTCTTCCCAGTAGTTTACCTCTTCAAATTCCATATTTTCAACCGGTGCACCGGTAATGATCATTCCATCGAATTTTTTCTTCTTAATGCTGTCAAAGGAAACATAAAACTTGTTTAAATGACTGGCAGATGTGTTTTTGGACACATGGGTAGACAGCATTAAAAAGGTACAGTCCACCTGCAGCGGTGTATTGGACAGCGCACGAAGCAGCTGTGTTTCTGTATCTTCTTTTAAAGGCATCAGGTTTAAGATCAGGATCTCCAGCGGTCGGATATCCTGGCTCATAGCCCTGTCTTCATCCATAATAAATATATTTTCTGATTCCAGGATCGCCCTTGCAGGCAGGTCCCTCTGTACTTTGATCGGCATATCAGCCTTCCCCCTTTTCCTTCTCCTGAAGCAAATTCAGGAAATCTTCTTCCGAAAGGATCGGAATTCCCAGTTCTTTCGCCTTTTTGTTCTTGGAAGAACTGGACTGTGTATCATTGTTGATCAGATAAGTGGTCTTTGAGGTAACAGAACCCGTTGCCTTTCCACCCTTACTCTCGATCAGTGCCTGTAATTCTTTTCTGTTTGCAAAATGCTCTACAGAACCGGTAATAACAAAGGTCATTCCTGCAAAGGCAGTACCATTTTCCTCAGTCTGCTCTTTTTCAATATGCAGCTCCTGTAATAAATGATCTAATACCTCATTGTTCTTTTCAGAAGCAAAATAGTCTACCCAGGCCTGAGCCAGCACACCGCCAATACCATCTACAGCTGTCAGCTCTTCCACGTTGCAATGACGCATCTGATCCAGGTCATAATTAAAATGACGGCAGAGCATTTTGGCATTTGCAAGACCGATCCCGGCGATCCCCAGTCCATAAATCAATCTCGGAAGTGTGGTATGGGAGGCCGTTTCAATAGAACTGATCAGGTTATCATAGGATTTCTGACCAAAGCCTTCCATTTCTGTGATCACTTCTTTATGGCCGGATAAATGGAAAATATCCGCATATTCATGGATAAAACCGGCACCAATGAATTTCTCCAGTGTTGCCTCGGAAAGACCATCAATATTTAAAGCATCACGGCTTACAAACAAGGTAAAGCTTTTGATCTTCTTTGCCTGACATTCTGGATTGGTGCAATATAAACTCTTTACATCATTGGTCTGGCGGATCTCCGTAGCACCGCCGCACACCGGACAGATCTTAGGGATATCCCTTACGCCGCTGCGGGTCAGGTTATCTGCGATCTGTGGGATGATCATATTTGCCTTGTATACAGTGATCTTATCTCCCACGCCTAACTTAAGGCCTTCCATAATACTGATATTATGGACACTGGCGCGGCTGACGGTCGTTCCCTCTAACTCAACCGGCTCAAATACAGCTACCGGGTTGATCAGACCGGTTCTTGAAGGACTCCATTCAATATAAGATAATGTAGTCTCCCGGATCTCATCCTGCCATTTAAAGGCAATGGCATTTCTTGGGAACTTGGCTGTACGTCCTAAAGAATCACCATAGGCAATATCATCGTATAACAGAACCAAACCGTCTGAAGGGATATCATTGTGCTCGATCTGCTCTGCAAACCAGGCTACTTTATCCGGCAGATCAGCTGCCGTTACCTCTTCATGGTGTACTACTTCAAAGCCCTGATTTTTCAGCCATAAAAACTGTTCTTTTCTGGAATTTTTAAAATCAACGCCTTCTGCCTTAACAAGGGCAAAGGCCTCAAAATGAACGCTGCGCTCTGCGGTGATCTTGCTGTTTAACTGGCGCACAGAACCGCTGCAAAGATTTCGCGGATTTTTATATTTGGCATCTGCATCTCCGATTTCTTCATTGATGCGCTCAAAATCCGTATAGGTAATGACCGCTTCCCCTCGGATAATCAGCTGTCCCTTATAGGCAATAGTCAGAGGGATATTGGAAAATGCCCTTGCATTTGGAGTGATAACTTCCCCGATCTCCCCATTTCCTCTGGTAACAGCCTTTGCAAGTGTTCCATTTTCATAAGTAAGGACTACAGTCAGACCATCCATTTTCCAGGACAAAAGGCCTTTCTGGCTTCCTAACCACTGCTGTAAGTCCTCTACACTTTTTGTCTTGTCAAGAGACAGCATTGGCTCTTCGTGAGTCTCTTTTGGAAGCTCGCTAAGGACCTGATAACCAACCTGCTGGGTAGGGCTTCCTGACAGGATGATCCCTGTTTTTGCCTCCAGGGCAGACAGCTCATCATACAGCTTATCATATTCAAAGTTGCTCATGATCTCCCGGCTCTCCTGATAATAGGCTTTTGCAGCCTGACGGAGCTGGGGGATCAGTTCTTTCATTCTCTGGATCTCTGTTTCCATTTATTCACCTGATCTTCTTTTCTAGGGTGGAAAGCCACATATCGTTTTCCTCTTCTGTCTGCCTCAGACAGACTTGTGGAACCTTCCAACAGTTTTATAAGTCGTTTGTATTCTTCCCCGGTGACCTTACGATATTCTCCTGTTTTCAAACCGCCTAACTGGATATTCATAATGCGCACCCTGCGAAGAAGATGTACCCGGTATCCGCAGGCCTGGCACATTCGCCGGATCTGCCGGTTTAAGCCCTGGGTCAGGATAATCGAAAAACGACGTTCTCCCTGTTTGCGGACTTTACAGGGCAGAGTTTTCCGCTCTAATTCCTCTAACCATACGCCTTCTGACATTTGTTTGATAAATTCATCGGTCAGAACCTTGTCCACGGTTACGATATATTCCTTTTCATGGGCATTGGTACTGCGCATGATCTTATTTACCAGATCCCCCTGGTTCGTCATAAGGATCAGTCCCTCAGACTCTTTATCCAAACGGCCAATCGGGTAAATACGCTCCGGATAAGAAAGCATTTCCACAATATTTTCTGCCCGGTCTTTGTCAGAAGTGGTGCAGACGATCCCTCTTGGTTTATTTACCGCAAGCAGAACAGGGCGGGGAGGTTTTACTTCTCCCCGCCCGCCGTCTGTATCTCCTACCGGCTTTCCGTCGCATATTACTTTCTGTCCATCTTCTACACGCTGCCCCATCTGGGCAACTTTTCCATCAATTAAAACTTTGCCCTCTTGGATCAGCCGGTCTGCCTCCCGCCTGGAACACACTCCCATGCGGCTGAGCCATTTATTCAGACGTTCTTCCATTTAACTTCCTACGCTTTCTTTACAGGCTGTGGATCATCAGCTATGAACATGGCATCTCCGAAAGAGAAAAATCTGTATTTTTCCCTGATTGCCTCATTATACGCTGCTAAAATGTTCTCTCTTCCTGCTAATGCGCTTACTAACATTACCAGTGTAGACTCCGGTAAATGGAAGTTTGTGATCAGCGCATCCAGGATCTTAAACTTATATCCAGGGTAAATGAAGATATCGGTCCAGCCTGTTTTTGCCTGTAAAATGCCGTCTTCTGTGGAAGCAGACTCTACTGTACGGCAACTGGTGGTTCCTACACAGATCACACGGCCTCCTGCTGCTTTTGTATCATTTACCTTTTTTGCCTCTGCCTCTTCTACTACATAAAATTCAGAGTGCATATGGTGGTCTAAAACATTTTCCACCTTTACAGGGCGGAAAGTGCCAAGACCTACATGTAAGGTAACGTGGGCGATCTTTACTCCCATATCTTCGATCTGCTTTAACAGTTCTTTTGTAAAATGAAGTCCTGCTGTAGGCGCTGCTGCAGAACCTTCATGGACTGCATAAACAGTCTGATAACGGTTCTTGTCTTTTAACTGGTGTGTAATGTATGGAGGCAGAGGCATCTGACCTAAGCGGTCTAAGATCTCCTCAAAGATACCTTCATAAGAGAACTGGATCAGTCTGTTTCCATCATCTACAGTCTCAATAACCGTTCCTGTAAGAATACCGTCACCAAAGTCAATAACCGTTCCCGGCTTTGCCTTTTTACCAGGTTTTACCAGAGTCTCCCAGATATCATTTTCACGGCGTTTTAATAAAAGGACCTCGATCTTGGCTCCGGTGTCCTTTTTTACACCAAATAATCTTGCAGGAATAACCTTGGTATCATTAATCACAAGGCAGTCTCCTGGTCTTAAATACTCTACAATATCCTTAAAGATCCTGTGCTGGGTCTTTCCTGTTTTCTTGTCCAGAACTAAAAGTCTGGAAGAAGAACGGTCCTCCAAAGGATCCTGTGCGATCAGTTCCTGTGGCAGGTCAAAATAAAAATCTTTTACATCCATTTTCTATTACTTCCTTAATTTATAAATTAATTGTTCACATGTAATCTACGCAAATATGTCTATGATCTGTATGCTCTTACTGGATCGCAACAGCTGCGTCAGAAGACTCTCCTGCAGACTCCGGCGCTTCTGTCTGTGCTTCCTGGCTTTCTTCTGCTGAAGTCTCGCCTGCAGCGCTGCTTTCATCTGCATTGCCTTCACCTGCATCAGAAGAAGCATCTGCTCCATCACCGATCATAACCTGGCTGTCTGCGCCTTCTTCTGAACTGCTTACTACTGCACCATTGCTTAAATCCTTGTAAATACCGGCTAACAGACTGTCAGACTCAACGGCCTGTTTTAAACGCTCATTGACCTGTGTAGATAAAAGGCGCACATCCTCTGTCTGGTTCTGGTTGGCAACGTAATCTGCCTCATCTCCTACTACATTTTCGCGGATGATATAATCGCCGTTATCATTTTTCACTACATAACACCACATAAGGCCCGGTGCCAGCGTATCTACCCTGCGGAACTTTACATCATAGGTTACATATACTACATAAGAGTCATCTGTCATTCCCGCCTTTGTATAGCAGGTAATATCCTGATAATCTTCAATGTAAACTGCTTCATCTTTTAACTGCTGTTTTCTTTCTTCTAAACGGTCATCTTCCTCTTTACCGAATACTTTGTAAAGCAGCTGAACATCCTGGTCTACTTTTGCCTGGAAATAGGTACTGATCAGCTCATTGACCTGTGGATAAGCATCCTTCTGAAGTTCATATGCGGAAAAATCCTGATGATATTCATTATTGTCCGGCTCTACAGATCCATCATCCGTGCCGGTCTCTGTATCATTTTCAATGGAAATATCAGAAGCATTTGTGACTTCTGCAGATGTACTGCTTCCCTGCGCCTTATCACCGGCCGGTTTTCTGTCCATAACTAAAATGACCACAAGTAATACCAGTACAATGGCTGCAGGTATCGCTAACATTCTGGCATACTTTGTTTTATCATCAAAAGCCTTTCCTGACTTTCTCCTTCCTCTGTTACTGTGTCTCATGTTCTATCATTCCTCCATTATTTGCCACTACTCCGCTCTATTCTAACAAAAAGCAGGCTAAAATGCAATACAGCGAAAATCGGCGGATACGTCAAAAAAACTCCCGTATCCTAAGGAATAAGCCCTTTTTTACCGAATACGGAAGTTTTTAAGATTACAGGTCAATTTTATTAACTTAACTTTAAGTCTCCTTCTTTGACCCAGCCGATCTTCTTTAAGAACATATTGATGATCGGGCAGATCACTGCAGGAAGGATAATGGATACAAGAAGCAGTCCAGCCCAGTCACCTGTTGTAATAGCTGCCTTGGTTCCCTCAGAAACGTCTTTGACCCAGCCTGTATACACGCCGATCTGACCAACCAGACCACAGGTACCCATACCGGAAGAAACAGCAGCTCCGTTCATTTCCATATGGAAGAGACAGGTTGCGATCGGTCCTGTAATAGCGGAAGTAACGATCGGTGCGATCCAGATCTTAGGATTTTTTACAATATTTCCCATCTGGAGCATGGATGTACCAATTCCCTGGGATACCAGACCGCCCCATTTATTCTCCGGGAAAGACATAACTGCAAAACCTACCATTTGGGCACAGCAGCCTGCTACTGCTGCTCCGCCAGCCAGTCCTGTAAGACCTAAAGCTGCGCAGATGGCTGCGGAAGAAATCGGAAGTGTCAGGGCAATACCTACAAATACAGATACTAAAATACCCATTAAGAATGGCTGAAGCTCTGTTGCCCACATGATCACATTTCCCACCTTCATGGCTGCTTTTCCAAGAGCCGGTGCAAGAAGTGCAGATAATGCGATACCTACGCCAATGGTAACAAGAGGTGTAACAAGGATATCCACTTTTGTCTCTTTGGAAACAGCCTTACCTGCTTCTGATGCCAGAACTGCTACAAACAGAACTGCCAGAGGACCACCTGCGCCGCCAAGTGCATTGGATGCAAAACCTACGGTGATCAGGGAAAATAATACAAGGGGCGGGCAGTGAAGGGCATAGCCAATCGCTACCGCCATAGCCGGGCCACTCATGGCAGATGCAAGGCCGCCTACTGTATAGGCTGTATCATTGACTGTTGCTACTGTCATAGTCAGAAACGGAATATGAAGCTGACTTCCCAGTGTATTGATAATGGTTCCGATCAAAAGGGAACAGAACAGTCCCTGCGCCATTGCACCAAGAGCATCAATGCCATACCGTTTTACACTGATCTCAATGTCTTTCCGGTGCAGAAAATCTTTTAACTTTTCCATAATGCCTCCATAACATAATCTGTTTTCTTTTCATCATTTAACGTCCCCGCAATTTTAACTCTGTTTTTCTGTCTTGTCAATTACTTTTGTCATATGACAAGACAGTTGACTTTACAAAAACAGTTCAAAGCAGTCTGCACACTTTTACACATACCAAAAAGCCAGGAGTTAAACTCCTGGCTCTCTGGTGTAATGCGAATAGGATTTCATTGTTTGTCTGCCGGAAAGCCTTTCCCGAACAGCTTGTATAGATTTTAGCATACTTTTCATATAAATGCAACTCATATTTAACAAAACAAGGCCTTATAGGGAATTTTTGTAACTTTTATGTAAAATTTCACCCTGCAAACATGACTCCATCCAGTACGCTTTCAAGTTCCTCCCCATTTATTTTCTGGGGCCAGTCACTGTTATACATAGATACCTTTCCGTACTGATCCCCATCATAACGAAAGATCACGTAACTTTCATTATCTGTCATGTAAAAATACAGTTTTGTTCCCACAAGGATCACTTCTGTTTTTCCATTTTCTCTTCCAGAGGCATCTGTCTTTTTTACAGTCAGTGCCTTTTTTACTGTAACCACTATTTCTGCCGGGCCTACCACATAAGGATCTCTGCTTTCTAAAAGTCCAGAGCTTCCTACATGATAATGTCTGCTGCCGGAATAGGTACTGAATGCGTTCATAGTCTTTTCAAGGTAAAGAGCACCTGGATCATTGTATGCAGCCACATCCTCGCTGTTGGTAAAAAGACTGTTCTCATTATAATTATACTCATATCGTATCAGTGCCGGAGTTCCCTCTACATATCCCAGATCATGGATCTGCCCATTTGTGATCTCATATACATTATCCGTAGTCCAGTCATTTTCTGCATGGGTCAGAACATGGAGAAAATGTCTGTCTCCTGATCTCACATAATATGCGTCCAGATTGAAATAGTACATATCGTTGAAATCCTGGCTTGCGACTTCTTCCTCTTTATTTTGGATCTGGATACGAAGGGCATTGTTTGCAAACCCATCTGCTCCGTAGGGATAAACACTTACATCAACAAATGTACCGTCATTATAAATATCAGCACTGTAATCTGCATAAGCTGCGATCTTTACAGCATAATCTGCAGGTGCCGCCTGGTATTCTTCTTTTACCAGGTCCGGATACTTTTCAAAAGGAAGACTGATACTGATAAGACCTAAAGCCCAGGAACCAATCGTATAAGGATTATAATAAATATTCAGACGGTCTGTCCCCAGACTCCAGGCAACAGCACCATTGTCCTGTGGTGTATTGATACATTCAAAAAATACATCTGCATCTTCCTCAGGAGTACTGTTCTCTACCAGACCTTCTTCGCTGGCATACTTGTCTTTTAGTTCGTGTACGATCCCGGATTTCACCTTATCTTCATCTGTGATCACATCATAAAAACCCAGCTTTTTCCCGGTTTTTGTATCAAAAGTAAGACCTGTATAGGAATTGTATCCATGGGCTCCGCCGTAATAGTCATAATAAAACAGCTCGTAGCTTACCACATTTTCATCTGCGCGAAGGATATCGGGTGTATACACAGCTGACAGCTGCATATTACTATCCTCCTGTACATATTCAACCATCTCCTCTGCCGATGTTTTCAGGTTTTCCAGATCTTCTTCTGCACTCTTTTTTAATGTGTCATACTCCAAAGCCAGCGCCTGATTCAGCTTCGGATAAGCAGCCGCTTCCTCATCGCTTAACACAAGTCCCCCTGTTTTCAGACTGTAACTTACCTGAACGCTGCCATCTGCACTGTCTGCATATCCATTTGCACTGTCTGTATGGATATAGGGATGTAACATCTGTGGCATACCGTCATTCGTTTTTTTTGACTCTGCATTTTCTTCCGTCTCTGGTCCGCTTTCTGACTCTTCTGCACCACTTTCACTTTCATTTACACTTTCTTTTGTTGCTGCATCCGCTTCCTGGCTTTCCTTTGACGTTGTCTCTGCTGGTTCTCCCTTTAAAATTTTCTGACATCCAGTTCCTGTAAACGCCATGATAACAGCAAGTCCTGCTGCCATAATTCTTTTCTTTTTCATCTTTCTCCTCTAAATTGTAATAAATTTTGAATGAACTTCTTTTTCAAATTGATACTTGAAGTTTTAGTGAAAATATAGTATTATACAAGAGATGCGTTTGTAGCTCAGTGGATAGAGCAGTGGCCTCCGGAGCCGCGTGCGGAGGTTCGATTCCTCTCAGACGCATTTTTTTATTACCCTTTTTCGGTCTTTCCCTTGACAAATCCTCCCCCATCCCTTATTCTGATTACATATATTTCAATATATCTTCTATTATCTGTCAATCTGTAATCTCATCATAATTTCATTCATTTTATTTTTTATAATTCTTATTTCTATTATTTTACTCCTTATTTTATATCCCGGCTACTTTATTTTTACAAATGATTTTGCTATGGATCTGCCTGGGCAGTTTTCATAAATATTATTTTTAGGAGGTATATCTTTTGGTATACGACACATTTCTCAACACAGTAAAAGAACAGATGGAACAGGCTTTAGGAGACGGATATTCCCTTACCTTGCGGAAAGTCCAGAAAAATAATGGTCTTATCCTGGACGGTCTGTGCATTGCAAAAGGTAACGGCACCATTGCTCCTTCCATTTATCTGAACTCCTGTTATGAACAGTATTTAAACGGAACTTCAATGGAGGAGATCATCCAGAAGCTGCTCACAGCCTACTACGAAAGCAGCTGGCCTCCCATTCTTAACAAGCTGGTCCTGTCTGACTATGACTCTCTCCGTTCCCACATTGCTTTCCGTCTGATCAACGCTTCTTCCAATCAATCCCTTTTAAAAACAATGCCTCATATTCCCTGGATGGATCTTGCCATTGTCTTTTATCTGTACATACAGGAAAATGAAAACGGCATCATGACCGCAGCTATTTCTGATCACCATATGAAAACCTGGGGTGTTACAGTCCATGATCTCTACCACGACTCTCTTTTAAACACTCCCAGGCTTTTTCCTCCTGTTATATCCAGCATGGCCTGTATCCTGGAGTCCCTTGATCCCAAACACCTGCAACATCAGCCAGCTTTCCCGGAAACTCCTTTTTATGTTCTCACCAACCAGAATGGGATCAATGGCGCTGCCTGCATCCTTTACAAAGATGTTATAAAAAATTTTGCTGAAGGGATGGACCGGGATATCCTGATCCTTCCCTCCAGCATTCATGAAGTTCTTCTGCTTCCTGATGATGACCCGCTATCTTATGATGAGCTGGGGCATCTGGTGACTCATATCAACCAGACAGAAGTAGTTGCCGAAGACCGTCTTTCCAATCAGGTCTATCTCTATTCCCGTAAAGAAGACAGGATCACCACTGTTTCTTTTGGTCCTTCTGCTGTCTGCTGATTCTTACTGTACCCAGGCACCGGAGCCATCTACATATCGTCCGTCAGGTGTCCAGGTATTTGCATACATAACACCATTGGAACCCATATAGTACCATCTGCCGCCTACTGCCTGCCAGCCGGTAGTCATCTCACCACTGCCATTCAGATAATACCACTGGCCGCCTAACTGCTGCCAGCCAGTCTTCATTGCACCCGTTGGATCCAGATAGTACCATTTACCGCCTACTGCCTGCCAGCCGGTCTGCATTTCACCGCTTCCGTTCATATAATACCACTGGCCTCCTACAAGCTGCCAGCCGGTAGTCATTACACCATCACCATTTAAGTAATACCACTGTCTGTCTACTCTTACCCAGCCAGTCTGACGATAACCGGATGTATTAAAGTAGTACCATGCTCCATTGATCTGCTTCCAGCCATTGGATGGATAACCGCCGCTTGAATAGGAATACCACCAGCCAACATTATCCTGGACCCATCTGCCGGTTCCATTGTAAACGCCTGCCTCATCTTCATCTACATAATAGGAAGAAGAGTCATCAGACCACTCGCCTGCCTTATCATTATAACTTGCAATGGCTCTTACACGGAATGTATAATCTCCTTCCTTATTAAAATAGCCATTGAAATTGAAGGTCGTTCCTGTGGTGTTTACAGTGGTCACTGTCTTCTCATCTCTTAAAAGTTTTACATCATAGCTTTTTGCACCGTCAATGGAGTCCCATTCTGCAATACCGTCATTCCATTCCAGGTTGGAAGTTCCTTCCAGTTTTCCACCTATGCGTTTTAACTGGGCTGTCACTTCAATGTAGTCGCCGCTGTCGTAGATCTTTGCTTTCTTAAATTCTGCATTACAGCCGGACAGTTTAAAATGGCTTTTACTGGTATACGAGAAGCGATAACCGTCCTTTGCGTAAAGTTCCACTTTTACTTCCGGTATGTCACCTACTGTCCAGGTATCCTGGTCATCTGCATTGGTATACTCAGCGGACTCTACATAATAGCTGGATGTATCACCGCTTACATGGATCGAACCAATAGAGTCTCCGCTGGCAGGTGCCGTGTCATAGGAAAAAGTCAGTTTCACAGTGTCAATTTTAGTATCTGCTGCAAATGCAGGCATCACGGACATAAAGGTCATTGCTGCAGCTAACGCGATACACCAGGCTTTTTTCATCTTCATATTCCATCCTCCTTCTTATCTATTCATTAGATAAATTATAACGTTTTTAACTTACTTTTATTATAATAAAGAGCATGGATCTATGCAATTTCAGAAACCTTAAAAAGAACTTACGATTTTTGCAAAAATTTTACATGGTTACAAAATTATACACTCATTTTATCTATAAAGTGTATCTGTAAGACGCAGTTCATCGATCATGTCTGTAAACCAGCGGATCTGTGTCGTAAATTTTTCTCTCAGCCGGTCTGCATCTATACTGCCTTTGCCTGCTTCAAAAAAGTCGCAGTCACTTTCCACCGCAATATGAAGTTTTCCTTCTTTTAAAAAGCTCATGTACAGTTTTCCGCCGCTTATCTCCGCTGCTGAAAGGATATATTCTATCATATGGGGTGTTAAAATGTGAAAAACTTTCTCCCCATCATCAGAACGGACCGTAAAATGTTTATCAAAAACCTCATTGCCCGTTTTAATGGTATCTGTACGGATAAGACGCTGGAAACCAGTCCTTGGAAACAGACTGACCTGTGCTGACAGCTCCCTGCCAAGGTCACAGATCAGCCACTGCCCCTTAAAAACCTCCCGTTTTTTATTTTCCCAGACCTGCATTTCTTCATTATATATATTTTCGTCCTGACAAAGGATTATATCACTGAATTCCATATTCAAGTCTTTATAAACCGCTTTTATGTGATCATTTCCCTCTGCACAGTTATAGTCCAGAGGGATCATCACACCGGAACCCTGGATCTGGGTGATCCCTATCTTTCCGAAAGGCTCATAGATCACATCTTCCAATACCTCCTGAAGGGCTTCTTTTACCAGATTTTCACCTATCTGCTTTTTTAGGACTGTATCCTTTTTATCTTTTACAGAACCAAGTACACAGGCAAGGATGATCAACAGAATGGCCAAAAGGATCTGGCCTGTTACCACGCATATAAATGCCAATACTGCCACGATTTTTCCTATGAGCCTGCATACAGCAGCCGTTGTCTTATTTCCTTTCAGTTCCCGGTTAAGCTCTTCCTCTGTTATTTTCTGCTGATCCATTTTGCACCTCCCTGCTGATCCTTTTTTCTTTTACTGTACCGTGCCGCCCATTAACTGGATCAGTGCAAGGTTTTCGTCACTGGTACCGCTGTAGTTTACAAATCCCAACAGTTCTGCACAGTATTTTCTGGTTTCAAAATCAGGAGAAATACCGCTGAGCATAAATGCGTCAATAACAGAATGGCCTTCATATCCCTCTAAGAAATCACTGAGATCAATGTCATCCGACTCCACATCTACGCTGTCTTCTGCTGTAAGATAGCTTGTAAGGATATCTAATGTGCTGTCTACATCTTCTGCTGCCGACTCATAAAGATAATAGGTGGTATCATCTTCCGTCAGCTCAAAGCAGTAGCTGTCACCTTCTTCTGACAGATCCCAGCCTAATTCATAGGATACGCCAGTTTCATCATCGATCAGGTTCAAATGGTCATAATCAAGACTCCATATGCCGGAAATAGACTGTGTCTGGATCTGGCCGTTATCATTGTAGAGAAGGTCAAAATATGCCTGATCATCTTCAAAATAGAAGATCATAGCTGTTTCATCACCGGAACCGATCCAGTAAGTTCCCTGAGCTACATATTCGATCACGCTGGCTGTCGTCATCATCTGGTCCAACGTAGTTTCCAGGTTGCTTCCGTCTCCTTCGCTGGATAAGACAATATCATCTAACTGGATATATTCTCCGTTTTCTGTGTTGTACCAGTCAAAAGCAAATGTAGTTGGATCATCGGAATAGTCTTCATTGAGATACAGATAAAAGGTATCGGTATCTGCTTTCCAGTAACCATCCAGATCTGTCACCTCTCCATCTGTATCTAAAATTGCCAGATAGGCATCTTTCTCATCAAAGGCCGCCACCATGATCTCCTGGGTGCTGGAAATTCCCGCCCAGGTAGTTCCTGCCAGGATATCGGCCATTTCTGAGTCATTAACACCAGTAAGTTTCTCTGCTGTTGTTTCCGTTTCCGTTGTTTCTGCCACTGTTGTTTCTACTGCTTCTTTTTTATCAGCTACTACTTTTTTGGAAGAACCACCTCCGCAGCCAACAAGAGAAATATACATTGCTGCTGCAACTGCTACTGCCATTTCTTTTTTCATACGACTCATCCTCTTTCTCATTTTTTCTCCTCCATTTCCATTTCATTAAACCGCCTTAAACGTTCTCTGGCTGCTTCTAACTGCGCCTCTATATCTGTGGACGGTTCCTGTTTTTTCTCTTTTGCTGCCGGTTTCATGGTCTTATGCTCCGCTGCTTTTCCTGATATTTGGGGATGTTTTCCTGCAAGCGTTCCCAGCACACTTCCTGCAGCTGCGCCGATCACAGCTCCCGCAGCTGCGGCTCCAGCTGTTCCTATATATGAGCCAAAATCTGGATCCGAACCATTTTCTGTTCCCAATGCATCTGGAACTGGCTCCGTGGAAACAGGCTGGTCTGAAGACCCAATACTTTCTGTGGAAGCTGTAACAGGCGGTCCGGCTGTTGTCTCTGACCTATTGGAAGAAGGCACACCTGCGGCTGTATTTCTTGCACGTTCACTTACCTGAGAGACTGTTGTACTGGTGCCTCTTTCTGTGTATACAGCGGGACGGACCCCTGCGTCTGCCGCCGCACCTGCCATCGCCCCGGCTCCTCCCGCAACTACCGTTACAACCACCGGATTTCCATAAAAATCCCTGTGGTGGGCGCGGAACTGATTGCTTCTTGTCACTGCTTTTTTCTGAGCTGTCCTGTATTTCGTCCCGGACTGCTCTAAAGCTTTTATCATTACAAGAAGAGTTCCCTGCCTTGTTTCCAGAGAAGCAGCTAACTTTGTAAGAGAAGTGCGCACGCCCTCAAGCATGGCATCTGTCCCCAGGGAAGCATTTACTTTTTTGATCTGCTCCAAAGCACCATCCAGGCTTTTTATTGCTTTTTCATACTCCTTTTTCTGCTGCTCCAGGGCATCCACCTTAACTTTTACGAAAGCCATAGGCGCCTCCTATTTCAGGTTGATCTTCAGTTTACCTGCAGAACTGGAGATCTTCTTCTCATTGGTACTGTATACATCTGCAGCTTCCGACAGGGTTAATGCATAAGTATTTACCACATTCAATACCTCTTCACATTTCCCGATAATGGCATCAAAACGGCTGTAAAACTCCGCAGAACCGCTGCCGGTCCAGGTGGATCTTAAATTTTTTACTGCAGTCTTACTTTCTGAAAGATAGCTGTACATGTTTTTGTAGCCTGTTTTAATGTTGTTGGAATAGTTTTTTAACTGTTTGGGATCCACTTTAATATTTGCGTCTGCCATTTACGCTCACCTCCCTATTTACCCAGATATTTATGTACCAGATCCATGGCCTTGTTATCTGCCTGGGTGTAACTGTTGGAAAATTCTCCGAGAGCTGCTCCCATCTGCTGTAAGATCTGGGTCAGCTGGGCCAGATTTGCTTTGTCTGCCTGATATCGTTTTAAATACGAAGCACTTGCTTCCCCGCTCCATACAGAAGATACTTTTTGGATGTTTTCATCTAACTTATTCATCTCACTTTTCATTTTTGCTGCCAGATTGGTGAGATTAACTCCTGTGGATTTAAGTTTTGCCGCATTTACCTGCTGTGTTGCCATAATACACTCCCTCCTATCTCCTGCTTACCACTGCCTTTGCCTGCGCTTCTGCTTTTTCCATGGAAGAACATGCGTCCCGCAGGACTGCCGCGATCTCCCTTAAAGAAGCTACACCAGACGCCAGGTCTGTATTCTGTTCCTGCATAAATTTCACAAAGATCTCTGCTGCTTTTCCTGACCAGGATGCAGCTACTGCTTCATTGGCGGCTGTGATCACTTTCACAGTCTGGTTCTGGATCTGATCGGCCGCCTCTTCCAACAACTTTGCCTGTTTTTTCACACTCTGAGAGTCAAAATGAATGGCTGCCATTTATCTCATCCCTCCAAACTTAAGCCTGCCTGCATTTCTGCTTACAGTTTTTTCTGTATCCTCGTATACACCAGCCAGTTCCTTAAGGACTCTTTCATAATTTCCCAGCATTGTGATGATCGCACCGGAACTTTTCCTTAACTGACCGGCCACTGCGTAAATATCATCTGCGCTCTCCCCTGCATAAGAGTCCTGCAGTTTGCGAAAGATCGCATAGGTCGCATCTGTATTCGCTGCAATGGATTTTTTGATAGAAGTGATTTCCTGCACTGCCCGCAAAAGTTCCTCTGTATTGATCCGACTGGTTCCATCTCCTGCCATATGCCACCTCCCTGTAAAGTCTGGTACAGCATCAGCTCTTTGCCGCTGCACGGATCTGGCTGCTGATCTCCTCTTCTGTCTGCTCTAATTCATCGGCGATCCCCAGGAGTCCTTCTGCCACTTCTGTGTACTGCTCTGCCATTTCCAAAAGAGCCGCCCGGTCCTTCTGGTAATTTTGCAAAAAACGGTCTTTTACTTCACTGCTCCAGGTGCTGCTTAAACCTTCGATCACAGATGTAAAACGCTTTAACTCTTTTCTTACATCCCCTGCAGAAGTTTCTACTTTTCTGGCAGTGGTCCGCAGCACTTCCGGATCCATTTCCATTTTATTTTCTGCCATGCTCTCCTCCTGTTCCTGTTGATGTACTCCCGAACTCTTTACCGCATCTGTTTTTGCAGTTGAGCTTCCATGAATACATTCTTTGCAACCACTGAACGTTTTTATACCATGACCACCCGGCTGCCGTTTTTGATCCCTACTTCCCGGAAGGTTTCGTTATCCTGGATCAGACCTTCTAACTCCAAAGATCCGAAAACAATATTATCCAGTCCTGCAAACAGGTCGTGCCCCTCTAACTCTGCGATCTGCTTTTTGATCTGCTCCTTGGCAGTTCCTATTTTCATCCGGTCGTCTAACACAAATTCATAGGTTTTGGCATTTCCCGGTATCTCGATCTCCAAATGGATCTTACTCATGTTCTCCCTCCTTTACAAAAGGTGTCATAAAGAGGACTGCTCTTCCTTCCTGCCCCGTAAATGCGGCTCCAGCCGGATAAGTCCTGCTCCTCTCAGAAGGTGTGATCTCATAATCAAAAATACCCTGCTCATCAAAAGCTCCCCCAAGGTGGATTCCCTGCTTCCAGTCTCCAAACTGACGAATCGCCCTGTAACCGGCCAGTTCTTCATACTCTCTTGGAGACAGTGCCATAAAGAAATGCAGTCTGTGATTCATTCCTTTTTCAAATACAGTTTCAAGGACTTCACTTACATCAAAGTCTTCACTGTAAACTGCTTCCATAAATTCCGATGCGCTGTTGATCAGAAGGACCATGCGCTTATAGTTCTTTAAAGCCTCTTTTACCGAAGTTTTCGCCTGTCTCGCTTCATACACAAGTTCATTGCGCTCTCCTAACTGGGGCAAAAGTTCATTTTCCATAAAATGATAAAGTTCTTCTTTATCTGTCATGTAGCCATCCAGATCATTGTTTCTGGAAAATTCTTCCAATTCTCTTAAACACCCGTCAAAGACATAAACTTCTGCGCCCTTTTTCTTCATAAGCAGGGCCGTATATTTTAGAAAATTGGTCTTTCCTTTTTTTCCTGCACCACAGACGGTAAAACAAAGGGTCTTATCTAAATCTGTGGAAATAAGGGATCCATCCTCTGCTCCCATTACAAAGTTCTCTTCTGCCAGCCCTTTAAGATGGATCATCTCCAAAAATGTATCTGCATTGATCTCATCTAACTGCACTCCCAGTTTTCTCGCTCCCTGGGTACCTTCTTCTGTTAAAGCCTTTAATTTTTCCCGGATCGCCAGCATCATGCTTTCTCCCTGGGAAGCTTTTACAGGAAGAGCTGCCTGGAATTCCAAAGGAACGCCTTCTTTTATAAGACCTCTGCCTGTAGTCCGGTCATCCGGAAGGATCTCGGAGCGCATCCCGATCACACTGTCATACTCAAACCGGTCTGCTAACTGAAGTCCAATACCCTTTGTGATATTCTGTAAAATACGGCTTCGGATATCACCGGAATTGTTGCAGGTAAGGATCAGGTAAATACCATAGCTGGCACCTTCTCTGGAAAGCTGGATCAAAGTACTCTCATACTGCTCATAGCTGTCTGAAAAGGCGGGATAATTGTCAATGACTAAAAAGATCGCCGGCACATCGCTGTAACTTTCACGATAGTCTCTGTAAGAGCCCATTCCTTTTTGTGAAAATGACTTCTTTCGACTGTCTAATTCTTCCTCTGCAAAACCCATCATCTGCTGGATCTTCTCATCATCCCCCTCCATACAGATACAGCCTGTATGGGGAAGTCCTGCAAAGGCAGTCATGGTACGGCTGGAAAAATCTGCTATATAAAAGTTCACCTGTTTTGCCGTATAATGAAGGGCCGCACCGTAAAAAATGGTCTGTACCAGAGATGTCTTTCCTGAACCAGCTGAACCGCAGATCAGTAAATGACCATCTCTTATAAAATCAAGATAAACCGGAAACTGCCTCTGGTTCTGCGGATCATCTGCCAGACCAATAGGAAGTTTCATCTGTTTTTCATCCCAGGTAAGCTTCATATCCTCCAGATAAAGAAGTTTTGGAAGCGGCGGCAGCCAGATCTGTCTGAGAGGTTTAATATGATTTTCCTCCGCCAGCTTTGCCGCATACTGGACCATAGCGTCTAACTGGGTGAATTTCTTCACATTATCCCCTTTTTTCTTCTTTTTCTTCTTCACTGCCTCCGGCTTTCCTGTCAGCCCTATGATCATGGCTTTTGCCTTGCTGTCATCACTAAATGGAATTTCCGGCGTGTAAGGTGCTCCGGACCAGCCGGACTGGAATTCATCAAAGATCTCATCATTTCCAACCTGTAAAAAGCCCCGTCCGGTTCCGGTGATGTAAGCTGCATCCGTGCGCTTTAACATTTCATTGGAGTCCTGTTTGTCTGCCACACGAAGACAGATACGAAATCTTGTATTGCTCCATATCTCATCATCTACTACGCCGCTTGGCTTCTGGGTTGCAAGGATCAGATTAATACCTAAAGAACGACCTACACGGGCTGCGGAAACCAGCGCCCGGACGAATTCCGGCTGTTCTTTTTTAAGCTCCGCAAACTCATCGGCAATGATCAGAAGGTGAGGCATTGGTTCTTCTGCTTCCCCATTTCTGTAAAGTTCAATATAGGCGTCAATGTGCTTGATCTTATATTCGTTGAAAATGCGCTGTCTACGCTTGATCTCCGCGTTAATGGAAAGAAGGGCCCTGGTAGTCTGGTTTCCTCCCAGGTTGGTGATCACACCTGCCAGATGAGGAAGTCCGATAAAGCTTTGGGCCATGCCACCGCCTTTGTAATCGATGAGGATAAATGCCACCTCATGAGGATGATAATTTAATACAAGGCTTAAAATATAGGTCTGCAGTGTTTCTGACTTTCCGCTTCCTGTAGTACCAGCCACCAGACCGTGGGGACCATGGTATTTTTCATGGATATCCAGATAAACCGGCTGTTCCCCTGCCTTCTGACCGATGAGGGAACGCATACTTTCATATGTGCGGTTTTCCAGCCACTTATGGTACATATCCAGATCTTCCACCCTGGAAGTCTTATACATATCTAAGAAGGTAAGCATATCCGGGATCGCTGCATTGGATGCATTTTCCCGTACTTTAAAGTTGGAAAGCTGCCTGGAAAATACATCCATTTCGGCCAGGCTGACACGGTCAAAGGCTACTCCTTCCCGTTCTTCAAATTTAGATAACGTATTGTAACAACCACTGTAATCCTTTTCCCACTGTACAATGGTATTGCAATGGGACGGAAGCTTATCAATGGCATCTGCACTGAAGATCACACTAACCCCTGCATTCTTCGGCGGATCTAAAAGATACTTGGAAACAGGTTCCCCTTCGATCATGGAAATATCACTGATAAAGACTACATAATGAGGAAGGACTTTTTCCTCTTCTTCCTTGTTTTTCCTGTTTTCCCCTGCTTCTAACCGTTCTCTGATCACATCAGACAGGTAATACATCACATCGCCCATGGCTTTGGAGTCGCAGACAATCATGCGAAGCTTTCCGTCCGGTGTATAAGTGTGGGGAAGCCAGCGGGTATATTCCATTTTTTCAAGGTCTCTGCCTGGAAATACATAGCACATGCGTACATCCGTATATGGGTGGAGGGCAGCAATCTGCAAGGCTAAAATGCGCATCAGCTGATCCCGTTTTTCCTCATCCCCGCTTACTACACCTAAGAGGCGGTGATCATAAAGGGAAACTGCCACCGAAACCTGGCGAAGTATATCAAATTTCTCCTTCAGTTCTTCTATATGGTCATTTAAAGGATCATGTTCACTGCCCAGATCTTCTTTTGCATCCTCAATCTCATTAGGAGAAGGCATATCACCTGCTCCTAAACGGAGAGAAAGAAAATCTTCATGGGTACTGCTTTTTTCCCAGAGCCTGCGGGTATTGGAAGTGGTAAATTCCAGAAGTTCCCCAGAAGAAGGGTATTGCTCTGCCAGTACGAGACGGTTATACTCCGTTTTATTTTTCAATTTTTCTTCTACACGGACCATGTACTCTAAATATTTGCTGACCCGGCTTTCTTCTGACTCTTTTTCCTCTTTTTTGTTGTAAGCAGAATTAACTACCGCCCATATAGCCCCGATCCCGGCTGCACCTAAGGACATGCAGATACTTCCTGCACCAAAGCCATCGCTGGTCATGGCTGCTGCTAAAGCGATGGGGATGACCATGGTAAAAGAAGGTCCTATGGTAAAGATCAAAGGCTGTCGCTTCTGCTGCTGTTTTTTAGGGCATTTTTCAATGGAAATGGTTTCCCGGTCCAAATTTAAAAGCTTTCGTGGAGTGCGCAGGAAATATACATCTTCCACCTCTGTCTCTTCTGATGGTTCATCTTCAAAATGTGGGATCTCTACTGCTTTCAACTCCCGGATCCTGCACTGGTTATTGGGATTATTGATGGCTAGAAGATTATTCAGATATACGATCTTAAGACCTACTACGTAAATAATATCACCGTAATGCAGCTTTGTTTTCTCCCTTACCAGCCTGCCGTTTAAGAATGTGCCATTTACGCTGTTTTTATCGGTTATGTAAGCAGCTCCTGACTCAAAAGTGATCTCTGCATGGCTTCCTGTTACAAAGCGGTTTTTGTATACAATATTACAAAGATCATCACTGCCGATCTCCAGTTTGAAGATGCTGCCCTCTTTCAGCATATATTTTTCAAAATTTACATGTTCTCTCTGGACCTGATCGATCTTAACAGAAAAGTACAGGTCTGTTTTGGTCACCATTCCCTCGATCACGGTACCATCTTTTAGATCCGCACTTTCCACCGGATCTCCCTTTAAGATCAGGGAATACTGTGGGGATCTTCGCAGTTTCCATTGTCCGTCCCAGACTTCTGCATTTAATACCAGTTCTTCTTTTAAACCGCTTACATAGGGACGTATGGCAATGGGGAAATTGCGGTTATCTACATTGGGGAAATAGTTTTCCGAAAAGCCATTTTCAAAGAAAACGGTCATAAGTAATGCCATAGATCTCCCTCCTTTAATAGGTGTTGTCAAGGATACTTGCTGTTACCTCTTCCAGCGGCTCCTCATAAGAAGGTTTCATGGTCCCGTAAACAGCAACCAGATATTCTCCTTCTAAGGGAAGCATCATTATGGAAGTGGATGCCATGACACCTTCCTCCTGGTCTGTGATACTGCTGATATCAAAGGAGATATATTCACTGCAGTAAACCGACCGTCCGGATCCCGTAGTCATCTTATATACCTGCTTGTCATTCATACCGAAAACATATTCTTCCATTACATGTATAAGATCAGTAGGATCTGTGCTTTCTGTCATGTAATTCATATCTTCCTGTGTACTTCCTAACACATAAACAAAGGAAAAATCCCCGTTTTCTACACTGCCATATTTTAAGTAGACACCGCCATCGTCGTATGCTTCTTCAAAACTTTCCGGGTAAAATACATCGTAGCTTAACACCTGTTTTGCTGCCATACGATCGCAGTCTGTACCAAATACACCACCCTTTTTGCCGCCTGAAAACAGTACCAGACAGATAACAAGTACAGCTATCACAGCTACACCGCCGATAGCTAACGGTAGTACGGGAAGCTTCTTTCCCGGCTGTATGTCTGCTTTATCTCTTCCTGGACGTGCTGGTTTTTCTTTTACTCCGTTTCTGGTCTCTGCTTTCGCAGCCTCTTTTGCCTGGGCTTTTTCCTGTGCTGCCCGCTCTCTTGCCCGTTTCTCTTCTTCCCGCTTTTCCTGGACCCGGCGCTCTTCTTCCCGCCTTACCTCTTCCTGCTTTCTTTTAGCTTCTTCTGCCATTTCCTGAGCTCTTTTAGCCCTGGCTTCTGCTTCTTCTGCCTCTTGCTTTACCCGTCTGGCCTCTTCTTCTGCCTGGCGCCTGTCTTCTTCCTGTTTTTCTTTCTGCCGTCTGGCCTCTTCTTCTAACCGCCGGATCTCTGCTTCCATTTCTGCCTTTTTCCGGCTCATTTCTTCCCTTCGTTCCTGCTCTGCCTGTTCTTCCTGCTGTTTTTTTCTTTTAGTAGCAAATAAAGCATCCGCTTCGTTCCGATCCGCCATACTCCTTCTCCTCTCTCTTTTCTCCCGATCATGTGTGACACGTTAAAAAGTAATTACTGCCAGTTCAAATGTTCCCGTTCTGCCATGGAAAGAATCTCATCATGGCTCAGTTCCACATCGCCGAACCGGACAAATATCCCATTTGTTACGGCACTGTTCCAGACCTTTGGATCTGTAAGGGTGCGGAACCGTATTTTATCTACATAAGGCTTCATATCCAAAAGCAACCGGCTTCCTGATATAAAGTCGATCTGCAGGATATAAGGTTCTAAGGGCTTAACAGCCAAAATATACTTTCTCTCCACATGAGTCCTCCTTCCAAGTTGAATAAAGATCAGCATCTACGTGCGTGCACGCAATCTGACCAGCCACTCCACAACACTTTCATACTAAAAAAGATCTACCGTATCTTTACTGTACGATAGATCCTTCTGAAAAAATATTAACTAAAGGTTAGTTATTGGTATAAAACTGTTCTAAAAGCTGTTTCCGCTTGGTTCGGGTATCCCCTGTGATCTCTAATTTAGAATAGATCTGGTTAATATATTGCTTTACCGTTCCCTCTGAAAGATAAAGCCTTGCTGCGATCTCCTTATTGCTCATGTGGGCTGCCATTAATTCTGTCAGTTTCAACTCCTGTTCTGTAAGACATTTAAACTGCTCCGGATAAGACTTTTCTTTTCCCATTTTTTTACAATTTTCTTCATATGCTTTTCCAAGCGAAAGGATTTTTGCAAGAAATTCCTGGTCTATTTCCGGGAATTTCCCTTCAAAGAGGGATGAAAGATAGATAAAATTTTCCACAAAAGGCATGACCATATGATCTTTGGAAGCATCTGAAAGCGCCTGTTTTAAAATCGTTCTGGCCTCCCCGTGTTTTCCGATCCTTTCATAGGCCGCTGCAGTCTGGATCTGCACATGAAGGGCAACTAAAGCATAATGCATAGCACTGCACACTGCCAGGATCCCTTCACTTCTCCCGATCACCTTGGCATAGGCTCCCTGGGCTAAATACACCTGATTTTCGATCATTTCCATCATCGGTCTTCCCGGCGCCAGGAAATTCACAGCAAAAAGTCTGTGTTCTCCGAATATCTCCGGGATCTTCTCCACACGGCCGATCAATGCATAATAATAAGCGCTGGTGCTGTTAAAAATATTGATCCACATGGAATTATGATGCTTCATCAGATCCATATAACGCTGTTCAAAGGAATACCTCTGTTTAATGTTCATACACAACGACAGCCGCCGGGACAGAAAATCGCAGCACAATGCCATACATTCCTGACCATTTTCCTCGATCCGGGCATAGGCTCCTTCCAAAGCGATCTGGGCATCTGACAAACACCCCTGGATAAACAGTGCCTCTGCATCCATGACCCGTTCTGCCCCCTGACCATGACCATTGGTAATCTTATAATAATGGGGCATGCACTCATTCATTTCTTCCTGCTCTTTTAAAAGACTGCCTGGTTCCCTGTGGAACATCATAAGTACAGAGGGCGAACCAAAGGTCCAGCCACCGTCATTGCGGATACTGATGGCAGGCCGCGACATCTGCCTGCTGGCGCTGCGGTGGAAATGACTCATTTTTGAAATGTCATTGTACATCAGAAAACTGGTGATCAGGTCGCACTCTCCTAAGAGATTTCCCCGTTCTTCCATTGATATTTCCGTGTGTCTTTCAATGACCTGGATCAGAAAATCTTTTAATTTTAACATCTCCTGGATCTTACGCCAGTTAAACATACAGCGCATCAGCACTAAAATCGATAACGGATGGGCTTCTAAATCCTCTTTTGGGCATTTACTTAAAAAGTTTAATACATCATCCGCCTTTAAAGATGCCAGGAGAATTCCCGCATCTTTCCGGATCACTCTGAGGGCTGCATCAAAATTTCCGCTTTTCCTGTAAGAGTCCAGTGCATGCAGATACTGCTTATGTTCTTCGTACCATTTGCCATAGCGGTCCAGATAAATTGTCTGTTTCTCTTTATCCATTGCCATAAAGGCCCGCTCTGCGCATTCCTTCATCATATGGTGGAAACGGTAGGTCACTCCGTCTGTAAGACGGCTGACAAAGGCATTCTGCTTGGTCATGGCAGACAACAGCTGTTTTGTGTCTTCATTTTCCGTAATAAATTTGGCCATTTCTGCAGAAAATTCATCTGCAAGGCCCATTACAACAAGGAATTCCCTTTGTATCTCAGGGAGCGGATCGATCATAGCTGCTGAAAACATTTCATAAATATCGGAATGATTATCCGGCAGCTCTCCCTGTTCCGCAAAGGCGCATAAATTCAGGTAAACAGCGGAAAACCAGCCTTCACTGGAATGAAGAAGTGACTCGATCTGCCGGTCGCTTAACTGTGTACCGCAAAGATGGGCATAGACAGAAAGTTCTGTATGGTTTAACCGCAGATGATCCACTGTGATCTGATGCAGCTTGCCGCCTAAGCCAACCACTGCACCGCCTGATAAAAAACGGTCCCGGCTGGCCACTACCAGATGAACATTTTCCGGGATCCGCCTTGATAATGTACAGAGGAATTCACTGATCCTTGCATCCGTAAGAAGATGAAAATCGTCAATAAAAATATAATAATCTGTCTCGCCTGCCAGAAGGTGGCTGAGGTCATCTGCAAACAGACCGCCGCTGGCCGGATCCGAAGGGCACTCATATTCCTCAAAAAAGTCAAAACCTGCAAACCGAAAGGCATTCTGCACGCTTTTCCAGAAAATCGGAAGGTTATTGGTATAAATGCTGATGCGGATCACAACCCCATGATCCTTTTTCACCCGCTCATTCAGATACCAGTTTACAGCCGTGGTCTTCCCATAGCCCATAGGAGCTATCACCGTTGTCAGGGTACACCGGGAGATCGGCCGCAGCTTCTCCTGCAAACGCTCTGATATGTAAATGGTGTTCAGATCATTTTTCTTTCTTGGCATTTTCATTTCCCTCCCCCGGTCTTTCTATATCCATTTTACCATATAATATAGGTTTGGGGAAGAATATTGTTTATTCACCAGCAGAACAAATGTTCTTTATTATATCTATACTTTTTATAAAATGCATGGTATACTTTTTATAAATTTTAATTTATGAAGAAAAATAGATACACCTGCAACTGTCGAGTAATTCTCGACTGTTCAAAATGATATGAAAAATTTTAAGCAACTAAGGAGCATTTCATGGATCATTTTAAATTAGTATCTGAATATAAACCCACCGGTGACCAGCCTCAGGCCATCGAGCAGCTGGTAAAGGGCTTTAAAGAGGGAAATCAGTTTGAAACTCTTTTAGGTGTTACCGGTTCCGGTAAGACATTTACCATGGCAAATGTGATCGAGCAGCTAAACCGCCCGACGCTCATCATTGCCCACAATAAAACGCTGGCAGCCCAGCTTTATTCTGAAATGAAGGAATTTTTCCCGGAAAACGCAGTGGAATACTTTGTCTCCTACTACGATTATTATCAGCCGGAAGCCTATGTTCCTTCTACGGACACTTACATTGAAAAGGACTCTTCGATTAACGATGAGATTGATAAGCTGCGTCACTCTGCCACTGCTGCTCTTTCTGAGCGCCGGGATGTGGTGATCGTGGCTTCTGTTTCCTGTATTTATGGTCTGGGAAGTCCCATTGATTATCAGAACATGGTTATTTCCCTGCGGCCGGGTATGGAAAAAGACCGGGATGATGTGATCAAAAAGCTGATCGAGATCCAGTATGACCGCAATGATATGGATTTTAAGCGTGGTACTTTCCGTGTTAAAGGAGATGTGGTCGACATTTTCCCGGCTTACTCGGACAGTGAAGCCTACAGGATCGAGTTTTTCGGTGATGAAGTAGACCGCATTATGGAAATTGATACAGTAACCGGCGAGATCAAAGCCCAGTTAGGCCATGTGGCTATTTTCCCTGCCTCCCACTACGTTGTTCCCAAGGAGAAGATGTTAGAGGCAACAGAGCACATTTTAGAGGAATTAAAAGAACGGGTGGCCTATTTTAAAAGCGAAGACAAGCTTTTAGAGGCACAGCGTATTTCGGAACGCACCAATTTTGATGTGGAAATGATGCGGGAAACCGGGTTCTGCTCTGGTATTGAAAACTATTCCAGACATTTAACCGGTCTGGCACCAGGAGAACCGCCCTGTACACTGATCGATTATTTCCCGGAAGATTTCCTTATTATTGTAGATGAGTCCCATATTACACTGCCCCAGGTCCGTGGCATGTATGCCGGTGACCGCTCCCGTAAGTCTACTCTGGTAAACTACGGTTTCCGCCTGCCCTCTGCCCTTGACAACCGACCTTTAAATTTTGAGGAATTTGAAAGTAAGATCAACCAGATGATGTTTGTGTCTGCTACTCCTTCTGACTATGAAAGAGACCACGAACTGCTCCGTGCAGAGCAGATCATCCGTCCTACCGGACTTTTAGATCCGGAGATCTCTGTGCGGCCTGTAGAAGGACAGATCGATGACCTGATCTCTGAAGTAAACAAAGAAACGTCCGCCCATCACAAAGTCCTTATCACCACTCTTACCAAACGAATGGCAGAAGATCTTACAGATTATATGCGGGAAGCTGGTATCCGGGTCAAATATCTCCACTCAGATATTGATACTTTAGAGCGGGCACAGATCATCCGGGATATGCGTCTGGATGTATTTGACGTCCTGGTGGGTATTAACCTGCTGCGTGAAGGCTTGGATATCCCGGAGATCACACTGGTTGCCATTCTGGATGCAGATAAGGAAGGCTTCCTTCGTTCAGAAACTTCCCTGATCCAGACCATCGGACGTGCCGCCCGAAACTCGGAAGGTCATGTGATCATGTATGCTGACACCATTACTGACTCTATGAGAAAAGCCATTGATGAAACAGAACGCCGCCGCAGGATCCAGCAGAAATACAATGAAGAACACGGAATTACTCCTACTACCATCAAAAAAGCGGTCCGTGATCTGATTGCTATCTCCAAAGCTGTGGAAAATCCTCATGCTGCCGATACCAAAGATCCTGAGTCCATGGACGAAAAGGAATTAAAGAAGCTGGCAAAGGAACTGGAAAAGAAGATGCGCCAGGCTGCTGCAGAGCTGAACTTTGAGGAAGCTGCAAATCTGCGCGACCGTATGATCGAAGTAAAGAAAATGCTGCTTGATATACTATGAAAGTGTTGTCAAGCGACTATGGGGACTGCGTGCTTGCACGCAAGGAACCATAGACATTTGACAACCAAGCCGGTATGAGTAAGCAGGGCGACAGCCCGGATTACGAATGCTGGCGGCAGTTGTGGGAGTGCCAGCGGCACGTAACAACTGACTTACTTTCATATATAGTAAAATACACAGGAGAATATATATTATGGAAACAAAACTTGTCCTTTTAGGAACCGGAACCCCAAATGCCTGCCCCAATGCCAGCGGACCTGCTTCTGCTGTAGTTGTTGGTGACAGAGCCTACCTTGTAGATTTTGGCCCCGGCGTGGTACGTCAGGCTTCCAAAGCTTATTTTAACGGCATTGATGCCCTTCGCCCGGACCGCCTTACCGTGGCTTTTTCCACTCATCTGCATACAGACCACACTGCCGGATACCCGGACCTTATTTTTACTCCATGGGTATTAGAGCGGCCTGTTCCGTTAAAAGTTTTTGGCCCAAAGGGCTTAAAGCACATGACCGAACACATTTTAATGGCCTATGAAACTGATATTGATTTCCGTATCCATGGCTTTGAAAAGGCAAATGAACAGGGCTATCAGGTAGATGTAACAGAAATTGAAGAACCTGGTATTGTTTATAAAGATGACCGTGTCACTGTAGAGGCCTTTCCGGTAAGCCACGGAACCCTGATCAGCTACGGCTATAAATTTGTCACTGCTGACCGCACCATTGTGATCTCCGGAGATACTGCCCCGTTGGACATTGTTGCTGAAAAAGCCGCTGGCTGCGATATCCTTCTCCATGAAGTAGAATACAGTGCCGGTATCGCCTGCAGGGAACCAAAATGGCAGAAATACCACCAGGAGGTCCACACCTTAAGCACGGACCTGGCAAAAGTGGCCCAGAAAGCAAAGCCAAAACTTCTTGTCACTTATCACCGCATCTACCACATGAATATCCAGGATAACCACATCAATCTGGAAGCGGAAATGCGACGCAGGGATGATGCCATCTTAGATGAGATCCGTGCTGCCGGTTATGAGGGAATGACTGTGAATGGACGGGATCTGGAGGTATTTTAATGAAAAAGGCACTGTTTTACGGGATACTTGCTTCATTTTTCTTTGCTTTTACATTTTTACTAAACCGTAGTATGCATCTTGCAGGAGGATACTGGCTATGGTCTGCATGCCTGCGTTATCTTTTTACCTTTCCTATCCTTGCTGCGGTACTGGCAATTTCAGGAAAAAAGCAAAAGACAAGGCCTCTTTCACATACCTGGGCAGAAATAACAAAAGCTCCCGGAGAATGGTTTCTCTGGAGCAGTGTTGGTTTTGTACTGTTTTATGCGCCTTTAACTTTTGGCTCAACTTTCGGTGAATCATGGCTGGCAGCAGCAACCTGGCAGCTGACCATTGTTGCCGGTATTTTATTAACACCTTTATGGGGTAAACCAATACCGATCAGAAACCTCTCCTGGTCCTGCCTGATCCTGGCCGGTGTTTTTCTCCTTCAGGTTCCCAATATGCGGCAAATGAAACTGGAGACAATGGCATTAACACTGATTCCCATTCTCATTGCAGCTTTCTCCTATCCCCTGGGGAACCGGAAAGTCATGAGCCTGGTTTCCAGCGATATCTCTACCCTGGAACGGGTCTATGCCATGACTTTATGTAGCCTTCCTGTTTGGATTTTTCTTTCAATATGGGCTTTTATCACTCACGGACTGCCTGGAAGAGATCAACTGATCCAGTCCTTCTTTGTAGCGCTTTTCTCCGGAACCGCTGCTACTGTCCTGTTCTTTAAAGCCACTGACATGGTAAAACACAACCATAAGTGGCTGGCAGTGATCGAAGCTACTCAGTCCGGAGAAGTGATCTTCACACTCTTAGGCGGTATCCTGTTTTTAAAAGATCCTGTTCCTTCCGCAATCGGACTGGCTGGTATTGCCATTATCGTAGCAGGCATGACCGGAAACAGTTTATGCCAGTAAACAAAAAGCTGACTCTGCTAAAAAACAGGTCAGCTTTTTGCCATTTTTAATTACATTGTATCCATCTTTACTTTATTTATCAGTTTTTTGTATACATGCTCCACAAACCATGGTTCCGTGGACTTTCCCAGTGCTTCTTCCGGAGAAAACCAGGCTACTCCACTGTTCTCGTCTGCTTTTACGGAAACATTCTCTTTCGGATCTGCCTCCAACAGGTATGTTACATTTAAATGCAGATGGCTGGATACATATTTACCCTTTTTTACATGACCATCTACAGTAAGTGATTCCAGGGAAAAGATCTCTTCTGATACAGGATAAACCTTGGAAATACCTGCTTCTTCTTTCACTTCCCGGATGGCAACCGACAACAGATCTGTCTCCCCGTCTGCATGGCCTCCCAGCCAGGACCAGGAATGATAGATGTTATGATACACCATAAGGACTTTGCTCCTGTCTTTGTTTACCACCCAGGCAGAAGCTGTTATATGAGCGATCTTATTTTCCCTTAGAAATGCATCTTTCTCATTTTTAATCCAGTTTAAGATCAGCGGTTTATCCATTTCTTCCTGTTCATTATAGGGCCTGTATTTTTCTATTGCATCTATTAACTGCTGTCTGGTCATTCCGTTCCTCTCCCTGTAACTTCTTATCCTTTTTTCTTTAACTGCACAGCGTACTGCTTATAGCTGCCCCGGCAGCCGCTTCTTCCTTATAAGCAGACAGTACCAATTTGTTTTGAAATAATTCTTCCAGCATTTCACAAAATACAGGATTTTTTCTCACTCCGTTGCCTGAACCGATGAGATTTTTGATCTGGATACCGGTTCCATTTTTGATCGTCCTGTACATCTGATATAATTCATCACCCATACCTTCCAGTATTCCATAGGTGAACGCTTCAGGAGTAAAATTGTCAGACGTTAAACCCTGGATGCTTCCGCTGCTTTTTGGATCTGTTCTTGTGCCGTCAAAGGTTGTCCTGATCTTAAGTTTTCTATCTTCAGAGATCCTGTTGCTCTGTTCTTTTCCTGTTTTTGCAAACTGTTCCATCACCGGATAAAGAAAGCTGTCTTCTCCTGTAGCAGCCTTTACGACCCTTCTGAAAAACTGTTCCAGCAGTGCATAGGACTTTCCGCCGCATAAAGAAGATCCCACCAACAGGTATTTTCCATTCAGAAATGGCCTGGCTTCGATCCCCTTTTCTGCAAAATACTGATCTGAAAGGATCGAGATCTGGCCGCCTGTTCCCATATTGACCAGCAGGGTATTTTCTTCTTTTCCCGCTGCCCCGAGAAAACTGGCCTGATTATCTCCTATGGCAGTAGTTACCTGGCGATTTCTGTAAAGTCCCAGCTTTTCAATCCCTGTACATACTTCAGGAAGCCAGTTTTCCTTTACTCCCATTTTGCTTAATTTTTCTGTTTCAAATTTCATGTTCCGACCATCGAAAAATCCGAAGCCCGCTGCATTGCTTACATGTACCACTGGCTTTTTCCGGCCAGTAAGACACATTCCAAAATAATCCATAATGGTGCAAAAACCAACTGCCCTTTCCGGAATCAGCCCATGTTTTAAATTGCAAATGTGAGTAACCAGTCCATATCCAGATGCTGCCTCCAGATCACATTTTTCTTTGATCTCCTGGACCAGAGAACACTGCCCTTTTTCACAAAGACTTCCTCTGCCATCCTGCCATGTATACAAAGGACTGACACATGTACCCGTCTGATCTATGTATACGATCCCATGCATCTGTCCGGTAAGACCGATCCGCTCTGTCTGCGGGTATTTATCTAAAAGATCATCCAACAGTTTTTCAGCCTTTTTAACGATCGCCCCGGCATCCTGGATCTTTTCCCATTCATTGGCAGTTGGCATAAAGCCGCCATTTTCTATGGTTTTTGCTTCCAGTAATTTTACCGTTTTTTCGTTTTCATACTCTAAAACTGCACCGCTGATGGTCGTTGTCCCAATATCGATCCCTATTATCTGCATCTTCTGTTCCCCATCTGTTTCGTGGTCATAAAAATGTACGGAACACTATTTATTCTACCCAGAACACTCTATTTTCTTTTCTCGGCGCTGCTTTTGGAAGATCGCCATCTGCATAGCCAACTACACAGTGGCCGATGCCTTCCCATTCGCCTTCTACACCCAGGTCCTTTAACAACTGCTTATACTCCGGCAGTTCAAATTCTTCTTTCGCCCTGTGGATCCAGATGTTTCCAAGATCTAAGGCTTTCGCTTCCAGCATCATATTGCCCATTACAAGACTTCCGTCATACACATGGGTCGGACAGTTTTTGTCAGCCAGCACAACAAGGACTGCCGGTGCACCATAAAAAGGATCAAATCCTTTCTCCCAGCCTCCGATCCTGCGGTTCATCTCTGACAGTTTATCCCTAAGTTCCTTATTGGTAACAGCAACAATGATCGCTGCCTGCTTTCCCATACCGCTTGCTGCATACAGACCAGCCTCTATGATCTGGTTTAAATCCTCTTTAGATGGCATATCTGGTTTAAACTTGCGGATGCTGCGGCGTTCTTTCATAACATTCATAATCTCGTTCATAACAATTCCTCCATCATTTCTGATATACTTTCTGTTTTATATAATATTATCTCACAAGACTTTATTTTTTCAATTTATTTATTTGATAAATCATCGATTTTTTCTTTTAATGACTGTATCTCTTCCAAAATAAGCACCGTACATCCCACTACAAGCCCTGCTAAAAGGATAAGACCTCCGTAAATGGGATATAAAAAGGACTCAGCTACACCTCCGCCGACTACATTGGAAAGTAAGTTCCAAAATCCTGCGCCTGGGAAAATCATTAAGGCAAACATTGCAACTATTGCTATTATAACTTTACTCATTGTATATTTCCCTCCTTAAAAGCATCTACTGCCTCTTTTATTCCATCTAAATCCGTTCCACCGCCATAATCCAGCACCACTAACCGCCTTTTATCTTTTAATATCACTTCATCCACTGCCGGTTCTGCCTCATATGCATCCTCTTGAGGATCGTTTCCTTCTTGACCACCGGATCTTATCCCGTCTTTGCGGACCATATACCGGTACCAGGACACTTCCATATCCTCTGGAAGCGCTCCGATCTCCGCCGGAATCTCCTGCCTGGTACAATCCCACAGTTTTGTCATATCCTTGGGATAACATTTGCTGGTTTTGTTGATGATCCAGGGAATAGGACTTGTATACACGGTAACGCCTATAGGTCTGTCAATGCTTTTTCCACTGGGATCACCTTCTTCATAACTTGCCAATATCGTCTGTTTTCTCCCGGTGTCCGGTTCCTCTTCGCTAAAAAAATGCGTTGCAGCCCCATTGCACAATGGAATAAGGATCATACAGGCAACCCCAACTCCAACCAGATAGGTCATCCAGTCATCTCTATTACTTCCACTTCCATTTTCCCTTACCCATTTTCTTACGAAAAGGGCGATCAGTACAATGAGGGTGGAGGAAAGTATAAAGCTGATCAGAGCCTCCATGGAAGAAAGAAATGCCAGCGCTATAACTCCCAGTATCAGGATCCCATCTCCCATAAAAGTATACTTTTTACATTTCAGGGTCCGTTTAAGATCCTGTTCCGTAAGAGGCTCTCCCTTCTTTATGGCCGCCATATTTCCATGACTCCAGCGAAACAGCCGTATATACGTCGCTGCCCAGGAAATGATCATACCTGTCAGCAGCAGAGTCAAAAGAAGCTGCATGGGATCTGCAAACAGTTTCCCTGGATTTTGCAGATACTGATACACAGCCCATATTTCTAATACAACCAAGATAGGATAGAAAAATTTCACCGACCAGTTCCAGGAAAGGGCTTTCTGGATCTGAAACTGTCTCTCTTTCTCCATATCGCCCCTTCGTTTTGCTGCATCATCTGTTGTATAAAATATCTGCCAGTAGATGCTGTTGCACTGAAAAATCCAGCCTGCTTCCTCGCACTGCTCCCGCAACTGCTCTGCTTTCCAGTCATCTGCGCCTATAAGGGAAGAGCTTTCCGGTACCAGAAGGGCGGCATATCTTCGTTTTTCCGGCTGTGCCCTGTAAAATCTCATCACAGCGCCACCAACGCTTTCTAAAAACCAGCCCTGGAGTGCCATTTTCTCCAGATATTGCTCAAATGCATCTGCCTCACACAAATTAAAAGTAAACCAGACCCGTTTCTTTTCCTTCATGTCCCCATCCCCTTTCCGCAAAACAGTCCTGTTTTCTCAATGTTCTATCTATGATCATTATAGATAACGATCCTGTTTTCTGACAAGAAAGAGGAACTTACTATTTTCTTACATATTACATGTGTATCTTAAATCCATTGATCTCCTCGATCAGCTTACTTACGGCTGTGGAATAGGGGATATTTCTTCTCCAGGCGATCACAGTGCTGGTTTTGATCTCAGGATACAGTTTTTTCTGGACCAGAAGGTCCGATCTCCAGTATCTGCCTGCTCCTTCCACGGAAACAGGATATCCAAGCCCATACAATGCCATTACCCCGGCATTGGTCCCAAGATTGCTTGTAAATGCAATATTTAACCGGTTAAAATCCTTTCCAAACCAATTGGCAAGCTCACTTTGGACTGTCAGCCGTTCCGGAAGGATCAAAGGCAGATCTATCAGATCCTCTTTTGTAATATATTCTTTCTCTGCAAGGGGATCATCCGGCTTTATTCCTACGATCCAATGATCACTTCCCTGGATCCGGATGTAATCCAGACCTTCTGTATTCACAGGTTCTAAAAACAGGCCAATATCCACCAGTCCACGGTTCATCATTTCAAAAACAGTATCTGCGGTACCTGTATGCACGGCAAAACGGACCATAGGATACTTTTCTTTATAGATCTTGCATATCCGGGCAAAGATCTCCACAGCCATAAATTCCCCACAGCCTACGGTGATCGTCCCTTCTACGATCCCGTCACTGCCTTTAAATTCACTGGCGATCTTATCTTCCAGATCCACCATTTCCAGCGCACGGCGTTTAAGAAGGATCCCCTCATTGGTAAGAGTGATCCCATGTCCGCCCCGGTCAAAAAGAGTCACTCCCAGTTCTGCCTCCAAAGCAGCCAGCTGCCTGGAAAGTGTAGGCTGGGTAATATGCAGCTGTTTGGCAGCTTTGGTAAAACTTTGTTCCTTTGCCACTGTCAGGAAATAGCGCAATACTCTTAAATCCATATAAACTCCTCTTTTTATTTCTTTTGCCTTCGCCCATTTTTTAATACCTACAATTATATCATTGAATGTTTTCATAAACAATGTTACTCTTGATCAGGCGGATTTTAATACAGGAGGTTTTTATGCAAAACAAAAGACAAGTTATAACAAAGGCATTCAAATGTGCATTTCCTCATACAATACCGATTTTTGCCGGCTTTTGCTTTCTTGGGATGACATATGGTATTTACATGAATGTATCCGGCTTCCGTTTTTGGTATCCCATGTTAATGAGCCTGACTATTTTCGGCGGCAGTCTGGAATTTTTAGCAGTCAGTATGCTGCTTGCGCCATTTGCCCCGGTACAGACATTTATCATGGCATTGATGATCCAGGCACGCCATCTGTTTTACGGAATTGCCATGCTGGACAAGTTTAAAGGAATGGGCTGGAAAAAACCTTACCTGATTTTTGGAATGTGTGATGAAACATTCAGTATCAACTATACAGCGGAGATACCTGCTGATGTTGACCGCAGCTGGTTTTATTTCTTTACCACACTTCTCAACCATTTTTACTGGTTCAGCGGAGCGACCATCGGCGGGCTTGTAGGCAGTTTGCTAAAATTTAACACCGATGGGCTGGATTTTGTCATGACAGCAATGTTTACAGTTATCTTCCTGGAACAATGGCTGAAAGAAAAACACCACATCAGCGAGTGGATCGGCCTTGGGGCAAGTATCGGCTGCCTGCTGATCTTCGGCGCAGATAATTTTCTGATCCCTACCATGATCTGTATTTTAGTTGCCTTAACAATTCTTAGAAAAACCCTGGAACAGAGAAAAGAGGTGGATGCAGCATGACTTTATCACAACAGATCATTACTATTGCTATGTGTGTTCTCGGAACTATGCTGACACGTTTTCTGCCATTTGCAGTCTTCAGTTCCAAACGTCCAACGCCGCCATACATTCAATATTTAGGAAAAGTACTGCCTGGTGCGATTTTTTCCATGCTGGTGGTCTACTGCCTGCGACATGTTTCCTTACTGCAGGGCAGTCATGGATTACCGGAGCTGATCGCAATTCTTCTGACAGTTGGACTTCACCTGTGGAAAAGACAAATGTTGTTGTCTATTGCAGGCGGTACGGTTTGCTATATGCTTCTTATCCAGTTTATCTTTTAAGAAAAACGCGCATATGAAATGCCCCATTTATTTCAGAAATAACCAAGGCCGGAGATCCACAGCGGATTTCCGGCCTTACTTTTTGTTTCTTTTATCGTTTATTTCAGTTTACCATATTCTTCATCAGAAACAGGCTCGCACCACTCATTAGAGCCCTCAACACCAGGTACTTCAACAGCCAGATGGCTGAACCAGCTGTCCGGTGCTGCACCATGCCAGTGCTTTACTTCTGCAGGAATATTGATGCAGTCGCCTGGTTTCATTTCAACGGCTTCTTTTCCCTCTTCCTGATAATATCCACGGCCTGCGACACAGACTAAGATCTGGCCGCCACCGCTCTTTGCGTGATGGATATGCCAGTTGTTGCGGCAGCCTGGCTCAAAAGTTACATTAAAAATACCAACCTGGCTGGTAGATACAGGTTCCAGGAAACTCTTTCCGGAGAAATACTGGGCAAAACCGTCATTTGGCGCACCGATGGGGAATACCATTTCTTTTGCGTGGGCTCTCATTGCCTCATCTTCGTATGGAAGGTCGCCTTCATCATCTGCCCATACTTCCTTTGCCAGATTAAATACAGCCCAGCCCTTTGGCCAGCCTGCATAAAAAGCAACATGGGTGATAACGGCTGCGATCTCTTTCTGGGTTACGCCATGAGCCTTTGCATTCTGTAAATGGAATTTTAAAGAAGAGTCTGTGATACCGGATGCCATTAAAGCTACTACGGTTATGATACTTCTTGTTTTCAGATCAATGTCCTGATTATTCCAGTTTTCTCCGAAAAGGACATCATCATTATAATGTGCAAAATCAGGAGCAAAAGTTCCTAATGCATTTCTTCCTGCTGTCTGAACTACTTTTTTCATCTTTCTGTCTCTCCTTATCTGTATGATAAACTTTTAATTATAAGGACTTTACCCACTTTTCAATTTCCTGCTTGTTGGCTCTGTTTAAAAGCTTTCCTTCTACGATCTCAGCTCCCGGTGCAGATGGCTTTAATTCCTTTACTGTATTGCCAAAACCGCTTCCTCCGGATGTTGCAAAGAGCACGATCTTCTTACCGGAAAAATCATATTTCTCCAGGAATGTATTTACAATGGTAGGTGCCACATACCACCAGATCGGAAATCCCAGGATAATGGTATCATATTCTTCAATATGAGCATCTGTATCTGTGATCTGTGGACGGATCTTCTTATCGCTCATCTCCATGCTGCTTCTGGATTTCTTATTCATCCAGTTTAAATCGTCATTTGTATATAATTCCTTTGGTGTGATCTCATACAGAGCACAATCTCCTGCTTCTGCGATCATCTCTGCTACTTTTCTGGTTGTTCCGCTTGCACTGAAATATGCTGCTAATGTTTTTTTCATGGCTAAAACCTCCTACTGTTGCTTAACAATGAAAAATAATAAAATGAAAAATGTGCAGGACCTTTTACTTTCATCCTGCACATTTATTATATAACTCTTTTTTCTATTATGTCTAATACTTATATTACATGGTTTTTTATGCTTAAAAAGCATTATCCTGAAACAAACTCATCTATCCCTCAAACACAGGATATTTTTTCTTATCAGCATCTGTTATTTTGCGGATCACCTTACAGGGGTTGCCTGCTGCGATCACACCATCCGGAATGTCCTTATTCACAACACTTCCTGCGCCAATGATCGTATTACTTCCAATGGTTACTCCCAGCAGCACCGATACATTGGTTCCGATCCAGACATTATCTCCTACTGTAATTGGCAGGGCAATTTCCAGTCCCCTACTTCTCTGTTCACTGTCAATAGCATGTCCGGCTGTAGAAAATACGCAGTTGGGCGCAATAAATACATTATCCCCAAAAGTAACTTTTGCACAGTCAAGTATGGTAACATTATGGTTCGTATAAAAATTTTTTCCTATAGAAACATTAAAACCGTAATCACAGTAAAAGGGAGCTGTGATCACCGGATCTGCTCCCATTCTTCCAAGGATCTGTCCCAGTAATTTCTGCTGTTTTTCAGTATCTGATGGCCTGCAGTTATTAAACTCATAGCACAGATCCGCACAGCGTGTTCTTGCTTCTATGATCTCCTTATCGTAATTTGCATCATACAGATAGCCATTTTGCGCCTTTTCCCACTCAGTCATTGCTCTGTCTCCTATACCCTTTCATCATTTCTCTTCATATACAAAAGGGGATAGGGATTTCCTTCCTCATCCATATCTGTCCTTTTGTATGTTTCAAAGCCCATATGCTCATAAAAGCCAACTGCCTGAGGATTTTGCTCATTTACAGTCAGTTCCTCTATCCCGTAATTCTGGATCCCGTATAAAAGCAATTGTTTTCCAAGGCCTTTTCCTCTTTCTTTTTGGGAAAGGAACAACATTTCCAGGCGGTGGTCTTCTATCCCCATAAATGCAGCTGGCTCACCTGAACCATTGACCGCAATAACCAGGCTCTGTACACCGGCTAATGCCTGTGGGACATACTCTTTTATCTTCTCAATTTCTTTTTCAGAAAGAAATTGATGAGTTGCCCTCACCGACTCTTCCCACACCTTTAAAAGCTGTTCCATCAACAATTCTGTGCGCTCTTTTACTTCATATATTTTCATATTTACCATACATTTCAAAATGTACCTTATGTTCTGGAACTTCAGATAACTTACGGCCTTCCGGATGCACTGCCGGTACACCGATCGATAAGACCGCCTCCAGACAATATTCCTTTGGATAACCTAAAATATCTCTTAGATATTCTTCCGTTGTTCTTCCATCAGGTGCCTGTCTTAAACGTCCCTGGATCCAGCAGCTTCCAAGCCCCAAGTCGTGGGCCATGTTGTGCATGTTGGACATAACAATGGAACAGTCCTCTGTCCATACGTCTGTCTTTTCCGGATCTGCGATCACAACGATCGCAGCTGAGGCGCCTGCCAGCATTTTCGCAGAACCCACGCGGCACTCAGACATTTTTTCAAGTGTTTCTTTCTTCTGTACTACGATCAGTTTCCATGGACGGATATTTCGTCCGGATGGAGAAAGCAGACCTGCCTCAACGATGGCCTCCAATGCCTCCTTAGAAACTGCTTCCTCTTTATATTGTCTGATACTCCGTCTATGCTTTAAAAGATCTAAAAAATTCATCCATGCAACCTCCTGTAAACAATTTATCTGTTATTCCTCCTCAGGATACGTAAAATGCCAGGACTTTCTAAACTCCGTCATCAGATCCATTACATCCTTTGTATAGTCCAGATGCATACAGGAAACATCCCCGGCAATCGCCTTTTCCATATCAGAAAGCTCATAAGCCAGTGCATCCTCATGAACTCCGGCCTTTATCACCTGGGTTTCTCCGCTTTCTGCGTCCACGATCTTCGCCTCCCAGGCCCTTGGATACTCCATGATCTCAATATAGCCCTTTTCGCAGGATACCATGCCTCTCTTTGGCTGCTTGGAGTGCAGGGACAGCATCACGGTAGCCATCTGTCCTTCCTTATTGGTAAGAAGCAGCCCCGCCTGCTCATCTACCCCTGTAGGCGCCGCCTTCATCTGGGACAATAACTGATCCGGCTTGGAGTCCATAAACCACCGGATAAAAGAAAGAGCATACACGCCGATATCCAGCATGGCACCCCCAGCCAGGTTCCGGTTAAAGAAACGGTTTTCCATGTTATATTCTTTAAAACTTCCAAAATTCATGGTGATCAGATTTACTTTTCCCAGCTTTCCGGACTCCAAAATCTTCTTCAATTCTTTATAGACCGGCATATGGAAAATGGTCATGGCTTCGGCAACAATAACCCCCTTCTCCTTTGCCAGCTCCAAAGCTTCATCCAGTTCCTCACTATTTAAAGTAATAGATTTCTCCACCAGGATATGTTTCCCATTTTCAATGGCCTTTTTCATAAACTGGATATGGGTATTATGAGGCGTTGTAATATAGATCACATCCACTTCCGGATCTGTGAACATTTCATTAAAATCCGTAAACACCTTTTTGATTCCGTACTTCTCTCCAAACTTTACAGCCTTTTCATAGGTCCTGTTTCCTACTGCATAAAGCTTTTTCCCATTTTTTTCCAGTGCCGTTGCCATTTCATTGGCGATCACACCTGTTCCCAGTACAGCCCAGTGAATTTCTCTCATCCTGCGCTCTCCTTTCCTGCGAAAATATTTTGCCAGTCTTCCTTATCGGATCTCTCCTTTTCTGGCTCTCCTGTTCAGTATAACCATAAATCCAAGGCAAAGCAATAGCTGCACTACAGATGACATAGGGGTTGCCAGTCCGATCTTAAATAAAGATGTATCTGGCCTGAGACTCATCAGATACGATACAGGCACACGAACTCCAAAAGCCCCGGCAATTCCCTGTAACATAACAAATTTGGTCTGTCCGATCCCATTATAAAGGGCCTTCTTTGCCCGGTCCATCCTTCCTGCGCCATAATTCTGGGCCACAAAAGCAGACATAGACTGCATAAAAGCAGATGAAATAAGCATAATAAAAGCACATACTTTCTCAGCCACTCCCACACCTGCAGAAGCGGTCACTCCCATGGAATTTACGATCGCCAGGATAATAAGAAACGAAATACTTACCAGAAGATCCTGTAATGCGATCGGCGCTCCAAGGCCCGCCATTTTCTTAAGTAACGTCTTGTGGATCCGCACATTCTCCTTCTTAAACACAAAGGGCAGCTGTTTCTTTCTGATAAATCCAAAAGACACGACCACTCTGACTACCTGTGCAAAAACAGTAGCACAGGCCGCTCCTGCAGTTCCCATATGAAAACCGGCACACAGCACCAGATCTCCTGCAATATTACAAACACAGGCGATCGCAACTGTAAAAAGCGGCGTTTTGGAGTCCCCGATCCCCCTGAAAATACAACCGATCAGGTTATAAGCAACAATAACGATCATACCGCAGCCGCATATCCTTACATAAGCAGCCGTCTTGTCAAAAGCCTCCTTTGGAGCATGCATAATACTGCTGATCTGAGGTGCAAAACACACCAGAAGGACAGTCATGACCAATGCAATACCAGCAAACATCACCATGGCCGTTCCCACTGCCTTTCCCCCTTCTTCCTTCTTTCCGCAGCCGATCAGCTGTCCTAAAAGCACCGTGGTTCCCATAGCAAAACTGCTGATCAGATTGGTCAAAGTCATCATGATCTGAGAACCTGTAGACACCGCCGATACATCCGCAGAAGACGCAAACTTACCCACAACCAGGAGATCCACAGCGCCGTACATAGCCTGCAAAAACAGCGCAAACAACACTGGCATGGCAAACAAAATAAGAGGCTGTAAGATCTTCCCTTCTGTAAATGTCGTATTTCTCTCCATTGTACATTTTCTCCTTTTTCACATTAAAAAAGCCGGATAAGAAGCAGGCATCTCAGCCCGCCATCTTATCCAGCTATTGTTTCTAAAGAACAACTTGCCCTCCGATGAACGTTCCACATATACTATAAAAATTTTCAAACATCAACTGCCAGATCCACATCTTTGGCTCAAATCATTTCTATTAATCTCTGTCATTCAGATAACCTGGTTCATTATAAATAAGAGCCATAAACTCTACATCAGAGTCAGAATTATTCTCAATGCTGTGATACTGTCCCACTTCAATAATACAGCAGTCACCAGGGCCAACCTTAGTCACAGACTTGTCATTATCAATAAAATCTGCTTCACCCTTTAAAATATAATATGGCTCAGTGTCATGTACATGCTGATGCCAGCCTACACTTGCACCTGGAGGAAGAACTACCTTAGCATACAGTCTGCCGTGTCCTAACAGCTCCTCCTTAGATACAATATGATGAACATACGCTGTTCCCTTACCTCCGCCTAAATGTTCCACTTCCAGAACGTTGTCTTTACGAATCATGGTCATGCCCTCCTGTTGAATATAATCCTGAAGCAATTTGAAACACTTTACTGCTTATATTTTCTCATTATACTCCATTTCTCTCATTTTTCCAAGAACAGGACGCGATTTTTCTTTCGCGAATGTTTCATTTTGCAGCAACCATCTGCTCTTATTCCCTTTCCTGCGCAAACTTCTGAAATGCCTTGGCTGCCACACTTAAAGGATACTCGCTGTCCCGTATCATAAGAACATTCCTTTCCGGAAATGCCTCTTCCAGATCAATGGCAAATACAACACCTGCTTTTAAGTCTTCCGCTGCAATCTCCTCCGGTATAAAACCAATTCCCAGATTATGGCGCACTGCCGGAAGGATCAGATCCGTAGTGGCCAGTTCCAGATCCGGTGAAAATGTCAGGCCATACTGCAAAAAATAGGAATTCAGGAAATTACGGCTGATCGCCTCGGAAGTAAGGCTGATCCACGGCAGATCTGAAAGCTCCCGCAAAGAACATTTCCGTCCCTTTAACTGCTCAAATCTGGGGCCTCCGATCAAAATCTCCCGATAGCTGCGAAGCACTTTCATTTTCAATGGATCCCCCATATGCAAAGGAAGAGACGAAACCACTGCCATATCCACCTTACCATCACGAACTGCCTGGATCGAGTCCCTGGTACTGTTATTTAAGATCTGAAAATGGACCTTCGGGTACTTCCGGCTAAACTCCTCCATTGCCTGAAACAGATAACAATGAAGGGCTGTCTCTGTGGCACTGATCGAGATCGTACCCTTTTCCAGGCTCAGCCTGTCCTTCAGATCACTTTCCCCTTTAAAAAACTGGGCGCAGCCTGCTGAAACATACTCAAAAAACTGCTGTCCCTCTGCCGTCAGCTCCATCCCCATCTTGCTGCGGATAAATAACCGGCACCCCAGATCATCCTCCAGCTTATGTATGGTCCTTGTTACCGCCGGCTGACTGGTATTAAGGGCAGATGCAGCCCTGGTCAGATTTCCATACTTTGCAACATAATAAAAAATCCTGTAGTATTCAAAATTAGATGTCATAACTAATGTCCCTTCTATCTAGCTAGCTTCGACTCACGGACACGCGCTAACGCGCTCATCTGTCTGCTGACGCAGACGGTCCGTTCGTGAATGACGCAAGAAAAACAAATGTCGCCTTGCAGGCGCCGCTTGTTTTTCTTTTGCGCCTTTCCATACCATTCTGATATGAATATAATACATTTTTGCTATTTTACAACCCTTTTTATTCGTGGCATATTATATGTGAAAAAAATAACGTGCATTTGAAAGGGGCAACATCATGGAAAACAACACCGGCACATGTCTTGAAAAGCAGCCTTTATGTGAGGAAATGCTTACAAAAATGAACGCATACTGGCGGGCAGCCAACTACCTGTCTGCAGGACAGCTTTACCTGTTAGACAATCCGCTTTTAAAAAAGCCATTATCCCTTGACCAGATCAAGAAAAAGATCGTAGGTCACTGGGGAACTGTACCTGGACAGAACTTTGTCTATGTACATTGTAACCGTGTGATCAAACGTTATGACCTGGACATGATCCTTTTATCCGGACCTGGACACGGCGGCAACTTCCTGATCGCCAATACCTATCTGGATGGAAGCTACAGCGAGATCTATCCAAACATCAGCCAGGACGAAGAAGGAATGCAGAAAATGTTCAAGCAGTTCTCCTTCCCATGCGGCGTGCCAAGCCACTGTGCTCCTGAAACTCCAGGTTCTATCAACGAAGGCGGCGAATTAGGTTACTCCATTGCCCACGCTTTCGGTGCTGTATTCGATAACCCGGATCTGATCGCTACCGTTGTAGTAGGTGACGGCGAAGCAGAAACCGGCCCACTGGCTACTTCCTGGCAGTCCAATAAATTTTTAAACCCTGTAACAGACGGCGCTGTTCTTCCTATCCTTCACTTAAACGGATACAAGATCAGCAACCCGACCATCTTCTCCCGTATCCCACATGATGAGATTGAAGATTTCTTCAAAGGCTGCGGCTGGAAACCATACTTCGTAGAAGGCGACGATCCAATGACCATGCACCGCAAGATGGCCGAAACCATGGATACCGTTATCGAAGAGATCAAAGCCATCCAGAAACATGCCCGTGAAACAGGAGATGCAGAGCGTCCAAAGTGGCCTATGATCGTTCTTCGTACACCAAAGGGCTGGACCGGACCAAAGGTAGTAGACGGCCAGAAGATCGAAGGTTCCTTCCGTGCTCATCAGGTGCCGATCTCCATGGAAAATCCGGAAGAACACTTAAAACTGTTAAACGACTGGTTAAGAAGCTACCATCCAGAAGAACTGTTTGACGAAAAAGGCCGTCTGATCCCGGAATTAGCCGAACTGGCTCCAAAGGGAAATGCAAGACTGGGCGCAAACCCACATGCAAACGGCGGACTTCTCTTAAAAGACCTGCGTCTGCCAGATTTCAGAACCTACGGAATTCCTGTAGAACCTGGAAAGACCAAAGCCCAGGATATGATCGAACTGGGCGGATACATCCGTGACATCTTCCGCTTAAATGAGGACAACAAAAACTTCCGTATCTTCGGACCCGACGAAAGCATGTCCAACCGTCTTTACCGCGTATTTGAGGCAGAAAACCGTGACTGGAACGGTGAATTAAAAGATGACGATGACAAACTGGCAAGAGGCGGACGTATCATGGACAGTATGCTCAGTGAGCATATGTGTGAGGGATGGCTGGAAGGCTACCTGCTTACAGGACGTCACGGTTTCTTTGCAAGCTACGAAGCATTTATCCGTATTGTTGACTCCATGGCTGCACAGCATGCAAAATGGTTAAAAGTATGCAACCAGCTTTCCTGGAGACAGCCGATTGCTTCCTTAAACTTCATCCTGTCCTCCAATGTATGGCAGCAGGACCACAATGGTTACACCCATCAGGATCCAGGCTTCTTAGATCACATTGCAAACAAAAAAGCAGACGTAGTCCGCATGTATCTGCCACCAGATACCAACTGCCTGCTCTCCTGCTTTGACCACTGCATCCGCAGCAAAAACTATGTAAACGCCATTGTTGCATCCAAACATCCAAGCTGCCAGTGGCTGTCCATGGAACAGGCCGTAAAGCACTGCACCCAGGGTATCGGCATCTGGGAATGGGCAAGCAACGACTGCGGCGAAGAACCAGATCTGGTCATGGCATGCTGCGGTGATACACCAACCCTGGAAACAATGGCTGCTGTCACCATTCTCCGTGACGAACTGCCGGAATTAAAGATCCGTGTTGTCAATGTAGTAGACCTGTTCAAGCTGGAGTCCAACACCAAGCATCCACACGGCTTAAGCGATGCCGAATATGATGCGATCTTCACAAAGGATACCCCTGTCATCTTCGCATTCCACGGCTATCCAACCCTGATCCACGAACTCACCTACGGACGCAACAACCACAACGTATCCGTTCACGGCTATCAGGAAGAAGGTACCATCACCACTCCTTTCGATATGCGTGTCCAGAACCAGTTAGACCGTTTCGACCTTGTAAAAGACGCCATCATGCATCTTCCACAGTTAGGAAACAGAGGTTCCTTCCTGATCCAGAAGATGAATGACAAACTGGTAGAACACAAACAGTACATTGCCGAATATGGCCAGGATCTGGAAGAGATCCGCAACTGGCAGTGGCACACTCCAGAAGACAAGTAAAACAAGTATATAAAAATACCGCCTGGGCAGCAATCCAATCCTTCGCTGTCCCAGACGGTATTTTAATAATCACACTTATTTTTCAGTTATTCCTTGTATACACAGGCCGTCATCTTACTTGTCAATTGTCCACATCTTGAGCGCAGCTGTCCGAATGTAGCGGACGTAGTCCGATACAGGCGAACAGGTGCATGTCGAAAGCCAGTGGACAATGACAAGTAATATGTAAGGCCGTTTCTTACGGAAAAGCGTTGCTCCCGGAACCCTTCCTCACGGCTGCCACAAACTTCGCCATTTTCAAAGCATCTTTCACCCCAAAGCTTTCAATCCCAGAACTCACATCCACTCCAAATGGTCGCAGCCTTTCCACCGCATCCCTCACATTCTCCGGATCCAGCCCACCAGCCAGAAAATAAGGCCGTTTCACATTTTCCAGTAATTTCCAGTTAAACACCTTCCCATCACCGGCGCCGGCATCAAACAACACAAGATCCGCCCCGGACTGCTCTCCCGCTTTCACATCCGCTTCCGACTTCACCTGAACCGCCTTTATAATAAACGTATCTTCACCTCTGCCAGTAAGTTCCCTCAGCCGACAAATATACGCCTCATCTTCCGCCCCATGAAGCTGCGCCATATCAACGATCCCTTCATTCAAAAGATCTGCCACATTTTCCACCGGCTCATTCACAAATACGCCTACAGCCTTCACCGCCGGATCCAGCATCTCCTTAAGCACTTTCGCCTGCTCCTTAGAAACATATCTGCGACTCTTCTTTGCAAACACAAACCCAATATACTCCGGCTTGATCTTATTCACCGCCTGGATATCCTCCGGCCGCATCATTCCGCACAACTTCACTCTGGTCATCTGTTTATACTCCCGCTTTGTCAACACACATACTTATTCCGTTTTCTAACCTCTCAGCGCCGCCAATTTCGCCTTCTTATCCTCAGCCCGCATCAGTGCTTCTCCAATAAGAACTGCATCTGCCCCAATCTCCCGAAGCTTTCTCACATCATTCTCATCCCTTACGCCACTTTCTGATACAAAAAGCACCTCTGCCGGTATCATGCTGCGAAGCCGTCTACTGTTTTCCGTATCCACAGAAAAATCCTTCAAATTCCGGTTGTTCACTCCGATCATTCTGGCACCTGCTTCAACGGCCATTTCCACCTCTGCCTCATCATGAGCTTCCACCAGAGCAGAAAGTCCCAATTCATCACAGATATACCTGTATTCCTTTAACTGCTCCTTTGACAAAATAGAACAAATCAAAAGCACAGCCGAAGCTCCCAGAACCTTCGCCTCATAAATCATATATTCATCAACTGTAAAATCCTTCCTCAAGCAGGGAATTCCCACACTCTCAGCAATCTCTCTCAAATAAGCATCACTTCCCAAAAACCACTTTGGCTCCGTCAGCACCGAAATGCAGTCCGCTCCCGCTGCTTCATACTCCTTTGCGATCTTTAAATAAGGAAAATCCGGTGCGATCAGTCCCTTAGAAGGAGAAGCCTTCTTACACTCACAAATAAACGAGATCCCAAGCTTCTTAAGAGCCTTCTCAAATGCAAAACTGCCCAGCCTGCCCTCTCTTCCAAGATCAAAGGCCCGCCTTCTCATCTCATCCGCAGCCACTTTCTCTTTCCCATATGCCACCCGCTCCCTGGCATGATCCGCCAGCTGATCCAAAATCGTCATATTATTCTGCCTCTCCGTTACTCACTTCAATCAGTTTCTCCAGTGTATCCAGTGCCTTTCCAGAATCGATCAGTTCTGCTGCCAGGGCAATACCGGACTTCATATCCTCTGCTTCCCCTGCAATATACAAAGCAGCACCTGCATTCATCAGAACAGCATTTCTCTTATGACCCTTTTCACCTCTTAAAATAGACCGTGTGATCTCTGCATTTTCTGCCGGTGTGCCACCCTTAAGGTCATCCTTTGTACACCGTTCAAAGCCAAACTCCTCAGGAGTAATAACAGACGTTCTGTACCATCCATCTCTGATCTCGCAAATGGTAGTCGGCGCACTTAAAGAGATCTCATCCAACTTATCCTGACCATAAACAACCATACCACGCTTAATTCCCAGACTTACCAGAACTCTTGCCAGAGGCTCAACCAGATATTCATCATATACACCTAACAGCTGCATGGTCGGTGTTCCCGGATTGGTCAGCGGTCCTAAAATATTAAATACGGTTCTAAATCCCAGCTCTTTTCGGATCGCGCCAACATATTTCATGGAAGTATGATATTTCTGTGCAAAGAAGAAGCACATTCCCACTTCTTTTAATAATTTTCTGCAAAGATCCGGACTCTGCTCAATATTAACTCCCAGCGCCTCTAAACAGTCCGCTGTTCCGCACTTGGAAGAAGCCGCTCTGTTTCCGTGTTTTGCCACTTTTACACCGCCTGCTGCTGCAACCAGGGCCGCTGTAGTAGAAATATTAAAGCTTCCTGCATTATCACCGCCAGTACCAACGATCTCAAACAGATCCATGTCTGTTTCCACTTTGGTAGCATGATCTCTCATAGCTGCTGCGCAGCCTGCGATCTCATCTGTCGTCTCTGCTCTGGCACTTTTTGTAGAAAGAGCTGCCAGAAATGCCGCATTCTGGGTAGGTGTAGTCTCTCCGCTCATGATCTCATTCATCACGGTATATGCTTCTTCATAACTTAAATCCTCTTTATTTACGATCTTTACAATAGCCTCTTTGATCATCGTTCTTACCTCCTGATATTCTGCTCATTTTAAAAATTTCAAACCGTTCAAAACATTCTGTACTCTCTTCCCGCTCTCGTCATCCCCCTGCTGACGCAGGAGGAAAGCTGAACGATCAATGTTCCAGGAAATTCTGTATCATCCCTTTCCCATCCGGTGTCATAATGGACTCCGGATGAAACTGTACTCCATAGATCGGATATTCCACATGCTGTACTGCCATGATCTCCCCGTCATCTGTCACTGCTGTTACCTTCAGCACATCCGGCATTGTCTCCGGATCCGCTGCCAGTGAATGATACCTTGCCACCGGCGCCTTCTTTGGGCATCCTTTAAACAGCAACGACTCTGTATCAAACGTCACCTCCGACTGTTTTCCATGCATCAGCTCCTTCGCATAAGTAACTGTAGCTCCAAAAGCAGCGCAGATGGCCTGATGGCCCAGGCAGACACCAAGAACCGGTATCTCTTTTCCCAACGTTTTTGCCACATCCACGATCACCCCTGCGTCCTCCGGTCTTCCAGGTCCCGGTGAAAGGATGATCCGTTCCGGTTTCAACTGCCGTATCTCTTCCACTGTCATTTCATCATTGCGAATCACCTTAATATCCGGGTTGATCTCACCGATCAGCTGATAAAGATTATAGGAAAAACTGTCATAATTATCGATTAATAAGATCATAATTCTTCCTCCTGTGCCATTTCCAGTGCCTTTAATGCGGCTCTTGCCTTATTTAAACACTCTTCAAACTCCTTCTTTGGATCTGAGTCTGCTACGATACCGGCGCCGCTTCTTACAAATACCTTGCCATTTTTCCTATATGCAATACGGATGGCGATACAGGTATCCATATTTCCTGTAAAATCAATATATCCAATGGCTCCTCCGTAAATGCCACGTTTATTATTTTCCAGTTCCCCGATCAGCTGGCAGGCACGGATCTTTGGCGCACCGGATAAGGTTCCTGCCGGAAGCACAGCCTCAATGGCATCCAGTGCGTCATGCTTCTCATCAATCTCTCCCCGCACTGTGGAACCAATATGCATTACATGGGAATACCGCTCAATGGAATGAAGTTTCTCTACTTTTACAGAACCAAACTTACTGATCTTTCCCAGGTCATTTCTTCCCAGATCCACTAACATGTTGTGTTCTGCCAGTTCCTTCTTATCTGCTAAAAGCTCCTCTTCCAATGCCTTATCTTCCTCATCCGTCTTTCCTCTCGGTCTTGTTCCTGCCAGTGGGAATGTATGGAGCACGCCATCTTCCAGTTTTACCAGTGTCTCCGGTGAAGCACCTGCCACTTCTACATCTGTTCCTGAAAAATAAAACATATAAGGAGACGGGTTCAATGTTCTCAGTACCCGGTAAGTATTTAATAAACTTCCCTCAAAAGGAGCACTTAAGCGGTTGGAAAGAACGATCTGAAAAATGTCTCCTTCCCGGATATAATGCTTTGCCTTTTCCGCCATGGCACAATACTGTTCCCTGTTAAATAAAGGTGTAACTTCTCCTGTCAGCTTACCCCCCGGTTCCTGCTTTTTCTCTCCTTTTTTCAGAAGTTCTGCCAGCTGCTTTAACTCCATTACAGCCTTGTTATATCCAACTTCCACATCATCCAAAGACATGTTCACCATTAAAATGATCTTCTGTCTTACGTGATTAAAAGCGATCACCTTGTCAAAAAGCATCAGGTCCACATCTTTGAAATTTTCCGTATCTTCCACCTTGCACCGCACTGCCGGTTCGCTGTATCCCAGATAGTCATAGGAAAAATATCCCACCAGACCACCGGTAAATGGCGGAAGGTAGTCAAATCTTGGACTTTTATAGTCCGCTAATATCTGTCTTAAAAATTTAGAAGGATCCTCTATCTTTACGGAAAAACTGCCTGCTTTCATTTCCCCGTCCCTGCAGGTGATCTCCATTTTCGGCTCATATCCCATAAATGTGTACCGGCCCCATTTATCATTTGCCATGGCTGACTCCAGCATGTAGCAATGGGTAGAAACATTTTTAAGGATCTTCATGGTTTCAATAGGTGTGGTAAAATCAGAAAGCATTTCACAGCTTACAGGCAGTACACGGTATTTTCCATCTGCTGCGATCTTTTTAACTTCCTCAAGTTCCGGAAAAAACTTCATAGAATGACCTCCTTATGCACAATTGGGATAAACAAAAAACGCCCCTGACAGAATACTACTACTCTGTCAAGGACGAATACAATTTCTCTAAAATATGATCCGCGGTGCCACCTTGATTCACGGTATAAGCCGAGCTCTTAGCAGGATACAACTATATCCCCGACAAATGACGTCTGCCTGCAACGTCGCAGAATACTCAGCATATGCACCAGACAATATCCGGAACTTCGCTTTTGACTGCGCCCTCAGCGGTCCATTTGACAATGTGTTTCTTACCTGAATTCCACCACCTCAGGCTCTCTGTGAAGGCATCATAGCCGTTATCTCCGCTTCATCGGTTTGAAGTATTAAATTGGTTGGATTATAGCATAGCTTTTTTTGTAAGTCAATATGTCTATTTAAAAAATTTTGTCAACTTTTAATTTGCCTTTTCATACACACTGAACCCGTTTTTGCCGCCCTGCTTCACCTGATACAATGCAGTATCTGCATGACGGTACAGTTCCATAAACGTTGTTCCGTGTTCCGGTGAAAATGCCAGACCAACGCTGATGGTAATGCCATTTCCATCCATCTCCGGTATCTCAAGGCTTCTCACCTCGTCGATCAGCTTTTTCACCCTGTTTTCCGCAATACTTCCATTATTTATATTCCGGATCAGGACCATAAATTCATCACCGCCAATACGCCCTGCAATATCGTGCTCCCTGAACTGTCTTGCAAGAAGATGTCCGAATGTCTTTAATACCTTATCACCTACAATATGGCCATAGGTGTCATTGACCTGTTTAAAATAGTCCACATCCATAATGAGAAGGCCGTTACAGCTTTCTGCCTCCCCTTCTTCTAATGACCTTTCGATCAGCTCCTGCGTTGTTTTTTTATTGTAAAGCCCTGTCAGTGCATCTCTCTGTGCCCGTTTTAACAGTCTCGCCTTTTCCTGCCGGTTTTTATAAACAATAAAAAGGACCATGGATGCTATCAACATTCCAAAGACAATGATAAAAATGATCTCATAATCCCTGATAAAGTCATAGGAAGCTTCCGCTGCCCTCACAGGAACAATATAACTGATCATCCAGTCATTCATCCCAAGAGGGGTATAGGCAATATAATAAAAGGGCTTTCTCCCGGCAGAAAAGCGGAATTCACGAATTCCCTCTTCTCCAGCCGCAAAATCTGTCTTAATGTCCTGGATTGCAGCTGTCCTGATCTGACAATTATCAAAATAATCAAATATATTGCCGGAAAATACCTCCTGTTCCTGCTCTGAATACACTCTGTCATAAGTGATCACGTTTCCATCTTTATCTGTGATCAGGCTGTAGCCATTTCCCCCAAACAGGTCATCAAACATCATGTGACTTAAAGCCGTAACATTATAAGAACCGCCTAAAATACCGGCAATCTCCCCATCCTTTAATACCGGGACTCCCAGGACCACTCTTACTTCTTTATCAACACTGCTCTCTATTGGGTCACTTAAGGTCTGCTGCCCGTTTACAGCCTCATTAAAATATCTGCGGTGGGATACATTTTTCACATCCCCGGTATCATAATGAGCCGTACCATCTGTTTCGATCAGTGCCACCCGGTCCAGATCTGTTTTATTGTGGATCGTAACCAGAGTATCCAGATTGATCTGAGAAAACAGTTCTTCTTCCTTTGCCATCTCTTCCGCGATCTCATTCAGATACTGGTAATGAATGCTTAAGATCGTCCGTAAATGCTGACTCTGGCGTGAAACATTGTTCATCATGGTCTGCCTGGAATTTTTCCTTACAGAAGACTGTACGTAGCCAAAAAATATCATGATCCCCAGGATCATTGACAAAATAAATAATCCCGTAACCATCGTGTAATGCTTATAATAAGTTGTTTTCTTTTTCATGCCTTTATCCCCCCCCCCCAACGTCAATACTTGTGCATATAGTACACTATCTACACACCTGATTATAGCAAATACACGACAGAAAAGCTACCTGATTTATGCCTGTTTACTTACTATTTATATACGATTTCCATAGGTTTTATCTACAAAAAAGCCAAGGTCTGCATAACATCTGACTGCTATGCTGCCTCAGCTTTTTCACATACTCTTTAATTTTCTTTCAGTGCTTCCATTGCCGCCTGCACCTGGTTATCTTCCTCAGGTGTAACTACGGACTGACTCTTTAAGTTTTCATCTAACTCTACTTCCACATCCGGGGTAATTCCCTTTCCATGAAGGTCAAAACCGCTTGGTGTATAGTAATGAGCCGTGGTGATCTTAATGGCGGATCCGTCACCTAAGGGGATCAGGTTCTGCACAATGCCCTTGCCATAGCTGGTGGTTCCCACAACTACAGCTTTCTTGTAATCCTTTAAAGCCCCTGTAAATACCTCAGAAGCGCTGGCAGAGTTCTCATTGACCAGGATCGCAATAGGAACATCTACTTCGTGTCCGTCAGCAGCTGTGTAGGTGTCTCCCTTTCCATTTTTATCTGCTGTATACACGATCAGGGTCTTTCCTTCGCCCTTTTCAAAGTCTTTCCTGTCATCTGGTAAAATGTAATCTACCATGGCAACAGCGCTGTCTAACATACCACCTGGATTGCTGCGAAGATCAATGATCATTTGCTTCATTCCCTGGTTTTCCAGTTCATCAATGGCTTTTTCAAACTGCTCCACTGTAACAGCGTCAAATTCACTTACTGCCACATAACCTGTATTGTCCGCAAGCATCTTTGACTCTACAGTAGGAACTTCGATCTTACGTCTGGTAATGGTCATATCCTCATAGGTATCAGACTCTGCCCTGTATACGGTGATCTGTACATCTGTGCCTTCCTTACCCTTGATATAATTACTTACCAGTACATCCAGGCTTTCCCCTGCTACCAGAGTATCCCCTACTTTGTATATGATATCCCCGGGTTTCATACCAGCCTCCAGAGCCGGTGAACCTTCAAATACCTTTACAACCGTACACAGCCCCGTCGTTTTATTCTGGCTGATCATAGCTCCGATCCCGGAATAGCTTCCGTCTGTGCTTTCCTGGATCGCTTTATAGTCCTCTGCTGTATAATACACGGAATATGGGTCATTTAAACCTGCCATCATTCCTCTGTAAATATACTCTTCCACCTCTGTGGCATCCTCATCGTATAAAAATACCTGGTCGATAATGCTCTGTATCATCTGCATTTTTGAGGATACCTTTTTCAGATCAGGTTTGCTTGCCTTTTCGCCGTCCGTGATACCCGGAGCACCATTTCCTGTACCGGAAGACTGCTCTGTACGGATCACTTTTCTGCCTGTAATATAAATACCGGCAGATACACCTACTACCAAAAGAACGGCCAATGCCATGATCAGGGCACCTACAAGGACCCCCGCCCAGAAGCGGCCGCCTTTTCGCCCTTTCTTTTTATCTATGCTGTCTGAGATCTCTTCTCTGTCCTGTTCTTCCACTGCTCCGCTCTCCTATCTGCCTGTGCCTTTTTCTTATTCACAGCCTATGCTGTTTTTTCCTGCAAAATGCCCTTCAAAGGACTGTCCCTTTCCTATGGGCTTACATATTTACTTGGATTTACATAACTTCCGCCGGAACGGACTCCAAAATGTAAATGAGAACCGGTAGAATATCCTGTAGAGCCCACTCTTGCAATGGTCTGTCCCTTTTTCACCTTCTGTCCCTGACTTGCAAGAAGCTGGGAGCAGTGCATGTAAACGGTGCTGACGCCGCCGCCATGGTCGATCATAATATAATTTCCCGCTGAATAACTGTATGTAGCGATCACTACCGTACCATCGGCAGCTGCCACAATGGAAGCTCCTGTACTGGCCGAAATATCAATACCCTGGTGATTGCTGGACGCGCCCTTGGTAGGCGACTTTCTTCCGCCAAAACCGGAGGTGATACGTCCGCTGGAAGGACATGGCCATTTAAAGCTAATATTCCCAAGATTAGTTACGTTATACGTCTTTTTCTGGGCCTCCGCTTTCTTTCTGGCCTCTTCTTCCTTTCGCTTCATCTCTGCCTCAATGGCCTTCATCTGGTTTTCCTGGGCTTTGATATCCGCATTATACTGGTCAATACTACTCTGAGCCGCACCGATCTGGCTGTTGTAAGAGGTCAGTTCCTTCTGCTTGGAACTCATCAGCTCCTTTACAGAAGCCTGTTTTGCTTCCGTAGACTCCTGAAGTGCTAACAGATTGGAATGTTCTGTTTCCAGATCCTGCTCTTTCTGATTTATCTTTTCCCTGGTAGCCTGATATTCCTTTAACATTTTCCTGTCATAAGTAGCGATCTGGCTGGCATACTCTGCACGGTTTAACAGCTGGGAAGCGTTTTTAGAGGTCATAATGCTGTCCGCAAAGCTGACATTTCCATTTTCATACATATACTGGATACGCAGTTTCATAGAAGCATACTGCTCCTTTTCCACTGCTTTTGCCTCTTCTAACTCCGCTTTTGTATTCTCGATCTGATCTTCCTTTGCGGAAATATCTTTCTCTAACTGGCTCAGTTCGGAGTCTAAGGAAGTCAACTTCTTATCCAGTTCCTTTACATAAGCAGCTGCATCTGATTTCAGCCCTTCTAACTGTTTTAAGGTATCCTGGACCTTCTTTTTTTCCTCCTGAAGAGATGAAACTTTCTTCTTTGCATCCTTCAGATCCGCACTGGTAGCATAAGAAGAAAATACACAGCTAAGGCCAAGAACGACCCCCAGTCCAAGAGCCAGAAATTTGTTTTTTCGGTTCTTCATCTGTTCCTTCCTCTCTACACACGCAGATGTCTCTGTATGGTCAGAAAGCTTACAATAGCTCCGATCCCAACGCCCAAAGCCATAGCTGCACCTGCCATTACAGGAAAGATCTGTTTTAAAGGCAGCAGTTCAAAAAGTCCTGTGATCATCTGGTAATTGGTATTCAGATACACCAGTCCTCTTTTATAAAGAATGGTCATTCCAACCAGAGGGATCACTGCTCCAAAGAGCCCTAAAAGCAGGCCTTCTACAATAAAAGGTGCCCGGATCATAAAATTCGTAGCGCCTATATAGCGCATGATCTCATTTTCCCTCCGTCTGAAGGCAGCTGCCACAGATATGGTATTGCTGATCAGGAAAATAGCAACTGCTAACAGCACACCAATGATCACAGCAGATAAAGCGCCGATCATCTTTCCTGCGCTTGTAAAGCCTGCCACCAAAGCGCTGGAATAGCGGACTTTTCGCACGCCTTCCATACCTTCTAACCGCTTTACGATCATATCCTGATTAGAAATATCTTTTAAATAGATCTCATAAGAGGAGGAATTTGCCAGAGGATTATCTGCCTCAAAACCTTCTGCCAGCTCTTCCATTCCCTCAAAATATTCACTTTTAAAGGACTCCCATGCTTCCTCTGCGGATATATACCTTGCTTCCCGCACTTCGCTCCAGCTTTGTATCTGTGATCCAATGGACCTGATCTGTTCTTCATCCATTCCTTCATCAAAAAACACAGAGATCCCTACTGTCTCTTCCGCAGCCCTGGCTCCGTGCTGTACATTGGCCACCATGGCAAAAAACAGACAAAATAAAAAAATACATGCAGAAATGGTTGCCACAGACGCCAGGGAAAACCATATATTCCTGCATATATTAATAACGCCCTGTTTCAGGCAATATAAAAATGTACTCATTTACTTCTTATGCCTTTCCGGCGGTTCCAGGCCGTTTCTATCTCCTGGTTCCGCCCTCATCCCGGATGACTTCCCCGCGGTCCATGGTGATGACCCGTTTGTTCATCTCCGCAACCATCTCCTGACTGTGGGTTACTACGATCACCGTTGTTCCCCTCTGGTTGATCTCATCCAAAAGGTTCATGATCTCATGGGTATTGAAGCTGTCCAGGTTTCCTGTTGGCTCATCCGCCAGTAAAACTTCCGGCTTGTTGATCAATGCCCTTGCAATAGCCACTCTCTGCTGTTCGCCGCCGGACAACTGACCCGGGTATGCCTTATATTTAGAAGAAAGACCTACCAGGCGCAGCATCTGGGGAACCGTCTCGCGGATGGTCCTGGATGGAACACCGATCACTCTCTGGGCAAAAGCCACATTTTCAAATACCGTCCGGTCCTTTAAAAGGCGGAAATCCTGAAAAACTACCCCTAACTTTCTTCTGTATTTGGGAACATATCTGCGGGGCATCTTCCCAAGATCCATATCATTGACTACAATACGCCCCTTAGTAGGATCAAGCTCCTTCATCAGGAGCTTGATCAATGTACTCTTTCCGGAACCGCTGCGGCCTGTGATAAACACAAATTCCCCGTCATCAATGGTTAAAGACAGGTCACGGATGGCCTTGCTGCCGCTTCCGTAAGATTTACTTACATGACTTATTTCTATCATTTTCTAACTTACCTCTTACGTGCCAGAACCACCGGAAATTAGTAGTCCAGGCTTTCCATGTACTTCATGTACTTGGCAACCATAAGAGCGATCTTGAAGGTGATAGCATCCTCAAAGACACGAAGGTCAAGACCGGTACTCTTCTGCAGCTTGTCCAGACGGTAAACCAGGGTATTTCTGTGGATATACAGCTGTCTGGAAGTTTCGGATACATTTAAGCTGTTCTCAAAGAACTTATTGATGGTAGTTAAGGTCTCCTCGTCGAACTCGTCCGGTGACTTGCCATCAAATACTTCTCGGATGAACATCTTGCACAGAGGGATCGGCAGCTGATAGATCAGACGTCCGATACCTAAGTTGCTGTATGCGATCACATTCTTGCTTGCGTAGAAAATCTTGCCTACATCCAGAGCCATCTTCGCCTCTTTGTAAGAACGGGAAACTTCCTTGATATCATTGATCACAGTACCGTAAGCTACACGTACCTTGGTCATAGCTTCTGTATTTAACATGTCTAAGATCATGTTTGCAGTCTTATCTAATTCTGCATATGACTCGCCCTGGCGTACTTCTTTTACAAGGATGATGTTCTTCTCATCTACAGCTGTGATAAAGTCTTTTGTCTTAGAGGCAAACAGGCTGCGTACAGTCTCTAATGCATTTACATCTTTTTCATTGTGAGTCTCGATAATATATACAACACGCTTTACATCTGTATCAATGTGCAGCTTCTTTGCACGGTTGTAAATGTCTACTAACAGCAGGTTGTCAAGAAGCAGGTTCTTGATAAAGTTGTCCTTATCAAAACGCTCCTTATATGCAACTAACAGGTTCTGGATCTGGAAAGCGGCTAACTTTCCTACCATATATACATCATCACTTGCTCCTCTTGCCAGTAAGATGTACTCTAACTGATGCTCGTCAAACACCTTGAAAAACTGATAGCCCTGGATCACCTGACTGTCTGCCGGTGAGTCTACAAAAGCCAGAACGGAGCTTTCAGATTCTTCCGCATCTGTAAAAGTAGAAGCAAGTACCTTTCCCTCGGTGTCACATATACCTAAGTCAATTCTTGTGATTGCTTTTAATCCATCTAATGTAGTCTGAAGTATCTGATTTGAGATCATTCAACTCTCTCCTTTTCGCCTTATTGAAAATTTATGAACATTGCCATGATAAATCATGGTGGAGTTACTGTTTTCCCTATTTTCATATTTTAATGCAAAATAACAAAAAAAGCAAGAGAGTTGTAAACTCTCCTGCCTTTTTTTACTGTCGTTTTCTACAGAGGATTTTCACTATTTCCTCTGAATATTAGCTAATAATTAGTTAATGATAACGCATTCTGTTTCTTTATCAAAGATGTGAACCTTATCCAGATCCATAGCCAGTTTTACGGTATCGCCAGGTCTTGCAGTGGTACGTGGGTTAACCTTTGCAGTGAAGTTAGCTTCGTCAATATCAAAGTACAGAAGAACTTCAGAACCTAACATTTCGTATACACGGATCTCTACCTGGAAGGTACTCTTTGGATTAGCTGCCAGGAATGCTTCTTCGTCATGCAGATCTTCTGGACGGATACCAAGGGTAACTACCTTGCCTACATAACCAGCTGCTTCCAGTGCTTTGCCCTTTGCTTCTGGCAGAGTTAATGTATGTCCGCCGAATGCTAAAGTTACATCAGAACCGTTCTTAGCTACCTGGGCATCGATCATGTTCATCTGAGGTGCGCCGATAAATCCTGCAACGAACTTGTTGCATGGCTTGTCATATAAGTTCTGTGGGCTGTCTACCTGCTGTACAACACCATCCTTCATAACAACGATCCTGGTACCCAGTGTCATAGCCTCGGTCTGGTCATGTGTAACGTAGATGATGGTTGTTTCCAGTCTCTGATGTAATTTGGAGATCTCAACACGCATCTGGCCTCTTAACTTTGCATCCAGGTTTGACAGAGGCTCATCCATCAGGAATACTTTAGGGCTGCGGACAATGGCACGTCCCATGGCAACTCGCTGTCTCTGACCACCGGATAAAGCCTTTGGCTTACGGTCTAACAGATGCTCCAGATCCAGGATCTTAGCTGCGTCATGTACTTTCTTATCGATCTCATCCTTTGGTGTCTTTCTTAACTTCAGGCCGAATGCCATGTTGTCATATACGGACATATGTGGATACAGAGCGTAGTTCTGGAATACCATTGCAATATCTCTGTCTTTTGGCTCTACGTCATTTACCAGTTTTCCATCGATATACAGTTCACCGGATGAAATATCTTCCAGACCTGCGATCATACGAAGAGTGGTTGACTTTCCGCATCCTGAAGGGCCTACGAAGATGATGAATTCCTTGTCAGCGATCTCCAGATTGAAGTCCTTAACAGCCACAAATCCGTTAGGATATTTCTTGGTTACATTCTTCAGTGATAAACTTGCCATTCTATTTTCCTCCTGATTTATAGATGTACTTCCTGCCCTTTTACAGGCTTTTTAGGAAGTTCATATAGGTCTTTTGCAACTGTCTCTATCATACAGGAAAGCGTATTTTTATTCCATACTGTAAATCCACAAAATCTAAATTTGGAATTTAGCTAAAATGTATATTCAATTAAAAAAGTGCTGTATCTGTCAAAGTTTTCCTTCGTTTGCCTCAAAAACTTTGGTTATTATGTTAATTGGTTTTTATCTTCAATAAATCCCTCACCAAAAACTTCACGGGCGTCACTGACGATAAAAAATGCTTTCGGATCGTATTCTGATACAATTTCTTTGATCTCCACGATCTCTTTTCTGGAAACTACACAAAAAAGCATATTTTTCGTCTCATCTGAATACATTCCTTTTGCCGCAAGACCTGTAACGCCTCTTCCCATACGGGTCATGATGGCATCTGAAATTTCTTTATATTTATCTGAAATAATATAAACCTGCTTGGAAAATTTCATTCCTTCAATAAGACCATCTGCAACTTTTCCCATACAGAAAATAGCGATCAGTGCATAAAGGGCAGCGCGGATCCCAAATACGGTTGCACCGGCTACTACTACCAGCCCGTCTAATACCTGCATGATCTGCGCAACGGAATAATGGGGGAATTTTGCCCGGATCAGAGCGGCCAGCATATCTGTTCCCCCTGTAGTGCAGCCTCCGGCCAGTACAAGACCTGTACCAACGCCTGTGATGATACCGCCAAAAAGAGCCGACAGCAGCAGATCATCTTCTATATACATACCTTCCGGCAGGATATAAAAGGCAACGGACAGTAACACTGTTGCATACAATGTACGTTTAATAAATTTCCATCCCATGATCTTAAAACCTGCCAAAAACAGCGGGATATTTAAAACCGTATTGGTGACCCATAAAGGCAGGTTCCAAAGTTCCTTACCAATAATGGCAATACCGGAAACGCCTCCTGTTACCATGCTGGCGGGATCAAAAATATTTTTGGTGGCCAGACCAATGAGGATGGTCCCTATGGTGATGGCACCGTAATCTTTCCATATTTTCTGCATTTTTATGTTTCCTCCTTATCTAAAAACAAAAGACAGCTGCTAAACACAACTGTCTTTCTGCTACCCATATTTATATCTGCGGATATTCTCCTGCAATATTTTAAGAGTACTTCTTATACCCTTTCTATGGTCTTTTCCGTAATCCGTATCTTGCCTTCTTTTAAGAGATGTCCAACGGCTCTCTTAAATGCGTTCTTGCTCATATGGAATTCTCTTAAAATGGTCTCCGGTCTTGCCTTATCATTAAAAGGAAGAACTCCGTCAAATTCATCGATCACCTTTAATACCAGTTCTGCGTCAGAACCCATCTGTACATAGGAACGTTCTCTTACACAAAGGTCTAACTTTCCGTCTTCGCGGACTCTCATGACTCTTGCCTTAACAGTATCTCCTTCGCGGTACTTTCCATACATCTCTTTTTTAGGGATCAAACCATAATATTTATTATCAACTGCAACGAAAGCACCAATATTTTCATTAATCTCATAAATAGTACCTTCTACCCAGTCTTCTGCCTTGTACGGAGACTGATTACTCATATGAGAGTAGACCTTCATGGTTGCAGCCAGTCTGTGGCTCTTGTCTGCATAGAGACATACCAGACATTTTTCTCCCTTGCGTACCGGATGGGTCTGCTCTTTAAATGGAAGGAGCAGGTCTTTTTCCAGACCCATGTCAAGGAATGCACCGATCTTTGCCACATCCTTTACTTCCAGGACTGCACACTGGCCTAATTCCAGCTTTGGAGTACCTGTGGTTGCGATCAGACGGTCGGAAGAGTCCTTGTAAATAAATACAGTCACCTTATCTCCGATCTTTGCTCCTGCAGGAACCTGCTTTTTAGGAAGAAGGACTGCTGCTTCATCTCCTGCTTTCTCACTTAAGTACACGCCAAATTCTTTGGTGCGCACGATCTCTAATTCCTGTGTCTTTCCTAATTCTATCATATATTTATACTCCTTTTATGCTTCTTCGTACTTAAGCCAGACCACCGCACGGATCTCTTTATCTTCTCCGGCCAACACAATGGTCCTCTCATCTTCCCCTGTTTTCGTCACTCTTGGTATAAGGACTTCCCCTAAAACAGCTGCCTTTTTATAATCCACCCGGATCTCTTTTACCTTTTTCGTACAGGTTACTGCTTCCCTTGCAATATCTACGTACTGGGCATTATTTACATGGTGGTTGGTATCTAAATGATGGACTGCAATAGTAACCGGTGTTTCCTCTTCATAATTTTCCGGAACAGCGATCTTTCTTGGTGCCTTTCCCAGATCCAGCGCTTTCCCTTCTCCGTAGGCTTCTACATCTTCCGGCATTACACGCACCGGGATCATCTTTTCCGTGTCACAGAAAAACCAGACGGACTCTGCCTTTACCAGGTAATTTCCTTCCTGGTCCATAAGTACAAAATCACGGTAACCGTAAATTCCTTTAGAAGAAGTAGCCCAGGTTCCTATTTTTATCCTTTCTCCCAGGACCGGATATCTGTCAATAACGATCCTCCAGGAAGACAACAGCCACGCCCTCTTCTTTTTTTCCAGATATTCTACTCCCAGGCCAATATCCTCTGACTGAAACGTGCTGCAGTCCTGCATATAATTGATAACTCCCAGCAAACTTAACGCACCGGTCTCATCTGTCTCACTGTAACGGATCCTGCTGTCAAATGTATACATGCATTTCCTCTGTTTCTTTTTAGTGTTTCTTCTTATTATAAATGTGTTATCATAGATAACCGCTTTTCTCCCCAAGTATAACACGGGGCGGTTACAGGTGCAACAAAAAAGTCTTTCATTTCCAAAGCTCAGAAATCAAAGACTCTCTCAAACTGGGCTAGAAGGATTCGAACCTTCACAATGACGGAGTCAGAGTCCGTTGCCTTACCATTTGGCGATAGCCCATTATAATATGAAGTTTTTAAAAGCGCTTTGCGCTTTAGCTGGGCTAGAAGGATTCGAACCTTCACAATGACGGAGTCAGAGTCCGTTGCCTTA
>OLNM01000082.1_pt1 | contig 87895 bp, 94 predicted proteins | sample 1672391 | NCBI WGS metagenome assembly OLNM01 (sample SAMEA3136680, study PRJEB25190) | human gut metagenome | reverse complement strand
GCCGTGCCCAGTGCATCCTGTGCAAATTCGGGCACATCAAAGCTGAAGCCGTTCAAGACGCCAATGACGCCGTTCACGCCGCCAACAATGGCCGAGATCATGCTGTTAACCAGACCGATGATGCCGTTGATGGCCGTCTCGATTGTGTCCGTGATGCCTTCCCAGATGTCAGACACAAAGTCCGAGACAGCGGTCCACGCATCGTTCCAGCCCTGCTGGATGTCGGCTGCTGCGCTGTCCAGTGCGGTGCCGATATTTGTCCAGAAATCGTTCCAGCCCTGAGTAATATCCTCCCACAGCTGCATGCCGATCAGCTTGACAGTTAGCCACAAGCCATTCCAGATTTCCTTGACTTTTTCACCGGCGCTATGGACTTTTTCTTGCAAATTGTCCAGAGTTTCGCCGAGCTTTTGCTTGATTTCATCCCAATGCGCAACAAGGCAGGCAATGATGGCAGCGCCTAAAATAAGCAGTACCGCTATAATCGTTGCGGGCCATAGGCCGATTGCTGAAACGATGGCCGTAATCAAAGCCGTCAGGCCGCTGAGAATAGTTGGTAGCATTGTGCCGACAATCCAACCCGCAATTTTGCCAAGAAGCTGAACACCCATAATCCCGACCTGTTTTGACAATTCTGCTAAAACAGAATCGATGACAAATCCGCCAATAATAGGAAGTAGACTTGCCCCGATGATTGTCATTAGCATGGGCCAGAGATTGTTTATGATTTCTCCGAGCTGAGACAAAATGCCAGCCCAATCAACAGCCTCAATGCACTCCATGATTTTTTGGCCGACAGCACCCCAATCGACTTGATCAAGGATGCCATTGATAGCTTGCAGTACATCTATCGCGAGTGTACCCATCGCGGAAAAAAGCCCGACCCAGTCTATGGCGCTTACCATCGAGACGATGTTCTGGCCCAGAGCTGTCCAATCGGTGCCCTGCACCGTTGCGATGAGCGTGTGCAAAAGGCCGACAACGAATCCGCTAAGCCCCAGACCCGCCTCCATCCATGGAATGTTTGCGATGGCCGAATTGATGCAAGCTGCGATAGAATTTCCAAGGTCTGCCCAGCCTGTGTAGGTCTGGACGAAGCTATAAAGCGTGAGAATCGCTGCCCGCATTCCGTCCGTCAAAACTCGCCCGAGCAGGGGCCAGTCGAGCTCTGCCACCGCAGTGGTGATCCCTCTCGCGAGTCCTGCGCCCAAGCTGTCCCAGTGAATGCCCTGCATGAGCGTATCCGCAAAGATGAGCGCCGTGTTCAAGCCCTGCGCTACAGTATGACCGATGGCCTCCCACAATCCCGGCACCTCAATAAAGCCGTTGATGCAGTTGGCGATGTTGGTCGCCCATGCTCTGGCTTTGTCCTGAATGTCGGGCCACGGGATTGCGTTCAGGCTATCGCGCAGCTTCTCGCCGATCAGCTGGCCGACTCCGTACCAATCGCCATCTTTGATAGCCTGCAGAATCTCGTCAAGGAACGGGTTGTCTGTGTTAAAGTCGTAATTCGGGGTGATGGCTCCCGCACCGCCGCCGCTGTTTTTATCCAGCACGTCCAGTTCATCGAACTTCGCCAGTGCACCGTCCGCTGCGCTGCCTGCCGACTTTGCCGCCTTGGCATACTTGCCCATCGCTTTGGCTGCGCCCTGGCTCGCCCCTATGGACTTGCCGGTCAGGAAAGACACAAGCTGGGCGATGTAGTAAAAGGCGGTTGCTGCTGCGTTGGCTATGGCCGTGAGAGCCGGAAGGATTGCCTGAAGCAACGGTGCGGCTGCGGTGGATGCTGCGCCCTGCAGGTTGCCGAGCGCGGCTCTCAGCGTGGCCGAGGAGAGCGCGGCAGAACCCATCCATTCGGTGGTCTTCCGCAGTCCTGCGGAGATCAGGTTGAACACCAAAGCCCCGGAGACGATGCTCATAAGGCGATTTCGGAATTTAGCGAGGTTCTTACTGCTCTGGGTGAGCTTGGCTCGCAAGCCGTCTACGGCACGTTGTAGGGTATCAAAGACACGCGCTCCGAGACCTCCGACCGTGCGCAGGGCATTGTTGAGGGTACCAGACAGCGCTTTGTTTAATCCGGTGATTCTGCCGGAAAGTAGTCCAGCAGAACTAGATGAACCGGGCACGGAACTTCCTTTAGGCGACTTAGCAGCTGCGCGTTCACGTGCAGCCCTGTTCTCCGCGGCCTGGGCGGCCTTATCCTGGGCGTTCACGGCCTTCTTGGTATCTGCTACGATGCGCTCCGCGTGTTGTGTAGCCGATTCGTCTATAGTACCGTACGCTTTATTTTGCCGATTCTCGATTTTGGCAAAAGATGATTCTATGGCATCGGCTTGTTTGTTAAAATAGGCCTGCATGTCATCTTCGCCGCTAAGATGCTGAATTAGACTTTTTTGCTGATTTACGGCATCGTTTTCTTGATTTAGCTGTGCGGTAAGCGCTGCATGACGCTTTTGCAAGCCGGAAATAGCATCGCCTTGTGCATTGTAATCTGATTCAATCTCAGCAACTTTGGTATCTTGCTTTTCAAGATCATCGAGGAGTTTTTGGTTTTGATTCAGGAGAGAGGTTTCCCCCTCCATGCGAGATTTAAGAACATCTTGCACTTTTGAATCACTCAGGCCGGGGTATTCCGATTTAATATCAGCAAGATGGGATTTTTTGACATTCTCTAGCTGTGCGTTCACCTTTTCAAGAGCAACGGCAGTATCATCAGCGTTTTGGCGGGCTTGATTTAAGCTGTCGCCTAATGCGCTACGCTTTGTTTGCGCAGAATTTAACTGCTTATCTAAATCACCAATCTGCTTTGATGTGCTCTTGACCTTTGCCTGTAACGCTTTTAAGTCGGATTCTGCGCCCTTTTTGTTCAGGCGGGCATCTATTGTGATTGACCCATCTGCCATTGAATCAACCTCCTCTCTTTGACTTTGTTAGAATTGGATTATGAATTGAGTAACGCAAGCAACCGCTCTTTTTCTGCCCTATTCTCCGCGCTTTCAGGAGCGTGGATTCTGATGATTCGATCGTTCTCTTTGGCAAATTCCTGTTCGCTTTTGTCAAGTTTTTTTCCGTGAGCCCTTTTATATCGAATATTTACGACTTGAGCAAATAGCCCATCTCCAATACCGTAGAAAGCTCCGAGAAATTCCCACCAATGCAAATACTCACATCGGCGGCAACTGTACCCCAGTACTTTATCAACAGCGGGTGCGATTAAGGCTGCATCTTGTTCCCAATCTACAATTCGAGGACGTGGAATTGTAGATTCTTCGGGTTGTCCGCCATTGATAAACAAAAACGTTGCCCGTAACGCAGCATTTGCGTCGGGCAGCGCTTGCCATTTTGGGTATAGAATTTCAAGGTAGGCAGCGTACTGTTCCTGTTGAGTCATTTCCGGGTCTGCTAACGCCGCAAGGGCATCAAGTACAGCTCGGAAATCAGATCGGATGGCAAAATTCTGACCATCTACATCTACGGTTGTGGGCAGTTCCCAAGCGCTCACGCTTTCTGGCCGGGGGCCAGGCCCTTGGCCGTGTTCAGGTAGACACCAACGTGTTTCTGCACACGCTTCTGGCTGGCTTTGACGGCCTTGCCGACCGCGTCCTCAATAATGGGGACTGCTGCCTGGAGGGCTTTCTCAAAGACCATGGTGCCGTCCGGGAGTAGCGCCAGGGCAGAAACCCCTTTGAAGAACACCGAGGAAGCATCGCTACCGAAGATGTAGTTGATCTGTTCCCGGATGAGCTTGTCCGCCTCGATGATCTGGTCTACGCCTGCGTCTGCTGCCAGCCCATCGGCCAGCTGCTGAATGGCGCGGCGGGCCTCCTCCAGTCGTGCCGCGATGCCAATGTCCGCGGGGTTGACATAAAGCGTGCCCAGCAGGGTGCCATCGATGTCTTTGACCTCGTAGCTTTTAAGGCCTCTGTCGATTTTCAGTTCCATTGTACACCTCCGTTATGCTTAGGCCTCGGTGAAGGTCTTCGTGCTCGGGTTGAATGTACCCGTGGTCTTCACGCCAGTGTAGTGAATGTTGAACGGGATCTGGTAACCAGTGGTGTCGCCGCCATAGCTGGAGACCTCGATGTAGCACTCCTCGCGCACAGCGGGGAAAGCGCCGGATGCCTCCTCGTTCCAGAGCTTGACCTCCACAATGTCGGTTTTCAGCGCGTCCAGAACCAGATCGCCGTCGATGATGGCCTGCAGCTTTTCAAACAGGGGATCGCCCTTTTCGGCGTAGTAGGGGCTGACTTCGCCCTGCTTCTGGTAGCTGTCGATCGTCACGGACGTGTTACCGAGAATGTTTTGCTTTTTCTCGACATTGGCACTCAACTCGGGGGAATACTCCTCCAAATCTTTGCCAAGGCGTACATACTCAGCGGTGCCCTCACTGTCGTTTGCAAAATGGGCATTCAGATAGTGCGCCATGTATTTGCGTTCGATCTTCATATTCAGTTTCTCCTATATGTGATTTGTATCTGAATCTGATATTTTGCGCTATCAACACCAATCTGCGATGGATACGCGGTCAGTGTGGGAACAATAGCGCAAACCCGACCCTCCTCTATGCGGGGGTAGTTTCGGGCATTGTTCTGCTCCACCATCCATGCAATCAAACCTGTATAAAAAGCGAGATTGTCGGAGTTTTGTTTGACATCGGCCCCAAAATTCTCACGCGTAGCAAAAATATAATTTTGAGTCTGCTTATCATCCAGAACATAATCTCCGAGGATGTTCTCATGGTAGGTCAGAGTGGATGGTGATGCGTAAATGGCGTATTCGGTTGGGTTTTCGCCGAGGTAATCAGCACCAAATCGTTTGTTTTTAGACAGCAGCGGGCATTGCCTAAACCACCTCCGGATTCCCTCAGTGCTATTTGATACCTGCGGCATTTTTTGCCTCCCTTACAATGTCATCGATGTGATCGGCTTTCATTCGTTCTGCCCAAAAAGGCCCGGCTAGAGCGTTTTTATCAGTTTTGTACTGAATTGCTCTGCCAGTGGGAGTTTTTCTCTCGCCTGGACGAGAGAAAAATCGTGTAGGCGACCCACTGTTGTCATCAAAAACGGGAATATTCGGGCCATAAACTTCGCCCATGTACATATAATGCGCATAGGGGCCGGGGTACACGATGATGCCAGAGCCAATGTCAGATGCGGCGTAAGGGCTTTTTGCAAGCATAAATGTGTCCGCAGGAGTGTAATCCATGCACCATCGTATTACCGCGTTATCAATGACTTTTTGGACAATTCCGTGATCTCCAAAGCCATGGTTGGTAAGAACAGTGTTTATGCTATCGAAATCAAACCGCGAATCTACTGACAGTTGCATTAAGCACCTACGACTTTCCAATGCCGCGCCTGCGGAGCACGACGATTGTCTGTAACCTGCAAGATGGTTGCGGCCTCGAAGTAGACATCATGAATGGTTGAGGGACGCAAGCCCTCAGCACCAACACCCAGAACTACGAGATCGCCAGCAGCCAACGTGAAAGCGGCGGCAGGGTCATCGGTGGTGGCGTACTGCTTAGGGGGCAGATACACCTTGCCGCCGAAATCCGCATCCGTAGGGATACGGATTGTGACCTTGTTTGCCGCTTTCAACCCGGTGCTGTCAACGGTGGTCGCATCGGAGTTAAACCAGTGAACGCCCCGGATGACGGTGCGCCCATAAACGTCGCAATCCTCCTCTGGGTCGAATCGCCGGTTGTACAGGGTGATGGTGTCATTGCAAAGTTGCATTTTACCTCACTCCTCTATACAGCAGGGGAACGCCGTAATCGTCCAACTCACCATACAGCATATCCGCCGCAATGGCGTTCATCTGCTTGGCTGCGGCATCGGCATCCGGCACATTCCCGTGATTCTCCGTGTAGCCATCCGTGTTAAACGATGTGACTGTGGGTGATGTGACCTGTGCCACGGCACCGACAACGCTTTCCATTTGCGCCAGTACAAAAACGCAGAGTTTGACCGCTCCGGGAATCTCGGCCATGTTCTGGACACGAGAATCCGTCAAGCGATCAATGCGTTTTCTGCAAGCATATTCCAGCGGAGGCCACGCAGCGGCATCAACGGTGCCGCCAAAATCCTTGTACTCGTCAAAGGTGAGGTACATATCGTGTGCCATGTGTAAACCTCCTAAGCGACCTGAGATCAGGCCAGAGAGAGGATGCGGGCGATGGGGATGGCCTTGCGGGCGATGTACTGCTTGCCCTCGGCCTCGTTGGAGTTCACCAGTTCCCAGTTTTCGCCGTCCTCCAGCTCGTCGTCGGTGGGAGACAGGCTCTTCATCTTGGCCTTGGTGAAGTTGATGCCGTAGGGGGCAAAGCACTTGCGCTGACGGCCATAAAGGGTGTCCTCGCCGCCGTTGGTGTGAGGATCACGATCCATCTCGTAAGGCACCTTAGCGCCGCAGTCAGTGTACTCAATAGCGCCGTCGCCCAGAACGTAGGTAGTGTAACGGGTCTGAGACACCTTAGCCACGCCTGCAGTGGTCTGGGCGGCAGCGGCCTTGACAGCGCCGGAAACGGTCACGACAGGCAGATTGCCCTCGCCGCCGAAAATCTGCTTGAGGGTAACGACAGCACCAGAAACGGTGACGATGAACTTGCCCTCGTACTGAGCAGACAGCACAGTTTTCAGCGCCTGAGCCTCGGCAGCGGTATCGCCGGTCTTGAGGGTCTTGTTGGCGGTGGAGGTGGATGCGGCAAAGGTATAGGTCTGACCGTCCACGGTGATGGTGTTGCCATCGGTGCCAGCGGTGCTGACAGTGATGGTGTAAACGCCCTGCACCTCCATGGTGGTGACAGTTTCCACGGCGGGCATGGTGTCGTCAACCAGAACAGCGCGGCCATTCAGGGTGCCGATCTGCAGCTCACGCTCGATACCGTCCTTGTCGGTGTACTTCATGTACGCCAGCAGCTTGAGATTTTCGAGGCCAGTTGCAACGGCAGAGTGCATGATAGCGAGGCTGAAAGCGCCCTTGTTATCACCGCAGGCACGCTGCATAGCGGTGTTCAGGGATGTGCCGTCCATCAGGCCCAGAGCGCCCTCGGAGTTGGTCTTGCCGGTGACATCGTAGGTGTGCTCACGGACGAACTTCACGCCCTCAGCATCTTTCATAGCGAAGATGCCGGTCAGAATCTTGATGATGGTGGCCTGATCGACTTCCTCCCAGTATTCACCGATCTGAGATGCGACGTCAGCGAGAGTATCCTCGCCGCCGGTGATGTCGTAGGAGAAGTCGCGCTCAGTCCATGCCTGCGCGCGGCCCACGACAACGCGGGAGTGGGAGAAAGTCTTGGTGGGGTTGCTGGTGATGTTGGTAGAACCGTCATAGTTCTGGGGAACCGCGCCGCTGATGATGCCGCGCAGGGGAATGGTGACGTAGTTGCCACCGACCTGATCGCTCATGGAGTCGGCGATGTCCTGACGCTTTTTGATGGCGCGGGACTTAATCAGCTCGTTGCGGTTCAGGTTGGGAACGCGGTCAACATACTGCTTGAACACGTTACCATTGAAGTTTTTGGAATCAAAGATTGCCATGTGGTTTTGCCTCCTATTGATTTTTTAGGGGTTCGGTTGGTGTAGCTCGATCAGTCGAAATCGGGCACGAAGTTGGGATCGGCATTTGCTGCCGCCATCTGCTCGGACAAACTCAGTTTGTGCGTACCGCCGTCGGGCTTTGCGGGAACCGTGATAGACGGGCCCTTCTTGCCCGGAGCGGGTTCATCAACGACAAAACTGCCGGGGTCGTCGGCCTTGTACTGGGTCAGAAACTCGTCGTAGCCCTGCATCTTGCCGTTCTCATCCTGCTTAAACTGCTTGGCAATGGCGTCCGCGATAAACTGCTTTTTCGCGGCATTGGAGCTGAACTTGACCTCGCCCGCCTTTTCGCGGATGGCAAATTCATACGCCTGTGCAGCGATTTTCTGCTGCCACGCCTTGCCATCATCCTCGCGCTGCTGACGCAGTGCCGCGAGGTCGGACTGAACGGATGCCAGCTTGTCAGCGTCGGTCTGTGCGGCGGTCAACTTGGTCTGCAATTCGGCCATGTCGGTGTCACGCTGCTTGACCTGCCCCTGCAAGTCGGAAATCTGGCCCTGCAAGCCCTTGACCTTGGAATCCATCTTATCGCGGCTGACGTAGGAAGCGTCCGCGATGTTGGCGAGTTTCAGGCCCGCCGCGCTGATTTTTTCGGTCAACTGGTCGTAGGTCAGCGCCTCGCCCTCAGAAAACAGATTTTTGAGCAATTCCATAAGATTGTCCTTTCGCCGCGATTGATTTAGCTTATAATCGCGCGGCCACTCCGCGCACGTCGCGCCATCGCATTTATTTCCCTGCAATGCCGGGTATTTATTTATCAGCCAAAACGGCGTGATAACACAGAAAAAGCGCCGTTTCAGGCGCTTACCTTTATGGCACTAAAGCCATCCACTGCCATGCGGTCACGGCGCTGTGACAGCCCGGATTGCTTGGCAATGAGATTATATCGGGCGCTCAGGGTGTTGATGTGCTGCTGTGCCTCACGGCGCAGGTCATCGTCGCCAGCGACCCGCGCGGCAATGGCAACGTCTTTCCAGCGGCGGGTATCGGTTTCAATTTTTCGCATCATCTGCGAACACTGATAGAGGGTCAGGCCCTCTTTGTTGCCGATAGTCACGCCTGCATGGTTTGACGTTATCCATGCCGCCAGTTGATGGTCGGAGTATTTGCGCACCGAATATTCGGTGCTGAACGGTGCGGCAAAGTGCCCGCAGTTCCACTCGCCGATAGGGCGCTTGAATCCTGCAAAGTGATGACCGTCCACGTCCACGCAGGCCATGCCCGCCTGCATTTTGGCGTATTCGGCCAGCAGGAAAACATGACCCTGCACCGGCTCATGGTCGGGGGCGCTGTTGAGATGCGCGGACAGCTCCACCGCATCATAGCCCAGCGCCTTGCCGATTTCGTCGGCGCTGTGCTGGGCGATTTGGCAAGCCCCGTCGATGATGTTCTGGCGGGCGGCAGTATCAAGGCGGCGGTGATAGCCGCTTGCGTACTGCACCTGCATCCCTGCCCAGCCTATATCTTTGATGGTCTGCCGCATAGCCGATTTGTAGTCGGTCATGCCGGTGGACACGCTCAAAATGGCCTTATCTATGGCCTGTTGATAGGGCACGGATATGGCCGTAGTGTTGGACAGGTTTTGCAGCGCCCCAGAGGTCTGCGCGGCGATGTTGCGCGTATACTGTATGAGCCTCTGATTCTCCTCACGGGGCAGCGGATGCGCCGCCAGCACGGCCTTAAAGCGCGGGTCAGTGAAGTTGTCCTGCAAGGCGGTGTTGTACACAACGGCCATCTGCTGCTGTGTCAGCCGGGTTGCGGCTTGGAGCTTGCCGGAAATATCGGCGATGTCTGCACCCATTTCCAGCATGATCGCATAGCGGTGTATACTGGTGGGGTTCATCTCGCCTATTTTCTTTATCTGCGCCGCTATTTTCTGGATGAAATACAGATTGACTTCATCCAGATTCGCAATCATTTTGCGAACGGCAGCATCAAGCTCTTTTTGGGTCAGCACGGGTCATCACTCCTCGCCGGGGCCACTCCCGAACGGTGTAGCCGGGTTGCCCCCGCCCTGATCGGCATTGTCGTTGTCGCCCTCGTCCGTGGGAACGGTGACATCGCTCTGGTCGGGGTTGGGCTGCTGGATAGCCATAGCGGCCTGCATTTCGCTGACTTTTTCCTGCTGGACTTCCTGCAAGGCCTTTTCGGCCTGTGCGCGGGTTTCGCCAAAGAACCACATACGCATCTCAATTTTGCTCATCATGCCGTTATTGAGCATGAGGAGCCGTTGCTGCAACTGGGTTTCGGTATCGGCGATAACGGAATCATCCCAATCGAACGACACCTCATATTCGCCAGCCGGGGCGAGATTGTACAGGTCGGCGTACTTATCCATCGCCCGCACGACCTCGCGCAGCGCACGCTCAAGGGCCTGCTGGTTGTCGGCAATGGTGGTATAGGTACGATTGCGCAGGATAGTCAGCTCAGTGGCCGTGCGGGCCTCTGTGTTGGCATCGGAGAGGGTGCCACGGGCCAGCCCGGACTGATCTTCAATCTTCATCAAGATTTGGTTCAGACCGGCCACAAGGGAGCTATCGCGCAGGGTCGGGGCGAAAACATGATACGTTTCATCAGTGCCCAGATCGACCGCGCGGAACAGGCGCTCGTTCAGCTTGGGAGCTTCCATAGCCTTTGCGCCGTTACGCATAACGCCGTCAATGGGTCGCAAGGCCATCGGGTCAACGTCGATAGCCATTTCGCCGCCCTCAAACTCCCACAGCAGGCGGCTGTACTGTGTGTCAGCCTCCTTGATGGTGTCCATGCTCTTAGCGAACACAGCCACGCCCATAGGGGAAAGCGGGTCAACGGTGTTCGCCGATGCCACGCGGAACCAGCCAAAAAGCTGCCCATCCACGTTGTTGACGTAGACCACGGGCTTGAGGTCTTTCCACTGCGGTACTTCCGTCAGGGGGATCTCCTTGCCGAGAGCATCGCGGGAACTGGACTTAAAGGCCCGCTGAGTGATTTTGATTCTATCGCCCTCGACGGTGTGCCGCTCAAGGCGGGAATAGTAGATCTTGCCCTCCGAGAACATATCACGGAAAACGACATCGGACAGGTCGCTGTCATCGCCGAAAGCAATGGGGTACAAATCCCAATCGGGGGTATAGTCGAAATAGATATGCCCATCACGGACATACGGCTTTATCGTCATACCGCCCGCCGCGCATCCGATCTCGGTCTTGCTCCGCAGCTGTGTAGCCAGCTTCTCAAACTCCTTGCTCAGAAACTCCGAGCGCGGGTTGGTGATGTCCTCGCCGGTGCTGTCATCCTTGCCCGCCGTGATGCTCCACTTAAATTCAAGCGTGACCTGCCGGGAAATCTCGGACGCGATGAACGCCGGAATGTTGAGGGTTTTGACCTGCTTGCCCTTGTAATTGGGCTTGTCCAGATAGGCCCGGTGCCATGCTTCGAGGGCAATCTGCATCTCCTGCGACAGCGGGGTGTCGATGTTCTCCACCTGCTGAATATTCTGATACGGAATCACTCTGCCTAACACCTGCCTTATCATGGTATAGATACTTGAAAAAATAGACATGGGCTGTACCTCACAGGCCGCGCCGTTTCCAGATTGGATTGAGCGCGTACCGCACACTGTCAATGCTGTGGTTGTCCTTATCGGGGTATTGCCCGGTCAGTTCGTCATCTTTGGTGCGCTCGTATTCGTATTCGGCAAACTCTCGCGCCGTTTCCGGGCATCGGTTGGGATCAACGACGATTTTCACCAACGATTGCAGCCATTTCATGCTGTACCGCACGGAATCCGGCCCCTTTTCAGTGGGACGGATAGACGCGCCGTAGGCTTTCAAGTCCGCAATGGATTTCGGCTCGGCGCTATCTGCAATAATGAGGTCTTGCGATGTTACGTTCTTCTCTTTCTGCAAGCGCTGCCAGAAAACCTCATTCGGGGTTTTGTTGCATCGCAGTTCATCGAAAATATAGAGCGTCATCTTCGAGGGGCGATAGCACATCTTGCTCCAATGGTTGGGGTCGGGATACCAGCCCCAGTCGATGCCCTCGTAGATGTAATCAAACGACGCAATTTCGGCATCGGTGATTTCGCGCAATTCAAGGTTGCTGAACACCTCGCCGCCCGTGCCCGTGGGGATGCCCAGATACTCATGTTCATAGGCGCGGGGGTTGGTTTGCCGCAACAGCTCCGCATCATCAAAGAACATCTGACCGAGCCATTCAGGCGGTACGGTCAGATAAGTGCTGGAATGAACCAGCCTATCGGGGCGCTGGACAAGCGCCTCCTGATTCATAAAGTTGTTCAGAGTGATGGGCGGGTTGAACGACATGAAATTCCAAAACTTAGAGCCGCCACGGTTGGTAGATTGCAACACGTTTCGGATTTCTTTCATCCCATCGAACGTGTCCGCTTCTTCAAACCATGTGATGGCGCAGTACCCTTTGGGGAATTTCAACGATTTCAGCTTCATCGGGTCATCAAGACCACGAAAAAGAATCGTCTGCCCGGTGCTTTTCCGGGTGATGCTCATGGGGGACACATGACAGATAAATTCGCTGTCAAGGCCCAGCTTGTCAAGGGCAAAGACCATCTGGCTGTAAACGGAATCGCGCAGGGTGTTGGCGGTCTTACGGAATATGACCGCATTGCAAGCCTCGTTTCCCGGCTGAACCATAATCAGCGGGATGGCAAAGCCGATAAAGGACGATTTCAGCGAACCGCGCCCGCCCTTGAGGAGATATTGCGAGTGCCGATGATCGAGAACATCATCCAGCAGTTCGTCATAGTTGGGCGCGATGACATCTTCGATGTAAACATCAGGCATCGGGCACCGCCTCCCCATCGGCAGGGGCGCTGGTGGGTGTAGCCGTGCTTGCCTGATCGGCATTGGCTTGCTCCGCTGCCGGGACATCGCCCTCAGCCACGGGGGCGGGCTTCTCGCCGCGTATCAGGTGGATGCGCACCGCATTAGGGTCATCGGCAGACGTGGGCTTGCCGGGGGCGCCTGCGCCCTCCGGGAGCGGCTCAGGCGAGGTAAACTCGTCAACACCAAACTGGCCGGGGGTGCCCGGTTCCTGCCCCAGAACGCGCAGGATGGCGAACAGGGATTCAATGTTGCCGTTGATGGCTGACTGGATAAGGGGAATGAGCATCTGTACCATGAGGGTCGTATTCTCGGAGAACACATCATCATAGCTTGTCAGCTCGGCGCTGGCCTTGTAGTGGGCCTTGCCGCCCTTTTTCTTGTGCTGAGGTTTTGTCAACAGGTTAAGCAGGGCATCCTTTACCAGCTTCTCCTCCCGGCGCTTTTTAGCCGCTGCCTTGCCGCCTTTAGAGCGGATGGCGAACGCCTCCTCCGGGGGGAGCTGATTCAGTGGCGGTTTCATCCCGGACGTATTGCGAGGCTTTTTCTGCTTTTTCTCGCCGGTGTCGGCGGGCTTCGCGTCTTGCGGCGCGGGGCTTGCGCTGATCTCCGGCATAGCCTCGGTATTTTCGGGCATCTGCTGCCACCTCCTATCAGTAAAAATAAAAAAGCACCCGGCGCATTTCAGCGCTGAGTGCTAAAGGGTATTCAGTTACTTGCCCTTTTTGGCGGCGGGCTTTTTACCCGCCGCCTTTTTCGGGGCGGTGGTTCTCTTTTTGGTCTTAGCGGTGGACTTTCTGCCGCTGATGTTGTCGTTCCAACTGGCCTGCAGGGCAGCCATCGCCTCTTTGGTGAATACGGGTTCTTTGTACGCCATTGCTGTGTCCTCCTGTTTAGTTGTCGCTTGCGCGGTAAACCAGTGCCTTGCGATCAATGATGTTGTGGTAGCCGTTCACATCGGATGTGATGACATTATAGCCCATTGCCATAGCGTAGATACTGTAATTATCGCTATCCGCACGACCCAGCGCCTGCGCAAACTTGGGATGACTGCGCTGGAAAGCAGGGATGCGGCTCCGCAACGTATTCAGCGAAATGGGATGCGCGGTCTGGGGATTCAGCACCGCGATAGCCGTAGCAGAGGTTGTGCCATTGCCGTAGCCGGTGCTGCGCCCGCCCGTCTTATCGAAATAAGTACCCGCGCCATAGACCTGCCCGCCGTGCTTGCCGCCGATGTAGTTCAGGGAACTGTATTTCAGCATATCCGTCACGTCTTTGGCCGTATAGGTGAATGTAACCGACCCGGCCTTAAAGGTAATCGGGTTGACAGAACGGGCCAGAATATTGCGGCGGGGGATACTGTTATCTTTGAGGTACTGGTCGAACGACGCATCATCAAGAACCGTAGGCTTTTCGTTGACACCGGCCACAAAAGCAAACTTCTGCGTGATGTCAGGCGCGTCATTCAGGTGGTTCGGAATCTGCGCGGCCTTAGCCTGTCTCAGCAGCCCGGTAAGCTGGTCGTCGCTCATTTTCGTCAGCGTGGACAGCGCATCGGGCTGAACCGGCGTATTTGTCGGCGTGGGGGCCTGTGCGATGGGCGGCTGCTGAGGTTGCGGCGGCTGTTGCTGCTGTACCGCTGCCGGGGTGATGATGTTACCGGCATTGATCTTGATGCCCTGCGGCACCGCAAACGGCGGAGCGTTCTGGGGCTGCTGCTGTGTAGCCGCAATGCCCGCTGCGCCGCCTCCACCCATGCCGCCGCCCATCGAGGACGAACTGCCTCTACCTCCCATGATGGGCCTCCTTACTTCTTGCCCTTTTTGGGGGCGGTTTTCTTTTTGCCACCGGCCAGCTCGGCATTGAGCTTGGCGATGCGCTTCTTGTCGGCGGCGCTCACAGGGCCGTTGACAATGCCGTAGCCGTTGGAAGTCCAGCGGTCAACACCGGTATCGCCGGGGGTCAACTTTTTCTTCGATGCAGTGCTTTTCTTGGTTGCCATGATGCGTACCTCCTTAACCGACCTCGACGACTACGACGATCTGACGGTTGTTGTTATAGATTCCGGGCGACATGCCCTTAGAGCGGGTGCGGCGGCTCTTGTCATCTCTGACATCGACAATCCGCATATTTTTCTGCGGACTTGTGGGGGCAAGGACGACCTCGCCCAGACGGCCACCGGGGCCGTTACCGGGCATCATTGCCTGTACGTTGGCCTTGACCTTGTACTCGAAACGCACCTCGCGGGTCGTGAACGTGTCCGCGTTGGATGCGTTTTTGAAGTCATTGTACGAGGTGGACAGGAAACGATTCTCGCCGTAGGTGTGGCCCACGAGCGCGGTTTTCAACTGCGCAGCAGTCATGCCGCTTGCTGTGCCGTGAACGCCACGGGCCGCAAGCATACTGTCCAGCATGTCTGAATGGTCGTACCGGGTCAGGTTGACGTTATAGCCGATATTGTGCATAGCGCCCATGAGGTTGTCATGCACAAACTGCTGATTCGCGGTAAGTTTCTGACCCATCGCCATCGCATGGTTCATGTTCTGCGACATGGAGTACATCGTGCCCGCCTCTTTGGCATCGGACAGATAATTCATAACGGCAAGGCGCTGATCGATGCTCAAATTCTGCTTGGTATAATACTGCTGGCCGTTGTACAGGTTATGATACGGCGAATTGTCCGTAGCGCTGAACACCTGATTGTTGAGATTCTGCGCCTGCTGCGCCGTGGGTACGACGTTAGGCTGCTGCTGATTATCGGGCTGTTGTACCGCTGCCTGCGGGGCTACCGGCGCGGCGGGCTGATTCTGCTGTTGCGGGGCAAGGTTGAAACTGCCCAGTCCACCGCCGCCAATACCACGGCCAGCCGGGGCATTTCCTGCCGTGCCCATGCTGCTTGTACTGCCTCTACCGCCCATTGTAACACCTCAATCCGATTCTGTCGATTCTTTTTTGGCGCGGATTCGCGCCTTGAGTTTTTCCTGAAACGCTGTAACGTGAAAAATGTTTCCCTCGCACCCGGCGGGCACCTTGCCATAGAAGATGATCTGCGCGGGCTGTAAGCGTCGCAGCATCTCATTGTACCCGGTCATGAACAGGTCTGCCGATTCGGGGCTTGCCTGAGTGCCGACACTCGAAACGGCCACCGCACCGCCTATCGGCTCACCATCAAAGCACCATTCAAAGCTATCCGGCGTACTCCATGAGATGGTCGGAATGACCTTGATGCCGTGGGCTTGCCAATAGGCACCCAGCCAGTGCTTGCGGTAATGGTTGTAAATTTGAATTATGCGGGGGAAATCTGTATATGTGCTGAAATCGGGGGTGCATACAGTATCGAACCGTGCCATCATACCGAGGTAGTTGTCGGGATGCGCCCAGATGCGATTGAACTGGTAATCGTCAACGAAAAAGTGAACGCCATGCTCTGACGGCTCCTCACACCCTTTGGCGTAGTTGAAACTTATCCAGTTTTCAGCCGTAGTCAATTCGGGCCGCAGGATGGGGATGTCGAACCGCCCAGCGCCGGGGAAAATGCCCTTATTGAGATTCTCGTAATTGCGCTCTGTGCGGTACACCATAGACCTCCGGGAAAGCAATAAAAATGCGCCGCAGTTGTGACACTGTGGCGCGTAATATAGGGGCAGGTCAACGGCGGCAGTACCGGCGTCGGCCCTCGCGGCGAACCGCGATAATAACCAAAATCAGGCGCGTCATACGGGGAAAGGAGAAAAAGCCCGTTTTGCCGTGGACGCGCCGCGAGGTGAAATGCCCTCAAGCCTCGCATGGTTGCACAGGCTGGAATCGAACCAGCTACTTGCAGGGTATGAACCTGCCGAGCTACCAATGCTCTACTGTGCGATATAATATAGGCCACTGATCGGAAACCGCCAGCGGTGGAACCGCGTGAATGGATTGCAAACCGCAATTTGCCACCACTGGGGAGGTGCAGATCACTTGTGCCGCCGCAATGGCCGGACGGCGGCAATGGCCTAATGGCACCGCGTAAGGGCCTCGCACCCTACCGCGCTTTTGGGAGCGCAGCGCCCTGTGGCTATCGCGGCAAATTTAGTGCAGGGGTCAAGGGCCTGCACAGCGCCGGGCGTGAGAGGCGCACCCAGCGTATAGGGCTTTTGCCACCTCGGCGCAAACACGAACGCCGCCGCGCTTATTCACGCAGCGGCGTTTGGAGGTGACAGCGGGGAAAGCGCGAACGAGAGAGCGCCCAGAACTCCCTCGCCCTAAACCCGCAAATACATAATACGCGCATGGGGGCGAACAATCAATATTTTACGTTGAATTGTTCGTTTTGTTCGCTTTTTTCTATGCGGTTTTTGCTAAATAGCGCTTGCAGGCCATACGGCAGGCATCGCCAGTGTATCCCGCGCCCACGCTTGCGCCCACCTGCGCCCACGACAGGCCATCCACAAAGCGCAAGTGCATAATGAGCCGCAACTGTGCATCGTCCACGCCGTCAAGGTACGCTGTGATGCGGTCACGCTCTGCCATAGCGCGGGCCAGCTTGCCCCTGATCTGCTCTTTCAGCTCGATAATGGCTATCGCGTCACTTTCGACACTCGACCCTGCACCGCCGCCACCGGGCATCCCGGACATATTCGGCCCACCGGGGGATGTGGCGCGGGCCTCAAGCTCTGCAAGGTGCTGTTTATCACGGTCAATCTCCAAATTCAGCCAATGGAGTTGAGATAATTCTTTCATCGTCATCGTCATAGTCAGACGGCCTCCTTTGCCGTGATGATTTTTGCTTTTAGTGATTCCAGCAGATGGTTTTGTTCAGTGACACGGCCCATGACCGTTGCGATGGCATCCTCATCCTGCCCGCCCTGCACGACCAGCGAATGGATGACGACGGGATGCGTCTGCCCTTGTCGGTGTAGCCGCTTGTTCGCCTGCAGATAAACCTCCGCCGAGTACGTCAGCCCAAACCAGATGATGTGATGCCCGCCGTGTTGCAGGTTGAGGCCGTAGCAGCAGGACACGGGATGAGCCAGCAGAATGTCAACCTCTCCCGCGTTCCATGCGCGTTCATCATCAGGGCCGTTGTATACGCGCACCCGCAGACCCAGCGGCTCAAGGGCGGCGAGGATGCGGGCGAGGTCGTGCTGAAACCAGTAGAATAGCAGGGCGTGTTGACCGTGCAGACCCTCAACCAGCTCCACCAGCGCGGCCAGCTTGCAGTCATGGACGGGGATGACCTTGCCATCCTCATCATACACGGCGCCGTTGCAAAGCTGTAACAGCTTGCCCGCCAGCACTCCCGCCGTGCCCGCTGTGATGGTCGATTCGTCCACTTGCAACAGTGCATCCCGCTCCAATCGCTTGTACGCGGCGGCGGCAGGAGCGTCCAGCTTGACGGGTATCTCATCATAGATGCGGTCAGGGAGAGTCAGATAGTCGTCGCTGGACAGGCTGATGCAAATATCACTGATGGCGGCATAGATGGCATCTGCCGCGCCCCGGCGGGCCTTGTAAGTAAATATCTGCGATCTGCTGCGCTTGTCCGGCTCAAAGTACATATCGCGGTAAACGGAGATCGTGCGGCCCAGCCGCTGCCCACCGTCCAGCAAGTAGACCTGCGCCCACAAGTCCATCAAGCCGTGCGGCGAGGGGGTGCCGGTCAATTCTACAATGCGCTTGATTTTGGGTCGCATTGACCGCAGGGCCTTAAACCGCTTGGCCTGATGGTTTTTGAACGATGACGATTCATCCAGCACGACCATATCAAACGGCCACGCCTTGCCGTACTCTTTGACGAGCCACTGCACATTGTCCCGATTCGTCACATAGATGTCGGCATCCACTGCCATCGCGGCGCGGCGTTGTGTAGCTGTTCCCAGCACCTCGGAGCAGCGCAGATGCCGCAAATGCTGCCACCCTGAAATTTCGGTGCGCCATGTTGCCTCGGCAACTTTCTTTGGCGCAATGACGAGGCATCGCCGAATTTGCCACGCATAATACTTGAGGTAGTTAAACGCGGTCAGCGTCATCACGGTTTTACCCATGCCCATGTCCACGAAAAGCCCGGCGGCGGGGTGATCGATGATGTGCTGGATGCAAAACTGCTGATAGGGGTATGGGTGGAACTCTTTACAATCCATCTTGCCGCATGACCTCCTCGCAATGGCTGAGAATCGTCTGCACCTGTTCCGGGGTCGATACCGTGCTGAACACGGTAAAGCCCAGTCGCCGCATCTGATTCTGTACATACGTCTGCCGCATCCGCTCCCGCTTGCCAACCTGTTTAAGCTCCACGAACACGACACGACATCCCGGCAACAGGATTATCCTATCGGGCACCCCAGATGTGCCGGGGCTTTCAAATTTCAGGCATTGCGCCCCGCCGCCCAATTTCTTCACACCGTCACGCAGCTTGCGCTCGATGACCTTTTCCAATTCCGGCATCCTAATAACCTCCCATCTTTTTCGCGGCATCGCCGCCGCGCTTGTCCACCTGACTGACACACGCGCACGCGCGTATAGACCCGTAAATACGGGGGTATATGCGCTCTCACGCGCGTTATTTTACTTATTTTTATTTTTATTTATTTTAAGTGTCAGAAGTGTCAGTTATAGATATATTGCAACGGTACATCGTTAAAATTTAGGCTGACACTTTAACTGACACTTGTATTTTGCGTGTCAGTTGTGTCAGTGTGCTTGTTCACAATTTTTTCATATTTGACTGACACTTCTGACGGTTCTGACACTTGGCATATAAGGAAGTGTCAGCTTTTTGGTTTAAAGTGTCAGTTGATTTTTATACACATTACACCTGTCTGTTGAATCTCCGATAACCGCGCTGCTGCTTGTACGGCCCAAACTTCATGCCCCGGTTAGCCTCCCATCCGGGGGTGCTTGCCAGCACGGCGTTGATTTCACGGGTGTCTGCCTGCTTGATGTCGCGCGGGGCGCCGTTGAAAAGTTCGCACCAAACCTCGGCGGCACAGATGCGGTCACGGGGCATCGTCGGGATGTCCTGCCCCTTGCAAGCCCCGGCCCAGTAATCGCGGCGCTTGTCCAGCGGCCACTCAAGCCAGTTCGTGGGAACATCGCGCTCCACAAAATCACGGATAAGACCCTCGCGGACGGATGCCTCGCGGTGATCTTCCTGCCGTGCGCGGGCCGCGTCTGCCAGATCGCCGGTCAGGAACAGCGGCTCTCCCATCATCCAGCGCATCTTTGCCTCGGCCCAAATCTGATTGATTTCGTCATCGGTCAGATCCCATGCGCGATGAATCAGTTCGCCTTGTCCCACATCCACGGGCCAGAAACGGCGGTTACCCGTGGTGTCTTGCAGAAAATCGCTGACGTTGCAGGTGCCGAAAAAGACACAGCAGCGGGGCAGTTCCTTTACATTACGACCATAGGCGGCGCGGTAGCGGTCATATCGTAGGCTCAAAAACTGCTTGATGCGGGATACATCTGTTTTGCGGAAAGCATCAAGCTCTGCCACTTCGACCAGCCAAACGCCCTGCAAAAGCTCGGATGCCTCTTTTCCCTCGAACGTGCGGATGCTGTCGTTGTACCAGCCCTTGCTCATTCTGTCCAGCAGCGTGGACTTGCCGAGGCCCTGCGGCCCGCACAGAATCAGCATATTATCGAACTTGCATCCCGGCTCCATCGCGCGGGCCACAGCACCGACAAACGCCTTGCGGGTGACAGCGCGGGTATAGGGGGAATCGTCAGCACCGAGGTAGTCGATGAACAGGGTGTCCAGCCGGGGCACTCCATCCCACGCCAAACCCTTGATGAAATCCTGCACCTCATTAAATGCGTGTGTAGCCGCATGGATGTCCAGCCCCGCGTCGATGGCGTTGCGCTTGGTGATCTTGTATCCCTTTTCCATGTACCAGTACATTGCGCTGATGTCAGAATCAGCCCATGCCCGCCGCTTGAATTTGTCGGGGTCTTTGTCCCACGGCAGGGGGTACAGCACCTCGCCGCGCCCGCTGAACTCATTCAGCATGAACCGCCCGCACAGGCGGGGGTCATTGTTGAGAATCAGCAGAACATTGTCGATGGTCTGCTTGATTTTACCGTTTTCATCGCGCTGGATATAGCCCAGCCATGCGCTGGGGTCGGCCTGCTGACCATCATCACCGATGACCTCGCCCTGCACAGGCTCGGCGCCGTCACTGCCGCCGGGGGTCTGCTGAGGCCCGCTGCCGGGGATGGGAGCGATAGCGCCAAAATCAGCCTGCAACTGGGCAAACTGCTCCTTGTTGTAGATGGCCTGCACCGCGCTATCCTGCATCGCCATTTCGCACATCGCCTTATAAGACGGGAGCTTGCTGACCGGGGTATTGCCGGGGGCGCTGTCGTCCTTATCGCCGTACAGGTGCAGGCGAACAAGATCAAAGGCGTTCACAAGCTGCATAGAGCAGGGGTCGGTAGCGTGATGGCTGTACAGGAATTTGCCGTTATCGTAGATGATAGCGCCGCCCGCCGTGCTGCCGCCCGTATAGGTGTACCGCTCCTCGCTGCCCATAATGCACGGGGTATAGATGCCGGGCAGAAACTTGTCCATCGCCGTGCGGATGTCATAGGCGCGGCAGAACGCGCCCACGATGCCGGGCTTTGTTAGCGGGTCGCCCTGCTTGAGCGCCATCTTTTGGTAGTTCGGGGCCGCGCCGGGAACCTGCGGCCACTCGACCATGTTGCGCCAGTCCGTGTAGGTTCCCAGCAGGAATGCCACAGATGCCAGCGGCGCATCCTTGCAATGGAACACATAATCCGAATCCACGCAGGCACTCGGCCAGTACATAAGGCGGCTTGCCTGAAATGTGGTAGGGTCGGCTTTATCAATGCCGATCAGCCACGCCAGCCGCCGTGCCAGTGGCTCGTACTCATCGGGGGTAGCAGTACGGTCAAGGGGGATTACAACGCGCAGGCGGGGCTTATTGGGGCAGTGCTTGCGTGTGGAGTAGATCGCATAGCTGCATCCGATGGCATTCACGCGGCTCACGATTTCATCGGTTCCCCAGCCGGGGATATTATCGAAGTCAAGCGTCACAAGGTCACGCCCGGTCACTGCATTGGCCTTGCGCCGTCCGCCGTTGAGGGAGCCGCCCACGAACCCGCCGACATCCTTTAATGCGTCCTGCTGAGGTTTCGGCAGGTGCATATATGCGTCAAGCGTTTCCGTTGAACGGACGGGATTCCGCAGGCGGTCATACAGCTCTGCCACGGTCATCAGCTGAGGTTTCCAGTTGAGATCGTTTCGGGATGCGCCGGTGGTGATGGTAATTTGTCTATCGAATTGCATGACCGTTTTCCTCGCTTTATCGTTATAATGGGGTTTCGCTGTTAGGCTGTTCACGGCTGAACAGTTCAGATGCAACGGATGTCAGGTATCCGGCAATTTCGGAAAGCTCAATGCCCTTGGTTTCCCACCGCATGAGCGTGTACACGGACTGCTCCGGCTTTTCGGGGTCGATGCCACGGGCGATGCACACCAGATTTTTAGGATTCTGCTTTGCAATGGCCGTCAGCCATGCCGCGATGCCCTTTGTGTAATCGTTGCTGTTCGGGTCGAGGATGACTACGGGATAAACCTCGGCATCCTCTTTTTCATTCGGTGTAGCCATATCTCAGATTTCCTCTTCACTTGTAGATGTCGCCGCTCTGCTTGTGACGCAGGGTGATTCGGCCTACGACCTCAAACCCCGCCAGCCCGCAAATGTACTTGACCGTGTGGATAAGCGCGGCGATAGCATCGAATCGTGCCCGGTATTCACTAGTTGCTGCCGCCTCAATGCCCTGATAGGCGGTAGGGTCAGCATAGCCTTTATCGTTGTAGTAAGGATTGTTGCGGGAGTTGAACGCCCGTTCATCGACAGAAAAATCAATCACTATGGTCGCCCTCCTCTGCGCCCACAGCGGCGATCTGTGTGGCGGTTTCGGCTTCGTCCGATACCTTTGTTGTTGTGACTGTTTCACCCTCAGACGGGGCCTCTGCGGGGCTGTTAGCGGGCGCCCAGCCCGCGGCCTGAATCAGAGCATCATACCGCATCATCTCATTTACGACCTCGGCCACAGTAGGGGACGGGGCTGCCTTTTCCGGCTCAAAACCAAAATGCTCGTTGAGAGCCTGTTTGCGCCAGTATTGAGCCATGCGGACAGCGTGATTTCGTTCATCGGCATGACGATATGCGGTGGTTTTCCAGATGCGGGTTTCCTGCTTGGCGAACTCAAGGCGCATTTTCAGGGATGCGATTTCAGATTCAGCGCTCTTTTTGGTGATGTAGTGCTGAATCGTAGCGCAGACAGTACCCAGCACCAGCAGACCGCCCCAAACAATATCAGTATTCACAGCTCATCCTCCCAATCCTCGGAAATGCCCTCGTCAAATTCATCGTCTGGCGGGTTAATAAACATGCTGTGATGGTCGTCAATCGGGATGGACACGCCATCGGGGCAAGCCTCGATCTCGCCCGTGGATTGCTCAGAATAGATAACCTCGCCGTCATCGGGGGACATTTTCTTTGCCTCCTCGGCAGATTCGGCATAGGCCATAAAAAAGCCGCTGAACGGTACTTTATACAGACATTTCATTTTTCGTCAGCCTCCTCAAGTTGTTTCAGTGTAGTTGTTGCCAGTACGTCCTGCAGCCGGGGATGTCTGCCGCAGGATTTGCCCTCAGTGCAGAATTGGTATTTGGGATTGGTTTCACACTGCGGAACCATCATGCCCGCGATTTCAGGGGACAGGGGGGCAATTTCTTTCTTCATCAAATCAAACATATTGCGGATTTCTTGCTGTGCGCGGGAACAAAGCCGTAGGTGACTGGCCTCAATCAGCGCCCGCGCATTTGCAGAAATGTACAGCTCAGTGGGTGCGCCATTGGGCAGAACCATCCGCGCGTCCTCCTTTGCCACGCCGTTCTCAATCAAGCGGTCATAGGCATCCCATGCGTAATCGTAAGCATCGGCAATGATGCCGTCCTGATCTTCATCGGTGGATGCGGGGAACACCGGCTCGGAGCGGCTTTCGTTGCAATACCGCTGACTGCGCACGGAAAAGCTGAAATGCCGATGCCGGGTCAACTGAGCAAGGCAGGCGCGGCTGATACCCTTAACATGGAACGTGAAATAGGCGTGCTCATATACACTTAGATGCCCAGTCTTAGCGCACCCCTTGGCGATTTTGAATTTGACAAAATCGGGCTCACTGTCATAGCACACACTCGCGGCCTGCTCAATGATGTGCATGGGGTTATATACGGTGTTGAAGTAGCAGGCCGTGCCGCACTGATACGGCATCGGGGAGGAATAGGCAATCAGTTCAACATTCATGGCTCGTGGCCTCCTTTTTGATGCAGGCGTTGCCGCCCATGCGGCGGTATGCTGATGCTTTTGCATTATCAGGTAAGATATTCAGCAAATCACTGTCACCACCCAGCGAAAGAAACTTATCTCGATACCAGTCGGCTTTTGACAATTCCTGCGTTGTGCCGTCTTTCAGCCCGCAGCGGTATAAGTATTTGTAGCGGCTCAACAGGCAAAAATGCTGCACATATTTCGCCCCGAACTTCTCCTCCATTTCGACGATGCACTCTTTCTGACCGGGGCGGTTGTAATGGTCGGGATGATTCACCATCTCTGGCTCGTCATCCTCCCGATCTCTCCCGAATAACGGCTGTGTAGCTGTTCCGAGTGTTGCCACAATAGCTCCCAGCAGGAAGATGGCAGTGATAAACGCCAGAACTAAAGCGATGACAAAAAGCCCCATGAGAACCTTTGCGATAGCTATCAAAATAACCATTTTCTAATTCCTCCTATGATACAAATAGATCGGGTGGCATAGCCTTATCATCAATGTAGTAGTCAGCGCCGATTTTACGCGGGTTGGTGCCGTATGCCCGTTTTAATTCCTCGGTGTTGTCGTTCACTGCGTCAAATTCCAGCCCGTAACAGCGGCAAAACTCCACCGCGCGGGTCAGCATCTCGCCCTCCCGGCACGTCCACAGGATAATCTTTGCACCGAGGCGACGGCGAGATATGAGTTTGTCGATCAGGGGCAAATTGGGTGCGCCGATTTCAGGGTAGGCGTTTTCACAGAGGGTGCCGTCAAAGTCAACGGCGTATGTGGTCGGATGGCTCATTTCAGTTTTTGCTCCTCCATGTATGCCGCCCATTGGCGGTCTTTTTCGACTTTCATCGCCTTATCCATCGCGGTCATCATGCGGCGCACGACCTCAGCGGCGATTTGCAGCTTTTTAGAACCCTCGGCGATGTCTGGGCTGTCAGCCGTCCAGCGGGCGGTCACGACGACGCTGGGCACTGCCCCGGCGTAGTAGAAACAGGCATCCACAGCGTCACAGTAGAGGTAGGAACGGATGCGCGGGGTGGCGCGGGTACTGCCGAGCATCGTCATGCCACGCTCGTCAAGGGTCTGCGGTGTGTATGTGACAATGCGATCATTGATGCGGGCATCATGCGCCGCCTCGCGCAGACAGCGCTCCCGAATTTCATCGGTGATTTTCAAGTGCATCATAGTGGCACCTCACCGCAACAGCGAGTTAAAAAGGCGCTCGGCGGCTGTTCTGCTGGCGCACTCGCGCAGGGCATCGCGTTCATTCATCGCCAGAGCGCCCGCCTGCATCAGCAAATCCATAGCTTTTGCAAGGGGCAAATCGTAGTTGGTGACGCACATACCGTGGACAATACGCTGATGGTAGGTGCGCCGTCCGCGCTCAATCAGGTCACGGATGGCCTTTGCCCCGGCGAACATAGCGACACCCGCCTGCCGATACACGGCCAGTTCACGGGCCATGTCGGCCACGACATTGAGGTTTTTCAAATCCTCGGCGCTTTCATTGCACCACAGGACATCCTCAACTGCGCCGGTCTTTTCGTTGTAGATGACGGAGTATTTACTGTCCCGAATGTCGATCCTCATGGCTGCTCACCTCCCAGAGCTTTTCGTCGTGTAGCCGTTCGTTCCACCGCCGATGCTTTGCGGACATCGTCCTGCCGACCTCGGCGGGGTCATTCAGTGCGGCGGGCAAAATACTGATGCACAATTCCACATCCGCGATTTCCTCTTGCAGATTGGCAACACAATCCGCGCGGGATTTCGGCGTGGGGTTCTCGTTGCGTATCTTGCGGGCCATCTTGAGCGCGGCCTGCGCCAGTTCAGCCGATTCCTCGGCGAGTTGTTCCAGCAGTGCCGCCGTGCCGATCATCTCCAAAACGTCATCGGGCATCGTCTGTACCTCCCACAATGTCAGCTAGATTGATAATCTCGCCGGGACGCAGATTATTAAAAGCCCCTGTCGGTAGCGGAATGGTGCGCTGTCCCTCGCCCTTAAAATAGCGGTGATTCGGATTAGGTTTCGCCTCAATAGGCCAGACGATAGTTTTTGCAAACGGCATCATGGCCTTTGCGAGCGCGATGTCCTGTGCAGACCAGATTGAGGGTAACTCCCAATTATTAGGTGAACTTTCGCATAAAATGCAAAACCCGCTATCCTCACGGGCAAAGCATCCCTTGCAAACGTCTGTTCCGTTTTCGTTACAATATCTGGACAGATAGTCCGCCGCGCGGCGGGCATCCGCAGAGTTTGTCGTCCGTTCCATGCTTTACTCCTCCTTTGCCATCAAATCCTTACCGCACAGCGGGCAGATTTTGCCGTCAACCTTGATGCCGCACACGGGGCAGCGCAGGCGCACATTGGTGTTGATTTCATGGCTGTCGGCCTCACTAGCCGCGCCCTCAAGGTTTTTCACGGCCTGTGCGTAGTAGCTATCTTTCAGTTCGATGCCTAGCCCACGACGACCCATGAGAACGGCCTGATAGGGCACAGAACCGATACCCGCAAACGGATCAAGCACGATGTCGCCGGGATTCGTCCACAGGTCGATGCACCGCTCGATTACATCCAACTGCAACGGGCAGATGTGCTTTTCATCCTTTTCATCGCGGGCGCTCTTGCGCTGCAAGGTGTTGGACTGCCGCACATCCATCCAGACCGGTGATGCGTATTTCTGCCATACATCCACCGGGAATGATTCATGGTCGTGGGGGATAGGCTCAGGATTCTCACCGGGCTTGCGGAAAGTCACGACATAATCAGGCAAACCCTGCCGCGACATCGCCGAATCCTTGCGGATTTGCTTGTGTAGCAAGCCCAGTGCCTTGGTGCGCTGCATCTCCGTGACTGGGTTTTTCCAGATGCACACCTCCGAATGAAAGATAAACCCGTACTCGGTCATCTCGCGGATAATGTCGCCGCGAAAATCCTTGATGCCGATAAAGCCGTCACGGGATTTCATGGCGGGCAGATTCATACAGTGGATGGACACCAGCCGCCCCGGCATGATGACCCGGTACAACTCGGCCACGAGGTAGCCGAAATGCTGTGCAAACTCCGCGCCATCGCTACTGTTGCCCATATCACGGTCAGAATTGGAGTAGGTGTACAGGCTGGCGAACGGCGGGGAAAAGATGGAATAGTGGATGCTGTTGTCGGGGATGCCGCGCAAGGTTTCCACGCAATCCCCCTGATACATCGCCCAGCGCTGTGCGCTGTCGATCAACTGATTAAGCACATTCATGGTTAAATTCCTCCCATGCAGGCAGGCGCATGGCTGTCTGCGGTTCATAGGGCGTTGTCAGGCGGCAGGTGCTTTGCAACTGCTTTTTGACGATTTCGCGGGTCTGTTCGCCCATCGCGGCCCGCATCTTATCACAATCGGCCTGTTTGCGCTCGATATTGGCCTTGACTGCGCCCTCGCGGGCACTGATAACGATGTACACATCCACCGGCTCAGATTGCCCAAAACGCCAACAGCGGCGCACAGCCTGATAATATTGCTCATAACTGTCAGACAAACCGACAAAAATCATCTTGTGGCAGTTCTGCCAGTTCATGCCGAATCCGGCGATAGAGGGCTTTGTGACAAGCGCCCGGCTAAAACCCATTGAAAAACTAAGCAGGCGAGAACTTTTCAGCGATGCCTTATCACTGCCCTTGACCTCTACCGCATCGGGGATGCCGTGCGCCAGTGCTTCACTCTCCGAATTGAGGTCGCACCACACGAGCCACTGTTCGCCGGGGTCGCCATTCACCAGATCAGCCGCCGCTTGGCACCGTTCTGCGAGTGTAGCCCGTCTGGCATCCCGCCGCTGCGTCAGCGTCATGCTCTCGGTAATCGGTGCATCTCCGTCCACGATGACCTCATGCACCCTCAGCGGCGGGAGGTCGTACCCCGGCAGATCGTAGCCGAGGTCTGCGGGACTGTTCATAACCACAGCCCAACTACCCAGCCATTGCCAGAAAACATCCTCAGCGTGACCTTTGAGCCGCCATTTGGAGGTCTGCCCGCCGTCATGGACAAAGAACATGGATAGCATCTCAGAGTAGGACATGATGCCCAAAAATTCCGCATGATTGCCAAGCTCCATAAAGTCATTGGGCGCGGGGGTAGCGGTGCAGGCCAGCCTGAACGGCGTATCCGAGAAAAAGTCGATGATCTGATTGCGCACCTTGCCCGTAAAGGATTTCAGGATGCTGGATTCATCCAGCACTACGGCAGAGAAATGCACCCCGGCGAATTTGTCCAGTTTTTCATAGTTGGTAATGTTCACACCGGGCTGAATATCGTCGGCGGTTTCGCAGAGGGTGACGGGCACTCCGAATTTCAAGCCTTCGCCCACGGTCTGAGGGGAAACGGTCAGCGGCGCCACAATGAGGGCATTTCCACCTGTATGCACACACACCCGATGCGCCCATTCAAGCTGCATCGCGGTCTTGCCAAGGCCGCAATCGGCAAAAATAGCGGCGCGGCCCTTTGCCAGCGCCCACCGCACGATGTCTTTTTGAAAGTCGTACAGCTTGTCGTTGAGATCGTTCACGGTCAGAACGATGCTGTCGGTATGTACCGCCCGCTCCGACTTGTGAACAACGAAATCAGAATAATTTTCCATCCTCTACCTCCGGGAACCATTTCTTTGTGACCGCGATGGGAAACTCCTCAATCTCCGAGGCCCAAACGCATAACTCTTTGCGCCCAGCGTGTAGCTGTGCCCACACATACGGGAAACCGCCGATGCCATCGAACAAACTGCCAAGGGTGGCATTATCCGGCAGACGATCAGCGATACCGCCGAGAACGTAGTACCACTGCGGCAGGGCTATGGAGTTGCCCAGCGCCTTATATCGGGGCGTGTCAGCGTCCTTATGGGTCTTGCCCTTGCTGTCTATCCACTCTCCGAGGTCTGTCCACCCATCAGGATAGCCCTGCAGGCGCTCACACTCGGTAGGGGTCAGGCGGCGTACAATCCAGCGGATGATTTTTTCAATTACCGATGGCCCTGTGTTAGCTCCGCCCTGCCCAGTGGCAGTTGTCAGAGTTACAGCCTTATCACCCGTTAGATTACCGTTATACAGGTCTGCACCTACGGGCTGGGCGATTACTCTACCGAGAGAATCCGCCCTGCCGGGGCCCTTATAATCGCGGGCCAGTAGCGCACCCGCTACGGTATCGCCTTGCAAAGTGATGGCTGTATAGTCGGTGACGCGGCTGTTGTGGTCGCCGGTCATGGTAGGGGATGTGATGCCGTCGCCGTTGCCCCGCGCATCATAGATAAGCGGCTCGGCTACGGGATTGATGTAGTTGAGGCTTTGCCCGCCGTTGCCTTTTGCTTGCAAGGTTGCGGACAGTTCCTCATTGGCAGTCATATTGCGGCAGTCGAGCGCGAATGCAACGGCAGGACGATCAATCGTGTTCAGAGTGTAACAGACATCCTCTTTGACACCGGTGCCGTTTGCGCCCGCCGTGTCTGCGCGGTCAATCGTGTTGCCCTGAATACAGAATGTCGGTTCGACGATAGCGATGCCGCCCTGATTCTTTGCGGGGTCAGGCAGTGAGGTGTCAAGGGTCTTTGCGATTTCAACCTCGCGGCACCCGCTGTGCGGGTTGCTGGATTTCATGGAATTGGACGCTAAACTGTCAAAACTGTATGCCTTTGACGGTTCCGCCACAAAAAGCGTCTGGTCTTGCAACGTGGAGAGGGTTGCGCTTTTTTCGGTCTGTACCAATGCACCCTTGCCGCCACCCTCGCACCCAGAGCGGATTTTCAGAGTGAACGCTCGATCTGCTGTTCCAGCGCCATTTTCAACAGTTCCGGCAGTTGCTTGCCCCGGCGTAACGCCCGGCGCAAAATGCCCTCGCAGGCTTTCCGGCTCAAATAGTATTTCTCCGGCACGCCCACCTGTAAGATCGAGGATAAGCGAGATGCGCAGGCGACGTTGGGGAACGCCCCAGTGCTGGGCATCCATAGTTCGCCACGCCAACGAGTAGTGGTCTGCCAGAATTGCCCCGGCGCGGGGCCATTTAATCCCCCCCCGTGCGTCCGTAGGTCTAGGAATAGTAGCGTCGGGGTCGATGACCCGACAGAGGCTTTGCAGGACGGCATGGAAATCTTCTCCTTTGTTTGAACTGAACGCGCCGGGAACATTCTCCCAGACAGCGTATTTGGGGTACGCGCCAAAAGTGGCGTATCTCATTTCGCGGATGATGCGGACAGCCTCAGAGAACAGCCCAGAGCGTTCTCCGGCCATACCTGCCCTTTTCCCGGCGATGGAAAGGTCTTGACACGGTGAACCGAAAGTAACGACATCCACAGGCGGGATGGTGTACCCGCTCATTTTGGTAATGTCTCCAAGGTGTACCATCGTCAGCCCTCCTCGGTTACTGCGGGTGTAGCCGCTTGCAGCCGTGCCCGCTCAGCCATCAGAATCTTGCCCAGCTTGTTCAGACCCTTGGTGCCCTCACTGCGGCAGCGGGCGCATCCGCACACGCCCCAGTAGTTGTCGTTCCATGTGTTACCCTCGATCAGTTCGGCATCGCCGGTGTCGATAAGAGCCTGTGCAAGGGCTGGATTCTGAGAAAATTTCGCATGAATGACATCGGCCATGATGCCGTCACGCTCTTTCTCCCATCCCTTGCGCAGCTTGATTTTGCGCCCGATGGCTTTTGCTACATTGGGCGGGACAGTGCAGAACGCCGCGCGATCAATCGGAACATTGCATTTTGCCGCCTGAAAAGCGGCCTCGGCGCTCCGATAGGTCAGCCCATCAATGGTGATAGGGCAGGCGCAGTAGTTGCTCAAAAAGTGGTATTCGCCGGTAAAGGCGGTGATTTGTACCTTGCTCATTTTCTTTTACGTTTCCTTTCTCGGCTGGTCGCCTTGACCTCAACGCCCGAATCGTGGAGCATCGAGCGCATGAACAGGTCGCCTAAATCCTCGGTCTGATATTCCATGTACTTGTCCAGCACCGCCTCGAAATGATCTGCCACGCGCTGAACAGTACGCGGCGATAGGCTGCATTGGAGCATGGACAGCGCCCAAACATACTGTGCGCGGGTGCTGATGTCGGCGCGTTCTTTCATAACGGCCTCATGGACGCGCCGTTCCATGACCTTTTTGCCGTTCTGGTCGAGATGAATAAGAGCGTTCATGCGATAATCAGTCCTTTTTGAAGAATTTATCGACCCATCCGTCCGCGTTGAGGGGGAGTGCCTGCGCCCATGGGATGGGCTTTGTCATAATTTTTGTAACGGTGTCCAGCATCGTGTCATTGTCGGCCCATGCAGGCGTGTCGATGACGACTTCATCATGGATGTGGAATACGACGTGTAGGCCCTGCGCTTCGAGGTTTTCGATGGCGATTGCCAGACAGTCACGGGCGATGGCCTGCACGATGTTCTCCACCAGCTTGCCGCCGTAGGTTTCCACCCGCTCCCATCGCTTGGTTGTCTGGTTCTGGCCCATATAACTGACCGAGGGATTGCCCCAGCGGTTTACGCCGATTTCGGGGGACGGATAGTACAGCTTGCGCCCGGACGGCAGCAGAATCGTCATGTACCGGGTGCCCGTGATGACATCCAGCTCACAGGCCAGAGTGATGACGGCATCGGTGGTTTCGGAGCGGATAGTCTGTGCGCCGCCGTTGGTGATGACGGTGACGGCGGCAGAATCAACGATGTTCCACAAATCGCGTATCATCGAATTTGTTTCGCGCCATCTGTCCACAATGCCCTTGACTTCATCATCGGAGAGGTCGTCGAGGTTATGCCCAGTGTCCATGCGGCGCATTGCACTGACACCGCCCTGATAGCCGAGGGCCAGTTCTGCGACTTTGCCGCGCTGGCGCAGAGCGTATTCCGGGTTGCCCTTTTTGATTTTCTCAATGGGCACATGGAACATCTGCGATGCCGACGCTTCATAGATTTTGCCGTGAGTGCGGAAAACTTCAAGTCGCCATTCCTGACCCGCCAGCCACGAGATGACGCGGGCCTCAATGGCCGAGAAGTCGGCATCAATCAGAACATTGCCGGGGGTCGCCACAAAGGCCGTGCGGATAAGCTGCGAAAGCGTATCATTGATACTGCCGTACATCAGCCGCAGGCCGTCGATGTTGCGGTCTTTGACGAGCTGACGCGCCGGGGGTAGGGGGTGGGTATAGGTGCGGGGGAGATTCTGCACCTGCACCAGACGGCCCGCCCAGCGCCCGGTGCGGTTCGCGCCGTAGAATTGGAGCAGGCCACGGACACGACCATCATCCGCGATGCAGGTTTCCAGTGCATCATATTTTTTGGTGCTGGTCTTGCCGAGTTCCTGCCGGATTTCGAGCATCCGCTGCACATTGGCGGGTTGCGGCTGTTTCAGCATCGTGGCGACGGTTTCTTTGGTGACGCTGGTGATCTCGGCATCGCTGTCCGTGGCCTCGGTCAGCCATCGGGCCAACTGTTTGATGGAGTTGGGGTTGTCCAGCCCGGAAAGCTGACGGGCCTCGGCCATCAACTGGCTTTTGACCGTAGCGCCGATGACGAGAGCGCCGCTCACCATTTCCATGTCAGCGGCCACGCCTCGCGCGTTCATCATCAAGTCGGTTTCCCATTGCTTTTGCACAAAGGCGGGCACGGGAAACGCCGACAAGCGGTGGTCAATCTCCATTTCGGTGACAACATCCTGCCCGTTGTACTCTTTGAACAGCGCCCATTTGGCGGGGTCGTGCCGAGGAAGATTGCGAGTGCGGTTTCCGTTGGCATTGGAGGGCTTGCAGGGAACGCAGAAATAGCGGATAAGGGCCTTGCCCGTCGTCAACTTTTTCTTATCTTCGGGCAGACCCATCGCCCTGCCCGCCGCGTCCAGAGATGCCGGGTAGCCGCAGTAGAGCGCGTGGAGCATCGTATCGCGCCACTGATCGGGGGGCAGCCATCCCAGATACTTGCTGAGAGCGAACCATTCAAAGGCCGCGTTGTAGGCGTGTTTGATGTACAAGGGATTTTTGAGGGCATTTTTCAGCCAAAGGGGAATAACCTGCCCGCTTGCCACGTCGATGACCTCAACGGGCATCCCATCGAGACTGTATGCGAAAAGCAGAATCTCAAAAGACGGGTCGAGGATATATCGGTATGACCCCGCCGCGCCGATGCTGATGGTGCTGTAAGTCTCAAGGTCGATACTCAGATGGTGTAGCAGTTCACTCATTGCCGTTCTCCTCATATCCGAGTTCAGCCAAAACCGAGCCAATCAGCACGGAGGTGTTGACCCCACGCCCCTCAAGGGTAATGACGATAGCCGTAAACAGGGGCGTACCCTGTACCCACTGAACAATCTCACGAGGAGTCATGGAAGTGGCATTGTGGATAGATGCGATGGCATCTTCGTCAACAAGATCATTCGCTCTCCAAACATTGCGGCTTTGCCGCTCAATGTCACAGACAAGCATCGTCTGGACGGTTTCAGGGCGGCGCAGGAGCATCCGCACAATATTCATGAGGTGCGAGGTTTCCAGTTCTTTGATGCTCACCACTGTATCGTTATTCGTGCGCCAAACCTTGGCGCTGTCAAATCTGGTTTTCATCTGGGCATTTCCTTTCCTTTATATAAGGGAACCTGCATAGACCGCACCCATAAGAGGCGCGGGAATAATTACGATTTACGGATACGGAAGCAGACGGGCGCGGACAGCCACGCGTAGGAAGCATTGTAGCTGGCCGCATGGCCGTTGGCGCTCACATAGCAGAAGGCGGAGGAGTTGCCGGATCGCTGAGAAGATGTCCAATAGGCAGTAGAATCGCCGTTGTGTTCATACATTTTCATGCGATGCCGACGGTCTTTGTACCAATCCATCTGCTTATACAGATCCTCATCACTGAGAACACTGTCACCGCTGAACAGTTCAGACATGGCAGGCAGGAACAGGCGTTCAAGACGACTAATTTTCTTGCCGTTGATAGTATGCTTGCGTTCGGTATCGATGATGGCCTTGCGCAGTTCATCGGGTAGCAGACGATTGATGCGGTCAAGCCATTTTTCGACCTTACCATAGGTCATGTCGTCACCGAGGCAATCCACGGAATCAAAGCGGATGGCCTTATCGTCGATGTCAGTGACGGTGCACTCAATGCGACGGCCATCCAGCAAGTCAAAGGCCAGCACATCGCCAATGTGCGGATTGGATGTGATTTCTTTCAGGGCAGTGCCGATGTCAATATCGGTGCAGACGGTTTTACGCAAAGTTGCAAAGCTCATTTGTAGGTTCCTTTCCTTTATATGTGGGCTTGATTTTCCTCTTGATTTCTGCCCCGTAGCCGGGGTTGAACCGACATCGCGCTTGCTCTACCATTGAGCTATCCGAGTACATGAGAGGAGGGGCCGTAGCCCCTCCCGGTATAGAAAGAGGTGGATGGTTATTTAATTACCAGTACCCTGCCGAAAAGCGTGGTAGCTGGGTCGAACAGGGCGTCACGCACCCTGTGAGGGAGTGTTTCGATTACATCGGATTCCCGGTAAGCGGATTCACAGCGCCGCCAGTGGCATACGTCTGTGTAGCGCCGTTCCACGGTGCCGGGTTCGCGGCAGGCGCGGAGTAAGGCTGCTGGTACACGGGCGCAGCCGGAGCGGCAGTCGGCATAGGGTTTGCCTGCGGCCAGCCCTGCTGCATAGGAGTAGCAGCGGGAGCCACGGCATTGCCGACACCGGCGAAATCAGATGCGGCAGATGCACCGCCAGACAGCGGCTCACCGTCACGGGTTTTCATCACATTGCCCAGCCCGCAACCAACGCCGCGCTTGCCAGCAGTGTTAAAGGGATAGAATCGGACGGTCACACGGGCGTACATACCGCTGTAGATGTCCTGCGGGGCCAGTTCGACGTTGATGTTATCCTGACCGACGACCTGCGGCTTGTTTTTGGTGCTGGCGGTGATGACCCAGCAGCCGTGACATTCATCGCCGAACGGGATGCCGCTGGGGCGCACACCATCGCCGTCGTGGATGATGGAATCCAAATTCGGCGGGATGATACCGCCCCACAGCGTCCCCGCGCCGATCTGAGCCGCCGCCTGAATGGCACTGCGGAAGTCGGCGATAGTGGCGGTGTCGGTTTTAGGAATCAACAGCGTGGCGCTGTACTTGGCATCGCCCACGCCGCCCTGCGGTTGACGGGGCTTGTCGAGGCTGACATAGGACAGGCGAACTTCGCCGGTCAAACATCTCTGTGCATCGTTGTTATACATGACACATTTCCTTTCTTATTCGGTTTCAGTTGTATTTTCTTCGTCGCTATCATCGAAATAGGCATCGGTGATTTCGGCAAATTCGGGGTAGCGGTGCATAGCATCGAGGATGTCGGTCTGAGCGCGGCGGATGGCGGCGCTGACATCGGCAAGCATTGCCGCACGGCGGGCAGTGTACGGGCGCATCCGTTTCGGAGAAACCATGCGCGGGACGGGATTCAAGATGTCCATGAGTTCAGCAGCCGCCAAAACAACGCGGGCCGGGGCCGCGATGCTCTCAGGAATGTCCGGGTCATCGGCGATACTGCGAATTTCGTCAATGATGCTGATGCCATCATCTGCATCCTCAGCATCATCGCAAGGTGTAGCTGCCTTGGCGTCCTCGCACCCATCACGGTTTTCGCAATTCTTGCAGTCATCCTCGTCTTTGGCGAGAGATTCCAGTAGTTCTTTGACTTCGCCATCGGGTGCGCCGCCGACAGCGATAATGTTCACGCCCTCAACCTCGCCGTTGCGGATAGCCTCGCGCAGTTTCGGGTCATGCTCAGCGGCCAGTTTCAAGAGCATTTGGGCCAGAGGGCTATTTTTCTCAACTTTCATTTCTGTACCTCCTCAGAATTGAAAACCCATTGTAATTTGGGGTGACATTTCAGCATCTCGATAAAGAAGTCCAGCCGTGTTTTGCGGTTATAGCTGAATTTCAAAGTATCGTAGGTGCGCTTTTTAAGAGCCTTTTTGCTTGCAAGTTGTTTTTTAGCATCCTGCAATTCGGTATTAGATAGCCGAGTGCCGACAGGATGCTTTTTAGTACGGATGACGGTTTGCAGATCTGACACCTCGGTAGAGATGTTCACATAGGCATTTGCCGCGTCCTTACGATTACGCTCGTACTTATCGCGCTGCCGCTCCCAATAGGCCAGTAGCTTTTTGGCCTTATCCTCGCACTTTTCATCTTTAATGAATTGGGAGAGGATAGCGGGCATCTTATTTTTGGGGCAGTCAACCAATAGTGGCAGATATAGCTCCATCTCAAACCAGCCATCGTCCCGATGGTGATAGCTGATTGTGATATGGTCGTAATCGTCAAACATGGGTTAAACCCCTCCAAAATCAGCGGCGGCACTGTTGTACGGTTCGCGCTTGTCAGATTCGTCAACCAACGTCGGCTTGCCCATCGGGCGGTCAATCTGGTCGGCCAGCAGTTCAGCAAATTTTTTCTTGCCGAGCCGCTTTTCCAGTTCGGACAGAGAAACGGGCTTGCGGTCATAAAGCATGGCCTCATCGTAGCCTGCCTTGATAAGCGTCTGGAACGCGGCATCGGTATCGTGGAACGCGCGAACGCTGCGGCCAGCAACGACTTTCCATCCGGGAATTTCACCGCCGTCAAGGATGGTCTGCTGGGCATAGGCTTTGAGATCGTCATACCAGCTCACCAAAAACTGACCGCGTTTCAGCAGTTGACCGATTTCATCATCGGTCAGCGCTTTTTGCAGACCCATCGCGCGGCGCGTGATGTTGTCTTTTGGCTCATCGGCTGGGACGCGGCCCATAGGTACACAGGCGGCGAAATCTTCCAGAGCTGTGTTGACGTTGGCACGGGCACGGCATTTTGCCTTGCCCCGGCAAAATTTGCAGTGTTCACCGGGAACAAATACGCCGGGGCCGTTGAACGCCTCCACAGCGAGGGGATGGATTTCAGCGCCCCACGCCAACAGGTCATCCACGGTCATCTCATCCTCGGATGGGTCAGCGCTGATTCGGGGCTGGATGATGGTCATGCGCACCTTTTTGATGGTGTCACCGTACAAGGGTCTGTACTTTGCAAGGGCGCCAAGGGCGTAAAGCCGCATCTGCGGATTGCCCACGGCATCCACACGGACACCCTTGCCGTGTTTGTAGTCAAAAATGTTCAGCGTGTCATCGCCGATCATCACGCAATCACAAGTACCGAAACCCTCCGGCACAACATCGGAAAAGTCTACCTGCTGCTCCGTCATAATTGCCGGAGGATTGGTGTAGCCCAGCGCCTTTTCCATAATCCAGTCGCAGTAGACCTTGGCACAGGTCAACATTTCGGGCTGATAGAGCTTGTTCCGCTGCAGAGGGCGCAGCTCCTCAGCCATCGCGTCCACGTCGCCGCGAGTTTTGACGAACAGTTCACAAATGCTATGCGCCAGTGTACCCTCCTCGGCATAGACGCTCGTACTGACCGGGAATTGCGCCTCAAACGTGGGCGACGCGGTACAGACCAGATAGCGGTGCGCATTGGACGCGCCGCACTTGGCATGAATCTCAGGGCTTGCCATTTGCTTTCTCCTTTTCTTGCTGTTGATAAAAAGCGTGAAGAACACTTTTCGCCGCGAGAATCCCATCCATATACCCCTCGGCGCGTTTTCCGCGGTGTGGGTTGTTCTGGGCCTTACGAGTTAGCAACGCCTGCATGGCGTCATATTCCCACGCCGTCATCTCAGCACCCTTAAAACTTTGCGCCGAGGGCGGCGAGATCAGCAGCCACATTGGGCAGAAACTCCTTAGGAATCTGCGTGACGGCCTGAACGCCGTATTTTGCGAGGATGCCCTGCAACTGCATAGCAAATGCGGGGTTGCTGTTCATCAGCGGCATAGCGGCGTTGATGATCTGCTCAAGGGTGACGCTACTCTGCTGAGGCTGTGCCGGAGCGACGGGAGCGGGAGCAGGTGCAGCGGTAGGCTGAGGGATGAACTGCTGGGCCACAGGAGCAGCAGGCGGGGTCATCACGGGAGTAGCCGTTGCAACGGGCTGGGGCATCATAGGCGCGGCTACGGGGGCGGCAGGAGCAGGCTGCTGTGCCGGGGCAGCGACGGTGGTCTGCACGGGTGCGGGCTGAGGCATGGCCACAGGCGGCTGTTCAACGGGGGTCGGGGGAGTGACAGGCTCAGACGGGGCAGGAGCAGAAGCCGCAGGTGCGTCCGGGGCAGTTTTGGCAGCAGCTTTCTTGCTGCGGGAGTTTTTTGCCGGAGCGGCGGGGACGTCAGTGCCCTTGCTTTCGATGGCCTCGGCCAGATGGTTGATGGCGGCGCTCAGTTCGGGAGCGTCAACGGTTACTTTCAGTTCGATCATGGTGTGTTACCTCCAAAATTTATTTGACGTGGGCATCGGTGCCCTTGTCGTAATTGAAAACGGGGAGAATGGTAGCGTCGATGATGGCGGCGACAATCAGGAGCGCCCACGACGCGCTGAACATCAATGGGTTGATGGGGAAATCAAAGCAGATACGGAGAAGCGGGTCAAACATGGCGTAGTACATAGCGACCTGAATCACGAAGAAAAGCGATATGCGCCCCGCGAGGTTCACAATCTTATACATGAGCAGACTCCCTCTTTGCTTTCCATGCGTTGTACCGGGCGAGGTTGTCAGGATTTTCGTAGAACGCCTTGCAGGCCGTAAAGAGCGTGTCGCCCAGAACTCGCTTTTCTTTATCTGGAATCCTATCGAAGTCGATTGTGATGCTTTCCATGCTGCACCTCTCATTCCAAAGAGTGATAAATAATCACCCTTTTGCAAAAAAAATATCTTCTCGTTCCTGCGCGGACAGAGACAGCTCGTCGGTCAGGGTGCGAATCTCGCTTGCCTTGAACTCGCTAATGCCGTTCAGCTTGTTATAAAGCCCCTGCTCCGATATGCCGAGCTTTTTTGCAAGATCACGCTTTGAAATTTGCGAACGGGTGATTACCATTTCAAGAAGTAAACCGTTGAACATTTTATCAAACCTCCTCTCTATTCGGGACGTGATTATTTATCACTACACGCATCATAGCACTAGGGTGATTATTTGTCAACATCTTTTTTTAAAAAAGTAAAAAAAACTTGATTTTTAGTCACTTGTGTAGTAAGATATTATATAAAGAAAACTTTATACATTACGCTATATGGAGGTTTTTATGGATTCCATAGGTGATAGAATTAGGTTGTGCAGGAAGCGTCTCGGCATTTCGCAGGCTGAACTTGCTGAAACAGTCGGATATGGAACGCGCTCAACCATTGCAAAGATTGAAGCGGGCAAAATTGACCCCTATCACAGTAAAATAGTTGCACTTGCCCATGCATTAAAAACCACGCCAGAGTATTTAATCGGGTGGACGACAGATGATTATAATTGGGATGATGACCCAGATAATCGGCTTGACACTATTCCTAATGCGATCCTTAATGAATTGACGGAAAAACATCATGGTAACAGTCGCCTCGTGTGGGAGGATTGGCAGGCGATGGAGCGCGACGCGGCACATGAGGCCACAAAAGGCAAAGCCGTCCCTAAAGGGTTCATCCCGTTACCCGATACAAAGGCCATTCCCGTGATTGGTAATATTGCCTGCGGCACTCCGATTCTGGCACAAGAAAACATAGAACGATATATAGGTGTATCTTCGCTATGGAAAGCCGACTTTGCTTTAGTATGCAAGGGTGATTCGATGTCCCCGACAATTCAAGACGGCGATTTGGTCTGCATCCGCTCTCAGCCTAACGTCGAAAACGGGCAGATAGCGGCGGTGCTGATTGACGATGAAGCAACGCTTAAACATTTTTACCGGCATGATGACACTGTGATTTTACAGCCAGAAAACCCTCGGTTTACGCCGATGACCTACACGAAAGAAGAAATAAACGATTTGCGCATCGAAGGTGTGGCTGTAGGTATCTGTCGGGGCTTGCCAGACTATGGCCCGGAGGGGATTTAACATGATGGCTTTTATTACATTGATTTTGACAATCGGTCTGTATATGCTTTTAGGATTTGCGGCACTCATCATCGCATTTGTCATTGCGTTGCTGTGCGCTCTCGGCTATCACGCGCAAAAGAATAAGGTCAAACAGACCCAGCCATCAAAGAGGGTCTGCCCAATGTGCAGCAGCCCCAAGGTGCGGTTTAAGCATGTAGTGAACGGTACGACGTCGACAGGCGGCGCAACGACCGTCTCGGGCATTAGTCTCGCATCTGGTGATACAAAGATTCATCGCCGTAACATCGCGTACTGCGAGAATTGCGGATACAGCTTTGACTTTACCACGCAGGATGACCTCAATGCCCAATATAATAAACTGAACACAAACGAGGGATGCGCCATTTTGGTGGCTGTCATTCTCGGCGTTATTCTTATAACAATTTGGTTTTACAGCCATTAAACGCAAATTTGAGGCCGTTTTCGTTAAATAAGGGGGTGATAGTTTGAGTTCAGTTGATAAAATCGCCGTCGTTTACGCGCGGTATTCGTCCCACGGTCAGACCGAGCAATCTATCGAGGGGCAGATTGCCGCAGCGCAGAAGTATGCAGAACAGCATGGCTACACAATCATCCATATCTATGCCGATCGGGCAATGACCGGGCGCAACGATGACCGAGAAGAATTTCAAAGGATGCTGTCCGATACCGCAACGCATCAATTCGGGGTTATCCTATTGTGGAAAATTGACCGATTTGGTCGTAACCGCGAAGAAATCGCCTTTAACCGTTACCGCTGTAAAAAGAATGGGGTCAGGGTGGAGCGCGTTGCAGAGGATGTGCCAGACGGCCCAGAGGGCGTTATTCTGGATTCCGTGCTTGAGGGCATGGCAGAATACTACTCGCTTCAACTGGCGCAGAATGTGCGCCGGGGCCAGCGCGAGAGTGCCAAGAAATCCCAAACCGTGGGCGGCTGCAAGATTATCGGGTACAATGTCAATCCCGACACAAAACGATATGAGGTTGACCCCAAAACCGCCCCGTTTGTGACAGAGGTTTTCAAGCGGTACGCCAACGGCGAAACCATCTCGGAAATCGTTGCATGGCTCAACGCGCAGGGGGTCAGAACGACGCGCGGCGGCGAGTTCACCGTCAACAGCCTGCACCGCTTGCTGAAAAATGAGAAGTACACCGGCGTGTACATCTTCCACGACATCCGCAATGAGGGCGGTATGCCTGCACTGATCGACCACGCCACATTCGACAAAGTGCAGGAAATGCTCAAGGTAAACCGCCGCGCCCCGGCGCGGGTATGGTCTAAGACTGAGTATCTGCTGACCGATAAGCTGTTCTGCGGCCACTGTGGCGCGATGATGGTAGGGGAGAGCGGCCACGGGCGCAACGGCACAAAGCACAACTACTATACCTGCTGGAATCGAAAAAAGAAAAAGAGCTGTGACAAAAAGCCGGTGCGGCAAGATGTCATTGAGTCACTGGTGCTGAGGTCAATCGGCAAACTGCTAGAAAATCCGGCTACACTGGAAAACATCGCCGATCAGGTATGGGCTGCCTATGAGCGTAGCGATACATCCGGCGATACCATCAAGGCACTAGATAAGCAGATAGCCGATGTGGATAGGGCGCTCTCCAATGTGATGAAAGCCATCGAAATGGGCATCATCAATGAGATGACAAAAGCCCGCATGGATGAACTGACAGACCAAAAACAAGCCCTCAGTGCAGCCCGCGCTGAGGCGGGACTGGCTGGGGGCTTTAAGCTCACACGGGATATGATTCTGTTTTTCCTACAAGAGATAGCCGCGCTGGATATGGCAGACCGTGATAGCCAAAAGCGGCTGATTAAGACATTTGTCAACGCCATCTATTTGTACGACGATCACTTTGACATTGCATTTAATTATACCGATAATGGTAAGGTGGTCGTGCGGATGCAAGAAATCAACGATGCTGCGTGTGGTGAAGTGTTCGGACGCTGTGCGCAAAGTCCTGCCAAAAGCCGCTTATCTCGTTTGAGGTAAGCGGCTTTTTTTGCGTTGTAGGGGCCGGGCATGTTCGGCCCGCGGGTTGGCGGGAGAGACCCGACCACGGCTGGCATCTGGAATGCTAAACAGGCGTTTACTTACGATGCGCCGAAAAAAGAGGATGTGGACTGATCCACATCCTCTAAAACAAAAACAAATCCGAAACAATGCTTCACAAAGAAGATTGAGTTCGGATTTGCACAGATGGTGGAGCTGACGGGAGTCGAACCCGTGTCCGAAAAGAAATCAGTTAGAGTATCTCCGGGCGCAGTGTGTTTATTAAATTTCCCTTGGTGCGGGCGAGCACACACGCACTACACCTTGGTAGCTTCATAAGTTCATGCCGGGCCGCAAAGCTTAAGCCCGTTCACGTTCAGTACCTAATCGACGCCCTGACCCCATGCGGTACTAACACGGGCAGGACGGTAGCGCCTAATTAGGCAGCTACGGCAACAGGATAATTGTTGTCAGTTAATTTAAGTTGGCACTTTTATCGTGGGTCACCGCCACGGCCCGCTGCTCACGCCTCTCTCTCCCCGTCGAAACCATTACAGCCCCGTATATTCGGCAGGCAAGCCCACCGGGAAAGTGAAGTAGAAACAACTTATCGCTGCGTTTTGAGTGCGCGGTCAATGTCGCGCTTGGCGTCGCGCGCCGCAGCAGACGCACGCTTGTCATACAGCTTTTTGCCCTTGCACAGGCCCAGCTCCAGCTTGACGCGCCCCTTTTTAAAGTAAAGAGAGAGCGGCACCAGCGTGTAGCCCTGCAGCTTGATCTGCTGCCCCAGACGGCGGATCTCCGCCTTGTGTGCCAGCAAACGCCGCGGACGGCGCGGGTCCTTGTTGAAGATGTTGCCCTGCTCATAGGGGCTGATGTGGATGCCCTTGGCGATCAGCTCGCCGTCATCGATGTCTGCCCAGGAATCCTTCAGGTTGACCCCTCCGGCGCGCAGGCTCTTGACCTCGGTGCCTACCAGCTCGATGCCTGTTTCCAGTGCCTCGATGACAAAGTATTCGTGGCGCACCTCACGGTTGACGGCAATCATTTTTTTTCCACACTTGTCATCTGCCATGGGGCACACCTCCTTTGCTATTGTGGTAGGGTATTAAGTATAGCGCACCTGCGCGGGAAAGTCAAGCATCCGCCGTCGGATTTATGCAGCACTTTGCGCGGGAAAATGCAAAAAATATATTTTTTGCAAAACCCTGTTGACATTCTCCTTCATATCCGCTATAATAATAAAGCTGATTCGAGACAGCCCGGTTGACCGGGTGTAGCGCAGTTTGGTAGCGCGCTTGAATGGGGTTCAAGAGGCCGTGAGTTCGACTCTCGCCACTCGGACCAAAGATGGCTGTCAAGGTCAGCAGGAGCGTCAAATCCGAAAGGATTTGGCGCTTTTTTGTTTTTATGGCTTCAAACGAGGCAGCGCTTGCTCCAAACCGTTGGCGATGGAACGCTTGCGGCGTATGTCCAGATGGCCGTAGATGTTCGCGGTCATCTTGATGTCCGAGTGGCCTAGCCACTCCTGCACGTCCTTCAGGCCGTAGCCCTCCGACAGCAGCATGCTGGCGCAGGTGTGGCGGAGGTCGTGAAACCGGATATGGGGCAGGTCGTACTTCTTCAACAGTTTGTGGAAGGTGTGGCTCACATAGTCGGGGGAGTAGGGGTGCCCGTCCTCCCAGGTGAACACATAGTCGTTGTCTATGTAGTCCTTGCCGAAGTGGTTGCGGTAGTACTGCTCCTGCTGAAGCAGAATTTTGAACAGCCGCACCGCATCGTCTGTCAGGGGAAAGCTGCGGAAGCTGGATGCGTTCTTCGTCTTGTTCTTCTCCACGACCTTCGTGACCCGTGCCACGGTGTGCCGTATGGTCAGCGTTTGCATCGCAAAGTTGATGCTGTCCCATTTCAGGCCCAGCACCTCACTGCGGCGCAGGCCGTACAGCGCGGTGACATAGATGATAGGGTAGAGGCGCTCGTTTTTGACGGCGGTCAACAGATCGCGCATTTGTGCTTCGGTGTAGAACGTACCGGTAAACTGTGCTGCGTGGGGCATGACGACCAAATCGGCAGGGTTTGTCTGGATCAGACCGTCCCTCTGCGCCAATTTGAGCGTCTGATTGAGCACGTTCTTGTGCTGGCGCAAGCTAACCGCTGACAGGCCGCCATGGCCGTCAGAGCGCCCGAATTTGGCCTTTACGTTGATGTAGGTCTGCAGAGTCTCGCCGTCAACATCACACAGCCGGATTTGCAGGTCATCGAAGTAGGGGAGGATGTGCGCTCGGGCCTGTACCTCGTAGCCCTGATAAGTGACCTCGTCCACACGATGCCGGACGTCCTCTAGCCAGCGGCGCACGGCGTCACTGAAAAGCATATCGGGCGGGGCAGCCTGCTCAGGTTTTTCGCCGAGCATGTCAAGCATGATCTGCCTGGCTTTGCCCTCGTTTCCTGTTACTGACAGACCTGTGGAAACCCAGGTCTGATTTTTTTTGCCATCTGTCGTATGCGTGAGCACAACATAGTATTTGTCGTTTTTTACGCGCAAGCTGGCTGTCATGAGAAGGGCCTCCCAAAGCATTGTGGCATAAGATTGCACCTCCAAGGATTGACTGGCGGGACGTGGCGTTTTCCTCGTCCGCAAAACCAGTATACTACAATCGTTACGATTTCAAAAATGTACGAATGGAACCAATATGGCGGCACAGCAATGCCGTGAAAGCAAGTACTTTCACGGCATAATCTGCTGCTATATTGGTTTTGCGTTTTTCTCCCCCTGCAAATTCCAGACAGGCAACCCTTCCCGGCGCTGTGCCCTGCAAGGCGGCCTTTGGGCCGGCCTTGCAGCATGTTGTCACGCCTTCTTGGCACGCTCCCCGGGATGATCCGGATCATGGCGATGCTTCCCCAAAAGCGGTACGGCAGAGGACGCTATTCAGTTGTCGCGAGAGGAAGTATATCTCCTCTCAATTACAATGGATAGCGTCGAAGTGTGGGAATGGGAAGGATAGAAAATAAAAATTTTACTTTTGAAGTGAGTGCGGAGGGTGATGGACTCATTTTTTGGCATTTGAGCCTGAAATGTAAAAGAATTTAACAGAATTGTTGGCTTCCTGAAGCCGATAGTATATAAGGCAAAGGCGGGGTACGATCTGTTGCAGGATATTCTAAACCTTTGCAGTGTTTATTATTAAAGGCGGAAGGCTATGAATGAATGAATTACAGCAGCTAACTTACTATGCACCTACATGGATTGTAGCGGCATTTGATCAGTATGAAAACTATGAGGTTTTGTCTGATCCATGGACTAATATCATCGTACACGCGCCTCAATATCATGGAATCAAAATTAGAAATCGCCCTCATAAAGCAAAAAGAACGTATGAGGAGTTGATTTCGGTTGTGTGTAACAACTGGAATGATGTGGTGGCGAAATGCCCGCAAGCAAAACGTTTTGATGAGGATGTGCGTAGATTTTTAATCAAGTAAAAATCAGAATGTGATTCTACAAGGTAGAACGTTGTGACAAAACCGTTGCGAGCAAAATGAATTTGTGATATTCTTTTAAAAAATGAATAAATAACTGAGTCTGTCCGCCCTGAGCGACGAATTATCGCAGGTTCTGACACAGAAACGAGAATTTTTAGACGAGATTGAGCGCATCATACCGTGGGAGAAATGGATAAGCATTATCAAGCCGTACTACTACAAAGGAGAGCGCGGCAATAAGCCCTACGATTTGGAACGGATGCTGAGAATCTATCTTGTACAAAATCTGTATAATCTCTCAGATATGGCAGCGGTTGCAGAGGTAATCGACAGCCGTGACAGCTGCCAACGAGCATGATGTTACGGTGACCTCGGAACTTCTTACCGGAGATGAGGAATAAGTCTATGGGGACAGCAGCTATCTCGGAGCGGAGAAGCGACCAGGAGCGCTGAAGAAGAACAAGGCCGGTAAGTCGGTCCACTACAAAATCAATCGCCGTCCCAGCCAAAGTAAGAAGAACTCCGCACGCTCCCAAGCACAAATCAAACGCCGTGAGCATGAGAAATCCTCTGTACGTGCCAAAGTTGAACATGTTTTTGCTGTGGTTAAGCTGCAGCTTCGTTTTCGAAAAACGTGATACCGAGGGTTGCAAAAGCAAATCGCAAAAATGAATATTATGTTTGCTTTGGCAAACTTGATTTTAGCTGACAGACCCTGTCTGGCGGCTTAATTGAGCTTTGCCTCGCAAGCAGATTTTGGAATGCGTCTGACCTTTTGTGGTTGGACGTTTTTCTGTTTTGGGGAAAGCTCAATTGTGCGGTGTTGCCCTAAAGAAGAATTTTGTCAATGGATAGCGGGATCAACGGCACAGAGCACAAAAGCACCAAAGCCACGCGCCACGAAATGCCTACGGTAATGGCAAACAACAAAAGCGGTGCAAGCATGGCGTAAAAGAACTGCGGCAGGTGGCTGGAATAGTACAGGTCCAGCTGCTCCATGCCCTCCAGGGCAATCTGAGTCAGGCCCGCCATGCTCATGTCATCGGTAGAACGCACGCCAAGGCGAACGATTTTATTGTAGACGCACTCGCGCAGATTCTTTTTGACGCTGCGACCCAGTGTGTCCTTCAAGTCCCCGACAATACGGGTGGTGGCATAGCGAACCGCCAATCCGGCACAGGCGCAGACTACTGGTACCAGAAAAACACCCGCGCTGCCGCCGTTATACTGGACAGCAAGTGCAATGGACTAGCACAGAGACGCAGTGATGCCGACATTCGCAAACAGGCCCAGCACCATCCAGCCTACACAGAAGCCGATATACTTTTTGTTGCCGCCGAGCAGGCGGAGAAGATCCTTGTCTATCATTCGATATTCCCTCATGGTTTGTTTGCGCCGGTACAAGGGCGCAAATTTCAAATTAGCGTCAACTAACTAACGGACAAAAAAATATCCGCCTGCAAACAAGCGTGAAGCGCAGCATTCATCACATACGTAAGAATGAAATGAGTTCTTTTGCAAGCTGATGTGGATACGATTATGGCAGCCCTGTCGGAGCGTAATGAAAACAAAATGAAATCAAAACTGGGTTAGAAAAGGCTAACAACCTATTATTCTACAGATTTTTTAGCATTTGTTAAGCGGAAATAATTACACTTGCAGCATAATAGACCAGACGGCAGGAAAGAACCGTTGGATATGACAAAATAGTGGTTGGGTGACAAAGGATATAAAACGATAGGATAAAGAAGAAATGAAGCAAGATAAAAATATTCGGTGCGATGAAAGCAGTTCTAACCCCGCCACTACGGCCATAAAAATCAAGGCTGCAACATGAACAAATGATTCATAAGCGTCTAAAAATAAACAGAAGCAAAAATCGACATAAAAATAGGGACGATATATCGCATATAATGCGGAATGCAAGAATTGACATATCGAATAGAAACTGTCTGTTTACATTGTCACATCAGGGTGATAGGATGAGGGTGCAGTGAAAAACTTCCCCCAAATGGAGAAGATGAACGGCAAAGAGGAGTGAGCAGAAAATGGAGCAGGCAGTGGTAAAGATTCTGCTGCTGGGAATCTGCGGATATGGCAGTAACTACATCAAGGAAATTTCGGAACGCGACATTCCCGGTATAAAAATCGAGGGCATCTGTGAGGTCGTTCCCAACGCCGCAGATTTGTATCCCATCATTAAAGAACAGAACATTCCAATCTATCAAACGCCTGAGGACTTCTATAAAGAACATACCGCCGATCTGGCTGTTGTTTCAACGCCCATTCATCTGCATTATTCGCAGATCGTCACCTGCCTGACGCATGGATCGAATGTGCTGACCGAAAAGCCTGTCTGCACCTCGGTAGAGGGCGCACGCAAGCTGGAACAGCTGGAAAAGGAGACCGGTAAGTTCATTTCGGTAGGGTATCAGCTTAACTATTCCCGCGATGTACTGGCCCTGAAGCAAGACATTCTGGATGGCCGCTTCGGTAAGCCCATCTACATGAAAGCACTGCACGCGATGCGGCGAGGCGATAAATACTACGCCCGCAACAGCTGGGCTGGACACATAGATGTAAAGGGCTGTGCTGTGAACGACAGTCCGTTCAACAACGCCTGCGCCCACCAATTTCAAGTGATGACTTTCCTGCTGGGGGAGAGTCTGGAGCGCGCGGCCGAGTTGGCCGATGTACAGGCCGATCCCTATAAAGGAAACCCAAATGTCGAAAATTTCGACACGATTACAGTACAGGCGCATACGGTATCAGGTGTGCCGCTGTGGTACGGCACAGGCCACGCCATTGTAGACAAGAAGCTGGGACCTATAGCTGAATACCGTTTTGAGAAGGGCACGGTTTACTTCGGCAAAGACTTCGGCAGTGGGCCAATAGCTGAATATGTCTACATCGGCGATACTGGCGAGCGTATCGACTATGGTCGCATCCCTAAAGGAGAGCGCCTGCAGAAATTCTACGATGCCATTGAAGCCGTGCGCACAGGGAAGCATCCTGTCTGCACTGTACAGTGCGCAATTCCTCATTTGGAGGCGGTAGAAAAAATTGCAAAGCTGCCCATTGTTTCCATTCCGGCCGAATGTGTGGAGGATATCCGGGAAGATGATGACACATTCCACACCATTGTAGGGCTGCACGACATTTTTATCACTTGTTACAAAAACCGGGAAATGCTTTTCCAAGAAGGATTACCCGGGAATAAATAAGAAGGAGAAACACCATGAAAAAACAAAGCACCCTCAAGCGCGCACTGGCGCTTGGCATGTCGGCCACTATGGTCGGCGCTACGCTGGCAGGCTGCGGCGGTTCTGCCTCCTCTACGGCAGCAACCTCTACAGAAACTGCATCGTCTGCAGCCACTGAGGCGGAAGCGACTACGGACAGTGACAAACCCTTTGCGGGCACTACGCTGACTTGGTACACCACATTGAACGGCAATGTCTCTGACAACTTCGCAAACCTTGGCGATACGCCATGGGCCAAGTATGTGGAGGAGCAGACCGGCATCACCATCGAATTCCAGCACCCGACGCAGGGGTCCGAAGCCGAGGAATTCGCCGTTATGCTGGCCTCCGGTGAGTATCCCGACATCATTGAATATACATGGACGACTTATTCTGGCGGTGCGGGTGCAGCCATCAATGATGGCGTCATCATTTCGTTGGATGACTATATGGCAGATGCTACAAACCTGTCCAAAGTCATGCAGGAACATCCTGAAATCGGTAAGATGATCAAGTCTTCCGGCGGTAACTATTACTGCTTCCCCTGTCTGCGCGGTCTGGAATCCCCCAACAAGACCGAATTTTCTTCCGGTTTCCTGTATCGAGCCGATGCGCTGAAGGAACTGGGCTTTGATCAGGTACCCGAAACGATCGATGAGTGGGAAGAAGTCCTGCGCGCCGCTAAGGCCGCCGGTTACAGCAAGCCGTTCACGACCCGTAAAGAGTGGGTCAAGGATGTCTGGTCTGCCGCTTACGATAACTGGGGCAGCTTCTATGTAGATGACGGTGTCGTGAAGAACGGTCTCATTGAGGACAGCCGCAAGGATTTCATCCAGAAGATGGCCGACTGGTATGCCGAAGGTCTGCTGGACAACGACTGGATGCAGGCGGATAAGAAATCCACCCAGACCGACTTCGTTTCCGGCAACTGCATCTTGGGCTACGCACCGTTCGGTCAGGGTCTCGGCAACTATACCAAGGCTATGATGGAAGCCGATCCCAACTTCAAGGAAGATTACATTCAGGCTGCTGCGCCCGTCACCTCTACCAAGGGTAAGAACGCAAAGTTCTCCAAGATGAACAACATCTATGACCAGTCCGGTGCTTCTGCCGCCATCTCCTCTCAGTGCAAAAATGTTAAGGCTGCCGTTTGGCTGCTCGACTGGCTGTACAGCGAAGAAGGTCAGATCTGCTACAACTTCGGTATCGAGGGCGAAAGCTACGAGATGAAGGACGGCAAGCCTGTCTACACCGATCTTATTATGAATAACCCCGATGGCATGAGCGTTGCACAGGCATTGGCTGCGTACACCCGTGCTTCCACCTCCGGCGCCGGTATCCAGAGCGAGGACTACATTGACCAGTATTACGCACAGGATAATCAGAAGAAAGCGCTGGAGCTTTCCATGAAGACCGACATGGGCGAGCATATGTTCCCGCCGACATCCGTTTCTGAAGAAAATCAGGATCGCTACTCCGAAATCATGAGTCAGGTTAAGACTTTGGCCGATGAGATGGAAGCCAGCTTCATCTGCGGCACCACCCCGATGAGCGAGTGGGATTCCTACCAGCAGAAGCTGAAGGATGCCGGCATTGAAGAGGCAGTCCAGATGATGCAGGAAGCATACGACACCTACATGGCAAACTGAGTTCCGATGCGATAAAGCGACAATAATATGTTAAAAATGGCATCCGGAGGAATGCTCTTTCGGATGCCATTTCCATAAGGAAACACTACGGGGTGCTGACAAGATTATGAACAGAATGACAGAGCTGCTGGAACGGATCAATTATGATCTGCCCGGGCTGAAAAAAGCAAAGATGTGCTATGCACAGGGGGATGCGGACGGCGCAATGGATGCGGTTATTGAGCATTTTCGCACACGCACAACGCCGAAGTATCTCTTTACCGCTAAGGAGATGGAGCAGTGTAAGGTCGATGGCATCCTCGAGGATGCGCAGGAGACGCTGGATCATTATATCTATGGCCACAAGTTTGACGGCGAGATCGACTGGTTCTTCAACCCGACGGAGCATACCTCCCACGATAACGAGTGGACATGGTCGCTGTACCGCCACATTTATTGGCAGCCGTTGGCCCGTGCCTACGCGTTGACAAAGGATGAAAAGTACACGAAAGAGTTCCTGCATGAAATGACCGAGTGGGGCAAAGCATGGCCTGTGACCCCCTTCATGGAAAATGAAGAGGATGCTGCAGCCAAGTACAAATTCCCCGGTCACTCCTGGCGCACCATCGAGACGGCCATGCGCATCTACACGGTCTGGCTGCCCTGTATGGAGGCGTTCCGCACCTCGCCTGCGTGGGATCGAGAGGGATGGGTAACATTCCTGACGCTGCTGTGTGACCATGCAGATTTCTTGATGATCCATTACAGCAACCACAAGAAGTCGTCCAACTGGCTGACGATGGAAAGCGGTACACTGCTGGAATGCGGCATTCTCTTCCCGGAAATCAAATCCGACTGGTTCATGACCGGCTACCGTCGGGTCATGCAGGAAGTAAAGTTCTCCTTCGATAATGACGGCATCCACATGGAGCGCACCCCCATCTACCACATGGTGGCTGCGGGCGTCTACTTCCAGTGTTACCGTCTGTGCAAGCTGAATGGCATCCCTGTGCCGCCCTACATGGAGCCAACGCTGGAAAAATCCGCACAGTTTATTATGAGTCTGGTCAAGCCCGACCTGTCCACGCCGATGATCGGCGACGCGGATCGGGATGATCTGACGACCCGCCGCTGCGATACCTCGCTGTACGAGGGTATGAACCTGACATTCGACCCCTACGATTTGAACGAGATGCGCGCGTACTTCCGTACATGGTACGAGGAAACGGGCCGCGAGGACTTCCGGTTTATGGCCACGGCGGGCAAGGAGGGCACACCCCCTGCACAGCGCAACTACAAGTACATCCCGGCAGGCATTTATGTCATGCGCACAGGCTGGGGCCCGGAGGACAGCTACTTCCATGTACACGGCATCCAGCTCGAGCGTGGTGAGGTCAGCTCGCACTCCCACAATGACACGGGCCATGTGGAGATTCACGCCAAGGGCGAGGACATCCTGACAGACTCGGGCCGCTACATTTACAACAGCTCCTGCTGGAAGGATTGGCGGCACTACTTCCTGTCCGCCAAGGCTCACAACACGCTCTATGTGGATGACCACGAGATGGGTACCGTTCCCGGTGTTACCCGCACCCGCGGTGTGCGCACCTATCTGCACGCCTTTGAGGAAAACGAGCAGTATCAGCTTATCGACATTTCCCACAACGGCTATGACTTCATGGATGACCCAATGTTCCACCGGCGCCGCGTCGTGCGCCTGCCTGATGATATTTATGTCATTGAGGACCGTGTAACTGGCATCTGCAGGGAAGACCATGACATCCGCCTGTATTATAATTTTGCGTTTGGCCATCTGGATGGAGAAAACGGCAAGTTTGACTATACCTCCCAAAAGGGACGCGGGTATACGATGACCGTACAGGCTGACAAGAAACTCGATTTTGAAATCCTTGAGGGCAGCGAGAATCCCATCGGTGGGTGGATCAGCTACGGTTACGCATGGCGCAAGCCCATCCCGCAGCTGATCGCCAAGCATAGCGGCAAAGCACCGATCCACTTTATTACAGTGCTGGCCCCGGAGGGAACCAAGGCTGAAACTGCCATCAATGGTGATGCCGCCACGGTCACGCTGGCTGGTGGCAAGGTATTGACACTGACAGAGAATGCGGTAGAACTGCATTGAGAAAGGAGCCTGCAAGATGAGATACGGTATCTGTACCGGCATCGAAAATGCCGGGCTTGTAAAAAAATTGGGCTATGACTACATTGAGCTTTCGGTGACAAAGACCATGGGCCTTGACCCTGCGGCGTACGCTGCAGGCAAGAAGGCGCTGGAGGAGAGCGGAACCGAGGCGGAGTGCTTCAACATTCTGTTCCCTAAAACGATGAATTTCGTTGATGGTAAGACAACGAGCCTTGATGCGTTGGAAGCTTATCTGGAAAAGGCAATGGCAATGATTGCCGATCTGCATGGTAAAGTGGTCGTGTTCGGCAGTGGCAAGTGCCGTACATGCCCGCCGGAGGTCAAGTATCTGGACGCTTACGAGAACCTTGTCAAAGCCTGCCGACTAACGGGTGAAATCGCAGGAAGGTACGGCATCAGGGTGGTTATTGAACCGTTGAGCCGAAAAGAAACCAATATGGTCTGTACCGTGGCCGAGGGCGCATTGCTGCAGAGGGATGTGGCCAACGAGAATGTAGGATTGCTGGCCGACTACTTCCATATTTGCGCCAACCACGATGACATCAACAGCATCGCAACCATCAAGGACTTTGGGCATATCCATATTGCGTCCGGCAATGGCCGGCGTTATCCGCTGCCCGGCGATGGCGAAAACTATGGCGAGCTTTTTGCTGCTCTGCACACGGCGGGTTATAACGGCCGCATGAGTATCGAGGGCAAAACAGAGAACATCGAGCAGGACGGTGCGGCCGCCCTTGCTTACTTAAAACAGTTGGAGGCGCAAAACAATGGCTGATAAAGTAAAACTCGGTATCATCGGCTACGGTCATATTGGCAGCCAGCATGGCCGCGCGATTCGGGACGGAAAGTGTCCGCAGGTCGATCTGACTGCGGTCTGCGACATTGACCCCGCCCGTCTTGAACTGGCAAAAAAGACGAACGGTGAGGGCATTCAGACATTTACCGATGCATCCGAGCTGATCCACTCCGGCGTGTGTCAGGCTGTCATCATTGCAGTGCCGCATTACCTGCACCCCTCGATGGCCATAGAGGCTATGGAGACTGGCCTGCATGTCATTGTAGAAAAGCCCGCGGGCGTCTACACCAAGCAGGTCGAGGAAATGAACGCTGTTGCGGCCAAACACCCGGAGCTTGTCTACTGTATGGACTTCAATCAGCGCACGAACCCGCTGTACAAAAAGGTCAAGGATCTCATCGACAGCGGTGATTTGGGTGAGATGACCCGCGTTATTTGGATCGTTACGGATTGGTACCGCTCGCAGAGCTACTATGATCAGGGCGGCTGGCGTGCTACCTGGGATGGCGAAGGCGGCGGCGTGCTGCTGAACCAGAATCCCCACAATCTTGATTTGTGGCAGTGGATGTGCGGCATCCCTAAGCGCGTAAAATCACAGGTATACTACGGAAAGCACCGCAATATCGAGGTCGAGGACGATCTTTATGCTCTTGTCGAATACGAAAACGGTGCGACAGGCTGCTACATTACGACAGTAGGGGATGCCCCCGGTACAAATCGTTTGGAAATTGACGGGACAAATGGTAAAATTGTAGTTGAAAATAACGAGCTTACCTTCTACCGTCTGCGTATTCCGGAACCGGAATTCAACGCCACCTACAAGGGTGGTCTTGGCAAGCCGGAAGTGTGGGAGTGCAAGATTCCCATCAAGGGCACCTACACCTCCCACCCTGGTATTATCAACAATTTCTGTGATTGCATCCTGAAAGGTGCAAAGCCCATTGCCCCCGGCGCCGAGGGCATCCGTGGTTTGCAGATTTCCAACGCTATTCACCTTTCGAGTTGGCTGAATGGCGAATGGGTCGACATCCCCGTGAACGGAGATTTGTTCCTTGAGAAACTGCAGGAGCATTGCAAGGAACCGGTCACAAAATAACAGCTGCCCGCAGCAGAAGCTAAGCCGAAGAAACGGAGTATACAAACGTGGCTGAAAAGAAAAAGTGGGCCCCTACAAAGATGTTTTTGCAGTGGTGCCTTTCCTATCTGCTGATTTCTGTTATTGCCCTGACGCTGCTTTTGGCATCCGGGTACAGATATCTTGATGTGCTGCGGGACAATTTGGAATACACGAACGGCATCCAGCTGGATATGACGCGGGTCTGGCTGGATCAGAAGGTCAAGCTGCTACGCAACATCACAGCAAAAGAGAGTAGCACAGCGGCCATTGAGGCCGTACGTCAGGCGGATGACTATGATGATATTCCACGGTATGATTACTACATGCTTACGAGAAAAATCTCTACAGATGTCATCAACTACGGTATAGGGGATGCATACTTTCTCTATTTTCCGTCCACGGATGCGATAGTATCCAACACGAAATACGGGCAAAGCCGTCGATTTTATGACCTTGTGCTGGAGGCTTATGGCATCAGCTATGAGGATTGGATGGAAATATTAAAGCAGGACTTAGTGACAACGCGGGTATTTCAACCTGTTGTACAGGGCAAGGATAGCAAAAACTATCTGGTTCTGATGCGTCCGCTGAACATCACAAGCCGAGAGCCTGATAAGGCAGTGGCGGTTATGATCGTTGATTTGGAGGATCTGTTCAAGGCCTCTGATTGGCTGAATAACGATACACTGTGTATCAATGACCGCAACAACGGTGTGCTGGTTGCTAACCATGAACTCCCTGAGGCAACAGAAAATGCTGTCACAGAGCTGATTAAAAGCAGCGGAAGCCGTAAGTTTGACGAAGCGGCTCATAGAACGAGCAAGGAAGAATACATTTCAATCATTTCTTCCACTTACGAAAACTGGGATATTGCAGTCATTCTGAAGGAACAGGCTTTTGCATCGAAAATCATTGATATACAGAAGCTTTTGGCTGTTGTTGTCATCATCTACCTGCTGTTGACGGTAGCGGTTATTGCCAACAGCGCAGCCAAGCGTTATTTGAAGCTGCGCAACATCGTGCAGGTGCTGCACCGTGGCAATGCGGCTGACCCGGAGGAAAATCTGACCGATGCCTTCGCCTATATTGACAGCCGCGTACAGAAGCTTGTGCAGGATAATGTCGAAAGCTCCGATCTCATTGAACAGCAGCGCACCGTGATGCTGCGTGAGCAGTTTCACGCGATGATAACGAACGCAGATGCGGCAAACGAGGCCGATACAGACCAGCTGGAAAATCTCGGCTTCCCGATCCACAGGGCAAAACAGTATTATCTTCTGGCCTACCGCCTGCAGGAACAGGATCTTGCGAACGAGAAGGATCCTGACAAAATATATGAGATGCAGTGGTTCATACTCCAGAATGTAACCAGAGAAAATCTTACGAGCCGCAGTCTGGAGAACCTTTGCTTCCGTGAAGGCGGCATGCAGCTTTACTTTATCTGGACCGAGAAGGAAGACCCAGAGATGCTTGAAAGCATTTTGTGGAGCTATGAATACTGTCGCAGCTTTTTGACCCAGCATTTTGAGTTTCGCTATGACATTGCCGTAAGCAGTGGGCACACTGGTCTTGATGGGGTATATAAAGCTTACCGCGAGGTATGCCGTGTCTATCAATATCAGCAACGCACGCAGGATACCGGTACGATATTTTACAGCGACTTGAAGGTACAGCCCGGCGACACGACAGTACGCTATCCGGTTGAAACGGAGAATAAGCTGCATCTGGCTGTGCGCAGCGGCGATGAAGGCGAGGCCTGTACACAGATTCAAGCGTTGATGCGCCAAAACCAGGAAAACTACTTGAGCCCTGCAGGCATGCAGTTCCTGGTGAGTAAGATCATGTCGACCATCGTGCGTGCAGGCGAACAGCGGAGCGATGATCCCGAGCTGGCCGAAAATCAAAATCGCGTTATGGAGGCCGCCCGCCGTGGCAGCACCGAGGCGATGGAGCAGGCGCTTTGCCGGTTGGCAGGCACAGTCTGCCAAGCAGTACGCGCCTCCGAACAGGAGGCGGCAGCGGATGAAAAAGGCCGCCTGTATCTGGAGATACGGGACTACATAGAAGCCAACTATTCGGATGCTGCGCTGAATGTAAATGCACTCTCGGAGCATTTCGACCGTCCTGCTCCGTTCGTCTCCCGCTACTTCAAGGAGATGAACGGTACGAACCTGACCCAGTATATTCACAAAGTGCGCTTAGAGCATGTGAAAGAAAAGCTGCTGCAGGACGAAAAATTAGAGACGATCGCCATCACCTGCGGGTTTGGCAGTCTGCGCAGCTTCCTGCGTATCTTCAAACAATATGAGGGTGTAACTCCTACTCAATATAGGGAGTTGCACAGCAAAAAGGAAGAAACAACCAATGAAAACATTTAAAACGGCAGTTATCGGCTGTGGTATGATCTCCAAAAATCATTTCAAGGCCTTGAAAAATGTCGAGAACGCCGAGTGTGTTGTCGCCTGTGATATTCGCCCAGAGCGTGCCGCAGCCGCCGCAGAAACCTACGGCATCCCACACACGGAGACAGAGTATCACAGGGTATTGGATAACCCGGAAATCGATGTTGTACACATCTGCCTGCCCCACTATCTGCACGCGCAGGTTGCCATAGAAGCCATGGAGCATGGTAAGCATGTGCTTTGCGAAAAGCCAATGGCGCTGGATCCCGCCGATGCCGAAAAGATGATCGAAGTCCGCGACCGCACGGGCAGGACGCTTGGCATCTGCTTTCAGAACCGTTACAATGATTCGTCCAAGTATATGCGCAGCCTGATGGACTCCGGCAGGATGGGCAAGGTTCTGGGGGCACGGGGCGCTGTGTTCTGGAACCGAAACCCCGAATACTATACCGAATCTGATTGGCGCGGTACCTTGGACAAGGAGGGCGGCAGCGCACTGGAAAATCAGGCAATCCACACATTTGATCTGATGCAGTGGCTCACAGTGCCGATCAAGACTGTGGAGGCAAGCTGCTCCACCAAGCGTCACAAGGGCGTCATTGAGACAGAGGATACCTGCGATGTCTTTATGACCGGCCCCAACGGCGAGCGGCTCGTCTTTTTCTGCACGAACTGCTATGTGAAAAATGCCCCCGTAGAGTTAGAAATCGTCTGCGAGAATGGCAGTATCCGCATGGTCGGCAACCTTGTCACTACTGAACTGGACGGCAAGACAGAGACGAAGGATTTCTCCTCCGGTACGGTGTTCGGCAAGGATTATTGGGGCAGCGGTCACGGGTTCCTTATTGAGGATTACTACACCAGACTGGCAGCAGGGGAGAGGTTCCCCGTCAGTGGTGAGGAAGCTATCGTCAGTACCAGGCTTCTCCACGCGGTTTATTCTTCCGCTAAAAATCACGAGGTCATCCGCCTTGACACAAAGGAGAATCAAGCATGAGCACAAAGAGCAAAGCCGCGGCGGCCGAAGAAAAAAAGCCGATCACCTTAAGCTCGGAGCATGTGCCCCTGAGCTACCGCATCAAAAAAGATCTGCAGCGCAACGGCATGATCTATGCGATGCTTATTCCGGTGCTGGTCTACTATGCCATCTTTAAATTCGGGCCGATGTTCGGTCTGTACATCTCTTTCATCGACTACAAGCCCGCCAGAGGCATTTTTGGCAGCAAGTTTGTCGGCCTAAAATGGTTCAAGTCTTTCTTCTCGGACTATTACTTCGGCCGTCTGCTCATCAACACCGTGCGCATTGCGGTGGCGGATCTGCTGACCTTCCCGCTGCCTGTCATTCTGGCGCTGCTTATCAACGAGCTGAAAAACAAGAAATTTTCCAAGACAGCGCAGACGCTTCTGTATGTGCCGCACTTTATCTCCACAGTTGTTATCTGCGGTATCGTTATCACGCTGACGAGCTCCACCGGTGCCATTACCGAGGTGCTGCACAACTTTTTCGGCATCAAAGAGCAGGCGCTGCTAAATAACCCGTCCAACTTCCTGCCGATCTACATATTGACAGAGCTTTGGCAGACGCTGGGCTGGAACTCCATCATCTATCTGTCGGCCCTTTCCGGCATAGATCAGGAACTGTATGATGCGGCCAAGGTCGATGGCGCGAACCGTTGGCAGCAGTGCCTGCATGTCACGCTTCCCGGCATTGCGCCGACCATCATCATTATGCTGATCCTGAAGATGGGCAAGATCTTCAATGTTGGTTATGAGCGCGTTATGCTGCTGTACAACCCCGCAATTTATAATAGCGCCGATGTCATCAACACCTATGTTTACCGTAAAGGTCTGATTGATGCACAGTTCAGCTATAGTACGGCGGTCGGCATGTTCAACTGCCTTGTCAGCTTCGCACTGGTCATGATCACAAACAAGATCAGCCAGAAGGTCAATGGCAGCGGTCTGTGGTAAGGAGGATACGATCATGGCGAATACAAATACCAAAAACGCACCGCGCGGCACCAAGATCAAGGAATCCTTCGGCAGCCGGCTGTTTGATATCGTGGATATACTGATCGTCTGCCTGCTGCTGGCCTGCGTGCTGATCCCGCTGGTCCACATCGTGGCGGCATCCTTCAGCAACCCGTCGCTCTTCGTAGGGCATAAGGGCATTCTGCTCTGGCCGGAAGGATTTTCTCTTGCATCGTATCAGGCTGTGTTCAAGAATGCCTTCCTCTGGACCGGCTACGCAAACACGCTGTTTATTGTTCTCGTAGGTACGGTTCTCAATGTTCTTCTCTCGATGGTTGCGGCCTACTGCCTGTCCCGCAAGCGTGTGGCGGCAGGTCCCACCATTATGAAGCTGCTTGTCTTTACGATGTATTTCAGCGGCGGTATGATCCCGCTGTACCTGGTTGTCAAGGGCGTTGGGCTTTACGGCTCCCGCTGGGCGCTGATCCTGCCCACCTTGGTCGATACCTACAACCTCATCATTATGCGCACCGCCTTTGCGGGCGTGCCTGACTCCCTGGAAGAATCCGCCAAGCTTGACGGTGCCAATGCGTGGACGATCCTGTGGCGTATCATGGCGCCGTTGGTAAAGCCTACGGTTGCCGTCATTACGCTGTACTACGCGGTCAGCCATTGGAACTCCTGGTTCAACGCCATGCTGTTCCTGCGCGAAAAGACGCAGTATCCCCTGCAGCTGATCCTGCGCCAGATCCTTATCCAGAACGACACGGCCGATATGACCGCCGGCGCAGATTACCTGATAAGCGAAACGATACAGTACGCGACTGTTGTGGTTGCTACACTGCCCATCCTCTGTATTTATCCGTTCGTTCAGAAGTACTTTGTCAAGGGTGTTATGATCGGCGCCATCAAGGGCTAATCTGCACAGTAAAAAGGAGAAATTACCATGCGCGTACCTTATGAGAAAATGTATAACGAATTTGTGCGGGTTCTGCTGAAGTACGGCTTTGACAAGGAGAAAGCGGAAATCTCCGCCAAGCTCTACGCCGATGCAAGCCGTGACGGTGTATACACCCACGGTCTGAACCGCTTTCCGAAATTCATCAAGAGCATTCATGATGGTATTGTGGACATCCACGCCGAGCCTGTGCTGAAGGAGAGCTTTGGTGCATTTGAACGGTACGACGGCTGTCACGGACCCGGCAACCTGAACGCCTACGCCTGCACGAAGCGTGCTATTGAGTTGGCCAAGCAGAACACCATCGGCTGTGTGGCGCTGGCTAATACCAACCACTGGATGCGCCCGGGCAACTACGGCCTGATGGCGGTTGAGCAGAATTGCATCGGTATTTTTTGGACGAACACCGTGCCCAATATGCCGCCGTGGGGCGGGCGTGACGCACGCCTTGGCAACAACCCCATTACACTGGCCATACCCCACGGGGATACGCCCGTGTTGGTGGATGTAGCTATGTCGATGTTCTCCTACGGTAAGCTGGAGGTCTATAAGCGCAGCGGCAGGCCGCTGCCTGTGGACGGCGGCCTGAACAAGGACCAGCAGCCCACGAAGAACGCTGCCGAAATCCTTGAAACACATGAGAGCTATCCCATTGGTTATTGGAAAGGCTCCGGTCTGAGCTTGGCGCTAGATCTTATCGCTGCCGCGTTGGCAGGCGGACGCACGACCCGTCAGGTCGGTGAGCTGCCGCTGGAAACCGAACTGAGTCAGGTGTTTATCTGCATCGACTTGGACAGCCTGCCTGACAAGGAGAATATCGCTGCCAATGTTGAGGCAACATTGCGCGATATGGAGACTTCTACCCCCGTGGAAGAGGGCCGCCCGGTTCATTTCCCCGGCGCGCACATGGCCGAGGTCCGCAGCGACAACATGGAGAACGGTATTCCTGTCGAGGAAGCAATCTGGCAGCAGGTGCTGGCACTGTAAAGGGAGGTGCGCGGTATGATCATACCGGGACTGGTATCGGCAACATTCAAAACAGAAAGCCCCGATTTTGTGCTGGCGGCACTGAAAAAAGCCGATCTTCATGCGGTGGAATGGTCGGAAAACTGGCATATCCCGGCGGGGGATACCGCGCTGGCCCGTGACCTGCGGGAGCGGACCCTTGCGCAGGGTGCCGAGATTGCGGCCTACGGTTCCTACTATCGCTTGGGCCAGAACAGCAATCCCGCTAAAGATTTTTTGCCCACGCTGCAGAGCGCTGCGGCACTGGGTGCCCCGCTCATTCGCATCTGGGGCGGCGGTACAGCATCGGCAGAGCTGGATGCAGACACACGCAGGGAGTTGGCGGTCGAGGCAAGGATCGTCAGTGATATGGCGGCATCGGAGGGCATCAAGGTCGCCCTGGAATGGCACAAAAACACCGTCACCGATACGAATGAATCGGGTCTGTCCTTTTTGGACGAAGCCGCCGCAGAGAATCTCTACTGCCTGTGGCAGCCCACTGTAGCGCTGAATATGGACGAGCGGTGTGCGGGGCTGGATATGCTCGAAGCCCGTGGCCGTCTGCTCAACCTGCATGTCTACTACTGGCTGGAAGGCAAGCGCCGCCCGTTTGCGGAAGGTCTTGACGAATGGCGGCGGTACTTACAGCATGTCAACCGCAACGAAAAACGCTACGGTCTGCTGGAATTTGTGTTGGACAACACCGAGGAGCAGTTTCTGGAAGACGCCGCTCAATGGAAGCGGCTTTTGCAGGAAACGGCGATGAACTGAAGAGGAGAAAAGCAAAATGGCAGATTTATATGTAAAGAAGTTTGATATGATCAATCCCTTCGTTGTGGCATCGAGCCCCGCAACGCAGGGCGCGCTGAATGTTTTGAAGAGCGCCAAAATGCGGCCCGGTGCCATAGTGTTGCGCAACTATGGCCACGGTTCGGGCGGCGGCAGCTTTATCGGCCCGGACTCCAAGGCAATGTTCGGCGGAGAGATGGCCATCCACAGCCATGCTGTCGGCCGTCAAATCCCAGACAGTGTCGACACGCTGGAAAAATATTGTGAGGAAGTGCGCAAAATTAAAAAAGAGATGGACCCCGACATCAAGCTGTGGGTGTCCGTCGGTCATTACAGCGACATCGTCAAGGGCGGTGACTGGGAGAAAAACTGGGCTCATCAGGCGGAGGAACTCGCTCTCGCAGGTGCGGACGCCATCGAGCTGCACTTCAACACTCCCGGCGTTGCCGTGGCAAAGGACCGAACATTTGCTTATCATCAGCTGCTCCGCCATTCCATTGAATTGATGAAAAAGACAGTGCCCAATATGCCGATCATGGCCAAACTTGCCATCGAGTCCACCGACGCGCTGACCTCCATGCGAATTGCCGAGGCAGCCGGCGCTGCAGCTGCAGGTCCAACCGCCCGTTGGAAGGGTTATTACATGGATCTTGACTGGCGCGGCACCGAGGCACGCCCCGGTGCTGGCTACGGCGGCACGCAGGCCACCCCGTTGGTGTGCTACTCCATCGCCGAGGCGCGCACCGCAGGTGTGAAAATTCCTCTCTACGGCGGTGGCGGCGTTTTCAACTACGAAAACGCAGCGCGTATCCTGATGGCAGGCTCTGAGATGGTGCAGCTGGGCGCCCTGGCCTGTGCCGGCGGCACGATGGCCTGTAAGAAGCTTATCAGCGATCTGAACCGCTGGATGGACGAGAACGGTTATGCCGACATGGATTCTCTTGTCGGCGACAGCTTGAAGCTGTTCCAGATGGATGCCGATTTTACGAAAAAGCGTCAAAATAAGCTGGCCGATGCCTACCAGACCGCCGACGCTGACCGAACCAAGTGTATCGGCTGCGGTCGCTGCGAGGATGTCTGCTGGCATCAGGGCATCGAGATCAAGGAGCGCAAGGCCTACAAGACCGATAAGTGCATCGGCTGCGGCTACTGCTTCCAGGTCTGCCCGACACAGGCACTCTATGTGGATAAGAAGGGTATTCTCCGTTCCGCCTTTGAGGAAGCGGGCATCCGGCGGGGAAACTAGTAACAGAGGCATTGCTGTCAGGATGTCCCAGAATCAACGACCTGCCCCGGTGTACCACTGGTCGGCTGCTGCAATTCATCCAAAAATGACTATGGCGCAGCATGTGCAAGCTACGGCTGCACAGCTGCGCCGATTTTTGTAAGGAGATACAAAAATGACACCTTTTGATACAGCCCTGAAAGCCGACCTGCAGACCTTGCAGCACACGGTTGAATATGAGGGTCAGAACTTCCGTGAGCGCGATGCTGACGGTAATACACTGCTGCACTGCGCCGTGCGTTCGGGTAGCCTTGCAAAAGTGGCTTACCTGACAGACTTTCTCGCACTGGATCCGCTGGAGGCGAACCTTTCGGGCATCACGCCCTTGGACTTGGCTCTGCAAGACGGCCTTGATGAAATTGCTGCGTACCTTGCAAATAAGGCAGGCGTTGATCCCGCGCGAATCATTCACAACCCTGTACGGCGCGGCTTTTACCCGGATCCGTCGTGGATCCGCGTGGGCGAGGACTATTACATGGTCAACTCGTCGTTCAGCTTTTTCCCGTGTATTCCGATTTCCAAGTCCCGCGATTTAGTACACTGGACGACTGTCGGCTACGCCATTACAAACCCGGACTGGGCCAGAGTGGCGTGGTCCGAAGGCGGGCGCGGCTATTGGGCACCTGATATATCCTACGATGCAGTGTCCAAGCATTATTTTATTACGGCTACCTACCGCGGCAACGAGGACGACGCGGAGCCGCGCTGTCAGATGGTCGTCAGTGCCGAGCGACCCGAGGGTCCCTACGGTGAGCCTGCGTGGATCCATGAGGACGGTATAGACCCGTCCATCCTCCACGATGACGATGGACGGCATTATATGCTGTTCAACCGCAGCGTCCGCATGGCGGAGCTGACGCCCGACTGCCGCGCCATGCGCGGTCCCGCACGCCTGATCTGGGGTGGTGACCTTAAGAGAAAGACCGAGGGACCTCAGCTTATGAAGCATGACGGATATTACTATCTGCTGGCCGCCGAAGGCGGCACGGGAGCAGGACATCGCATTTCGGCGGCACGCAGCAAAAATGTGTGGGGCCCTTATGAAAACTGTCCCTATAACCCGATTCTGCGCCAGGATGACGCGTGCGGCTATCTGCAGAACTGCGGCCATGGCAAGCTGCTGCAGGCTGCTGACGGACGGTGGTTTCTATGCTTCCTCTGCCTGCGCCGCGATCCAGATGGCACGGCCCCTATGGGACGGGAAACTTCGATTGCAGAAGTGACTTGGACGCCTGATGGCTGGCCTGTGGCCGCTTATGGCCGCCGCCCCCGAGCTGTGCTGAATATGCCTTTTCCTGAAGAGATTCCTACTTTGACCCCGGTAGGCATAACCAGATGGAAGGGCGAAGAATGGATTACCCAGCGTGCGTTGGATACCGCGAATTTTACCGTGGAAAAAGATGCCTTGACACTGTGTGGAAACGGCCTTGACCTGTGCGACAGGAAGATGCAGGGGCTGCTTCTCGTCCGCCAGCAGGAACGCGCGTTCACAGCGGAAACAGCGCTGGAAATCCCCGCTGCAGGTACTGCAGGGCTGACCTGTTATTACGATGAGCACAGCTATTTAAAATTCGGCATTGGGCCGGAGGGCCTTTTACTAGAGGAATATGCAGGATATGAGGTGGTTTCAAGGCAAACAGCACCGTTGCCTGCTAGCACATCTCATGTTCGTTTGCGCGTTACGGCAGCGGATGGTCAACGACATTTTGCCATACAGGACAGAACAGACTGGCACACGCTTTGGAGCATCCCAGAACCACGCTACCTGACCAGTGAGGGCCTACAGTGCGGAAAGCGGTTCACAGGGGCTATGGTGGGCCTGTATGTCCACGGCGCATCTGCAGTCCGCTTTGCCGATTGGGTTGCAGTGTGGCCCCACCCCGAAGAAAAGAGGTAATACAATGCTACAAGAAAAATTTCACTATAAATCGTTAGAAGAAGTCAAGCAGCGTGCCGCAGAGCTGGGTGTTGACCTGCCTTTTGCAGCCGACACCCACGCGCTGGCGCAGCCGCTGACTGTGCGTAATATTACCTTCCCGAACCGTCTTGGCATCGCGCCCATGGAGGGTGCGGACTCGACGCCCGAAGGCGCACCCACCGAGTATACGACCCGCCGCTATGTCAACGAGGCTATCGGCGGCAGCTCGGTCATCTGGTTCGAGGCAATCTCCATTGTGGAGGAGGGACGATCCTCCCAGACGCAGCTGTTGCTGAACCGCGACACATTGGACGCGTTCAAAAAGATGACCACCGCCGTCAAGGAGGCGGGCCTCAAGGCCAACGGCTACGCACCGTATTTGATCATGCAGGCCAACCACAGCGGCCGCTACTCCAACCCCGGCAACAAGCCCGCCCCGATGATCGCCTACCGACACCCGATTCTGGAGCAGTACCGCGCCGCGGATGATTCCTGCATCGTGACGGACGACTACCTGAAAGGGCTGGAAGAAAAGTTCGGCGAGGCGACGAAGCTTGCCAAGGAGGCAGGCTTTGACGCGGTGGACATCAAGAGCTGCCACGGCTACCTGCTGGCAGAGCTGGCATCCGCCTACAACCGCCCCGGCGAGTACGGCGGCAGCTTTGAAAACCGCTTCCGCCTTTTGAAAAACGGCATCCGCGCCGCCAAGGTGTACGAGGACGACAGCTTTATGGTTACGGCGCGCGTCGGCATCTACGATGGCTACGCCTACCCGTGGGGCTTCGGTGTCAGTCCGGAGAGCGGCATGACGCCCGATTTGACTGAACCCATCCGCCTGATGCGCGATTTGCACAACGAACTGGGTCTGAATATGGTCAACCTGACGATGGGTAACCCCTACGCCACCACCCATGTGACCCGCCCCTTCGATTTTGGCAAGTATGAACCGGACGAACATCCGTTTGTTGGCCTGTCCCGCATGATCCACGGCATTGGCGCAGTGAAAAAGGCCGTGCCGGAAATGACGGCTTGGGCATCTGCACCTACTTACCTGCGAGCCTATGCTGATCTGTTCAGCGCAGGCGCGGTCGAGCAGGGCCTGTGCGATGGTATGCTGTTCGGCCGCATGGCCTTTGCTGACCCGGATTTCGCCAACGAGATCGTCAAAAATGGCCGCATCGACCCTAAGCGGGTCTGCCTGACCTGCGGCAAGTGCGGCGATTTGATCCGCGCTCACAAGCCCACGGGCTGTGTCATCCGCGACAGTAAGACGTTTATGCCGTTCTATAAGGAATTTTTGGAGATCAAGAAAACGCAGCCCGCGAACTTCCGCGGCTGATGGAGAGGGTGTACTTATGAAAAAAACTGCCATCGTCACCGGGTCCAGCCGCGGCATTGGCTTTGCCATTGCCAAGCAGCTGGGGCTGGATGGATACAATATCGTTATGGTCGCCACCGGCCCACAGGAGAAAAACCAGCATGCGCTGGATGAGCTGAAAGCGATGGGCATCGACTGCGCCTATGTGCAGGCCAACATCGGCAGCGCCGACGACCGCAAGAAGATCCTTGACGGCGCACTGGCCGCCTTTGGCCGCGTGGATGTGCTGGTCAATAATGCAGGCGTTGCTCCCAAAGTCCGCGCCGATTTGCTGGATATGAGCGAGGAAAGCTTTGACTATGTTGTCGGCATCAACACCAAGGGCAATATGTTCCTGACGCAGCTGGCGGCCAAGCAGATGATTTCGCAGGAACCTGTCGATGGCCGCAAGGGCGTCATCGTCAATGTGTCCAGCTGCAGCTCGGTGGTGTCCTCCACCAACCGCGGTGAATACTGTGTCTCCAAGGCGGGCATCTCGATGCTGACAACGCTCTACGCCGACCGTCTGGCTGCTGAGGGCATCCTTGTCAACGAGGTGCGCCCCGGCGTTATCGCCACCGATATGACCAGCACGGTGCAGGGCAAGTATGATGCTTTGATTGAAAAGGGCACCTTCCCCATCGCCCGCTGGGGCACGCCGGAGGATGTGGCCGGGGCCGTCAGCCTGCTGTGCAGCCCCCGCCTGCGCTACACCACCGGCAACTACATTGATGTGGACGGCGGCTTCCATATCCAGCGCCTGTAAGGGAGCAGCGAGATGGAAAACGAAATTTTCCGCGCCGGAAATTACACCGCCAAGGTCGTCCGCTGCAACACGGCCATCGTGGGCAGCGGCGCAGCGGGCTTCAACGCCGCCGACCGCCTGTGGCAGCTGGGGCAGCATGACATCGTCCTCGTCACCGAGAACCGCATCGGCGGCACCAGCCGCAACACCGGCAGCGACAAGCAAACATACTATAAGCTGACCCTGTCCGGGGGCGACCCCGACAGCGTGCGCGAGATGGCCGACACACTGTTTGCGGGCCGCTGCGTGGATGGTGATATTGCCCTGTGCGAGGCCGCGCTCTCGACCCAGTGCTTCTTGAAGCTGGTCGAGCTGGGCGTGCCGTTCCCCCGCAACCGCTACGGCGAGTACATCGGCTACAAGACCGACCACGACCCGCGCCGCCGCGCCACCAGCGTGGGACCCTACACCAGCAAGCAGATGACCGAATGTCTGGAAGCTGCCGTGCAGGCCAAGGGCGTGCCGATGCTGGACAAGACACAAGTCATCAAAATTCTGACGGACGGCGGTACGGTTTGCGGCCTGCTCTGCCTGAATGTGACCGCGCAGGACGCCGCCGACCGCTTTACGCTGATTCGCTGCAAAAACGTTATCTGGGCCACCGGCGGCCCCGCCGGTATGTACGCCGACAGCGTCTATCCCTTCAGCCAGTATGGGGCCACCGGCCTTGCGCTGGAAGCAGGCGCAAAGGGCAAAAACCTGACCGAATGGCAGTACGGCCTGGCATCGGTCGCGCCGCGGTGGAATGTGTCGGGAACGTATATGCAGGTGTTGCCGCGGGTCTACTCCGCAGCGGCGGACGGAAGCGACGAGCGCGAGTTTTTGATGGACGTTTTCACCAACGCGCACGATATGCTCAGCAAGCTGTTTTTGAAGGGCTACCAGTGGCCCTTTGATGTGCGCAAGGTTGCCGACGGCAGCTCCATCATCGACATTCTGGTGTATCTGGAAACCTGCAAAGGACGCAAAGTCTATCTTGATTACCGCACAAACCCCGCGGGCGGCGAGTTTAGCTATGACGCCTTGCTGCCCGAAGCGCGGGAGTATCTGGAGCGGGCGGGTGCCTGCTTCGGCACGCCCATCGAGCGGCTGGCGCATATGAACCAGCCAGCCATCGATTTTTACCGTGATAAGGGTGTGGATTTGTACACCCAGCCGTTGGAGATCGCCCTCTGCGCCCAGCATAACAACGGCGGCATTGGCATCGACTGCTGGTGGCAGACCGACGTGAAAGGCCTGTTTGCCGTGGGTGAAGCCGCTGCCAGCCACGGCGTCTACCGCCCGGGCGGAACGGCGCTGAACGCCGGGCAGGTGGGCAGCACCCGCGCCGCACAGTACATTGCCGCCCGCTGTCAGGGCGATGCCCCCGCCTGCTTTGACACAGAGGCCGCCGCTGCCCTGGCCGAGATGGGCGCACTGGCAGATGCCTGCCGCGCCGATACCGGCAATGTGCGCGCCCTGTGGCAGCATGCCGCCGAGGAAATGAGCCGCTGCGGTGCCGCCATACGTGACCCCGCGCAGATACGCGCCTGCGGCAAACAGGTGGAAGCGCAGCTTGCCGACTTTGCCCAAACGGTTAAGGCGGGCAGCCGCACCGAGCTTGCCATGCTCTACCGCCTGCGAGATATGCTGCTAAGTCAGCGAGCCTACTTGACTGCCATGACTAACTACACCGCCCACGGCGGCAAAAGCCGCGGCAGCGCCCTGCACACCGACCTGACGGGCGGCACCAAGCCGTTTGAACAGCTCCCCGATACGTTCACTTTTGCCTTGGATGAGACGGAGAACCCGCTCGTTCAGGAACTGTGGTATGAGGACGGCGTTTGCCGCACCGCTTGGCGCGCCCCGCGCCCCATCCCCGAGGATGACGACTTTTTTGAAAACGTCTGGCGCAGCTACCGCGAGACAGGGAACATTGACTGAATAGATGGTTCTGCCTGGCCTGATAAACACAACACTAGTATATCATGAAAACGAATATCCCGGGCCTCATTACATGCGATGCAGAAGCGCTAAATCATGTGGCGTATCCCAGTTATCGACCTGCTTGCATACATCTGCATCCTGATACCGGCAAAACGATACGGCATCGTTTTGATAGTAGGGAATCAGTCTGATTTGCTCATCAACGATTCGTTCTTTCATATCTGTACACCGGCCAATGCCAGAAACTTTTTGTCGGACTGGATACCCTGCGTCAGGAATACGCCGTCCCGGAACAGTGCGTAGGTCGTGACGGGTGCGGATACATTCTGCGCGGCTTCTTTGTCGGTGATGTGGATGGCCCGGAACGGGATGTTATTCTGCTGCGCGGCCTGCTGCACCTTCGGCACCCAGTAATAGGTAAAGGGACACTGATCGGTGTAGTAGAGGACGAAGCCTTCTCCATCAGCTTTAGGGTGCTTAGCGCAGTTCTTGAATTTCGGCAGTGCTGTATCGGCGTTGAGCGGGAGGCACATGAGGGTGATTCCACAGTCCGAGACATCTGCGACTTCAAATCCCTTGTGGGACAAAAACCTGGGGTCGGCGAGAAATTCCCGCTTGCGTCCCTCGGCGCACAAAATGCAGATGCCCTTTTTGCCCTGCGCTCTTGCATCGCTGAGGCATTTTTCCAGCAGGTCATTTGAGCAGCCGTGCCCTTTCATGGAACCGGAGACCCACAGGCAGTTGATGTACAGCCAGCCGTCCGCTGTAATGGGCACCCATGCGTTTTCTGCCGGGATGTACTCGATAAAGCACTTGCCGCGCTCAACACTGCGGTAGAAAACAAGCCCCTCAGCAAAGCGCTGCTTGAGCCATTCTTTTTTGGCAAGGCTCTGCTTGCCGGACATCGCGCAACAGATATGCTCCTTGTCGATGTTCTCTTTGGTGATTTGGATGTAGTCCACAGGTGGCCTCCTTGCAGAAAAGGCGCAGCATGCCCCAGCCTCTGGGGCACACTGCGTCTTGAACGTCTGGTGAAATAGTGTTTATACGAATTACTATATGCCAAACAGCTCGTATTGTCAATAGAGCGTTAAAAACTGCGTTACAAAGTATGATGACAGTGGACATTGCTGCAAGCACAAAGAACATCCTGTGCAAGGCGGCACATGCCTGACAGAGAAGCGGCGGAATCTGCAGACCGCACGAACCGTAAATATTTCATGAAATTTCGCAACAAGCGATTTACTTGGCGCGAGTTTGTGATACTATAAAGAAAATACGGGGCTGCAGGGGATAAGAAATGAACTTGCGGGCAGGTTGGCATAGCGTACCCCGCAGGCAAACGGTGGAATGGAGTTGTGTTGTGATGAAAATTCGTAAGGCAGAAGAAAAGGACATCCCAAGAATTATGGAGCTGCTGGGTCAGGTGCTGCAGATCCATGCAGAGATACGCCCGGATGTGTTTATCCCCGGCACCACAAAATACACCGCCAGCGAACTGAAGGAACTGCTGGAGCAGGAGGATAAGCCCATCTATGTTGCAGCCGGTGAGGATGATGTGTGTATGGGGTATGCTTTCTGCCAGCTGAAGGAGCAGCCGTTTTCTACCAATATGGTACCGTTTAAGGCACTGTTTATTGATGATCTGTGCGTTGACAAGCAGACGCGCGGACAACATATCGGGGAAAGCCTGTTTGAATATGTGAAGCAGCAGGCAAAGAAGCTTGGCTGCTATGAAGTCACCTTGAATGTCTGGGCGGGGAACACATCAGCCGAAAGCTTCTATGAGAAGATGGGTATGAAAACAAAGGAACGGCAGATGGAGTATATTCTGTAAAGATAGAATGATTGACAAGGGTTGATATTGGGGAGATGACCAGGCAGAAAACAGTACAAGTTGAACGGTAGTTTTGGGCGTGAGGACCCTGCTTTGCGAGCAGATATGTACGCTGAAATTTCCGGTCACAGGCTGATCATCCAGCTGCGCTTTTTGAAGATGACAAGCGAGACGGCCAGGCGGAAAATCTCCTCCGTTGTAAGCAGGGCATACACACCGACAATGCCCCAGTGCAAACCAAATGCGGCCAGCAGGCACAGCGGGATGCCGATGCCCCATGTGCCGATAGTGTCAATGATCATGATTACCGGCAACAGTGCCGACTGAGCCGATCACCACGGAAAAAATCAGCGAAAAATTCCCGTACAATCCCACAGCTGCAATATTGACCTCGCCCAACTGCCCGATCATAATCTGGTCTATTATGGAAAAGGATGCCTGCAGCATACTTTGCAGGGTAACAGGAATGGCGATTCTGCTCAGCGATTTCATAAAATCCGACATGGCATCTTCCTCGTGCTTTCTCTGGGTACCTGATCTGTAAGGGCTTTTTTGATACCACGGCGGTTTCCCTGCGTGAGGCCGCCAAGCTGGACGGTGCCTCCGATGCGCGGATATTCTTTCAGGTCGTGCTGCCGATGTCCAAGCCGATTTTGGTGTACACCATCATCAGCTCCTTTATGATTCCCTGGACGGACTTCGTCATGGCGAAGATGATTCTGAACTCCGGCCTCTCCGCCGACTGGACAGTCGCCATCGGCCTGTTCAATATGCTGCAGAGAACGCTCACCAACAACTACTTTGCGCTGTTCTGTGCAGGCGGTGTGCTGGTGTCCGTCCCCATCTCGATTTTGTTTATTATCATGCAGAAATTCTATGTCGAGGGCATTACCGCCGGCGCAGATAAGGGCTGATCGTAAACTCGTTTTTTCTCCTTCAACAGCAAAGCGGCACCGCGATTTGGCGGTGCCGCTTTGCTGTTGAAGGCTTGATGTATTCTGCATCCTATAATACTATGCCGATTTGGCAAACCATGAAGAATGGGGGAGGTCAATCGGTAACGACCCTGGCATACTCCAAAACATCGGGGTTTTCAGCCGTGATCGCAACATCGTGCAGGGTCACGGTCAGCGGGCTTTCCGCAAGACCGCGCAAGGCCACGGCGTTTTTGGCATTTCTGCCGTGGATGCCGGCAAAGAAAATCTCTGAAAATTCCGGCGCCCTGCGGGAAACCGGCACCGCCGTGCTGGATTCATAGTTCATGCTGACCTGAATAGCCTCCTCCTGCACATTGTCGATTGTAATATCAGAAAAATGCACATCGCGGATATAACCGCCGCGCCCGCGCATGGATTTCAAGCGCAGACCGCGCTCGGTGCCGCGTATCGTGCAGTCATGCACGGCAATATCGTACACGCCGCCGGACATGCCGCTGCCGATGGCGATGGCTGCGTGACCGCCCAGGAAATTGCAGTTCCGGACCTCAATGCCGTGACAGGGCTTGTTCACGCGCCAGCCGTCCTCATTCATTCCGGAATTGACGGCAATGCAGTCATCGCCAGTGCGGAAGGTGCAGTTCTCAATCAGCATATTACTGCAGGAATCGGGGTTCAGACCGTCGGTGTTGGGCCCCTGCGTTTCAACGGTCAGATCATGGATGTGCAGGTGCTCGCAATAGACCGGGTGGATGGTCCACTGGGGACCGTCCTGAATGGTGAACTGCTCCAGCACGATGTTTTTACAGGAAATCAGCTGCAGAAAAGACGGGCGCAGGGCAGCCTCCCGCGTGGCAAACACCCGCTCTTCTGGTTGGATACCCTTGCTCTGCGCCTCGCAAAGGGCAGTCGCAGCCTGCTGCTGCAGCTTTTTCCAGTGCCACCAGCTCTGTCCGTTGCCAAAAAAGGTACCCTTGCCGGTGATGGTGATATTCTCGCAGTCCCTTGCGTAGATCAGCGGCTTGTAGTTGTAGCATTCAACGCCCTCCCACCGGGTAAAGACCGGCGGCAGGTAGTCCTCCATACAGTCGCTGAAGGAGATCACGCAGTCCTCTGCAACCTCCAACGTCAGGTTGCTTTTCAGCGTTAGCGGGCCACTTTTCCACTCGCCGCGCGGTACAACCACCTTGCCGCCAGCCGGGCAGCTGTCGATGGCCTTTTGGATCGCCCTCCTATCGTCAGGCTTGTATTCACAGTAAATCGTTTTCTCACACATAGGATACTCCTTTATGTTTATCACAGCATCATTGTCAGAGCCATAGCGCAAAGCGGCAGCACCACAATACTGATAAAGGTCGTTATAACGACAGAACCGGCTGCGAGATCCTCGTCATAGCCAAACTGAACGGCAAACACCGAGGTGATGGCGGCGCAGGGGCAGGCCTCAAGCAGCAGCACGACCTCGGCCACCATGCCCTGCACACTTAGCAGCCGGAACAGCAGAAAGCTCACCAGCGGGATGAACAACATACGTATCAGAATGATGCGGTATATCTCACGGTTGCCCAGCAGCTTTTCCGGCTTGCTGCCGGCAATCAGCATACCGGTGATAATCATCGAGAGCGGTGTGTTCATGTTGCCGACCAGCTGCAGCGGCTGGCGGATAAGCTCCGGCACATTGACCCGGCACAGGTACAGGGTCAGGCCTAGCAGAACGGACCAGAGCACCGGCGTTGTCAGGATGCTGTGCAGCACCTCTCCGGGACGGACCTTCCCGCTGACCATCGCATAGCCAACGGTCCACAATAAAATATTGAACACTGTCACATAAGCACTGGCGTACAAAAGCCCCTCGGCCCCGAACAGCGCCTGAATCAGCGGAAAGCCCATATATGCCGCATTGGAAAAGATGCAGGCAAACCGCAGGATCGGCGTGTTTTTCTCCTTGTCGATGCGCAGCGTCAGCAAAAAGGTGATGACCAGCCCCAGCAGAAGCAGGACTGTGCTCAGCGCAAAGGATTGCAGCAGATTTTGCAGCACCTTTGGGTCAAATTCCGTCAAATACGAATTGATGACCATTGCTGGGACGATCAGATAGAGCAGCAGATCGGAAAACGCCTTTTTCGCCTCGATCTTGACCGCACCCGTTTTCACGCAGGCAAAGCCAGCAAAAATCAGTAATAACAATACAGCAACCTGTTTTGCCGTAATCACTGCCAACTCCATACTCTGCCACCTCAATACATTTGGATCATGTCAGGGGCGTCCTCCAGCATCATTCTGCGGTAGCCGTCCTCAGAATTGTGCAGGTGCTCCAAAACTTCTGTGGCGGCGCGCTCGCCGTCCCCCTGCAGCAGGGCGTCCACAATGCGGATATGCTCCTGAATGGAGGCCAGATACCGGCTTTTGCGCCGCGCATTGGACAGGCTGCGGATGCGCTGGCTTTGCGCCATCAACTCCTCCATCTGCTGTAAAATATAGCGGTTGCCAAGGCTATGAGCCAAAAACAGATGGAAGGCGGCATCAGCATCATGGGAGTGTTGCGCCGCATCCTCATTGGGGAACGGCAGCGGTGTAACCTCCGCATCGGCCTGCGCGGCCTGAGCTTCAAAAAAGGCTTTCCAGCTGGCCAGTGTATTTTTGTCTGCCCGTTTCGCAGCGATGCGCAGGATCTGCGGCTCCAGCATGACGCGCGCCTCATATAGCTGCCGTATATTCTCCATGGAAATGTTGGAGATGACTGTGCCGCGGCGAGGCATGACCACAAGCAGCCCCTCACGCGCGAGGCGCAGCACAGCCTCGCGCACCGGGGTACGGCTGACCCCCAGCTGTGCGGCAAAGCGCTTTTCCTCAAAGATCTCTCCCGGTTTGCGCTTGCCGGAAACGATCTCACTTTTTAAAAGCTCGTAAGCATTTGCGGACATAGATTCCCCCCAGATCCTTCGGTACACTCTAACTGATATATCACTGATATATCAGTTAGAGTAGCACATACCGCCCACGCTGTCAAGGGCAGAAACAATAAAAATTCACCGGGCAGCTTACGGGCTGTCCGGCGGAAAAGTGGGGCTTATTTTATAGGCGGGGCAGGGGAGAGGACGGGAGCGCGGGGGTATTTCTCACAGTCTTTTCCGTCATATTTGTCCGACTCGGGGGTGACAGGCTCGCGCAACCCTGACACAGTTTAGAAGGGGCTGTTGATGTCTGCCGGGAAGGCACTTTGTGAAAATTCAAAAGCCTATTGACAAAGCACCAAGGTTGTGTTTTACTATATAAAAATTTAAGAGTTTAAACCGATGAAGCGGAAATAACGGTGTGCAATGCCCATACAGAGAGCCTGCGGTGCTGAGAATCAGGCTGGAGACAACACATCAAATGGACCGCCGAGGGTGCAGTCAAATGCGGGGGAAACCCGCAGAGTATTCTGCAACGCAGGGTATGCGTCAGTTGCCGGGGACTTTTTGTATGGATTTGAACGCACAGGAGGGACGGAAAATGAACTTTACACCGCAGCTTTCCGAAGTGCGAGCGATTGCCGCTGAGAAAAAGTACGCAGTAGTGCCCATCAGCTGTGAAATATTGTCGGATATCTGCACCCCAATCTTGACCGATCTCGTGGATGCAGTTCTTGTGGGCGATGAGCTTGCGCTTGACGTCCTCACGCTTCAGCGGGCGGCGCAGCAGGGTGGTTATCCGGCAGATAGAGCTGACCGGCTGCCGGATAGTTGCTGGCACACCGGTAAGCGTCAATCTTCTGCGATCCCGGCTGATTCATACGCAGCTCTTCTTTACCTTTCCTTATTATTATGCAAACGGATTTTCTGTGGGATACGGCAGGCTCTTGGGCTGGTTGTAGGCAATGTCCGCAATGCCGAGGAACTTGAACACTTCAAACAGCGTCTTGCCATAGTGACCGAAGGCAACGGCACCGTGGTGCGGGTAGCGCTTCTGAATCAGGACATGGCGGTAGAAACGGCCCATCTCGGGAATGGCAAAGATGGCGATTCCGCCGAAAGACAGCGTTGCAACGGGTAAAATCTCACCCTGAGCGATGTAGGCGCGCAGCTGGCCTTCGCTGTCGCACTGCAAACGGTAGAACGTGATGTCGGACGGTGCAATGTCGCCTTCCAACGTGCCGCGGGTGAAATCGGGGTCGCTGCCGGCGGGCTCCAGCAGGCGGTGCTGGATGAGCTGGTACTTGACGGCGCGGTCACTGCACATCTTGCAGGATGGCGTGTTGCCGCAGTGGAAGCCCATGAAGGTATCGGTCAGCTTGTAATTGAACTTGCCGGTGATGTCCTCATCATAAATGTACTTGGGCACGCTGTTGTTGATGTCCAGCAGGGTGACGGTGTCGCCGGACGCACACATGCCGATGTACTCGGACAGGGCACCGTAAATATCGACCTCGCAGGCCACGGGGATGCCGCGGCTGGCAAGGCGGGAGTTGACGTAGCAAGGCTCAAACCCGAACTGCGACGGGAAAGCGGGCCAGCACTTATCGGCAAAGGCAACATACTTTTTGCTGCCCTTGTGGTTCTCGGCCCAGTCGAGCAGGGTCAGCTCAAACTGCGCCATGCGGGTCAGCAGGTCGGGGTAATAGTGCCCCTCGCCCATCTCGGCGGCCATGTCCTTGCAGACGTCCGCGATGCGCGGGTCGCCCGCATGCTCTTTGTAGGAAACGAGCAGGTCAAGCTCGGAGTTTTCCTCAATCTCAACACCCAGCTCATACAGGCCCTTGATGGGGGCATTGCAGGCGAAGAAGTCCTGAGGGCGCGGGCCGAAGGTGATGATTTTCAAATCACGCACGCCCAGAATGGTGCGGGCAATCGGCACAAACTCGGCGATCTTGTCGGCAATTTCCTCCGCCGTGCCGACGGGATACTCGGGAATATAGCCCTTCAGATGGCGCATGCCGAGATTGTAGGAGCAGTTCAGCATACCACAGTACGCATCTCCGCGGCCATTGATCATATCGCCGTCGCCCTCGGCGGCCGCTACGAACATGCAGGGGCCGTCAAAGTGCTTGGCAATCAGCGTTTCGGGTGTTTCGGGGCCGAAGTTGCCGAGGAATACGGTCAGCGCGTTGCAGCCTGCGGCGGTGACTTCGGCCACGGCTTTTTGCATGTCGTGCTCGTTTTCGACAGTGGTCTTGCACTCGTACAGGTCAGTGCCCTTGGCGGCGCAGGCGGCAGAGATGGCAGCGCGGCGCTTCTCGCTCAGGGCGATGGGAAAACAGTCACGGCTGACGGCAATGATGCCGAGCTTGACCTCGGGGATGTTGGATGATTTCATGGTTTTGCCTCCTATATATTTACACATTTTGCAATGGCGGGCGGATATGGAATCCGCCCCTACGGGGATGCCGTGGAACTTTCCTGTATCGTAGGGGAGCATTCTATATGCTCCCGCAAAGGCTGCTCCTAAATATGTACGTTTTCCCCCACCAATCCGACATACGCTCCGGCCTTGGCCTCGGCGCTGTCGGGATGGGCGAGCAGCCACTTGTTGCAGGCCCACAGCTGCGGGTCATCGCCGCCGTCATTCTTGATGGCGGGCTTTGCGGTATTGGTGCCTTTGGGCAGGGCGACCAGCACGCGGAAGCCCTTGGCTGCGTCCACATGGCATGGCGCGTAGTGCAGCGTCGTGGCGTAGACTTCCACCAGTGTGCCTGCCGGGACGCGGAACGCCTTGACCTTGGCGGTGTCCAGCTTGCCGCCCGCGATTTCCTCCTGCCTGGCAAGCAACAGCACAAAATCTTCGGTACCCAGATTGAACTCGCTGTCGCGGTGGTATTCCAGGCAGTTTAAATAGGTGTTGTGACCGTTGCACCAGCCCAGTTGGCAGGGCATGCCGCCGAAAAGATGCTCCGACACTTCGACGGCGGCGGGCAGTTCCTGCAGGGCTGCGTCCTCGGCCACATAATCCGTAGCTGCGGGCAGCGGGGTGTTTGCCAAGGCGGCCAAAATTTCCGCTTTGGCGGTATCCAGCCCGGTCACAACGCGGCCATAGGGCTTGAATTCCGGGTCGGTTACAGAAAAAATCTTCATTGCAGTGCCTCCATTTCCGCAAAGGATACTTTCAGTGCCGGGTACAGCTTGTGCCACACGGCGTAGCGCACGTTGTATTTTTCGACGAGCGCGGCGTCCGGCTCGGTTGTGCTCTTGGCGTGGACGAGCGCCTCGGCACAGGCCTGCACGCTGGGGTATGCCTCGCAGGCCACCGCCGCCAGCATCGCGCCGCCGTAGCCGGGGCCTTGCTCGGTCTGGGGCAGCGTCAGCGGGATGCCCAGCACGTTCGCCAAAATCTCCCGCCACAGCGGGCTTTTGGCACCGCCGCCGCAGAGCGTACTGGCTTTAATCTTCACGCCTTGTGCCCGCGCAATCTCCACACAATCGCGAATCGCAAACGCCACACCTTCCAGCACCGCCTGGGTCAGCGCGGCACGCGGGGTGTCCATCCGCAGCCCGACGAACGCACCGCGCGAGGCAGGATCGTTGTGGGGACTGCGTTCGCCCATCAGGTAGGGCAGGAAGTAGACGTCGTTCGCGCCCAGCTTGTCCGCCGTAATGGGTGTCTGCTCGGCAGCGTAGTCAGTGGTGTGCAGCACTTCTTCGCTCCACCACTTGTTGCAGGACGCAGCCGAGAGGATGCAGCCCATCAAATGATACCCTCCGTCCGCGTGGGCGAAGCTGTGCAGGGCGTTCTGCTTATCGACGCCGAACGTATCGCTGGTGATGAACACCGTGCCCGATGTGCCCAAGGAAATATTGCACTTACCGCCGCCCACCGCGCCGCAGCCGACAGCCGCAGCGGCGTTATCGCCCGCGCCCGCGCAAACGACCACATCCGCAGGCAGGCCCAGCGTTTGGGCGGCTTCAGCAGTCAGCGTGCCGACGGGCTGCCAGCTCTCAAACAGCTTCGGCAGCTGGGATTCCTGTACGCCGCAGATGTCCAGCATTTCCTTGCTCCAGCATTTGTGCTCCACGTCCAACAGCAGCATGCCCGATGCGTCGGAATAGTCGGTGCAGTGGACGCCGGTCAGCTTATAGTTGATGTAATCCTTCGGCAGCATGATTTTTTCGATGCGGGCGAAGTTGTCCGGCTCCTTCTCCCGCATCCAAAGCAGTTTGGGTGCGGTGAAGCCTGCAAAGGCGATGTTCGCGGTGTAACGGCTCAGCTTGTCTTTGCCGATAACACCGTTTAAGTAGTCGACCTGCCTTTGGGTGCGGCCATCGTTCCAAAGGATGCAGGGGCGGATAACCGCGTCATTTTTGTCCAGCACCACCAGCCCGTGCATCTGGCCGCCCGCGCCGATGCCCTTGACCTGAGACGCATCAAACCCGTCCAGCAGCGCGGGGATGCCGTCGCAGACCGCCGCCCACCAATCGGCGGGGTCCTGCTCGCTCCAACCGGGATGCGGGAAGGCAATCGGGTATTCTCGGCTGACAATGTTGGCAATGCTGCCCGTTTCGTCCATCAGCAGCAGCTTCACCGCAGAGGTGCCGAGGTCGATCCCAATATAGTACATATCTTTGTTTCCCCCTTACGGAAGATTTATCCGTTGACGCCAAAAACTTTTGTATAGTCGGCCTTGAACTTCTCAATGCCGGCATCGGTCAGCGGATGGTGAAGCATCTGCTCGATGACCTTGTACGGCACCGTGGCAATGTCGGCACCGGCCAGGGCACAGTCGGTCACATGGATGGGATTGCGCACGCTGGCGGCGATGATTTGAGTCTCGATGTCCGGATAGTTCAGGAATATATCATGGATAGTCTCGATCAGATCAATGCCCGGCTGGCCGATGTCATCGAGACGCCCCAAAAACGGGCTGACATACGTGGCGCCCGCGCGGGCTGCCAGCAGCGCCTGGTTGGCGCTGAAAATCAGTGTGCAGTTCGTAGGGATGCCCTCGCCGGACAGCACCTTGATGGCCTTTAACCCCTCGGCGGTCATGGGAATTTTGACCACCATGTGCTTCGGGTCCAGCGCGTAGATGGCGCGGCCCTCGGCGATCATGTCCTCGGCATCGGTTGTGGTCGCCTTGACCTCGCCGGAGATGGGGCCGTCCACGATGGTGGTAATCTCTTTCAACGTTTCGGCGTAGTCGCGGCCCTCTTTGGCAATCAGGCTGGGGTTTGTGGTGACACCGGCAATAATGCCCATGTCGTTGGCACGGCGGATCTCGTCGACGTTGGCGGTATCAATGTAAAATTTCATACGGTAAAACCTCCTTATTTCTGGCCGTAATAGGCGTTGGGTCCGTGTTTTCTCATAAAATGCTTGTCCAAAACATGCTGTGGGGCAGGCTGTGCATCGGGGTCAATGGTCAGAGTCAAAATTGCCATCCTTGCGACTTCTTCCAGCACAACAGCGTGGTAGACAGCCTGTGCCGCGTCTTTGCCCCAGGTAAAGGGACCGTGGCTGGCACAGAGAACACCGGGTACATGCACCGGGTCAATGCCGCGGTTTTGGAACGTCTCGATGATGACCTTGCCGGTGTTCTTCTCGTAGTCCTCGTCGATCTCTCCAGGCGTCAGCTCCCGCGTGCAGGGGACAGGGCCGTAAAAATAGTCGGCGTGGGTCGTGCCAAAGGCGGGCAGGTCGCGCCGCGCCTGGGCAAAGGCCACTGCGTGGGTCGAGTGGGTGTGTACGATGCCGCCCAGCGCCGAGAACGCCATGTACAGTTTCAGATGCGTTTTCGTGTCGCTGCTGGGCTTCAGCTCGCCCTCGATCTTGTTGCCGTTCAAATCCATGACAACGAGCATTTCCGGTGTAAGTTCGTCATATTCCACGCCGGACGGCTTGATGACAAACAGGCCCTTCTCGCGGTCAATGCCCGAGACATTGCCCCAGGTGTAGGTTACAAGTCCTCGGCGGGGCAATTCCATGTTGGCTTCATAAACTTGCTGCTTTAATGCTTCCAGCATAGGTTATCCTTTCCGTTTTAACGCTAAATTGTTCAAGAACAGCTGCTGTTCCGGCCTTTCCGCCGCTGGCTGGCGTTGCCCGGCAGCCGACGCATACAAGCCCTTAGGCAATACCGCATAATTCCCGCCTTACGGCTTAAGCACCGCTCCGGCAGCTGCCGCACCTCGCTCGCCGTATCGGCACTTAGAATTATGCGGTATTGTCCTTATTTTACAACGGCGCGTTCGGCTTTCAGCGCGGTTTGGTATTGGGTCAAAAAGGCGGCAAACCCGGACTGCTCGGCGGGGTCGGGGAACAGGGTCGTGCTTTGGGCGTCGGCAAAAACGCAGCGGTTCAAATACGCGGCCAGCGTTTCGCCGTCGACGCGGTGCAGACGATACGCAGCCAGCAGGGCCATGCCGTAGGAACCGCCCTCACCGGCTGTTTCCATGCAGGTCACAGGTGCGCCCGCCGCCGCAGCCAGATACCGCTGGGCCACGCCCGGCGTTTTGAAGATGCCGCCGTGGCCCAGCAGGGTATTCACAGCCACATTTTCTTTGCGCAGAATTTCCAGCCCCATCGCCAACGTGGCAAAGGCAGAATAGATGTTGGCGCGCATAAAGTTGGCCAGCGTAAACGCACTGTCCGGGCGGCGCAGCAGCAGGGGGACGCCCGCGTCCAAGTGGGTGACGCTCTCACCGGAAATGTAGTTGACGGGCGTGATGCCGCCGCAGTCAGGCGCACCGTGCAGCGATTCGTTAAACAGGAGGGTAAACAACGCACCTTTGTCGATGTTTGCTCCGCACAGTGCCGCGCTCTCGGCCAGCAGATCGACCCAGGCGTTCAAATCGCTGGTGCAGTTGTTGCAGTGGACCATGGCGACCGCCGCGCCGTCGGGGGTCGTGACCATGTCGATTTCCGGGTAGACCTTGGACAGCGGCTTTTCCAGGACGACCATGGCAAAAATGCTGGTGCCTGCGCTGACATTGCCGGTGCGCGGGGCGACACTGTTTGTTGCCACCATGCCGGTGCCGGCGTCGCCCTCCGGTGGGCAGAACGGTATGCCGGGCTGCAGCGTGCCGGTTGGGTCGAGCCGCTTCGCCCCCTCAACGGTCAGCATACCGGCGTCCTCGCCTGCGGGCAAAACGGTAGGCAGCAGTTTGACAAGATCCACGGGGCAGCCTTGCTTGTCTGCCAGTGCGTTAAATTTTGCGAGCATTGCGGCATCATACCCGCCGGTGGGGCTGTCGATCGGGAACATGCCGCTGGCATCGCCTTCGCCCAGCACCTTGCGCCCGGTCAACTGCCAGTGTACATAGCCTGCCAGCGTGGTGAAAAAGTCCAGCTGCGGCAGGTGTGGCTCGCGGTTCAGCATGGCTTGGTACAGGTGTGCTGCACTCCACCGCTGCGGGATGTTGAACCCGAACGCCGAGGTCAACTCTTCTGCTGCCGCGCCGGTCATCGTGTTGCGCCATGTGCGGAACGGTACCAGCAGTTTGCCCGCAGCATCAAACGCCAGATACCCATGCATCATAGCCGAAACGCCAATGCACCCCACTGTGGTCAGCGGCTGGCCACACTTGGCCAGCACATCCGCAGCCAATGCCGCGTAGGCAGCCTGCACACCCTGCCAGACTTCCTCCAGCGGGTAGGTCCAGATGCCATTTTCCAGCCGGTTCTCCCAGGTAAAATCGCCCTGGGCCACAGGCTTGCAGGTATCGCCCACAAGCACAGCTTTGATGCGGGTGGAACCCAACTCAATGCCGAGAGAACACTGCTTTAAGTCAATCATAGGGATCCTCCTTGACAAAATAAAGGATGGTCTTTATCATAAAACTATCTTAATGTTCGGAAAGGAGCGCACCCATGGGAACCGTTTTCAATAAAAAGGAGCTTTTGGTCCTCTTGCAGGATTTTCACTGCCTTACGGGGCTGCGCTCCGCCGTTTTTGATTCGTATGGAATCGAAGTGCTTGCCTATCCGCCGGAACTGCCAGCTTATTGCCGCTTGATCCGCAGTGTGCCTGATGGCAAGACCGGCTGTTACCTGTGTGACCAGGCGGCTTGCCGCAAGGCAACGCGGCAAAAGCAGACGATCATCTACCCCTGCCATGCGGGGTTGATCGAAGTGATCACGCCGGTTCAGATCGATGGTGCTGTTGTGGGCTTTTTGCTGTTGAGCCACATTGTACAGGGGGCCGATGAGCAGAGCGAGTGGAACTATGCGCAAAAATGCTGCTCGGCTTACGCAATTGATAAAACGGCACTGCAAAAAGCCTATAATGCCTTGCAGCGCACGCCCTATCCGGTGCTGAAATCAGCAGCGGATCTGCTGGCTTTGGCGGCGGCTGCATTGTACCAAAAGGGGCTGACGCGGTTGGCAGCGGGCAGTGCGCAGGAAAAGCTGAGCCGCTACCTGGCGGAACATCTGGATGAGACATTGACAAACGAAACGATCTGCCGTGATCTTTCGCTAAGCCGTACTGGGCTGTACTATCTTTCCCGGCAGCTCTATGGCTGCGGCATCAACGAGCAGATCACGCACCTGCGCATCCAAAAAGCGATGAAGCTTCTTTGCGATACGAATCTGTCCAATGCACAGATCTGCCAGCAGATCGGATTCCTGGATGACAATTACTTTTATCGTGTTTTCCGTAAACAAACCGGTCTGACACCACGCCAGTACCGTGATTCTATCTTAGCAGATACAGCAAAGACTGAGTAGAGACGATTGTTTTCAATACTGGATTATTGTTCAAACAATTCTGAGGGAAGCGGCAATATTGAATTGTGGCCGGTGACGTGCTATAATAAACCCACATGCGGTAAGCCGGCACGGCGCAATTTTGACCGCTGCCTTACGGAATATTCGCAGCTGCGGAGTATAACTGTTATGAAAAAATATAAGATCGCGGTGGCCGGGACCGGCTATGTGGGGCTTTCGATTGCCACGCTGCTTTCTCAGCACCATCATGTGACGGCGGTGGATATCCTGCCGGAAAAGGTCGCATTGATCAACGCGCGCAAATCGCCGATCCGGGATGATTACATCGAGAAATATCTGGCTGAGAAGGAGCTGGATCTGACCGCTACGCTGGACGCAAAGGCAGCCTACGCCGATGCGGACTTTGTGGTCATTGCTGCACCCACCAACTACGACAGCCAGACCCAGCACTTTGACACCTCTGCAGTGGAGGCAGTCATCCGCCTTGTCACGGAGGTCAATCCAAATGCCGTCATGGTCATCAAATCGACGATTCCCGTGGGCTACACGGTGTCGGTGCGGGAAAGACTCGGCAGCCGCAACATCCTGTTCAGCCCGGAATTTCTGCGGGAGTCCAAGGCCCTGTATGACAACCTCTACCCGTCCCGCATCATCGTCGGCACCGACCCCGAAGATGCGCACCTTGTTGCAGCCGCCCACGAGTTTGCGGCGCTGCTGCAGGAGGGGGCCATCAAGGAGAACATTGATACGCTCTTCATGGGCTTTACCGAGGCCGAGGCCGTCAAGCTGTTCGCCAACACCTATCTGGCGCTGCGCGTTGCCTATTTCAATGAGCTGGATACCTACGCGGAGAGCAAGGGCCTGAACACGAAGCAGATCATTGACGGCGTATGTCTTGACCCGCGCATCGGCAGCCATTACAATAACCCCAGCTTCGGCTACGGCGGCTACTGCCTGCCCAAGGACACGAAGCAGCTGCTGGCAAACTACGCCGATGTGCCGGAAAATCTCATCGAGGCCATTGTGGAGTCCAACCGCACCCGCAAGGACTTCATCGCTGACCGCGTGTTGAAGCTGGCCGGGTACTACGGCTACGATCAGGAAAATGAGTTTGACGAAAGCCGCGAAAGGCCCGTCACGATCGGCGTCTACCGCCTGACGATGAAGAGCAACAGCGACAACTTCCGCCAAAGCTCGATTCAGGGTGTCATGAAGCGCATCAAGGCCAAGGGCGCACAGGTCATCATCTATGAGCCTACGCTGGAGGACGGCAAGACCTTCTTCGGTTCGGCAGTGGTCAACGATCTGGACAAATTCAAGCGGCAGAGTCAGGCCATTCTGGCCAACCGCTACGATGCCTGCCTCAACGATGTGCAGGACAAGGTCTACACAAGAGATCTGTTCGGCAGAGACTGAAACGCCTTTCTGCCGCTTTTTGACAGTGGAGTAAGGCTCTCCATGCCATTACCGCACAATATCCCTGTGACTTTTAAAGAGAGGAACACCTGTTATATGAAATATGATTATCTGGTAGTCGGCTCCGGTCTGTACGGTGCCATCTTCGCCCATGAGGCCAAGGTCCACGGCAAATCCGTGCTGGTCGTGGATAAGCGCCCCAACATTGCGGGCAACATTTATACCGAGAACATCGAGGGTATCAACGTCCATAAGTATGGTGCGCACATCTTCCACACCAACAACAAAAAGGTCTGGAACTATATCACCCGGTTTGCCGAGTTCAACCGCTTTACAAACTCTCCCGTTGCCAACTATAAGGGTGAGCTGTATTCGCTGCCCTTCAACATGTATACCTTTAATAAAATGTGGGGCGTCGTCACACCGGAGGAGGCAGCCGCCAAAATTGAGGAGCAGCGCCGTGAGATCACCCACGAGCCGCAGAACCTTGAGGAGCAGGCCATCTCCCTTGTGGGCCGCGACATTTATGAAAAGCTTATCAAGGGCTACACCGAAAAGCAGTGGGGCCGCGACTGCAAGGACCTGCCTGCTTTTATCATCAAGCGCCTGCCTGTGCGGCTGACCTTTGACAACAACTATTTCAACGCGCTGTATCAGGGCATTCCCATCGGCGGCTACACCAAGATGATCGCCAATCTTCTGGACGGCATCGAGGTGCGGCTGAACACCGACTACCTCGAAAGCAAGGCTGCGCTGGACGCACTGGCTGACAAAATCGTCTACACCGGCCCGATTGACGCTTATTTTGACTACAAACTCGGCACGCTGGAGTACCGCTCCGTCCGGTTTGAGAATGAGCTGCTCGACAAGCCCAGCTTCCAGGGCAACGCCGCCGTCAACTATACGGACCGCGAGACGCCGTGGACCCGCATCATCGAGCACAAATGGTTCGAGTTCGGCAAGGACGAGAACGGCAACGACCTGCCCAAAACGATCATCAGCCGCGAGTATTCCTCTGAGTGGAAGCCCGGTGACGAGCCGTATTACCCCGTCAACGATGCTAAAAACGGCGCACTGTATGCCGAGTACAAGAAGCTGGCCGACGCCGAGCCGAAGGTCATCTTCGGCGGACGCCTGGGTGAGTACAAGTATTACGACATGGATCAGGTTATCGCCGCCGTGCTGGACCGCTGCGAAAGCGAGCTGCACTAAAGTACAGCCAAGCGAAAGCACAAAATCCAAAAGGCAGCAAAGCAGACCCCAAAAGCTAAAATCGGGGTTTACTTTGCTGCCCTTTTTTATTTGCTCAATCCGCTGGCGCCGCTTGCCACAACGCCGCCGTCCATAAGAATGTCTGCTCCGGTCAGGAAGCCCAGCCGCTCATCCAGAAGAAGCGCAAACAAAGCGGCGATTTCTTCCGGCTTTCCGTTGCGCTTGAGAGCAGAGTGTTTTTTGAATACATCCGCCTGCCCGCTTTCCAGTGCGCCCATCGGCGTGTCAAAGTTGCCGGGTGTCACACTCAGGCAACGCACATTTTTCTCGCCAAAGCGTGCGGCATCGGTCTTAGCAAACCAAATTACAAAATGCTTGCTGATGGCGTAGGCCAGACCCGGGCGGGCGTCCTTAGGGGCAATGCCTGCCCGCGCCACCAGCTTTTTGATGAATTTTTCACGGTCGGTGCGCGCCAACTTGTACGCCCCCTTGGGCATGACAAACTGCGGGGCAAGGTAGGCGCTCATGCTGGAGGTGTCGATCACACAGCCGCCCGGCGCCATGACCTCATAAAAGGCATCGTTGATATTCACCGTGCCCAGCGCATTGCCGCGCAAAATCTTTTCAGCATCGCCCATGTGAGGGCTAAGGCCCGCAATGTGCAATACCGCTTTTACTTCGCCGCATTCGGCGGCGTGTTTGGCCAGCGCAAAGCAGCTTTCACGGTCAGAAACATCACAGCTGAACGCCTCGGCCTCGCCGCCCGCACTGCGCAGGTCGTTGACTGCCTTTTCCAGCTTGGATGCCGTGCGCCCCACCAAAATCGTGTAATACCCTTCTTCACAGACAAGCTTCGCCGTGGCAAGTCCCATCCCGCTGCCGCCGCCTGTGATAACGCAAACCTTTTTCATAATAGGCACCCCCTTTTCTTTGTGTCAGTGCAGGGAATCCAGTGCGTGGAGATAGCACTCCCACTGCTGGTCATTCATTTGCATAAGCTTGCAGATAGATTCATACAGCTTCTTCATGCGATTTTTCCCTCCTGCTTGAGCCATACAGCGAGATCATGCAGCGTTTCCTTGTAGGGACGCGGGGCAAAGCCAAGTTCGTTTTTCGCTTTGGAGCAGTCAAAATGGTTGTTGCGCTCCAGATTGTAAACGGCAAACTCGGTCAGCACAGCAGGCTTACCGGTCTTGGCGGCGCGGGCCTCCATCTGCTTGGCGGCAAAATGCGCAAAAGACAGCGGCAGATAAAACAGGCAGCCGCGGCAGCCGGTATCAGCTTTGAGCATCTCACACAGCTCCTTCAGCGAAACCTCGTCATTGGAAAGGATGTAGCACTCTCCCTTGCGCCCGCGGTCAGCGGCGGCAATCGTGCCGGCGGCCAGATCGCGCACATCGACAAGGTTGAACGAGCCCTGCATACCGATGGGCATCTCACCGTTCAAAATCTGGATCAGCGTGCGGGTCGTCTGCCCGATGGCGGGGTCGTTGGGGCCAAGAATACCGCTGGGATGCACCACGCAGGCATTCAGCCCGTCCGCGGCGGCGTCCAGTACCTTCTGGGTCGCCATTGCCTTGCTGCGGCTGTACCAGCCGACCACGCGATCATCATCGTAGGGAACAAAGCTGTATACCTCGCGGATGCTCTCGCCCTTAGGCAGCTCAGGGATGGCCCCGGTGCTGGAAACATAGACGAACTTTTTGCACTCAGGATGATTTTTGGCGGCGTTCAGCATATTTTCGGTGCCGCCCACATTGACGGCGATCAGCTTTTCACTATAATTCGGGTTGATCGTCACCATACTCGCGCAGTGGATGCAGACGGTCTGGGTGCCCGGTTCCACGGCAAAGAATTTCTCGCAGTCCTCGGCACTGCAGAGGTCACCCTCAAAGATTTCGACGGCCTTCGGCATAAATTTTACAGCGGGGTCGCCCTTCAGCACAAAAGCGCGCACGGCATCACCGCGCTCCAAAAGCTGTGCGCAGACATTAGTGCCCATAAATCCGGCAGCACCGGTGACAAGATAGATGATTTTCATAGCTGTATCCTCCGTTTTCCCGTAGGTTGTTTTTTGTTTCGATGCTCCTAAGGATACACCGCCAAAATAAACCTTTGGTAAACGGGAAGGTTTATCTTTCGTTTATCTTTGCGCTGTACTATAATAGAACTAAGGCAATACCGCATAATTCTAAGTGCCGATACGGCGAGCGAGATGCGGCAGCTGCTAAGCCAAAAGCGCAGATAATACTGGATGCTGCAAAGGTGAGC
>OLNM01000078.1_pt1 | contig 91062 bp, 75 predicted proteins | sample 1672391 | NCBI WGS metagenome assembly OLNM01 (sample SAMEA3136680, study PRJEB25190) | human gut metagenome | reverse complement strand
ACGATAAATTTGACGGACATACCTGGTATATCCAGTGCCTTCTCAATCGCTTGTATGGTTATAATCAGAATGTGGATAAAGAGTTGGTGGCATATGCTACGGAACAGATCGTTTCCGAACAAAGTTATTCGTATGCGGATTTGCTGAAAGCTTACTCTGCGGGGCACATTCGTCTATTGAAAGCCATAGCTCGGGAAGGCTGCGTTAAAGAAGTGTTGGCGGGGGATTTTATCAGCCGACATCGACTTCGCGCCGCAAGTAGCGTTAGTGCCTCATTGAAAAAGTTGCTCAATAACGAACTAGTCTATCAGACTCCTTGTGGGTATATCATTTATGATCGTTTTATGGGTGAATGGTTGCGTCAGCAGCAGTTCTAACTTATTAAAAAGAGTATTATGGTACACAATCGAACATGGCTTGCCTTTGCCAATGAAAATATATGTCATCACCGTAAGGCTTTAAAAGAACTGGGATTCGTGAATTGGACGACAAAATTTAATCCACATTTTCTCAGAGGAAATACTGAATTTATCGATTGAATTATATATATTTGCATTAAACTATAAGTCTTTTGGTTTATGAAGCAACTCAATAAGATAAAGATAGTATTGATAGAGCAAAATAAAACGGCTAAATGGCATCAGGGCAGATTGGCAAGAATACCTGTTCCGTGTCCCGTTGGTGTACAAATACATCACAGCCTGACCTTGAAACGCTGTTTCGGATCGCTGAAATCTTGAATGTGGATGTAAGGGATTTGATTCATTTAGAAAAGGATAAACCTAATTAAGCATACCTCGATGGCCATACCGATAAACATAGAAGACCTGCTTCATAAGCGTAAAATAGAATCCACCCGCATTGAATTCAAGACGGGTTGGAATCCGGATAAAATCTACCGGACTATATGTGCTTTTGCCAATGACTTTGATAACATTGGCGGAGGATACATCATTGTAGGTGTTCAAGAAGAAAACACAGGCATCGCAAAACGGCCAGTGACAGGTGTTCCTATAGAGGAACTTGATAAAATACAACGTGATATGGTTGGGTTCAATCATAAGATTGAGCCATTCTATTTGCCACGAATCGACGTGCAAGAGATTGACGGGAAATACGTTTTGCTTATTTGGGTGCCAGCTGGAGTGAACCGTCCTTATAATGTGCGCGAACGAGTTACGGCAAGTAATCAATCGCCATGTAAATGGTATGTCCGTAGTGGAACCAATACGATTGAGGCAAAAGGTGAAGTCTTGGATGAATTGCGTGAAATGGCAAATCGCACTCCATTTGACGAAAGAGGTAATGAGAGTATAGAGATGACAGATATATCAAGAGCCTTGGTTCTTGATTACCTGCAAACAGTCAATAGTCGTTTAGTAGCCGACTTCGAAAAACTGTCTCTATCTGAATTATTGTTGCAGATGGACCTACTGGTAGGACCTACAGAACGTCAACTGGTCAAGAATGTAGCTGCCATGATGTTCTGTAAGAATCCTGCCAAATTTTTCCCGACAACACAAGTGGATATTGTTATTTTTCCTGAAGGCTGCATCAAGAATCCCAACAATATGATTGAGGTCCCGAAGATTGTCGGACCTGTGCCCGATATGATAAAACAGGCATTGGACTATATCAAGACCAATGTTATCAAGAAACGTATCATCAAGCAGAAAGATAAGGCTGAATCTATAACTTTCTTCAACTATCCTTACCAGGCAATTGAAGAGGCTGTAGTTAATGCTCTGTATCATAGGGATTATCAAGAACGGGAACCAGTTGAGATTACGATTGAGCCAGACAAGATTTCTATTCTTAGCTATGCTGGTCCAGACCGTTCCATCAGTATTGATGCTATCCAAAAAGCTGAACGACTGAAGTCACGTCGTTATCGTAACCGTCGTCTAGGTGATTTTCTCAAAGAACTTCAGTTGTCCGAAGGTAGAGGAACGGTATCCCAACCATACAAGACGAGTTAAGAAGAAATGGCTCTGCTCCTGCTGTGATTGGGACAAACGAAGAGAGAAGTTATTTCTTGATTGAGATTCCTTGTAGAGAAGGTTTTGGTGATAGAGTCTTGATCGGTGATGATTTTATTGAGCCATTAAATGATGCTATAAATGATGCTATAAATGATGCTATAAATAATAATGCCCGATTGGTGTTATTGGCAATATCAAGGACTCCTTCCATAAAGCGTAAGTTATTATTGGATAACATTGATATTTCCAAGGCAACTTTGGAGAGAATTCTCAAGCAACTCTCATCAGAGCCTTTAGGTTTGGTAGAATATCAAGGATCGTTAAAAACTGGAGGGTATGTGTTGACTGAAAAAGGTAAATCCTTTGTAGAATCAATGAATGACTAAAATGACAAAGAAAACAATAAAAATAGAACTTACAGGGGCGCAAGATTTATACAATTATTTGTTCGAAGCCTGTAATATCATACGTGGTCCTGTAAGTCAGGACAATTTTAAAGACTATATAACACCATTGCTATATTATAAGCGTATATCAGATGTTTATGATGAAGAAACGGAGGATGCTTTGATTGATAGCGGTGGTGATGAGGAATATGCTTCGCTACCTGAACAGCATCGATTTTTTATACCAGACGGCTGTCATTGGCAGGAAGTACGCGAGCGCAGCGAGAATCTTGGTGCTGCAATTGTTGGAGCTATGCGACAGATTGAGATTGCAAATCCAGACACGCTATATGGTGTTCTGTCTATGTTCTCTGCTCAGAAATGGACAAATAAAGCAATTCTGAATGATGGTAAAATCAGAGATTTGATTGAACATCTTTCAAAACGTAAATTGGGTAACAAGAATTATCCGGCCGACCTCATGGGTGATGCATATGAAATTCTTTTGAAAAAATTTGCTGATGACAGTAAGGCTCAGGCTGGCGAGTTTTATACCCCTCGTTCCGTCGTTTCGTTATTGGTTCGCATACTTGATCCACAACCAGGAGAAACAGTGTATGATCCCGCGTGTGGTAGTGGTGGTATGTTGATTGAAGCCATTCGCTATATGCACGATGATACGCTTTGTTGTGGAAGCATTTTTGGACAGGAGAAAAACGTAGTCAATGCAGCAATTGCCAAAATGAATCTATTTCTGCATGGTGCATCTGATTTTAATGTGCTTCAGGGTGATACATTGCGAGATCCGAAAATCTTGCAGAGTGGAAATATTGCCAAGTTCGATTGTGTAATTGCCAATCCTCCATTCTCTTTGGAAAACTGGGGAGCTACCGAGTGGGCTTCAGATAAATACAAGCGTAATCTTTGGGGAACACCTTCGGATAGTTGTGGCGACTTTGCATGGATTCAACACATGATAGCATCAATGGCTCCCGCCCATGGTAGAATGGCAGTCGTAATGCCACAAGGTGTATTGTTCCGTGGCAATCAAGACGGGGAAATCAGAAAAAAAATGGTAGAAAGCGACTTAATAGAAGCAGTTGTAACCCTTGGAGATAAGTTGTTTTATGGAACAGGATTATCTCCATGTTTCTTGATTTTGCGAAGGATGAAACCTGCAGCACATTCTGGGCGGATACTTATGATTGATGGAACTAAGATTCTTACTCAGCGTCGTGCCCAAAATGTATTAGAACCTGCAGATGTTGATAAACTATATGCATTGTATAAACAGTATGAGGATGTAGAAGACTTCTCTAAGGTAGTTACTTTGCAGGAAGTTAGAGAAAAGGACTATAACTTGTCTCCCAATCGATTTGTGGAGTATCATAAGGAAGAAATTCGTCCATACTCAGAAGTGCTGGCTGAGTTCAAGCAGGCGTATGAAGATGTAAAACGTCTTGAACTTGAATTCTCTCAATTAATTAACGTATAATAATATGGCAGAAAACAATATAAAGACTTACAGAAATCCCGATGACCCGATTACGCTTGAAGAGTTGAAAAGCTTTCTTTGGGCTGCAGCTACTCATTTGCGTGGTCAGATTGATGCAGCAGGTTATAAAGAGTATATATTTCCGTTGTTATTCTTCAAGCGCATTTCTGATGTGTACGATGAACAATTTGATGGATTCCTCCATGAAGGCGGTGTGGAGTATGCCGGTATGCAGGCCGAAGAATTGCCTATCCGCATTCCTGATGGAGCTCATTGGCGCGATGTGCGACAGGTTACGGAGAATGTCGGCCAACGACTTGTAGAAGCTTTTATTGCCATCGAGCAGGCTAATCCCGCCAAAGAAATGGATGGCAGAAAGATTGGTGGTTTGGAGGGAATCTTTGGTCCTAAAGATGGTTGGACGAATAAGGCCAAAATGCCCGACAGTATTATCACTTCTTTAATAGAAGATTTTTCTAAATATACGCTCTCGTTGAAAGCCTGCCCGGCTGATGAAATGGGACAGGCTTACGAATATCTGGTTGGTAAGTTTGCTGATGATGCTGGAAATACAGCCCAAGAGTTTTATACCAATCGAACAGTAGTTCAGTTGATGGCTGAGATTCTTCAACCGCAGCCGAATGAAAGTATTTATGATCCTACATGCGGTTCTGGTGGTATGTTAGTGAAATGTCTGGACTACTTACGAAATAAAGGTGAGGAATGGCAAGGAGTACAGGTCTTTGGTCAGGAGGTCAATGGCTTGACATCTTCTATTGCACGCATGAACCTTTATCTCAATGGAGTGGAAGATTTTTCTATTGCTTGTGCTGATACCTTGGAGAATCCTGCATTTTTAGATGGTAGTCACTTGCGTAAATTTGATATAGTCCTTGCGAATCCACCATATTCAATTAAAGAGTGGAGTCGCGAAAAGTTTATGAATGATAAGTGGGGACGCAATTTCTTGGGTACACCACCACAAGGTCGTGCCGACTATGCATTTTTTCAACATATCCTTGCCTCAATGAATGATCAAAATGGTAGGTGTGCAATTCTTTTCCCTCATGGAGTATTATTTCGCGATGAAGAGTTTGAATTGCGTAAAAAGTTGGTAGAGATGGATATCGTCGATTGTGTAATTGGACTTGGACCCAACCTGTTCTTTAACGCATCTATGGAAGCCTGTATAATTGTTTGCAAGAAAAATAAACCTTTATCGCATAAAAAGAAGGTTTTATTTATTGATGCTAAAGAAGAAGTAACGAGAAAGAATGCAGAAAGTTATTTAGAAGGGAACCACATTTTAAGGATTTTAGATGGTTATAGAAACTATTGTCAGATTGACTATTTTTCAGAAGTCATTAGCAATGAGGATATACTAAATAATAAAAGTTTACTCAGTATACAAAGTTATGTAAAGCAAAAGTGCACTAATGAAATTTATACATTAGATGAGTCAATAGCAGATTTAGATAAAAGTTCGAAGGCTATGCATATTGAATTTAATAATCTTTTAAGGATGATGACAAATGAATAGAGTTAAATTTGGCGATATAGTAAAAGATGTAAAAGTTAATGTTGATAGAATGAATAATCCTTATGAGTACTATGTTGCTGGAGATCATATGGATTCAGAAGATTTAACTATACATAGAAAAGGTCGGTTTGCTACTGACGATGTGGGGCCTGCATTTGTCCGTATATTTAAACCAGGACAGATACTATACGGGTCTCGAAGAACATATTTAAAGAAAGTCGCAGTTGCTGATTTTTCAGGAATATGTGCTAATACAACATTTGTTTTTGAATCAAAAGACCATTCTATTTTTGATCAGAGATTATTGCCCTTTATAATGTTGTCTGACTCATTTACTTCATGGTCTATTTCAAAATCAAAGGGATCTACAAATCCGTATGTGTTATTCTCAGATTTAGCTGATTATGAGTTTGATTTACCATCATTAGAGGAACAAAAAGTTCTTGCAGATAAATTATGGGCAGCCTATCGTCTGAAAGAGGGTTATAAGAAACTCCTTTGTGTGACAGACGAAATGGTAAAATCGCAATTTATCGAGATGTTTGGGAATCCTGTAAATAATTCAAAAAGCTGGCCTACAAAAGCTATAATGGAAGTAGCACCAGAGCAACCTTCTAAAAAACAAATGCCAGGAAAGGTATGGCTACTAAATCTTGATATGATAGAATCAAACACAGGCAAAGTTATAGAGAAGGTATATGAAATTTCAGATAATACGTTATCTGTGCAGCCTTTTGATGAGGATAATGTATTATTCTCAAAATTACGTCCTTATCTAAATAAAGTAGTAGTTCCGGATGAATATGGTTTGGCGACAACTGAGCTTGTACCATTGAGGCCTAATCAAGAAGTATTGAATAAAGTTTTTCTGAGCTATCTATTAAGAAGTCAGCAATTCGTAACCTTTGCGAATAAAATATCAGGGGGAACTAAAATGCCACGAATGCCTTTAGCTGAGTTAAGGAATTTTAAATGTATTTTGCCACCTATGTCTGAACAATTAAAGTTTGTAAGTATTGCTAAACAGGCCGATAAATCAAAATTTGAATTAAAACAATGTATTGAAAATATAGATAAAGTCATCAAAAGTTTAATAAACGGAAAATAAAAAATTACAGTTATGGATATTCAAAAAATATTAAACCTCGAAATCGCATTTGACGGTTGGGGAATATCAATTATATTATTTGTTCTATCTGCTTTTGGTGTAGGAGCATATGTGTATAAAACAAAGAATAAGATAAGACAGCAACAAAAGGCTGGAAACAATTCAAAACAATCGCAAATAGTTCACTCCAAATCATTAAAAGATAAAAATGACATATCTCAGAAGCAAAAAGCTGGGAATAATGCTAATCAAAATCAAAGTGTATAATTATGGATATTAGCAGAAAAAATCAGGAACAAATAGCGGGTGATAATTCAACTCAAAATCAAGTTGTAGGAACCCAGAATAATACATATGTTACGGTAACAGGTGCGTCAATACCTGATGTGACGGAATTTACAACCACTGTATCAAAACAAGTTACTCAACAGGCATTATCACTTTGTACCCAAGTAGCCTATGATGTTGCCTTAAAAAGGATGCAAGAATTTGAATCAGTTTGGATTCCTCGTGTAGAACATATGGAAAAAGCAATTGATAATTTCGCAGATCCGAAATTCCAATTTATGCTTCGTGATGCCAATATAACGGCAGCCAAAAGTTCAAGAAAGGAGGATTTGAGTATGTTGTCCGAATTATTGGCATGTCATATAGAAAAGGGAAATGATATTAAAATTGATGCAGGAATAAATAAGGCAATCAGCATTGTTAATGAAGTTGATATTGATTCTTTATGCGCATTAACAGTCGTTTTATGTGTTTTAAATATTGTACCAGTTAATGGGAATATTGATGATGGGTTAAATGTTCTAAATGAATTATATGCCAAGCTTTTACCCCAACCATTACCAGAAGGAGATGCATGGATAGACAATTTAAACGTAGTTGGAGCAATTAATATTTTAACTGGAAATTTCCCTAAATTCGATGAACTTTTATCTACAAGATTGGAAGGCTATTTATGTGTCGGTATTAAATCAGGTACACGAGAACACGAAAGGGCTTTAGAAATATTGGAACAAAACCATTTTTCGAAAGAATTTTTGAGGCCACATGAATTATTGCCAGAGTATTTGCGACTATCTGTTGTTAATTGTTCAAATTCACAAGAAAAATTAAAACCAATATTTGCACTCTATTCTAAAGATAAATCATTAATGCAAACCGTTCGCTCGAATTTTATGAGCAAATGGAATTCATATCAGGTGTTAAGAACTGTAAAAGAGTGGTTTGATGAAATTCCATTCTTTATAAAGGTTAATAGCGTTGGAAAAGCATTAGCACAAACTAATGCTAAGAGATGCTATCCTGAATTTCCTGATCTAATTTAATAATTTTATGGGTATTTGATAGATAGTGTTAAAAATGCCAAATATACAGATGCTGGGAAAATTGGAACGTTGATGCTGCCATATCAATTAAATTAAAAATATAGAAATATGAAAACAATTTTGATAAATGATATTGAGCAGGCTATGCAAGGAGTATTAAACAACGAGCAAATGAGCCAATTGCGAAAGGTACTTGAATATGCTTTCCGCAACATCAACGTGTCTTCAAAAAGCAGTGATGAACAGGTTAGTGATGATAGTGTGAAACTGATAGATAACTTTCTTTCTGCCAAGCGAGTAGAGGGTTGTTCTAACAAATCTATACACTATTATAGGAGTACATTGAATAATGCAATCCGTAAGATTGGAAAGAATGTTCGTCATATTACTACTGATGATCTTCGTAACTACTTAAATAAGTATCAACAAACAAGTGGTGCTACAAAGGTCACAGTAGATAATATACGCAGAATTTTATCAAGTTTCTTTTCTTGGCTTGAAGATGAAGATTATATAGTGAAAAGTCCTGTAAGGAGGATTCATAAGGTGAAGGTTGGTAAGACAGTAAAAGAAACTTATACTGATGAAGCATTAGAACAGATGCGTGATTACTGCGATGGGATTCGAGATTTGGCTTTGATTGACTTGTTGGCTTCAACCGGAATGCGTGTAGGGGAGTTGGTAAAACTCAATCGAGAAGATATAGATTTTCAGAATCGTGAGTGTATTGTTACCGGTAAAGGAGATAAGCAACGGAAAGTATATTTTGATGCTCGTACGAAGATACATCTGCAACGCTACTTAAATGAGAGAAATGATAATAATCCGGCTTTATTTGTTTCATTATTAGCACCCTATGAGCGATTGCAAATCAGTGGAGTAGAAATCCGATTACGTAGATTAGGAAGAGAGTTGAATATACCAAAGGTGCATCCTCATAAATTTCGTCGTACATTGGCTACAATGGCGATAGATAAAGGCATGCCTATAGAACAAGTTCAACACCTCCTTGGGCATCAAAGTCTTGATACAACATTGCAATATGCAATGGTTAATCAGACGAATGTAAAATTGTCTCACCGTAAATTCATTGGATAGTATGTCGCAATTTATCGAGATGTTTGGTGACGCTGAAAAGAAACCTTTTGTTGATGTTTGTATTAACAAAGGAGAGTATGGCTCTAATTCTCCTGCGGATGATTATGATGGCAATATACGTTATGTTCGTATCACAGATATTACAGAAGAAGGTAATCTCAACAGCTTAGTGGTGAGTCCTCGTAAGGTAGAGGAAAAATACATGCTGTTGCGTGATGATTTACTTTTTGCAAGAACAGGTAATACTGTTGGCAAGACTTATTTACATAGAAGTGGAAGGATGATATTTGCAGGTTATTTAATTCGCTATAGATTGAATAATAAACTTATGTTACCTCAATTTGCTTTTGCCTATACTCATACAAATCAATATTATGATTGGGTGGAAAAAATAAAGAAAGTGGGAGCGCAACCTAATATTAGTGCTGCTCAATATGACTCTATGCCTATTCCAGTTCCTTCAATGGCTAAGCAGATAGAATTTGTTTCAATTGCTAAACAGGCCGATAAATCAAAATCTTATGTTTGGACAGCATTAAAAAATTTAGAATCCATGTTAGGATATTATATAAGGCAGTAGCCTAATCAAATAGATATAAACGAAAAATATTATATAGTTATGTTTAACGAAGATAATACAGTGGAGCAAATGCTCATAAGTGCAGCTACTCACAGTGGCTGGCAATATGTAAAGGCAAGTGATGTACCGCGAAGCACTGATTCTGTTCTGGTTGAATCTTGGTTGCAAGAGGCGTTAATCAGGCTTAATCCTATCACACTACAACAGGCCGAGCAGGTGATTTATAAACTTCGTGCCGCTATTACCTGTGGTGGAAATTTCGATGAATTAGTGACAGCCAATGATCGTTTTCGTGCATTATTGTTTACCGAGAATACAGAACCATTTGGAAAAGATGGTGAATATATCCCGATTCGTTTCTTCAGCGATGATCCTGCGGAAGACTATTGTGTAGTTACCAATCAGTGGGAATATCCAAGACCGTCTGTAGACGGAGGTAAACGATTGGATTTGGTGTATCTTATCAATGGTATTCCTATTTGCATCGGAGAAGCGAAATCACCTGTAAGACCTCAGGTAACATGGGCAGATGGGGCTACTGATATGCTACATTATGAAAAGAGTATTCCTGAGATGTTTGTTCCTAATGTTTTGACCTTTGCTACGGAGGGTAAAGAACTTCAATATGCAGGAATCTGTACTCCTGTAGATAAATGGGGGCCTTGGTTTAAGGATGAATTGCGCCAGCATGGAACGATAGAGTCTGTAAAAAGTAATGTGATAGGTTTAGTAGAGCCTAATAGATTGCTTGATATCTATCGTTATTATAGTGTATTTTCAGGTACGTCGTCAGGTAAGAAAATTAAGATTGTATGCCGATACCAACAATATTTAGGAGGTGAAGCAATAGTTCAACGAGTGCTTAAAACGTATAGTGAAAAGAAAGGACCGAAGAAAGGTCTCATTTGGCATTTTCAGGGTTCAGGTAAATCATGGTTAATGGTATTTGCTGCACAAAAGCTTCGTTTACAAAACGAATTACACGCTCCAACAGTTGTAATTGTGGACGACCGTATTGATTTGGAAGATCAGATTACGGGCGATTTTACTCGTGCAGAAATTCCAAATATTGAATCAGCTAAAACAAAAGAGGAGTTGGTAGCATTCTTCAAACAAGACCAACGTAAAATTTTAATTACCACTATCTTTAAGTTTGGTGATGTGGAAGGTGTACTTAATGAACGTGACAATATTATCTTGTTGGTTGATGAAGCTCATAGAACACAAGAAAAAGATTTAGGACAGAAGATGCGAAACGCATTGCCTAATGCATTTTTCTTTGGGCTTACAGGTACGCCTATCAATAAGCGAGATAAAAATACTTTCCTTGCTTTTGGTGCAGATGAAGATATGGAGACTGGAGGTTATATATCAAAATATACATTCCAGAATTCTGTGGAAGATGGTGCTACGCTGGAATTGAATTTCCAAACTGTTCCTGTGGAAATGCATCTTAATGAGGAGCAGTTACAGGAGGAATTTGATGAATTAACTGATCAGATATCAGAAGCAGAAAAGAATGAACTGGTTAAACGAACCTCTGTAGAAGCATTTTTTACGGCTGAAAAACGTATTAATGATGTTGCTCGATACATTGTTAACCATTTTAAGGCTTATGTGGAACCTAGTGGAATGAAAGCGCAAGTTGTTGTGTATAATCGTGATTGTTGTGTAAAATACAAGAGAGCCATTGATGCTTTGTTAGGTACAGAAGATGCCACAACGATAGTGATGCATACGGCTGGAGACAAGGCGGATGATTATAAAGAGTATCGTAGAGATAGAGATCAGGAAAAGAAACTACTTGATCAATTCCGGGATCCATTATCTCCAATAAAAATGGTGATTGTTACTTCTAAACTTCTTACAGGTTTTGATGCTCCTATCCTTCAATGTATGTATCTTGACAAACCAATGAAAGATCACACACTTTTACAGGCTATTTGTCGTACAAACCGAAAATACACCGTAAACAAGAAGTGCGGATTGATTGTGGATTTTGTAGGTGTATTCGATAATGTGGCAAAGAGTCTTGCATTCGATGAAGAGACAGTCAAAACGGTTGTAAAGAATATTGATGAAATTAAATCTTTAATCCCTAATTTTCTACAAGAATGTCTTGATTTCTTCCCAGGAGTTGACCGTACGATTGGTGGTTGGGAAGGTCTTCAAGCCGCTCAGCAGTGCTTGCTGGATGATAAGACAAAAACCGATTTTGCGCGCCATTTTGCCCGATTGTCTAAGGCTTGGGAAACTGTAAGCCCCGACACTATGCTTACTCCGTATCAGTCAGATTATACTTGGCTGGCACAAGTTTATCAGAGTGTTCGTCCTGTTGGAACTAGCGGTTCACTTATATGGACATTGTTAGGTGCCAAAACTATTGAAATAATTCATCGTAATATAGATACGATTGATATAGGAACACCTCTTGAAGACCTGGTAGTTGATGGTGATGTAATTGATATGGTGCTGGAGCAGGCAAAGGACAATCCTAAAAAGATTCTGGAGGTTGAGAAAATGTTACGTGTAAGATTGGGAGAGCATCGAGGGGAACCAAAATATAAGGCATTTGCAGAAAAGTTGGATGAACTTCGCCGCCATATGGAGGAAAATCTTATTACAAGTATTGACTTCCTTCGTGGATTACTGACTCTTGCCAAAGAAGTGCTTGAAGAAGAGAAGAACTCCAATCAGCCACTTGACAAACGTGAACAGGCAAAAGCCGCACTTACAGAGTTGTTTGAATCAATAAAGACAGAAAATACTCCTATTATTGTGGAGCGCGTTGTCGCTGATATTGATGAAAACGTGGTAGCTATTGTGCGTAAATTCAAGGACGCTTTTAAAAGTATTACTGCTCAACGAGAAATAAAAAAGAAGCTACGTTCAATTCTTTGGATTAATTACCAAATAAAAGATCAAGAGGTCTTTGATAAGGCTTATCAGTATATTGAGATGTATTACTAAGTACTTGAAGTTTGAGAAGTTTTAAGTGACTTAAAAATGGGTATGACTAAAAATGGATAGAATAGAGAACGCTATAAATAATCTCTTGATTAAGCCAAATGAGGCTTTAAAGTCACGTATCGAAGAGGTAAGGTATTGTATTGACATACCAGACACTAATTCGAAGGGGTATTGTTATTGTCTAAAAGTTGATGCTAATGGTACGTTAAGACTTAAAGATTTAATAGATTATCTTGATACTCGAATAGTTGATTATGCAATTCCCAAAAAAGAAATTGATGAAGCGAAAAATGATTTTAATAACACTGGATCTACAAGAAAAATCATTCAGTTAAAAAAGAAAGCTGAAAATCTTTTTACTGATTTGAATAAAACTGGTGAAGGTGGTGAAATCTTATTATATATTCTTACACAGGATATTTTGAAGCTTCCTCAACTGATAAGTAAAATGTCTTTAAAGACATCTCCCAAAATGCATTATCATGGAGCAGATGGTATCCACTTCCAATATGATAGCATAACTGGAAATTTAGAACTTTATTGGGCTGAGGCTAAAATGTATCAGGACCTAAATGCAGCTATGGTAAGTTGCTTTGATAGCTTAAAAGGTTTTCTACTTGATCCGAAAGGTTGTAAATCTACACAAGAAAGAGATATTGATTTGATTACATCGAATATACACCAAAATATAAATAATGAGGCTATTGAGGATATACTTGTAGAGTATTTTGACAAAGATAAAGAACAGTCAAATCATTTAGTTTATAAGGGCGTATGTTTTATTGGATTCGATTATGATAAATATCCAAGTAATACAGATATTACAAAAACGACTGCAGATATAAAAAATGCTATATTAGTAGAGTATGACAAATGGCACAATAGCGTAGGAGACAAGATAAAAGAACATATGAATCTTGATAAAAGAGAGATTCATGTGTTTTTGATGCCTTTTCCTTCCGTTGATGAATTTAGACAATATTACCTTCAAACAATTAAATGATGTTAGCTGAAAAAGTTTATAATTTAAGTAGTTTCAATCGTCAATATGAGGCTTTACTCATATTATCTGTTTGTGAGACCATCCCTAATTTAGTTTGGGATAGAGATAAATCTGATTTATTATCTCAAATAGATTGGAATAATATGCTGAGTATAGCATCTCTGTTTAGCTATTGTAATGAAAGTAAATATTTGGATGCGGCTCTTCGTATAGCTCAAACGTGTCTAGTACAAGAAGAAACTAACGAAAATCAGAAAAATGCAGCTGCATTTATACTAGATAATTTAACAAATAAACCAGCACTTAAAATTGCATTAGATAAGCAGTTTATAAAAAAGGACTTTAGAGATAATTATCCTTTTGCATTGAGACTTCAGCAAAGCAAATCAGATATTGAACATACGATAATAGTAAATGATGAAGTATTCCTTTTAAATAGGTTCCAAAAAGAAGTTTATTATGCATATAAACATAATGAAACAATAAGTATATCTGCACCAACCTCGGCAGGTAAGTCTTACATTCTATGTACTCTTTTGTTAGAGGAATTGACAGAAGGCAATAAGAATATTGTTTATGTTGTGCCAACAAGAGCACTTATAAGTCAGGTAGAAGCTGATTTAAAAGCACTACTGAGACAATATAATTTAGAGAATCAAACTAATATAACAACAGTACCACCTCAGGAAGATATTTTAGATAAGAAATCCAATGTCTTTATTTTTACGCAGGAACGTCTTCATTGGTTTTTATATGGGAATTCTAATTGTAAAATTGATATTCTTATTATTGATGAAGCTCAGAAAATTGAAGATGGGAATAGGGGAATTTTGCTTCAACAAAAAATAGAAGATGTTGTTAAAGCAAATCCTGAAATAAAGGTATTCTTCTCCAGTCCATTTACCTCAAATCCGGAGATACTTCTGGATAATGTCATTAATAATAGCCGGAAAAGTAAGGTTAATACTCAGTATATTGCAGTTAATCAGAATCTTTTATATGTTTCTCAGGTACCGAGAAAAATCAGAGAGTGGCAAATTCATTTATGTACTGTTAAAAACACTATTTTGTTGGGGAAAATTGTAATGACAGATCGTCCAACAACAGAACTGCATAAAATAGTTCATACAGCTTATCAAATATCGAATAGAGGTGGATGTTTGATTTATAGTAATGGGGCTGCAGATGCAGAGAATACAGCAAATTTACTTTACGATCTGCTGCCAGAGTGTGAACAAGATTCTGAAATTAAAGAACTAGTTAAATTAGTACAGAGCACTATTCACACCCAATATGTTTTAGCAAAAGTTTTATCAAAGGGAATTGCATTTCATTATGGAAATATGCCTTTGCTTATAAGAAATGAAATAGAGAGATTGTTCTCTATAGGTAAAATAGAATATTTGATCTGTACTTCAACTTTATTGGAGGGGGTTAATCTTCCTGCTAAATCTATTATTATAAGAAAACCATCAAGAGGTAGAGGAAATCCATTGAATCAAAATGATTTTTGGAATTTGGCGGGTAGAGCAGGACGATTGGGAAAAGAATATAGTGGAAATATATTTTGTATAGAACCATTAAAATGGGATATTTATCCTGAACCAAATAAAACGAAACAAGAAATTAAAAGAGCATTAAATGTTGTAGAAAGTAAAGGGGAAGAACTTCTGGAATATATCCGGTGTGGGGCACCCAGAAAAAAGGCAGGAAAGTGTCCAGATTTAGAATTTGCTTTTGGATATTATTATATAAAGTACGTTTTGGACAAAGAGAATGCACCTTCAACTCCATTTTATGATAACTTGTTGTGTGAGTTGAGAACTCTGCAATCGATAATTACATTACCAGCTTCAATTATTAAGAAAAATCCTGGCATATCACCTTTAGCGCAACAACAACTTTATAATTATTTTACTGACCATATTAATGACATAGATACACTGATTCCTGTGTATCCTAATGATTCTAATGCTTTCGAGGAATACAGAAACCTTATAGAAGTTATAGGACAAACGATATCAGATTATCCACAACAATTAAATGTTCCTAGAGCAATATTATTGATCAATTGGATGTCAGGGAAACCGTTGTCTTATCTTATTCGTAAAAGTTATGATTCTTATAAAAGAAATGGTTATAACAAAAAACTTCCAGTTGTTATCAGAGAGGTTATGGAGAACGTTGAAAATTTTGTTAGATACCAATTCGCTAAAGATTCAAGTTGCTATGTCGATATTTTGCGATATGTTCTTGAAATAAATAGAAAAAATGATTTACTTAATAATATTCCACAATTAAATCTTTGGCTAGAGTTTGGTGTATCACAAAAGACCCATCTTTCATTGTTGGCTTTAGGACTAAGTCGTAATACGGTTATAGAGTTGACTAAATATATTACATCTACGGAGAAATCAAAAGAGGAATGTTTAAATTGGTTAAGATCATTGAATTTAGACGAATTGGATATGTCTCCAATAATTGTAGAAGATATTAGGAGAGTTATATGATTATTGCATAGGATACAGTCCAAAATTTAGTTGTAAAAAATAATAACGACTTATTTAAAGTCTTATAATCGTTATGTATTTTTTATGTTGATAATATCGTTTCTTTAGCACGTTTCTTATATATATTAAGCAAGTAAAATGTGACAAGAGTTACAGCTTGAAAACTATAATTCTTGCCACATATTTTTTAGAACAGAAAGCTATTGTTTAATATTTTCTCATCAGGTTTTATTCTCTAAAAACTTATGAACTACTATCACCATCGTAATTCCCAAGATCAGAATAAACCCACATGCAGCAACCATTCTCCAAATTAACCAAGAATGCAAAAATTCTACGTTCGCCACGATCATACAGACCAAGAAAGAGGATAAGGCAATTAGAATAACAATCAAAATATAAAATGCTTTATGTGATAGAGAAATACGGTTATCCACTTGAGTAATCCTCTGCTCTGCCTCTGTACACTTGGTTTCAATTTGATCAATGAATCGGCCAAGAACGGTATTGCAAAATTTTACGGCCTGCTCTTGCGTATCCTGGGTAATAGACAACTTGTATTTTCCTAATAAATCTACCAATGCGGTAAGATCCGTTCTCAATCGTTTTGAGTAGAATATCTGGCCGTGCTCTTTCTTTGAAGGGATGTTGTTGCGGTAAACATGTGAACGGATGGCTACACGTGTCATCCCATAGTTTTTCTCGATTTCTTCCGGAGTGTACCATTCGGTCAAGGCGTCATCCGTCTTATATTTGGCAAATGCCGCATCTATGTGCTTTTTACTGTAATAATTGAACTGGCGGATTCTGACTTTGGGAACATTGTTTTGCCGGGTATAGGTCCACACCCATTTGGCGTTGACTTTGTACTTTTCCGCAATCTGTTCAGCGGTATAATACTCGGTAACGTCAAATTCATCTTTTGGTCTGAGAACTTCATAAGGTTTTGTTTTCAGCATAAGTTCGATGTCGGTTCTTCTGATGAGCGACATTCTTGAACTCAGCCTTGATGCACGAAGTTTGTCCTCCTTTACCAGTTTATAGACATACTGGCGAGAAACGCCCATTAGTCTGGCTGCTTGAGAAAAGGTAAAGTATTCTTGGCTCTCCAGTTTGTTCTTTACCTCCATCATTTCCTGAAATTCGCGCATCTCCATTCTACGTTCCTTCATCCGGTGTTTATAACCACTTTTGGAACATTGCGGACTACAATAATTGGTAGTGGTCTTTTTTGCCATGAAAGGCTTGCCGCACCACTGGCAGATTCTTTTTACTTCCATTTTTGTTATTCTCCATATTTTAGTGAAACATGAGCTTTTTACAGCTCGGATTATTTCCCTTTTTGTCTACTCACGTAAACCATTGTCAACACACGTCAACAAATGCGTCAGTGTGAAATCGGGCAAAAGCCCTTAATTGTTCCGCGGTAGAAATACGGTAGAAAAATATGGTGAACAACAGTATCCAACTGTTTATAGCTGGATTTTTGGCAAATAAAAAAGCCGCTGAAAATCAGCGACTTCATTATAGTTGGTTCTAATTCGTTGCAGTTGATTACAATATCCTACTTGCCGATGCAGAAGTGCTGAAAAACGTTGTTGAGCACTTCCTGGGGGGTGATGGAACCGCCCGTGATGTCGGCCAAGGCGTCTAGGCAGGCACGGAGATGCTCACTGAGCAAGTCGCCGCTCAGCCCGTCTTCCATGCCCCGCATGACGAGGGTGAGGGCTTCATGGGCCCGGATGAGGGCCTCATAGTGCCTGACGCTGGTGATGATGACGTCGTTTTCCGTTATCTCGGGGATGTCGGCGGCCCGGTAGAGCGCGTCTTCCAGTTCCTGTATGCCTTTACCCTGCTTGGCGCAAAGAGGCAAATAGCCTTTGGGGCACGTCTCGTCGCTGAGGTCTATCTTGTTGCGCACCATGAGCAGACGCTTCCCCTCGCAACGCTGGCGCATGTCCCGCAACTCCTCGTCTGTGGGACTTTCATCTGTCACCCACACCACAATCGTGGCCTCATGGAGCTTTTGGTAAGTGCGCTCTATGCCGAGTCGCTCTACGTGGTCATCAGTGTGCCTGATGCCCGCGGTATCTATGAAACGGAAGGTCAGGCCATGTATCTGCGTGGTGTCTTCTATCACGTCGCGCGTAGTGCCATGTATATCGCTGACAATGGCTTTCTCCTCGTGGAGCAGCTTGTTGAGCAACGTGCTCTTGCCCACGTTGGTCTTTCCCACGATAGCCACGGGAATGCCTTGTTTTATGGCCTTTCCTGTGGCAAAAGTGCGGGCGAGCCACATGATGCGCCCGTCTATCTGTGTCGCCAAGGCTAAAAGCTCTCCCCTGTCGGCGAACTCCAGCTCTTCGTGGTCGCTAAAGTCCAGCTCCAGTTCCATAAGGGTGGTGATATGCAGCAACTGTTCCCGCAGCGTGGAAAGTTCGTTCGAGAAATGGCCACGCAGTTGGCTCAAGGCCATCTGGTGGGTAGCTTTATTGGAGGAGGCTATCAGGTCGGCCACGGCCTCGGCCTGGCTCAAGTCCATCTTCCCGTTAAGGTAGGCCCGTTTGGTATACTCGCCAGGCTCCGCTTGTCGGCACCCGCACTCTATCAACGCACGGAGGATGCAGGCGATGACATACTGGCTGCCATGACACGAAATCTCCACGCTGTCTTCTCCCGTATAGGAATGGGGAGCCTTGAAGACGCTGGCCATCACTTCGTCGATGGCGTTGCCCTCACTGTCGGTTAGCTGGCCATAGTGGATGGTATTGGGAGCCACCTCGGCCAATGGCTTTCCGTTGGCCTTGTGGAACACCTTGTCCACGATGGCAAGGCTTTCATTTCCGCTTACCCTGACAACCGCTATGGCTCCTCCTGGCCTCGTGGCCAGCGCGCAAATGGTATCGTTCAAGCTGTTGGACATGCTTCTAGATTCTGTCAAGCACCAGGCGTATCAGGCTGTCGATGGAGTTTTTGTATTCGGTATTGGCCTTTTTGGCGCGGCGGTTGGCCACCACCATGCAACATGTCATGGCGTGGTGTCCCATCAATCGAGAGAGACCTGCCAACGCAGAGCTTTCCATCTCGAAATTGGTGATACGCAAGCCTTTGTACTCAAAAGCCTCTATTTTCCTGTTCTGGTTGGGATCCGCCAACGGCACGCGCAGTTCCCTACCCTGCGGCCCATAGAAACCTCCGCAAGCGATGGTCACTCCACGCACCATGTCGTTCCCCGCGATACGCTCTATCAACTCGGGGTCGTTGTCTATGACGTAGGGAGCGCAAAGCTGCGGATTCCAATTCATGTGATTCGTGAATTGCCGCTCGAAATCCAGGTCACATACCTCATCCCGACCTGCGTAGAAATTGAGCAAGCCATCAAAACCAATGCTTTTCACCGAGGCTATATAGGTGCCAGTAGGCGTATCGGGTTGCAGCCCCCCACAGGTTCCGACACGCACAATGGTCAGGGAACGCAGCTCGGGCTTCTGCTCACGGGTTTGGAAATCTATGTTGGTCAGGGCATCCAGCTCGTTGACTACGATATCTATGTTGTCACAGCCTATGCCCGTGCTGACTACAGAGACCCGCTTGCCGTTATAAGTTCCCGTGACGGTATGGAACTCACGGCTCCGCACGTCGCATTCCACTTGCTGGAAATGGGAAGCTACCAAGGCGACCCTGCCTGGGTCACCCACCAAGATTACCTTGTCGGCCAACTGTCCGGGCTTAACATGTAGGTGGAAAACACTGCCATCGGCATTGATGATGAGTTCAGACTCAGCGAAATACTTTCCCATATAGCGTATCGTTTTTTGGATGAAAGAAAAAATCGCGGCTCGCTGTCATTTCATGAAGACGAAATAGACAGCGGCCACTAAGCAAAGGAAAGCCGCGGCATGATTCCAGTGCAACGACTCTCCCTGGAAGAGGATATGGGCTATGATAGCGAAGATAATCAAGGAGACGCACTCCTGTATCACCTTCAACTGCACCAACGAGAAAGGCCCCCCATTGTCCACGAAGCCTACGCGGTTGGCGGGCACCTGGCAGCAATACTCGAAAAAGGCGATCAACCAGGAGAAAGCGATAACGGCTATCAGGGGCCAGTGTTTACTGACCCCTGTTTGCTGTAGCTTCAAATGTCCATACCACGCGAAAGTCATGAACACGTTGCTCAGCACGAGCAACAACACGGAATATAATCCTTTTGTCATGGCCTATTCGTTTGACTGCTGGCGCAAGCGTTCGTCCATGTGGGCGGCGGCACGCCTTCCGTCTCCCATGGCCAATATCACGGTAGCGCCACCACGCACGATGTCACCGCCGGCGAATATCTCCTTGCGGGAGCTTTGCATGCCCTCGTCAACCACGATGGTATTCTTGCGCCCTAGCTCCAGTCCTTTGATGCTGCGGGGAACAAGCGGATTGGGACTCACGCCCACAGCCACGATTACCTGGTCGCATTCCAGCGTGACGGTCTCTCCCGTCACTTCGGGACGGCGACGCCCACTTTGGTCTGGCTCGCCCAGTCTCATCACGTCCAGCACAGCGGCCTTCACAGCGCCCTTCTCGTCCGTCAAGTATTCCTTGGGGTTGTGCAGCGTCATAAAACGGATGCCCTCTTCCTTGGCGTGCTTCACCTCTTCCAGTCGGGCGGGCATCTCCGCCTCCGAGCGGCGGTAAACCAACGTCACGTCAGCACCCAGTCGCTTAGCCGTTCGACAAGAGTCCATGGCGGTATTGCCACCACCTACCACTATCACTCGCTTGCCGAGGTTCATGGGCGTGTCAGTGTGTGGATTGGCGGCATCCATCAGGTTCACCCTCGTAAGGTACTCGTTGGAAGACATGATGTTGAGGGCGTTCTCTCCAGGGATATCCATGAAGTTGGGGAGACCCGCTCCCGAACCGACGAAGATGCCCTTGAAGCCTTTCTCCTCCAGCTCATCCACGCTGATGGTCTTACCCACGATGACATCCGTCTGGAAGTGGACACCCATCTTGCGCAGGTTGTCTATTTCCACGTCCACGATTCTGTTGGGCAAGCGGAATTCCGGAATGCCGTATTTCAAAACACCGCCTATCTCGTGCAACGCCTCAAATACATATACGTCGTAACCTTTCTTCACCATATCGCCCGCAAAGCTCAATCCCGCGGGTCCAGAGCCTACCACCGCTATCTTGATGCCATTGGCAGGCTGCGTATCGGGCAAAGACATCTGCCCGCTCTCTCGCTCGTAATCGGCAGCGAAACGCTCCAGGTAGCCTATAGCCACGGCAGGTTCGTTCATCTTCAGGTGCACGCACCTGCTCTCGCACTGCTTCTCCTGCGGGCAAACCCTACCGCATACGGCGGGGAGCGCCGATGTCTGCTTCAGCACCTTGGCGGCCGCCAAGAATTGTCCGCGCTCTATGTTCTTCACGAAAGAGGGAATGTTGATGCCCACGGGACAACCCTCTACGCACTGCGGATTGGCACAGTCCAGACAACGTTTGGCCTCCGTTACGGCCATCTCCTTCGTGAGTCCCTGGTTTACCTCCTCCAATCTTGTCTTGGAACGATATTCCGGATCCAATTCTGGCATGATGACACGGGGAATGGCCATGCGCTCCTTTGGTTTCATGGAGGCACGTAACTCCTTGCGCCACTCCGCATTACGGTCTGTCAACACATCAATAGGTTCATCGGTGGGTTCCACATCCATGGTGACGGAAGTGGTGTCAACCTGCTTCTTGTTGCTCTCCACCGTGTCTAGGTGCTCCTGAAAATGCTCCATCTCCTCACGCTCCGCGTCCTTGAAGGTGCCCATGCGCTTGAACATCTCGTCCCAGTCCACCAAGGAACCGTCAAACTCGGGGCCGTCAATGCAGACAAATTTCGTCTTTCCCCCTATTGTCAAGCGGCAAGCCCCACACATGCCCGTTCCGTCCACCATGATGGTATTGAGGGAGACATCCGTGGGAATGCCGTATTTCTGGGTCAACAGACAGCAGAACTTCATCATGATGGGAGGCCCTATGGCGAACACCTTGTCTACGTGCTCCTGTTCTATCAGTTTCTCAATGCCCACGGTCACCACGCCTTTCTCTCCATAGGAGCCATCGTCTGTCATGATGAGAGTCTCGTCACTGCAGGCCCTTACCTCGTCTTCCATGATGATAAGGTCTTTGGAACGACCCGCCAAGACTGACAGCACACGGTTGCCCGCTGCCTTCAAAGCCTTGATGATAGGATACATGGGAGCCACTCCCACACCGCCGCCGGCGCAAATCACCGTGCCGAAGTTCTCGATATGGGTGGGATTGCCCAAGGGCCCTACCACGTCGGTCACGCAGTCTCCCTCGTTGAGCATGCAGAGCTTTGTGGAGGAGAGTCCCACTTTCTGCACCACCAGCGTGATAGTGCCGGCCTCCACGTCAGCGTCCGCTATGGTCAAGGGCATGCGCTCGCCGTTCTTGTCCACTCTCACGATGACGAAGTTGCCCGCCTTCCTGCTCTTGGCTATCAATGGAGCCTCCACTTCGAAGCGGTATACTTTCTCAGAATATTGCGTTTTCTTTACTATCTTGTTCATGGCACGGTTTTCTGTTTCGCTTTATTATATAATAATGTATAGCCTTTACTCGAAATTCTTGTCGTCCAGCATCTCGAAACCGCAATAGGGAACGAGCACCCTCGGCACACGAATGCCGTCAGGGGTCTGGTTGTTCTCTATGATGGCGGCCACGATGCGCGGCAAGGCCAGGGCCGATCCGTTCAGCGTATGGCAAAGCTCTATCTTCTTGTTGTCGGCGCGGCGGAAACGGCACTTCAGGCGGTTGGCCTGGTAGCTCTCGAAATTGGAGACAGAAGAAACCTCCAGCCAACGTTTCTGGGCCGCGCTCCACACCTCGAAGTCATAGCAGATGGCAGAGGTGAAGCTCATGTCTCCGCCACACAGGCGCAAGATGTGATAGGGCAATTCCAGTTTCTTTACCAAGCCTTCCACGTGGTTGAGCATCTCGTCCAGTGACTGGTAGGAATGCTCGGGCTTGTCGATACGCACGATTTCCACCTTGTCAAACTGGTGCAAGCGGTTGAGTCCCCTTACGTCCTTGCCGTAGGAACCGGCCTCGCGGCGGAAGCAGGCAGAGTAAGCGCAGCACTTGATAGGCAATTGCTTCTCGTCCAGTATCTCGTCGCGGAAGATGTTGGTGACGGGCACCTCCGCCGTGGGTATCAGGTAGAGGTTGTCCAGATTGGCGTGATACATCTGTCCCTCCTTGTCAGGCAACTGCCCCGTGCCGTAACCGCTGGCCTCGTTAACCACGTATGGGGGTTGCACTTCCATGTAGCCAGACTTACGGGCCTCGTCAAGGAAGAAAGCTTCCAGCGCACGCTGGAAGCGTGCCATCTTGCCTATGTATAGCGGGAACCCCGCGCCGGTTATCTTCACGCCCAGGTCGAAGTCCACCAGGTTATATTTCTTCAGCAAGTCCCAGTGGCAGAGGGCATCCTCTGGCAGTTCGGGCTTTACGCCGCCCTCCTTCACCACGACATTGTCGCTCGCGTCCTTTCCCTCGGGCACCAGCTCGTTGGGGATGTTGGGGATGGTCACCAGCATGGCGGTCAGCTCCCCTTGCGCCTCCTCCATCTCCTGCTGCAGGCGCTTCTCCTCCGCCTTCAGCGAGGCCACTTGCTTCTTTATCTCTTCAGCCTCGTCTTTCTTGCCCTCCTTCATCAGTCCACCGATGGCCTTGGCCATTTGGTTGCCTTGCTGCTTGTTGGCATCCAGCTTCTGTTGGGCTTCCCTACGACGCTTGTCTATCTCCAAGACCTTGTCTATCGCTTCCTTGGCACCGGGGAAGTGTTTCTTCTCCAGTCCTTTTACCACACGTTCCGTCTGTTCTGTGATAAGTTTAAGTGTTAGCATATCGATACTAGTTTTTAAAACCTCATTATCTGAATATTGCTTGCAAAAATACAAATAAATAATGACATACGATTACCCTAAGCCCAAAATTTTACCGACGGGACATAAAAGTGTCAACCATTGGACGGCGACAAGCCTTATAACCAAGTCTTCAGGAAGCGCAGGACGTGTTCCTGGTTGCCCCTGTTACACTCATGGGGCTGGTCTGCCAAACAAGTCTCCAGCTTGGCGGAAGCGGCTTGACTTTCCCATACCGCCATCATCTTGGCGAAAGCGTCTCTCACGCCCGGCACGGGAAACAGCTTGTCCTTCTTCCCCGATATGAAGAGCATGGGCTTGGGGCAGGCCATGGAGGCGATGCCGGGATAGTCCATGTAGTTCCTGACGCCTGGCAGGCAGTTAGCGAATCCCCCGTTCTCCTTCCTGCCATACTTCATGGAGAGTTGCGCCTCGGTGGTCACCATCCAGCAGAGGGCGCACCCCACTTTCACCCTGTCGCTCATGGCGGCCAACATCCATGCCCTGTAAGCTCCCATCGAGAACCCCACGGCGGCTATGCGCGTGCTGTCCACGCAAGGCAGCGTGGCCAGGAAGTCCGTGCAAGCTATATCGTCATAATGCATCATGCCGCAGAGGTTTCTGCCCAGCATCATCATGTTGCCCGCTATGATGTCATACTTCTGTCGGTTCTCTCCCTCCTTCCTGCCTCTTTCTCCCCACAGGGGTGCGTCGGCGGAGAACACCACATAGCCTTGCTTGGCCAGGTAGTCACCCATCCACTGGCCGCCATAAAGCGTGTCCACCCATCGCCGGGCATCGTTCACCACGGCCGTGTCCTCTATGGCGGCGATGGGGCGTATCATCTTCTCCTTGCCTATGAAGAAATGGGCACCATGGTCATGCAGCAGATTGACGGCAGGATGAGGCCCGTCGCCATCGGGAATCAACAGATAGGCAGGCACCCTATACCAACGGGACAGGGCGATGGAGAGTTTCTTGACGGTGTAGCCGTCCCTCCTCTCCTCGCCTATCACCCTCACGTCATAATCCGCGGCGGCGGGAGCGGCGGGACCCATGCACTCATACACCTTGCGGCGGGCTTTCTCCCTCCAGGCGGCAAAGTCGCGTTCTGGATCGTTCCCCCACTCCATGGGATAAGACAGAGAAGCCTGTATACTATCAATGTATACAGGCATCTCGTGGTCATACTCGTAACTGCCTCTCGCCTGGCCAAAGGCCGTCAATGAGCAGCAGGCGAACAACGCCAAGCCAAAGGCCTTTCTCATTCGCTCTCGGCAAGTGGAGCGGCCTGAGTGTAAACGCGGGCGCCAAGCTCCTTGTCCAGCATGTAGAGACCATAGCCATTGTCGCCTATCATCTCCAGCTTGTCTATGATGTCTTGCGCGGTCTCTTCTTCTTCCACCTGCTCATCCACAAACCATTTCAGCATGCTCTGCGTGGCGTAGTCGTTCTCCGCGGTGGTCAGGGCGAAAAGGTTGTTGATCAAGGAGGTTACCTTCTGCTCGTGTGCCAAGGTGTCCTTGTATACGTCCAGTATGCTGTTCCAACTGGTGGGCACCGCGTCGATGGCCTTCAGCGTCACCTTTCCGTTACGGGAGATGATATAGTTGAAAAGTATCTTGGCATGGTCTTGCTCCTCCTCAAACTGCACCTCAAACCATTTTCCCATGCCCGACTTGCCCTCGGCGTGGCAATAGGCCGACATGGAAAGATACAAGTAAGCCGACCAAAGCTCGGCATTAATCTGGGCGTTCAACGCCTCTTCAATTTTCTTGTTCAGCATAATAATATTCCTGGTTTAAATCGTTTCTAAACTAATCGTTTTTATTATGCGAAATTACAAAATTATGGGTAACACGCCAAATTCAGCGCGCTCTTTTAACTAAATTTAGACTTAACGTGAATTTGGCGAATTTGTTTTGCGCATAATATATAAGTTATAATATTCTTATCTTCGATACTATCTGAAAGACAGCTATAATACAGACGCTACTCTCCCGCAATGGTAGCCACCACACGGCGAGAGCCGCCATAGTCACGGAACTCGCAAAGGTAGATGCCCTGCCAGGTGCCGAGGTTCAGCCTGCCGTCCGTGATGGGAACAGTGATGGATTCGCCCACTATCACCGTCTTGGCATGGGCGGGCATGTCGTCATCGCCCTCCAAAGTGTGAAGATAGTAAGGCTCACGCTCTTTCACCATCCTGTTAAAGATAGACTCCAGGTCGGCACGCACGTCGGGATCGGCGTTCTCATTGATGGATAAAGCCGCTGAGGTATGCTTCACGAACAGGTGGAACACACCCACCTTGGGCAGCGGGGGCAAATGGCGCAGCACCTCGCCTGTCACCAGGTGGAAGCCCCTGCGCCTGGGCTGTAACTGAAACTCTACTTGTTGCCACATGGCTCTTTCGCTGTTTGATATACCAGAAACATTCATAAACGAGATATCGCACGGACAGGGACACCCCCACCCATGCGATACCTATCTTAACATAAACGTGTATGAAAAAAGGGATGTCAATCCTTGGGGGCGATGTCGGCCGCCTTGAGCATGTCGGCCACCTCGGCGTTGACACGCTTCGCGAACTCCTCCATGGTCATGGTGGCCTGCTCTCCACCACCCTGCTTGCGCATGGACACGAGGCCGTCGGCAGCTTCCTTCTCGCCCACAATAATCATATAGGGCACACGTTTGATTTCGTTGTCGCGTATCTTGCGGCCTATCTTCTCGTTGCGGTCGTCGAGCGTAGCCCTCACACCCTGGGTGTCGAGATATTTGGCCACCTGGCGGGCGTAGTCGTTGTACTTTTCCGAAATGGGAAGTATAGCTACCTGGTCGGGCGTGAGCCACAAGGGGAAGTGGCCAGCTGTGTGCTCGATGAGCACGGCCACGAAACGCTCCATGCTGCCGAAGGGGGCACGGTGTATCATGACAGGCACCTTCTTGGTGTTGTCTTCGTCAGTGTACTCCAGCTTGAAACGCTGGGGCAAGTTATAGTCCACCTGGATGGTGCCCAACTGCCAGCGCCTGCCTAGTGCGTCCTTGACCATGAAGTCGAGCTTGGGGCCGTAGAAGGCGGCCTCGCCCAGCTCCACGCGGGCGTTGAGTCCCTTCTCCTGGCAGGCCTCCTTGATGGCGGTCTCGCTCTCCTCCCACACCTCGTCGCTGCCTATGTACTTCTCCTTGTCGTTGGGGTCGCGCAGGCTGATCTGTGCCTCGAAGTCCTGGAAGTCGAAGATGTTGAACACGGCCTGTATGATGTCCATCACGCGCAGGAACTCGGACTTCACCTGGTCGGGACGGCAGAAGATGTGGGCATCGTCCTGGGTGAAGGAGCGCACGCGGGTGAGGCCGTGCAGCTCGCCGCTCTTCTCGTAGCGGTAGACGGTGCCGAACTCGGCGATGCGCAGGGGCAGGTCCTTATAGGAACGTGGCCTCCAGGCGAAAACCTCGCAGTGGTGGGGGCAGTTCATGGGCTTCAGCATGTATTCCTCATCCTCCTCGGGAGTGTGGATGGGCTGGAAGCTGTCCTTGCCATAGTGAGCGTAGTGACCAGAGGTGACATAGAGGTTCTTGCTGCCGATATGGGGAGTGATAACCTCCTGGTAGCCAAAGCGGGTCTGTATCTTGCGCAACATGTCTTGCAAGCGCAGACGCAACTCCGTTCCCTTAGGCAACCATATGGGCAGGCCCTTGCCCACGCGCTCGGAGAAGAAGAAGAGATCCATCTCCTTGCCTATCTTGCGGTGGTCGCGTTTCTTGGCTTCCTCCAACATGACGAGATACTCATCGAGCATCTTCTTCTTGGGGAAGGAGATGCCATAGATGCGTGTCATCTGCTCGCGCTTGGCGTCTCCGCGCCAGAAAGCGCCGGCCACGCTGGTAATCTTCACGGCCTTGATGATGCCCGTGGAAACCAAGTGAGGACCACGGCAGAGGTCGGTGAAGTTGCCTTGGGTGTAAGTGGAGATGGTGCCATCCTCCAAATCCTGCTCTATGTGCTCGCACTTGTAGTCCTGGCCGTCGGCCTTGAACTCCTTGAGTGCGTCGGCCTTGGAGATATCCTTCCTCACCACGGGCTCATCCCGCTTGGCCAGCTCCATCATCTTGGCTTCTATCTTGGGAAAATCGTTCTCGGAGATGACATCGCCGGCCTTAGGCATCACGTCATAGAAGAAACCATTCTCAATGGCGGGGCCAAAACCGAATTGTATGCCAGGATAAAGCTCTTGCAAAGCCTCGGCCAAAAGGTGAGCCGACGTGTGCCAAAAGGTATGCTTGCCCTCTTCATCCTCAAACTTGTAGAGCTCTACGGAGGCATCCTCGTTGATAGGACGGTTCAACTCTACGGTCTCGCCATTGACCCCGCAAGATACAACGTTGCGGGCGAGAGCAGGCGATATGCTCTCAGCGATTTGCAAACCCGTGACTCCCTGCTCGTATTCGCGAACGGAGCCGTCGGGGAAAGTGATTTTTACCATAACAAATTATACGATTATTTGTAACTATATGTGTAAACTCTCTTTGTTTCGCGCAAAGTTATCACAAATCCACGACATGCCCAAACTTTGGGACTATTTTTTGCCGCCATGGGTGGATTTTCCGCTCTCCTCCCTATTGGCTGACGGTCACCCGCAAAGGCATGGAAAGGGATTGCCGCCAAGCCCACAGCCAAGCATACCACTCCCGCTCGCCCCGGAATCCGAAATCCTCATTGGCACTGGTGTAGGCCAGTTTATAGTGAAGTGACTGCCCCCGCGGCCTCACCACCATCGTGTAGTCATCCTTATTGACGGGAAGTTCGCTGTCCAGATAGTCTCCAGGCACGTAGATTCCCAGCCCCACGGTCTCCTGCTTGTGCTTGCCGTCATCCTTGCCCGTGGGCCAGTCGGTGCCATAGCAGCCCCTAAGACCTTGGTGGTCGGTGTACTCGGTGGAGTTCTTGACGTTGATAATCCCCGTGGCAAAACGATAGGCACTCACGTCACGGTCAAAAGTCACATCCACATCCACGTCCCTGTGGCCTGCATAGAGCGTGTAGCGTATCACCATGTTGACGGGTTTCTGCCCAGGAGCGGGCACATAGCCCAGGTCTTCCACCTCCACAATGGCTCTGAGCGGTCCCTCGGCGACCACTCGCTGCGTGCGCCAGCGGACGCTGTCAAGCTGCAGCGGACGGCAGCCGTCCCAGCCTCTCAAAGCGCCCAAGCCATAGGTGTCGCCCACCCAAAGCACGTCATCTCCCATCCCCGCCGCCAACTGCGCCGAGTCGGGATAGAACTGCGTGGCCTCCAAGACCAGTCCCTTACGCGGCTTGCCGTAGATGTCCACGGTCTGTCGGTGGTCATAATACACCCTGAGAGCCACCAGCTCACTTTCGAAACAGACGCCATGGGCGTGAACGTAATGATAGGGGTCTTTCGTGCGGGGGGCAAAGGTGATGGAGCGTACCCAGGTATCCTGCCGGTTCTTTGCCCGTTTCTTGTCGCGGCTGGGCAAGATGAGTTGGGCGTGGGTGCGAGCGGCATAACGGGCTTGCCGCCCATCCTCATAGAGTATGACTTGATAGGCCTGGCTCTCCCACGGCTCCACGTCCACCAAGAAGCAAAGCTCATCGGTGCGGCAATCCCCGTCGAGATCGTCCAGCTGGCAGGGGATTTCCCTTCCCTCTCTCGTGACCACCGCACGTACCACGTCCAAGTCATAAGGCGACAGGTCCACTACCACGGGCTGGTCTTTTCTCTCCTCTTGAACGGGATTAGTGACAGTCACCGTCAACGATGTCTGTGCCACACAAGTGACAGAGAACAACCACGACAATAAAATCATTAAGTGTTTGTTTTTCATCTGTTTTAGCCAATTAGTCAATAGTGGAAGTTTATAGTGGCAATTGGGTATACAGTTTTTTGCCACGAGCATAATACTGCCACACTAACGAACAAGGAGCGATTTCGGGAATAGACTCCAACTTGCGAGCGGCGGCTATACGCTGGCGGTCTTCCTCGAACTGCCTCCGCCACTGGCGGAAAGCCTTACGGGCACGGAAGATGGCCTTGAAATCTCCCACGTTGCCATGCAGCAAGAGGGTCTGGAAGGCGGCGATATAGTCCAGCCACCAACGCACACGCATCACATGGCGCAATTCTCCATCGGGCAAGTTCTTGTAAAGCATGGTAAGATTGTTGCGGAAATTGAGGAAAGTCTTCCGGGGATTGCCCTGTGGCAAGGTGCCGCCTCCCACATGGTAGACCACACTTTGGGGCAAGCAATAAAGCTTTCGGCCACGGGAGCGAAGTCGCCAGCAGAGGTCTATTTCCTCGTTATGGGCAAAAAAGCGTCCATCCAACCCGTCCGCAGCCCAATAGTCGCGGGAGCGAATCATCATGCAAGCGCCCGTGGTCCAGAACACCTCAGCGGGCATATCGTATTGGCCATGGTCTTTTTCCACCGTGTCAAATACCCTCCCCCTGCAAAAGGGATAGCCATACCTGTCCATGAATCCACCGCACGCCCCGGCGTACTCAAACGAGGAGTGATCGCGCTCCGAAAGCAACTTGGGCTGGCAGGCGGCCACCTCGGGATGGCTCTCCATGAAACCGAGCAAGGGAGTGAGCCAGCCAGGAGTCACCGCCACGTCTGAATTGAGCAACACGTAATATTCCGCCTCTATCTGACGCAAAGCACGGTTGTAACCCTCCGCGAAACCATAGTTGGTATCGAGCTTCAACGTGCGCACCGCAGGGCATTCCCGCTCCAACCAAGCCAAGGAGCCATCCGTGGAGTCGTTGTCGGCCACCCAGACCTCTGCCTCATCCATGGAAAAATTGACCACCGAGGGCAAATATTTGCGCATCATCGGCAGTCCATTCCAGTTGAGTATCACTACAGCAATTTTACCCATATCCCGCGAAGATACAAGTAAATTCGCAAACTCAGGGCATTTGTCGCAGTTTATTTCGCAAAAGATCGGTAAATTCGTGGTTTTTCAGTCCCCAACGAGGCGCAATCAACTTGTCGGGAGGGCATTGGCTGACGAAACGCTCCAGTATCAGGTCATCGCGCAAGAGGCTGATATAACGGGCGATGAGGTCGAGATATTCCTCCACCGTATAGACATGGAAAGGCTTTTCCTCGTAAAGGGCGGCCAAACGGGTGCCTTTCACGATTTGCAGTTGGTGGATTTTCAAGATGTCAATGGGAAGGGAAGAAATAACGGGAGCCTGGCGCAGCGATTCCGCCGCGTCCTCACCAGGCAACCCCAAGATGACATGGGCACCTGTCAAGATGCCTCTTTGATGGGTGCGCTCCACAGCCTGGCGGGCACAGGCGAAGTCATGGCCTCTGTTAATGAGACGCAACGTAGCGTCGTTAGCCGTCTCCACGCCATACTCCATCAAGAGGAATGTTCGCCTGTTAAGCCCCTCCAGGTAGTCCAAGAGTTCATCGGAGACACAATCGGGACGGGTGCCTATCACCAGTCCAACCACATCGGGTACGCGCAACGCCTCCTCATAGAGTTTTCGCAACTTGGAAACAGGAGCATAGGTATTGGTAAAGGCCTGGAAATAAGCGAGGTACTTCATGTCGGGATACTTTCGCTGAAAGAATCGTTTCCCCTCCTCCAGCTGCTCGGTGACCGACTTAAGAGGATTGCAATAAGAGGGGTTGAAAGTCCGATTGTCACAATAAACGCAACCGCCCGTAGAGAGGCGGCCATCCCTGTTGGGACAGGTGAATCCAGCGTCTACGGAAATCTTCTGCACCCTGAAAGGGAAGCGCTGGCGTATCCAAGTGCCGAAATCGTTATAGGTGAGCATTTTCTAGAGAATGGCTTCCACCCGCAAAGCGGTATGGTCTGCGTTGAAGTCGCCCAACTTGACACGCTTCAACTGGTTGTCATATTCCGGCCTCGCCTCCCCAGGCGACAGCTCAACACGGACATAATTTCGGGTAAAGCCGTGCATGGCCTTGCCCGCCGGGGCTTTCTCGAACAGCACCTCCGCCTCCCGCCCTCTATGGGCAGCATAAAAAGCCTCTGTCTTCCGGTCGCTCAGCTCCAACAGCAGCTTGCTCCTACGCTTCTTCTCCGCCTCTTCCACCACGTACGGAATGCGCAAGGCCGCTGTGCCTGGCCGCTCTGAATATGGGAAGACATGAAGCTGCGTAACGGGCAGCGACTCCAAAAAGTGATAGGTATGGTCAAAATACTCGGGTAATTCGCCTCGGCAGCCCACCATCACGTCCACGCCAATGAAGGCCCAGGGCATGCGCTCCTTGATATGATGCACCTTATCAGCAAAAAGGGCGGTATCATAGCGGCGGTGCATCAAGCGAAGCACCTCATCGCTGCCGCTCTGCAGAGGAATATGGAAATGGGGCATAAAGGCACGTGAAGTGGCGCAGAAATCTATCAACTCATCATCGCACAAGTCTGGCTCCAAGCTGGATATGCGGAAACGGCTGATACCTTCCACCCCATCCAAGGCCTTCACCAAATCGATGAACCTTTCCCCCGTGGTACGACCGAAATCGCCTATGTTCACGCCCGTCAACACGATTTCCTGGCCTCCCTCACGGGCTGCCTCCCTGGCCTGCTCCACCAAAGTGGCGATAGAGGGGTTGCGGGAATTGCCACGGGCATAAGGTATCGTGCAATAGGTGCAATAATAGTTGCAGCCATCCTGCACTTTCAGGAAGTAACGGGTACGATTGCCACGGGAACAGCTGGGCTGGAAGTCCTTAATATCCTTTGTCTTCACGGAGTGGTAGCGATGCAAATGACCTTCGCCACGTTGACTGAAAGCCTCGGCGAGATACTGCGTGAGACGGGCCTTTTCATTGGAACCTAACACAAGGTCAACACCCTCTATCTGACTTACTTCCCTGGAGGACAACTGGGCATAGCAACCCGTCACCACCACGAAAGCCCCTGGATGTTGCCTCACCATGCGATGGATGGCTTGCCGGCACTTGTGGTCGGCCACTTCCGTCACCGAACATGTGTTAATCAAGCACAGGTCGGCACGTTCTCCCTTCTTGGCCGCATGCACGCCCATCTCCTCCAACATCTTGGCGAAAGTGGCCGTCTCGGCAAAATTGAGCTTGCATCCCAATGTACAGTAGGCCGCCTTCTTGCCCTGCAAAGCACTCGAGTCTATCATCACTATCAGGTCTTTTCCTCCAGCCAGTCGCTATCGCACCAGCCCGTATTATACAATATGAATATCCTCAATTCCCCCAACAGGAAATAAGAAGCATTTTTATGGTAAGCTTCCGCCTTCAAAGTATCCTTGCTTCTATGGCCAAGTATTATTGGATACTTCACTATTTATCCTTGCTTCTATCGCGGTTGAAGCATAGTTTCATTTGCAAGGGAGTAATTGGGCAAAATGCGGATATTCATTTTATACAAAAAAGCCGCCAAGTCTGAGACTTGGCGGTGTTTCTCCAAATTTTTCAGTTCTAGCTACTCGCTAATTACTCAGCAACAGTAGTGTCAACTGCAGCGGTGTCAGCTGCAACAGTGTCAACAACAGCGGTATCAACAGCTGCGGTATCCTCTGCGGGAGCCTGAGCAGTTTTGTTACCACAAGATGCGAAAGAGATAGCTGCGATAGCTACGAACATTAAAACTAATTTCTTCATTTTCTTTGCTTTTTAAATCAGTAAAACAATCATTCATTTATTAAAACGATGCAAAGGTAAGTATTTTTTTTATTCGTTGTTCTTTTTTTTTCGTTTTTTTTTAGGTCATTTCCGTAACTTTTTTGATAATGCCTGTAAATCAATTGTTTACGAATTATTAATTAATGTTAACAACTTAATTGTGTGCCCAAACAGCCTTGATTCCTCCCAAAATCAACTTCCCTAACAGATACCCGAAATTGTCCTTTCATCACCGTCTCTACCATCTTCAAACAATCCCCACTCCACTGCCATCTAGATGAAACATTTTGACCCGAGGCATCATTGGGCTTTGAGGGTTCAGTGGATTTTCAGTGGCGAATAATCAGTTCTTGCCTCGCGACGCCCAGGGATACGCGAAGGTGTTGTGAGCAATGCGCATGGGAAAGGGGATGAATGAGCGAGTAAATCTTGACAAAGCCCGGATAGGGCTGGAGGCGGCTTGTGCGCGAGGAAAAGCGCAACTAGTAGCGCGACCCCACGAAACTAGTCTCGATGGCCGATGAAACTAGTTTCGTGACCCTTCGCAACTAGTTTCGTTTCCCGCCGCCTGTACATGGGCAGCCTGGGACCTTCGTTCCCGCAAGAGCGTGGAAGTAGGAATTCTTGACATTCTCCCGTGCGCCAGTTGTCGCCACCTTGGCGATCTCCTGTCACCCCATGATATTTCCACTGAGTCACTTTGAGGGTAATACACAACAGGGGAATCCCATGGCACAAAAATGTAGAAACAAAAAGGGGTGAAGTCTCTCACGAGACCCCACCCCTTTAAACCAAATATGAAGAATCTAATTAAAACTCATCCCACGCCTTGATGTCTATCTCGTCAAGCGAAAGAGAGCAGAAGGCATTGATAAACGCACTGGCCAAGCGACTATTAGTAATCAAGGGGACATTGAGGTCGATGGCCGCACGACGTATCTTATAACCATTAGACAACTCCGACACGGTCAAATCCTTGGGAATGTTGACCACCATGTCTATCTTGTGCTCATGCAGCATGTCGAGCGCCTGCGGGTGCTTTCCTTCCTCGGAAGGCCAGTATACCAAGGTGTTCTCTATGCCGTTCTCGGTTAAATACTTACTGGTGCCAGATGTGGCATAGAGCGTATAGCCATGGTCGCGCAGCTGACGCGCGGCATCGAGCATCTCGGCCTTCTGCTTGGCTCCACCCGTGGAAAGCAAAATGCTCTTCTCGGGGATGCGATGACCTACGGAAAGCATGCTCTTGAGCAGAGCCTGATTGGTGTCGTCGCCCAAACAGCCTACCTCGCCCGTAGAACTCATGTCCACTCCCAACACGGGATCGGCCTTCTGTAAGCGATTGAAGGAGAATTGGCTGGCCTTGATGCCCACATAATCCAAGTCGAAAAGATTCTTGTTGGGCTTCTCCACTGGCAATCCCAGCATCACCCTGGTGGCCAACTCTATCAAATTAATCTTGAGCACCTTGCTCACGAAGGGGAACGAGCGGCTGGCGCGCAAATTGCACTCGATAACCAATATCTCGTTCTCCCTAGCCATGAACTGGATGTTGAATGGACCATTGATATGGAGTGCCTTGGCTATTTGCTTGCTCACGCGCTTGATACGACGCAGGGTCTCGACATAAAGCTTTTGGGGAGGGAACTGAATTGTAGCGTCACCGGAATGGACACCAGCGAACTCAATATGCTCGGAAATAGCGTAGGCGATGATCTCGCCATTCTTGGCCACGGCATCCATCTCTATCTCCTTGGCGTGCTCGATGAACTTGCTGACCACCACGGGATGGTCTTCGCTCACGTTGGCGGCCAATTGCAAGAAGCGACGCAACTCATCCTCATTGGAGCAAACGTTCATGGCCGCTCCAGACAGCACGTAAGAAGGACGCACCAATACAGGGAAGCCCACACGCTCAATGAACTTGTCGATATCCTCCATGCTGGTCAATGCGCTCCACTCAGGCTGGTTGATGCCGTTGCGAGTCAACATGGCCGAGAACTTGGCGCGGTCTTCCGCTCCATCGATATCCTTGGCGGATGTTCCCAATATGGGTACATTCTCTGCGTCAAGCTTCATGGCAAGATTATTGGGTATCTGGCCGCCCGTGCTCACTATTACGCCATGGGGCATCTCCAAGTCTATGATGTCCATCACGCGCTCAAAGGTAAGCTCATCGAAATAGAGCCTGTCGCACATATCATAATCAGTGGAAACCGTTTCGGGATTGTAATTAATCATCACCGAACGCCATCCTTCCTTACGAATGGTATTGAGCGCCTGCACGCCACACCAGTCAAACTCTACCGAACTGCCAATGCGGTAAGCACCAGAGCCCAGTACGATGATGGAACGCTTGTCGTGGGCAAAGTCTATGTCACTAGACACGCCTGAATAGGTGACATACAGATAATTGGTCTGGGCAGGATACTCTGCGGCCAAGGTATCTATCTGTTTCACCACGGGAAGGATGCCCTGGCTCTTACGCAAGTTGCGCACTACAAGCATAGCCTTGTGCATGTTGTGGAGCTCATCCTCCAGTCCCACGGCCCTGGCCACCTGGAAGTCGGAGAAGCCATATACCTTGGCCTCCCTAAGCAAATCCTTGCCCAATGTGTTGATATTGCACTTCTTTAGTTCCTCGTCAATGTCAATGATATGCTTCAACTTCTCCAGGAACCACTTGTCAATCTTGGTCAAGTCGTGTATCTGGTCTATGGTGTAGCCCTTATGCATAGCCTTCGAGATAACGAAGACTCGCTTGTCTGTTGGCTCCATCAAAGCCTCGTCTATATCGGGTATTTCCAGTTCCTTGTTTTCCACGTAGCCGTGCATACCCTGCCCTATCATGCGCAAACCCTTCTGTATGGCTTCCTCGAAGTTACGGCCAATGGCCATCACCTCGCCCACGGACTTCATGGATGAGCCAAGCTCCTTGTCCACGCCACGGAACTTGCTGAGATCCCAACGGGGTATCTTGCAAACCACATAGTCTAAGGCAGGCTCAAAAAAGGCACTAGTTGTCTTGGTGACAGAGTTCTTCAGTTCAAACAATCCATAGCCCATGCCCAATTTGGCTGCGACAAAAGCCAAGGGGTAACCCGTGGCCTTGGAAGCCAAAGCGGAAGAGCGACTCAACCTGGCGTTGACCTCTATCACACGATAATCCTCGCTTTTTGGGTCGAAGGCGTATTGTACGTTGCATTCACCCACGATGCCGATATGGCGGATAATCTTGATGGCCAAAGCACGGAGTTTATGATACTCGCTGTTAGTCAACGTCTGCGAAGGAGCGATGACAATACTCTCGCCTGTATGGATGCCCAGAGGGTCGAAATTCTCCATGTTACATACCGTCACACAGTTGTCATAACGGTCACGCACCACCTCGTATTCTATCTCCTTCCAACCCTTGAGACTTTTCTCAACCAACACTTGCGGAGAGAAAGAGAATGCCTTCTCGGCTAACTTGTTGAGTTCCTCCTCGTTATCCGCAAAGCCACTACCAAGTCCACCCAAGGCATAAGCGGCCCTGATAATTACTGGATAGCCCAAGTCCGCCGCAGCCTTACGGGCTTGCTCAATGTTCTCGCACGCCTCACTCTTGATAGTCTTCACGCCTATCTCGTCAAGACGCTCCACGAAGAGTTCCCTGTCCTCAGTGTCCATGATGGCTTGCACAGGTGTACCCAGCACCCGGACATTATACTTTTCGAGTATGCCACCACGATATAACTCCACGCCACAATTAAGCGCAGTCTGTCCGCCAAAACTGAGCAATATACCATCGGGACGCTCTTTCTCTATCACACGCTCCACGAAATAGGGCTGAACAGGCAGGAAATAAATCCTGTCGGCCACATTCTCGGAAGTTTGTACAGTGGCGATATTAGGGTTGATGAGCACGGTCTCCACGCCCTCTTCCTTCAAAGCCTTCAAGGCCTGGGAACCAGAGTAGTCAAACTCACCAGCCTCACCTATCTTCAACGCTCCTGAACCCAGCAGCAATACTTTCTTGATATCTTGGTCTTTCATCTGTCTCGCTTATTTTAAGTAACCTACGAATTTGTCAAATATCCACTCGGTATCCACTGGTCCTGAGCACGCCTCGGGGTGGAACTGGCTGGAAAACCAAGGATTCGTCTTATGGCGAATACCTTCATTGGAGCCGTCGTTCATGTTGACAAATAGCTCCTCCCAGTCCGCACCCAATGTCTTGGCGTTGACGGCATAGCCATGATTCTGGCTCGTGACATAACAGCGATTGGTACCTACCATGCGCACAGGCTGGTTGTGGGAACGGTGGCCATATTTCAACTTATAAATCTGCGCACCCCCAGCCTTGGACAGCAACTGGTTGCCCATGCAAATGCCGCAAATGGGCTTCACGCTCATATCCATCTGCTTGCGAATGACGTTCACGGCATCCTCGCACATATCCGGGTCACCAGGGCCATTGGCCAAGAAGAGCCCATCGAAGTCCATGTCAGTGTAATCATAGTTCCAAGGCACTCGAATGACTTCCACGCCCCTATTGACCAAGCAACGGATAATATTCATTTTCACGCCACAATCCACGAGCACCACCTTCTTGCCGGCACCCTCGTTGTAGCGTATCACTTGCTTACAGCTCACTTGATCCACGAAGTTCACGCCCTCATAATCAGCCTCGGGAATATTATCAGGCTCATCATCGAAGAGAATCTTGCCCATCATGACCCCATGCTCTCTCAGCACCTTGGTCAGCTCGCGGGTATCTATGCCCGTAATACCTGTAACCTTCTCCCTATTCAACCATTGAGAAAGGCTCTCCACCGCATTCCAATGGCTGTAGTTCGCGCTGTAGTCGCTCACGATAATGGCCGAGGCATATATCTTGTCACTCTCCATGAAAGTGGGTATCCCATTCTTCTCTATCGTGAAAGGAGGAACACCATAGTTGCCTACCAGAGGATAAGTGAGCACCATCAACTGCCCCGCGTAAGAGGGATCAGTAAGACTCTCTGGATATCCTGTCATCGCGGTGTTGAACACCACTTCACCCGCCACGGGGGCATCATATCCAAACGACTTTCCACGGAATTTCGTTCCATCGCTCAGTACCAAGGTCACTTTCTTCATCGCTGTATCTCAAATTTACTTCTTTATTATATATATGAATAGAAGGATTTATTCCACACCATGAGTATGCTCCATATAGTTGATAAAAGCCTGGTTGCAAAGTCTCGTACCACCAGGCGTGGGGAACTTACCCGTAAAATACCAATCGCCCTTGTGGTTGGGAATAGCCTCGTGCAAACCCTCGATGCTTTGATACACCAACTCTATCGGTGTGGTTACCCCCTCTGGACGCAACATCTCGACAATCTTATGGTTAATCTCATCAACGGTGAAAGGCGCGTAAATGTCCCTCACCCTGTTCACCATCTCCTCTACAGGCTTCTGCAACTCAGCCTTGCAAGCGGCATAAGTATCTTTCAACATGGAGTCCATCCCTCTATCTTTCAGCAAAGCCACCGTGGCGCGGAACACACAGAATTCCTCCAGCCTGGCCATGTCTATACCATAATAGTCGGGATAGCGTATCTGCGGCGCACTGGAGACAATGACCATCTTGCGAGGATGCAACCTGTCGAGTATACGGAGAATGCTCTCCTTAAGCGTGGTTCCACGCACGATGGAGTCGTCTATAATGACCAGGTTGTCCACGTAGGGAGTCAGACTGCCATATGTCACGTCATAGACATGGCGGGCCAAGTCGTTGCGCGAGTTGCCCTCAGTGATGAAAGTGCGCAGTTTGATGTCTTTCCAGGCCACTTTCTCCGAGCGTACATAACTGTTCATGAGCTTGCGCAACTCCTCCCGGCTGGGCTTGTGGTCCAGGTTGGCGATATAGTCTATCTTCTTCTCGTTCAGGTAACTCTTGAAACCGCCCAACATGCCATAATAAGCCATCTCAGCTGTATTGGGAATATAAGAGAACACAGTGTGTTCCACGTCGTAGTCTATGGCTTTGAGGATGGGCTCGGTCAACTGCTCACCCAATTTCCGCCGTTCTTGATAGATGTCCCTGTCAGAACCGCGGCTGAAATAGATACGCTCGAAAGAGCAGGCGGAGTCACCCCGTTGGTCCAAAATGCGTTCCACGCGGCATTCCCCTTTCCTGTTCACCAGCAATGACATGCCAGGCTTCAGTTCTTGTATGTCTTCCGTCTCCAAGTCAAAGGTGGTCTGCAGCACAGGCCGCTCGCTGGCCAGAGCCACTATCTCTTCGTCTTGATAGTAAAAAGCGGGCCTAATGCCCCAAGGGTCACGCATGGAGAACATCTCGCCCGAGCCAGTGATGCCACACACCACATATCCGCCGTCAAAACCTTCCATGGTGGTCTTCAACACGTTCTCCATCTTCACATGGTCTTCTATATAGCGGGTGATGTCAGTGTGTTGCAGTCCCAGTCGTTTAGCTTCCTCGAAGTTTCTTTCCACCTCGCGGTCAAGCCTGTGACCCATTAGTTCCAACATGATGTAGCTGTCGCTATAGATACGGGGACACTGTCCTTGCTCGGTAAGCCTGTCGAATATCTGCTCTATATTGGTCATGTTGAAATTGCCGCAAAGACAGAGGTTCTTGGCTTTCCAGTTGTTGCGGCGCAAGAATGGGTGTACGTAGCTGAGCCCACTCTTTCCCGTGGTGCTGTAACGCAAGTGCCCCATGTAAAGCTCTCCAGCGAACGGGAGATGCTCCCGGGCATAAACAGGGTCGGAAATCAAGCCAGGCTCTAGTCCCTTGAACTTCTTTCCCACGAGTCCGAATATCTCGGTGATAGCGTTGCTGCCCTCGGCGCGTTCACGGAACATATACTCATGACCCGGCTCGGACTCCAGTTTCACGCAAGCCAATCCGGCTCCTTCCTGTCCGCGGTTGTGCTGCTTCTCCATCATCAAGTATAGCTTGTTGATGCCATACATCCATGTGCCATACTTCTGCTGGTAATACTCCAAGGGCTTCAACAGCCTAATCATCGCGACACCGCATTCATGCTTCAGTGGTTCCATCTCTTTCTCTTTATGCTTGGTTATCCTTTTGTCTTGTTATTCCACGGTAACTGACTTCGCCAAGTTCCTGGGCTGATCCACGTCCTTGCCCTTGCAGACAGCTATATGATAGGCCAACAATTGCAAGGGGACAGTGGCTATCAGCGGCTCCAGGCACTCCAACGTGTCAGGCAGTTCTATCACCTCATCGGCTATCTTGCTGATGGTCTCGTCGCCCTTGGTGACCAGGGCTATCACCTTGCCCTTGCGAGCCTTGATTTCCTGTATGTTGGAGAGCACTTTCTCATACATGGCGTTGTGGGTGGCTATCACTACCACAGGCATATCGGAATCTATCAACGCGATGGGGCCGTGCTTCATCTCCGCGGCGGGATAGCCCTCGGCGTGGATATAGCTGATTTCCTTCAGCTTCAAGGCCCCCTCCAATGCCACGGGATAACTATATCCCCTCCCCAAGTAAAGGAAATTGTGGGCATAAGTGAAAGTACGGCTCAAGTCGGCTATCTTGTTGTTGAGTCCCAAGACCTCCTGAATCTTGGAAGGCACGTTCCAAAGTCCCTCAGCGATGGCCTGGTAGTCAGCCTCGGCGATGGTGCCTTTCTCCTTTCCGATAGCCAACGCCAACAACGTGAGCACGGTCACTTGGCCCGTGAAAGCCTTGGTGCTGGCCACGCCTATCTCCGGACCCACGTGGATGTATGTACCAGTATCCGTGGCACGGGCTATGCTGGAGGCGATGGCATTACAGATGCCGTAAATGAAAGCGCCATTGCGCTTGGCCAATTCCACTGCCGCCAAAGTGTCAGCGGTCTCACCACTCTGCGAAATGGCTATGATCACATCATCGGAGGTGACTACAGGATTGCGATAACGGAACTCACTGGCATACTCCACTTCCACGGGTATGCGGCAGTAGCTCTCTATGAGCTGCTTGCCTATCAGGCCAGCGTGCCAAGAAGTCCCGCAAGCCACGATAATAAACCGTTTGGCATTCAACAACTTGTCGCGGTAGTCGGTGATAGCACTCAACACCACGCCCATGCCATGGTCTACGGACACTACCCTTCCCCTCATGCAGTTAGTCAGGCACTCAGGCTGCTCGAATATCTCCTTGAGCATGAAGTGGGGGAAGCCGCCTTTCTCTATCTGTCCCAGGTCCAAGTCCACGGTCTGCACCTCTGGACTGAGTTTCACGTTGAGGATATTCACCACCTTCAGCTCTTCACCCTGCCTCATCACGGCGATATTCCCGTCTTCCAGATATACCACCTTATCGGTGTACTCAATGATGGGACTGGCATCCGAGCCCAGGAAAAACTCGCCATCACCTATGCCCACCACGAGGGGACTCTGCTTGCGAGCGGCGATAATCTGGCGGGGCTCGCGCTTGTCAATGACAGCGATGGCGTAAGCGCCTATCACCTGGCGCAAGGCCACTTGCACGCTGGTGAGCAGGTCGAGGCCTTTTCTCACCTGAATGTATTCTATCAGCTGCACAAGTACCTCGGTGTCGGTATCGCTCTCGAAACGCACGCCCTTGGCCATGAGATTGCGCTTGATGGCGGCATAATTCTCTATGATACCATTGTGGACGATAACCAAGTTGTGAGAGGAGGAATAATGGGGATGGGCATTGCGGGAAGACGGCTCACCATGGGTGGCCCAGCGGGTGTGGGCGATGCCCACGCGGCCCGACACGTCTTTATCCTCGCAGCAGGCCTCCAGGTCGGAGACTTTGCCCTTGGTCTTGTAAACGCTCAAGTTGCCATTGTCATTGACCAAGGCCACGCCCGCGGAATCGTAGCCCCTGTATTCCAGTCTCTTGAGTCCTTTCAGCAATATGGGGAAGGCTTCTCTCTTCCCCAGGTATCCTACTATGCCACACATGCACCTTTATATATTATATATATATGTATTGTATCGTGAAGGATTATCTGCTTGCCATACCCTCCGGGCTTTTCCCTTACTTCAATATATTCACCACGAGGGCCGCCACGGAAGTGAGTATGCTGGCAAACGAGAACCACAGTTGAGTAGCCTGGCCGATGGAGGCGTTTTGCGTCTTCACGGAGTTTGGCTCCACGTAGAGTATGTCGTTTTGCTGCAAGTAGTAGTAAGGAGAGTTGATGATATTGGCATCATTGAGGTTCAGGCGGTATATATGCTTCTCGCCCTGCGCGTCCTCACGAATGAGCATCACGTTCTCGCGCTTGCCGTATACCGTCAAGTCGCCACATTGGGCCAGTGCCTCTATCACGCTCATCTTCTCCGTAGGCACGGAGACTACGCCAGGCCGAGCCACTTCACCCGTCACGGTCACCCTGTAACTAGCCATTCGCACGGTCACGATAGGATTTTCCTCTTTTGCCATATAAGGAGCTATTTTCTCCCTTATCAAGGCCTCGCACTCAGTCTTCGTGAGCCCGCCCACATGCAAGCTACCTACCACGGGGAAGTCTATGCGCCCTTGGTTGTCCACCAAATAGGTCTGCAAGTTACCGCCACTAGTGGTGATCTGCCCGTTGGTACCCAGCGTCTGGGAAACAGAAAGGTTAAAAGGTTTCGCCGCCTCGGGATCCGTGGTGTTCACCGTGATGGTCAACTGGTCCTTGGGCATAATCTTGGCGTCATACAACATTTTGGAAGCCGCCAGGCTGATGGAATCGGCGTTTTGGAAATAGGCTACGTTCTTGGAGCTCGCACAACTTCCGAGTATCAACACAACAGACACTGCCGCCAAGAGCGTGGGGAAAAACTTCTTCATCGCAATAATAGTTTATATTTTGCGCGAAGTTAGCGTTATTTTTCGAATACTGCAAATTTTAGGATGGATAATTGCCTTTTAAGGCCTACGAATTTCCACTCGCATCCGCCCGATAAGAGGCGCAACGCAACAACTTAGCAAGAGACGCGGCACGCCTCATCTCTACGACTGGGAGTGCGTGCTGTTGCCGCCTTGCGATAATACTCCTGGTGGCATCCAATTCTATTGCTCTTAAAAGTCAGTACTACTGCAAGCCCAGTATCAGCTTACTGAAACCGCAGTACCAGCTAATTGAAACTCCAGTACCAGCTAGCTGAAACTCCAGTACCACTTAGCTGGCACTGAAAAGGATACTGTATTTCCAACAACATGGAGCAGTATATGTCGCGGCATCTTTATAACTTTTCGTCGAACTCATGCGATAAACAAGTTGTTTTCCCAGACGAAACAACTTGTTTTGAGACCCAAGCTACCAGGGGCGGTAGTTCACGCCCTCGTCATAAACGTCTATGCCTTCAATATTCTTGGTAGCTCTGACCACGCGAATGGTGACAGGCAAGGCTATCACCTCATAAAGGGTTTTGAGGATAATCTGGGAAAGGATGAGCGGCACCATCTCTCCCGCGGGTATCACTCCCAAAAAAGCGACGGGGAAAAAGACAAGCGAGTCGGCCGACTCGCCAAAGACAGTGCTGGCAATGGCTCGTAACGAGAAATGACGGCCACGGGAGCGCAACTTCATGCGACTCATCACATAAGCATTGATGAAAGAGCCAACCAAGAAAGCCATGAAAGAGGCGAATGCTATACGTGGCGCCAAACCGAAAACAGCGTGGAATCCCTCTTCCCCCTCCCAATATGGAGCCGCGGGAAGAACGTCGGCTACCGTCCCGAAGAACACGAACAGAAAGTTCATGGCAAAGCCCATCCAAATCAACAACTTCGCCTTGGCATACCCCCACACCTCGCAGACCGTGTCATTAATGATATAGGAAAGCGGGAACACCAGCAGTCCCCCAGTAATACTGAGCGGACCAATGGCTATTTGCTTGGTCTCAAGAACATTGGCTGTAATGAGGCAAACGCAAAACAAAATGCCAAGAAGCATAAAAAGCGTACTGACACGCTGGTGTAATGATTGTATCACAGGATATACATGTTTAATTATCAATCAAATCTGAAAACATTATCATTCATCGAGGCAATGAAGCCAAGTAGAGCGCGGCCATCTCCGCACATCGCTCGCCATCGATAGCGGCAGAAACGATACCTCCCGCATAACCCGCCCCCTCGCCACAAGGAAACAATCCTTGGAAGGCGACGTGGCTGAGCGTGGAAGGATCTCGGGGCAATCTCACGGGGGAGGAGGTGCGTGTCTCGATGGCTATCAACGTGGCCTCATTGGTAAGGAAGCCTCGTGCGTCATGCCCAAAGACACGGAAAGCCTCTCGCAAACGGCTTGCTATAAAACCAGGCATCCAAAAATGTAGTGGACTGCTCACCAGTCCTGGGGCATAACTGCTTTGGGGCAAGTCATAGCTCAATTTCCCGTCCACGAAATCTCCCATGCGCTGGGCAGGTGCGGCTTGTCGCATACCCGCTTGCATCCAGCAATCATGTTCCAATGCCTCTTGCAACTTCATCACCCGCAAAGGATCGTCCGCGGCGCAGTCCACAACGCCCATAGCTGCCACGTCGTCAGGCCCCACCTGCACCACCATGCCGCTATTGCTCCATGCTGTTCCACGATTGCTGGGGCTCATGCCGTTTACCACCACCTGCTGGGGACCCGTGGCCGAAGGTATCACGAAACCACCAGGGCACATGCAGAAACTATATACGCCGCGCCCTTCCACTTGGGTGACGAAGCTGTACTCGGCGGCAGGCAAATACTTCCCCCTGCCCTCCTTGTTATGATACTGTATCTGGTCTATCAACTTCGAGGGGTGCTCCAGCCTCACGCCCACGGCGATGCCCTTGGCCTCCAACGCCACTCCCACACCTAAAAGATAGCGATAAACATCACGTGCGGAATGCCCCGTGGCTAATACTACCGGGCCTTTGTATACCCGTTGCTCTCCTGTGGACAGGCAAGAAGCCTCTACACCCACCACTCTGTCTTTCTCTATCAGCAGCGAGGTCATCAGCGTTTGGTGCCTCACCTCTCCACCACACTTCAATATAGTATGGCGCATGGTCTCTATCACACGGGGCAACTTGTCGGTGCCTATATGCGGATGAGCATCCACCAAGATGTCCGTAGAAGCGCCATGCTGACAAAAGACGTTGAGGATCTTCTCCACGTTTCCACGCTTCTTGCTACGGGTATAGAGCTTTCCGTCTGAGTAAGCACCCGCACCCCCCTCTCCGAAGCAATAGTTGCTCTCTGGGTTCACTCGTTGTTCCTTGGTGACAAGGGCAAGATCCTTCTTCCGCTCTCGCACGTCTTTTCCTCGTTCCAAGACAATGGGACGCACCCCTAACTCTATCAACCGTAAAGCGGCGAACAAACCTGCCGGTCCCTCTCCCACCACGATGACACTACGGGCACCGCTCACATCGGGATAGTTTACAGGCTGATAAGCCAATTCGGGCGCAGGTTCATTGATGTAGGCTCTCACCTTGAGGTTCACCACCACCTGGCGTCCCCGTGCGTCTATGCTCCTACGCAATATCCTAAGGGCGTTGATGGTACGGACATCCATTCCACGCTCCTTGGCCACACATCTTTTCACTTGCTCTATGTCTGCCGCCTGCGCCGGGGCCAACCTCAACTGATATTCCTCTACCATCTCGCTAACTATATAATTGATGTACTTTCCTCGGTGACGAATGCCATGAAAATCAGCCCATGCGGGCAATTTTTTCGCGAAATTAATCATTTTCCTTATAAAACGTTTGCGGTTGCGCACTTTTTTCGTATTTTCGCGATTAAGTTTTGTCTCGGCCCCACTTGTTTTGGGGGAGGCATTGCATTACTAAACAACAACGAAAATGAAAGTATTGAAATTTGGCGGAACATCTGTGGGTTCCGTGCAGAGCATTCTGAGCCTGAAACGAATAGTGGAAAATGAGGCCAAGCGCCAACCTGTCATCGTGGTAGTAAGTGCCCTGAGCGGCATCACCGACAAACTTATCAGCACCGCGATGACCGCCTTGAGGCACGACGACCATTGGAAACGGGAATTTGATGCCATGGTCGACCGCCATCACAAGATGATAGACACCATCATCACCGACAACAAGAAAAGAGAAGATCTTTTCAATCGAGTCGACTCCCTGTTCGAGCAACTACGCAGCATTTATTACGGTGTCTACCTGATACATGACCTGAGCCAAAAGACCCAGGACACCATCGTCAGCTATGGCGAACGGCTTTCCAGCAACATCGTGGCCACGCTCATAGGCGGTGCCAAGTGGTTTGACGCACGCAAGTTCATCAAGACCGAGCGCAAGAACAACAAACACACACTGGACAGCGAATTGACCGCCAAGTTAGTGCGGGACGCATTCAGTGACATGCCTCGCGTATCCTTGGTGCCAGGTTTCATTAGCCGCGACCGGGACACTGACGAAATAACTAATCTAGGAAGAGGCGGCAGCGACTACACCGCGGCCATATTGGCGGCCGCCCTCAACGCGGAAGTGTTGGAGATATGGACAGACGTAGACGGGTTCATGACCGCTGACCCCCGGGTCATCAAGACAGCCTATACCATCAACGAATTGAGCTACATAGAGGCCATGGAGCTATGCAATTTCGGTGCCAAGGTTATCTATCCCCCCACCATATACCCTGTATGCGTGAAGAACATTCCCATATTGGTGAAGAACACTTTCAACCCCGAAAAGCCCGGAACCATTATCAAACAAAAAGTAGCAGCCGACACGAAGCCCATCAAAGGTATCTCCTCCATCAAGGGAACCTCGCTCATCACCGTGACGGGACTCTCGATGGTGGGCGTGATAGGTGTTAACAGGCGCATCTTTTCCGCTTTGGCAAACCACGGCATCTCCGTGTTCATGGTGTCGCAAGCGTCATCTGAGAATTCCACTTCCATCGGCGTAAGGGAAGAAGACGCGCAAGCAGCCGCCAAAGTACTCAACGAAGAGTTCGCCGCCGAGATAGAAGACGGAGCCATGTTCCCCATGCACGTGGAAGACGGACTGGCTACCATCGCCATCGTGGGTGAGAACATGAAACACGCCGCAGGTATAGCGGGCAAGCTTTTCGGCACATTGGGCCGCAGTGGCATCAGCGTGATAGCCTGCGCCCAAGGAGCCTCTGAGACCAATATCTCCTTCGTGGTGAAAGCGGATTACCTGCGCAAGAGCCTCAACGTCATCCACGACTCGTTCTTTCTATCGGAATACAAAGTGCTCAACCTCTTCATTTGCGGCGTGGGCACCGTAGGCGGCAAACTGATAGAGCAAATCCAGAAACAATACGAAGAACTGAAGGAGCGCAACCGGCTGAAGCTAAACGTCGTTGGCATAGCCTCCTCCACCAAGGCCATCTTCAATCGTGACGGCATAGACCTCTCTACCTACAAGGCGCAACTGGCCAATAGTTCTCCCAACACTTCGCAACAGTTGCGAGAAGGCGTGCTCAAGATGAACATTTTCAATAGCGTGTTCGTGGACTGTACCGCCTCAAAGGAAATAGCAGACCTCTACCAACAGTTCCTGGAACACAACATCTCCGTGATAGCCGCCAACAAGATAGCCGCCTCGGGCAAGTACGAAGCCTACGTCAAATTGCGACAGACGGCCATCGACAGGGGAGTGAAGTTCAGGTATGAGACCAATGTAGGCGCAGGTCTACCCATCATTGGCACTATCAACGACCTGCGCAACTCCGGCGACCACATCCTGAAAATAGAGGCCGTGCTTAGCGGCACGCTCAATTTCATATTCAACGAGATATCCGCCACTACGCCTTTCTCGGCCACAGTGAGGAAAGCAAAGGAGATGGGGTACAGCGAACCCGACCCCAGGATAGACCTCAGCGGCAGCGACGTGATACGCAAGCTGGTCATCCTCAGCCGCGAGGCGGGCTACCATGTGGAGCAAGACGACGTGGAGAAGCACTTGTTCGTGCCCGATTCCTACTTTTCCGGTAGCCTGGATGATTTTTGGAAACGACTGCCCGAGCTAGACGCTGACTTCGAAAAACGACGCCAACAACTGGAAGCAGAAGGGAAACGCTGGCGATTCGTAGCCACCATGGAGGGTGGAAAAACCTGCGTAGCCCTGCAGGCTGTGGGCAAAGAACATCCCTTCTACAAGTTGGAAGGCAGCAACAACATCGTAATGCTCACCACCGAGCGCTACAAGGAATATCCCATGCTCATACAGGGTTATGGCGCGGGAGCCTCGGTGACCGCCGCCGGCGTATTCGCCAACATCATGTCCATTGCCAACGTGTAACCCTTAACACAGCAGACCGCTTATGAAACACATTATCATCTTGGGCGATGGCATGGCCGACCACCGTGTGGAGCGGCTTGGCGACAAGACCCTGTTACAATTTGCCCACACACCCTATATGGACTTGTTGGCCAAGAACGGCAAGACCGGCCGCCTGCACACCATCCCCCAGGGATTCCATCCTGGCAGCGAGGTGGCCAACACCGCCATCTTGGGTTACGACCTCAATAAAGTATACGAGGGCCGCGGCCCTCTAGAGGCCGCTTCCATAGGCTACGAGATGCAGCCGGAGGACATGGCCATGCGCTGCAACATCATTACCCTCCTCGACGGAAAAATACACAACCACCACGGCGGACATCTAACGACTGAACAAGGAGACCTGCTCATCCAATATCTTAACAAGAACCTGGGCAATGAGCAAGTCAGGTTTATCACGGGCATACAATACCGCCACCTACTGGTCATCAAGCACGCCAGCAAGCACGTGGTTTGCGCCCCGCCGCATGACCATCCTGGCGAAGAATGGGAACCGCTGCTGGTGAAACCCGAGCCTAACGCACCTGGAGAAGAAGGGCGCATGGGCGCCGCGGAGACCGCTGAGCTTATCAACCACCTAATACTCCGCTCCCAGGAATTGTTGGCCGACCACCCCTTTAACCAAGGCCGGCATGCCCCCGCCAACTCCATTTGGCCATGGAGCGGGGGTTATCGCCCCTCCATGTCAACCCTCTCTGACATGTTCCCGGCAGTCCGCTCGGGCAGCGTTATCAGTGCGGTTGACCTCATCAGGGGCATTGGGCACTACGCCGGGCTAGACATCATCAAGGTGCCTGGCGCAACGGGGCTGGCCGACACCAACTACGAGGGAAAAGTAGAGGCCGCCCTCGAAGCCTTGCGCCACCAAGATTTCGTGTTCCTGCATATCGAGGCCAGTGACGAGGCGGGGCACGACGGCGACTTGGAGCTGAAGTTGAGAACCATCGAGAATCTTGACAGCAGGGCCGTGAAACCCATTTACGAAGCCGTCAGCCAATGGAATGAGCCAGTATGCGTTGCCGTGATGCCCGACCATCCCACGCCCGTGGAGTTGCGCACCCATGTAGACGAGCCAGTGCCTTTCCTTATCTGGCATCCTGGCATACAGCCAGACAGCGTCACGCACTATGACGAAGAGAGTTGCGCAAGCGGTGAATACGGACTGCTGGAGCTGAATGAATTCATGCGCGCCTTCATGAGCCTATGAATATAATCTTACCCGCAATAAACAAAAAAGCATAAAAAATGAAATACTATTCCACCAATCACGAGGCACCTATCTCCTCTCTTCACAAAGCCGTGGTGAAAGGCTTGGCGGAAGATAAAGGCCTCTATATGCCAGAACGCATCAAGAAACTGCCCCAAGAGTTTTTCGACCGCATAGAGCGACTGTCAGCGCAAGAAATCGCTTGCCAGGTGGCCGACGCTTTCTTCGGCGAAGACGTGGAGGCGGAAGCCCTGCGCCAGATTGTTTGCGACACGCTGTCCTTTGACCTGCCCGTCGTGCCCGTAGACGAACGTATCTACGCCCTGGAACTCTTCCACGGACCCACGCTCGCCTTCAAGGACGTGGGCGCCAGGTTTATGGCTCGCCTGCTACGCTACTTCCTGCGCCAGGAGGGAAGCCAGCCCGTCAACGTGCTCGTGGCTACTTCCGGGGACACAGGCTCTGCCGTAGCCAACGGATTCCTGGGCGTGGAGGGCATCCATGTGTATGTGCTCTACCCCAAAGGAAAGGTTAGCCAAATACAGGAATGCCAGTTCACCACCCTGGGACAGAATATCACCGCCTTGGAAGTGGATGGCGTTTTCGACGACTGCCAAGCCCTGGTGAAATCCGCCTTCATGGACGAAGAGCTCAACCAGCACATGAAACTCACCTCCGCCAACTCCATCAACGTGGCCCGCTTCCTGCCCCAGGCCTTCTATTACTTCAATGCCTACGCCCGGCTCAAGGAACGGGGCGAGGCCGATAACCTGGTGGTTTGCGTGCCAAGTGGCAATTTCGGCAACATCACGGCAGGCATTTTCGGCTACATGATGGGGCTGCCCGTCAAACGATTTATAGCCGCCAACAACGCCAACGACATTTTCTACCAATACCTGCAAACTGGCGAATACCACCCAAGGGCTAGCCGGCAGACCCTGGCCAACGCCATGGACGTGGGCGATCCCAGCAATTTCGCCCGCATATACGACCTCTTCGGAGGCAGCCACCAGCGCATCTGCCAATTGGTAAGCGGTGCCACCTATAGCGACGAGCGCATACGGGAAACCATGCGGGAGTGCTATACCCGAACGGGATATATCCTCGACCCCCACGGCGCATGCGGCTATCAAGCCTTGAGGGAAGGATTGAGAGAAGGCGAGACGGGCGTTTTCCTGGAGACAGCCCACCCCGCGAAGTTCAAGGAGAAGGTAGACACCATCATAGGGCAGGATATAGAGATACCCGAAAGGCTCGCCGCCTTCATGAAAGGCAAGAAACAAAGCGTCCACATGGCCAATGACTTCTCCACCTTCAAGCAATACTTGATGGCCCAGCCCTAGCCGCTACCCTAAATCATTAATTGACATAAAACATCAAAAAGGACTGTACCACAATCATTTGTGCGCAGTCCTTTTCTTTTGCGTTAACCAACAAAAGAAAATAAGTTGTTTTGCTCACGAAAATAAGTTGTTTTGCCGATGAAAACAAGTTAAATTGAAGAGCAAAATAACTTGTTTCGCAAACCCGCCTAATTCTTCCTCAAAAACATTCGAGACCAGCCCGCCGCTTACATGAAACAGAAATAATAGACAGCGACCAAAACGGCGACCAAAATCAGCAAGACGAGCGTCTTCAACAAGCAGGTGGCTACTTTCTTAAGCACTATAATGCCCACGATGACAGCCACCAGCACAAACACGTAATATCCGAAATTCTCCATGACACAAATATTCGCGATTACTGAAACAACTTGAGGAACGGAGCGGGAACGGGCGTGGAAAACTCCATGCGCTCTCCCGTCACGGGATGATAAAAGCACAACACGTAAGCGTGAAGGCAGAGACGGTGGCACGGGTCATCACCATTGCCGTACTTCGGGTCACCGCAAACGGGATGCCCCATATCCGCGGTGTGGACACGTATCTGGTTTTTGCGTCCTGTCTCTAGCTGGAACTCCATGAGTGTATGGCTTTCGCCACGGCGCAATACCCTGTAGTGGGTGACAGCATACTTGCCGCCATTGTCCACGGGGCTGCTATAGGTAATGTATGCCTTATTATCCTTGAGCCAATTGGCCACGGTGCCCTGGTCGTCTCGCATCACGCCCGACACCACGGCCACGTAACGGCGGTCGTAGACCGTATGATGCCAATCCCGTTCCAAGTCCATGGCCGTTTGTTTGTCTTTGGCATATATCATCAAACCGCTGGTATCCCTGTCGAGGCGATGCACCACATGGGCTCGGACATGCTTGCCGCACTTCTGGAAATGGTCGTCCAGCACGCTCTTAACGTTGAGCGTGGAATGACCCGCCTGCATGCTGAGGATGCCCACGTTCTTTTCCACCACCACAAGATAAGGATCTTCATAAACTATTCGTACGTAGCGGTTGCGCAGTTCGTCGTCACGCTTGCGCTTGGAGACACTGACCGTCATGCCAGGCTTGAGAGGAGCGTCAAACTGGGTCACCACCTTGCCGTTAACCAGCACGCCCCTTCCCTGCAAGGTAGCCTTCACCTTGGAACGGCTTTGCCCTTTTACGTTTTCCATGAGCCACTCCAACAGCGGAGCTTCCCTTTCTACTTTGTAGGCAACGTATCGTTCTTGCCCCTCACTATAAGCTGTTTTCCTCATACAAGGCGCGAAATTACAAAAATCCCAAGAAATATCCCATCACGCCAGCAACATTTTTCTCACGGCAAAATTGGGCATATCCGTTTTTTTACCGGAAAGTCTTGGCGGATAGGCATTAATTTCGTAACTTCGCGGGCGAATTTTTAAGGTAATAAAGAAAACAATGATTACAGTAACGAACCTTGCCATCCAATTCGGGAAAAGAGTGCTCTACAAAGACGTGAACCTGAAGTTCACCAATGGAAACATCTATGGTGTCATTGGCGCCAACGGCGCGGGAAAGTCTACCCTATTGCGAGCTATCAGTGGAGAACTGGAACCCAACAAGGGAAGCGTGGAGTTGGGCCCGGGAGAACGCCTCTCCGTGCTGGAACAGGACCACTTCAAGTATGACGAGGTGAGAGTAATAGACACCGTGCTGATGGGACACCAGCCCCTTTGGCAGAACATGAAGGAGCGTGAGGCGCTCTACGGCAAGGCGGAAATGACCGAGGAAGACGGTAACCGCGCCGCCGAACTGGAGGAAAAGTTCGCCGAGATGAACGGTTGGGAGGCGGAAAGCGACGCCGCTCAACTCTTGCAGAACCTGGGCGTGAAGGAGGAAGCCCACCAAAAACTGATGGGAGAGCTGAGCAACAACGAGAAAGTGCGCGTCATGCTGGCCAAGGCCCTCTTCGGAAACCCCGATAACCTGCTGCTCGACGAGCCTACCAACGACCTCGACCTGGACACCGTGGAGTGGCTGGAGGAATACCTGAGCAACCTGGAGCAGACCGTGCTCGTGGTCTCTCATGACCGCCACTTCCTGGATGCCGTCAGCACACAGACCGTGGACATAGACTTCGGAAAAGTAACCATGTTCGCCGGCAACTACTCTTTCTGGTACGAAAGTTCGCAATTAGCCCTGCGCCAAGCGCAAAACCAACGCATGAAAGCCGAGGAGAAACGCCGACAGCTGGAGGAATTCATACGCCGGTTCTCGGCCAACGTGGCCAAGAGCAAGCAGACAACTTCCAGGAAGAAGATGCTGGCCAAGCTGAACGTGGAAGAGATACGGCCCTCAAGCCGCAAATATCCTGGCATCATATTCCAGATGGAAAGAGAACCAGGCAACCAAATACTCGAGGTGGAAGGCCTGAAGGCTGTGGATGAAGATGGAACGGTTCTTTTCGACAACGTGAACTTCAACGTGGAAAAAGGAGAAAAGGTGGTGTTCCTCAGCCATAACCCCAAAGCCATGACCGCTCTCTTTGAAATCATCAACGGCAACAGGGAGGCGCAAGCCGGCACTTACAAGTGGGGTGTCACCATCACTACGGCCTATTTGCCACTGGATAACACGGAGTTTTTCCAAAGCGACCTGAATCTCGTGGACTGGCTCAGCCAATACGGCCCTGGCAACGAGGTGGTGATGAAAGGATTCCTGGGCAGGATGCTCTTCAGCGGCGAGGAAGTGTTGAAAAAGGTGAACGTGCTCTCGGGAGGCGAGAAGATGCGCTGCATGATAGCGCGCATGCAATTGCAAAACGCCAATTGCCTGATACTCGATACGCCTACCAACCACCTGGACCTGGAGAGCATACAGGCTTTCAACAACAACCTGATAGCGTTTAAGGGCAACGTGCTCTTCGCTAGCCACGACCATGAATTTATCAACACTGTGGCCAACCGTGTCATAGAGCTCACGCCTAAAGGTACCATCGACAAACTGATGACTTATGACGACTACATCTATGACGAGCAAATCAAGGAGCAGAAAGCCAAGATGTATGGTTTGGCATAATTTTTGCTTTTAGACTTACGAAAAATTTAATACCTAACGACTATGGCTACAGAAGAAAAGAATATCAATATCGAGGGCGAAGACTTGGAAAAACAACCCGAAATGAGCAACGAGGCACAACAGAACGCCAACGCCGAGGACAAAGAGCAGAATGGAACTGAGGCGAAAGCGGAAGACAACGCGGAGCCACAGCCCACAGAGCCAGACCCCGTGGAGACGCTGAAGCAGGAAAACGAGAAACTGAAAGACCAGCTACTGCGCCAAATGGCCGAGTTTGACAACTACAAGAAGCGTACCCTGAAAGAGAAAGCCGAACTGATATTAAACGGCGGCGAGCGCACCGTTGTGGCTATACTACCCGTGCTGGACGACTTCGAGCGTGCCTTGGCCGACAAGAGCGAAGACCCGAAAGCTATCAAGGAAGGCGTACAAATGATATACCATAAGTTTATCAAGTCACTTGAGACCTTGGGCGTGAAAAAGATCGAAACCGAAGGAAAGGATTTTGACGTGGATTTCCATGAGGCCGTGGCCATGGTACCAGGCATGGGAGACGACAAAAAAGGGAAGGTCATCGACTGCATGCAGACCGGATACATGATGAATGAAAGGGTAATCCGCCACGCCAAGGTGGCTGTAGGACAATAAAGCGACATGGCTAAGAGAGACTATTATGAGGTGCTGGGCGTGGCGAAAAACGCCAGCGAGGACGAAATCAAGAAAGCTTATCGCAAGATAGCCATCAAATATCACCCTGACCGCAACCCCGGCAACAAGGAAGCTGAAGAAAAATTCAAGGAAGCAGCTGAGGCGTACGACGTATTGCGTGACCCGCAGAAGCGCCAACAATATGATCAATTTGGCTTTGAGGGAGCACAAGGAGGGTTCGGAGGCTTCAGCGGTGGCGGCATGAACATGGATGATATCTTCTCCATGTTCGGCGACATCTTTGGCGGGCACTCTGGATTTGACAGTTTCTCAGGTTTCGGCAGAAGCAGGGGTGGACAACGCCCGCGCCACCGGGGCAACGACCTCAGGCTCAGGGTAAGAATCAACCTGCAAGAGGTGGCCAAGGGAGTGACAAAGAAATTTAACGTGCATAAGGATATCACCTGCCCACACTGCCACGGAACGGGTTGCGAGGGTGGCCACAGCCCAGAGACCTGCCCCACTTGCGGTGGTTCTGGCGTGACAATAAAGACCGCTCGCACCATGTTTGGAGCGATGCAGACACAAACCACCTGCCCACAATGTAACGGCGAGGGCGTGATTATCACCCACAAGTGTACCCATTGCAATGGGCTTGGTGTCGTCAAAGGAGATGAAGTGGTGGAGGTGAACATACCCGCAGGCGTAGCTGAGGGAATGGTCATTAACATTCCCGGCAAAGGCAACGCAGGCATTCACAACGGCATCAACGGAGATATACAAGTATTGATTTCGGAAGAAGAGAACGATACCTACGTTAGGGATGGGCAGAACCTATATTACAACCTGCTGCTCGACTTCCCCACGGCCGCATTGGGCGGAGAAGTAGAAGTGCCTCTAATAGATGGCTCCACAACTACACTCAAGATAGAGCCTGGCACACAACCTGGCAAACAACTTCTCTTGAGAGGAAAAGGGTTGCCAGCCGTACAGGGCTATGGAAGGGGAATGGGAGATATCATCGTCAATACGAGTGTCTACGTGCCCAAGACGCTGAGCAAGGAGGAAAAAGAAGCGATAAAGTCGCTACGGGGCAGCGATAACCTCAAGGGCGACAAGACGGAAAGGAAATCCATCTTCGAGTCATTCTTCAAGAACATATTCAAATAACAAGAGGCAAGAAGACCTATGGATTACCAGGAAACCACGAAATACCTATTCACAAGCACCCCTGTTTTCGAACATGTGGGTGCTTCCGCTTATAAAGAAGGGCTAGGAAACACGCTCGCCTTAGACGAACACTTCGGCCATCCCCATCTTAGCTACCGCACAATCCACGTGGCAGGCACCAACGGCAAGGGTTCTTGCTCCCACACGCTGGCTGCCATTCTGCAAGCGCAAGGCTATAAAGTGGGACTCTACACCTCGCCCCACCTGGTGGATTTCAGGGAACGCATCCGGGTAAACGGAGAATGTATCAGCGAGGAATACGTGGTAGACTTCGTGGAGAGGGAGCGTGCGTTCTTCGAGCCACTCCACCCTTCTTTCTTTGAGTTGACCACGGCGATGGCCTTTAAGTACTTCGCCGAGCAAGAAGTGGATATCGCCGTGGTGGAAGTAGGACTGGGAGGAAGGCTGGACTGCACCAACATCATCACTCCCCTGCTCTCCGTGATAACCAACATAAGCCTGGACCACACAAAGTTCCTTGGCAATACCCTGAGACAAATCGCCGGCGAGAAAGCGGGTATCATCAAGGAGGGCATTCCCGTTGTATTAGGCGAGACGGTGGCGGAAACCCGCAACGTGTTCTTGGACAAAGCCAAGGCCATGCACGCCCCCATCCACTTCGCCGAGGAAGAGTACGCCGCCCTCACTTCCAGGGCAACGCTTGATGGCGGTAGGAAATACCACTTATATAACAGGGAGTTCACGGCGCAATTGGGCGGAGATTACCAAGAGCGAAACATGCGTACCATCCTCTCGTCCATAGACTTACTGCGCCAACGGGGCATTGATTGCAGTGAGCGGTCTTTCCTGGAAGGAGTCAATCACGTTTGCGAATTGACTGGCTTAATGGGCAGATGGCAAACCTTGAGACAAAAACCCAGGGTTATTTGCGATACGGGGCACAACGTAGGGGCATGGACTTACCTCGCATCCCAACTGAAAGCTCAGCCATGCCAGCGGCTGCACGTGATATTCGGCATGGTAGACGACAAGGACGTAGACACAGTGATGGACATGCTCCCCAAAGACGCGAGCTACTATTGGACGCAAGCCAGCAGCCACCGGGCTATTCCTGTAGAAGCTATAGCCAAGAAAGGGAAACAAAGAAGGCTAAGGGGAAAAATCCACAAAAACGTAGGCGAAGCATACCAAGCCGCCCTGTCAGATTGCAACGAAAACGATCTCATATTCGTCGGCGGTTCGTCATACATAGTAGCAGACTTGCTAAGTATAAAGTTTTTTTGATTTTTTAAAGCTAATAGTTTGTAATACTCAGTTTTTTTCCGTTACTTTGCAAAGATAACCATGAGTAACGAATCTAAAACTTGATATTATGAACACCGACCCACAGAACATTTGCGGCTTGAAGCGTTCCGACTTCCAAGCCACAATCAATGGAAAACAAACAGACCTTTACATCCTTAAGAACAAACAAGGCAACGAGGTGGCCATCACCAATTATGGTGGAGCTTTGGTAGCCATTATGGTACCCGACCGCAACGGCAACCTAGCCAATGTGGTGCAAGGGCACGACAACATACAGGATGTTATCAACTCCCCTGAACCTTATTTGAGTACGCTCATCGGCCGTTATGGCAACCGCATCAAGGAAGGCAAGTTCACCCTGCACGGCAAGGAATACCAACTAGCCATCAACAACGGCCCCAACGCATTACATGGCGGCCCCACGGGTTTCCACGCAAGAGTATGGAACGCCATACAGATGAATGAGCAAACGCTAGTGCTCAACTATGTGAGCGCATACGGTGAGGAAGGATTCTCCGGAGAATTGAAGACCACGGTGGTCTATACCTTCAACAATGACAATGAACTGGTGATAGATTACCTGGCCACTACCAACAAGCAGACCATCATCAACCTGACCAATCACGGTTTCTTCTCATTGGCAGGCATCGCTGACCCAACGCCCACCATAGACAACCTCATATGCGAAATCAACGCAGATTTCTTCATCCCCATTGACAATACTTCTATCCCTACGGGAGAAATACTGAAAGTGGAAGGAACGCCTTTCGACTTCCGCACGCCAAAACCCGTTGGCCAGGACATAGACGCTGATGACGAACAAATAAAGAACGGAAGCGGCTATGACCACTGCTTCGTGCTCAACAAGAAAGAACCTGGAGAATTATCTTTCGCCGCAAAGATAACTGAGCCCGTAAGTGGCAGAACCATGGAAGTATATACCACAGAACCAGGCGTACAACTCTACACCGACAACTGGGCCACGGGATACAAGGGACAGAACGGTGCCACCTTCCCACGCCGCAGCGGCATTTGCTTCGAGGCGCAACACTTCCCCGACAGCCCCAACCGCCCATATTTCCCACCCGTGGTATTGAAACCAGGCGAGCAATACAAACAAAAGACCATCTACAAGTTTGGCGTGGAGCGTTGATCGTTCCACTCATCGTCCTACATACAAGTTTCTAGCATTATGGGGAATAGTAAAAACAACAGTAACATCATCGCCATCATCACGATGATGTTCATCTATGCGATGATTTCTTTTGTCACCAACCTGGCCGCCCCGCTGGGAGTCATCTGGAAAAACCAACCCGAGATAGGCGGCAGCAACCTGTTGGGCATGATGGGCAACTTCATGAACTTCTTCGCCTACCTGTTCATGGGCATCCCAGCAGGAAAGTTACTCACCAAGATAGGCTACAAGAAGACCGCCATGCTGGGCATCGGGACAGGATTCGTGGGCGTGCTCATACAATACCTCTCCAGTTTTCCGCAGGGCATGACGGGCTTTTATGTCTACCTGCTGGGCGCGTTCGTGTCTGGATTCTGCGTTTGCCTGCTCAACACCGTTGTCAATCCCATGCTCAATCTGCTGGGAGGCGGTGGCAACCGAGGCAACCAACTCAACCTCATTGGCGGCACGCTGAATTCCTTGGCGGGAACATTGACACCCATGCTCGTAGGAGCTTTGGTGGGAACAGTCACCACCAGCACCCAGATGGCTGATGTAAACCTGGTACTCTACATCGCCATGGGCGTATTCGCAGGTGCTTTTGTCATCCTGGGCTTCATCCCCATCCAGGATCCTGAAATGGGCAAGACCACCGCGGACACCGTGTTTGAGCACAGTCCCTGGGCTTTCCGCCATTGCACGTTGGGCGTAATAGCCATCTTTGTCTATGTGGGCGTGGAGATAGGCTTGCCTGGTACGCTGAATTTCTATCTCTCCGACACCACCTCTAAGGGTGGATGGGCACAGCCCGAGTCCGTGGCTAACGCCGCCGCTATTGGCGGTTTCGTGGCAGGCACCTACTGGCTGTTGATGCTGGTAGGCCGATTCATCGCCGGATTCATCGCGGACAAGATATCGTCACGCACCATGATGCTTTGCACCAATGCCGTGGGCATGGTCTTGATAATAGCCGCCATGCTGGCCCCAAAGTCTGTCACCGTCGACATGCCCTTGTTCACTGGTTCTTCCTTTGACATGACCATGGTACCCGTCAGCGCATTGCTCATCGTGCTCTGCGGCCTTTGCACCTCCATCATGTGGGCCTCCATCTTCAACCTGGCCACTGAGGGATTGGGCAAATACACCGCCCAAGCCTCGGGCATCTTCATGATGATGGTGGTAGGAGGAGGCGTGCTGCCTTTGATACAAAACTACATTGCCGACAAGGCTGGCTACATGGTCAGCTACGTAATACCCCTTCTGGCCATGGCCTACATGTTCTATTATGCCTTCACCGGCTACAAAAACGTGAACAAGGACATTCCCGTAGATTAACCACCATCACAGATTTCACCAACTATCCATAGTAATAACTACAAAAAACAAAACCATCATGGTCATAGAATATGTAAGAAGCCGTTTCGTGAAACATTTCGACGGCAGGACGGGCAATATCTACATGTCGCCCGGACGCATTAATCTCATCGGCGAGCATACAGACTACAACGGGGGATTCGTGTTTCCCGGAGCGGTAGACAAGGGCATCATGGCCGAGGTGCGCCCCAATGGGCTCAACACAGTGATGCTTTACTCTATCGACCTGAAAGACCGCGTGGAATTCAAGGTGGACGATCCCGAAGGCCCCCGCACTACTTGGGCACGCTATATCTATGGCATCGTGCAAGAAATGAAGGCCCTGGGTGTGGACGTGAAGGGATTCAACGCCGCCTTCTATGGCGACGTGCCCCTGGGAGCGGGCATGTCCTCTTCTGCCGCGCTGGAGAGTTGCTTCGCCTACGCGCTGAACGACCTCTTCGGCGACAACAAGGTCTCCAAGTGGGACATGGCACTTGCCGGACAAGCGACAGAGCACAAGTACGTGGGCGTAAACTGCGGTATCATGGATCAGTTTGCCAGTGTCTTCGGACAGGAAGGAAAACTGATGCGCCTGGACTGCCGTAGCCGCGAGTTCGAGTACTTCCCTTTCAATCCACAGGGCTACAAGCTCTTCCTGGTGAACTCCAAGGTGAAGCACGAACTGGTAGGCTCCCCCTATAACGACCGCCGCAAGAGTTGCGAAAACGTGGTGAAACACATCGCCGCCAAGCACCCTGAAGCAACGTTCGATACCCTGCGTGACTGCACGTGGGAACAGCTGGAGGAAGTAAGGGCTGAAGTTGGCGAGGAAGATTACACGCGCGCCCACTTCGTGCTGGGAGAAAAAGACCGCGTGTTGGCGGTCTGCGATGCCCTGCAAAAAGGCGACTATGAGACAGTGGGACAGAAAATGTATGAGACCCACGAAGGTTTGAGCAAGGAATATGAAGTAAGCTGTGAGGAGCTGGACTTCCTGGCAGACTTGGCAAAGGCCAGTGGCGTGACTGGCAGCCGCATCATGGGAGGCGGTTTCGGTGGCTGCACCATCAACCTGGCCAAGAACGGGATATACGATAAATTCGTGACCGAAGTCAAGGAGAAGTTCACAGCCAAGTTTGGACACGCCCCCGAGATTTACGACGTAGTCATCTCGCAAGGCGCCCACAAGGTTTGTTAAACACGACCTGGGAAGTTGGACGTGCTCGAAATATGTCAACTGGCGCCAGCTAGGTCGCTTGCTGGATGATTATGTACCTTGAACGTAACGTAAATTATATTCTGTCCTGTGAGAAGGAATGGCTTTTTACCATAAAGGAAAGCCATTCCTTTTTTCTTGAACATAAATTCCACGAATGCCGCCAGACACGCCGCTTGAGCGTCACCGTAAATCCTGCGACTCCGCATATCCGCCAATAACATGAATCCGACGGATTGCGTTTTTCGCGTACCAAAACTATAAAGACGTGGCGTGCCGCGTCTCCTTGGCGAGAACGCATGGAATTACCATGCCGCTTGATGAGAGGCGCGAAGCGACAACTTGGAAGGAGACGCGGCAGGCCACGTCTCTATAATTGGCGGCATGTTATTGCCGCCTCGCGGTAACATTCCTGGCGATATCCAGCAGTATTGCTTTTGAAAGTCAGCAGTATTGCTTTTGAAAGTCAGCAGTATTGCTCTCCCAGTACCAGCCTACTGAAACTCCAGTACCAATAGACTAGTACTGGAAAGGATACTATACTTCCAGGAACATGGAGCCATATACGCCACGGCATCTCTATAACTTTTCGTCGAGAATGAAAACAAGTTATTTTGTCGATGAAAACAAGTTATTTTGGTCAGCAAAACAAGTTAAATTGATGAGGAAAACAACTTGTTTTGCCATCGGTAATTTCCCTCTCAAACCGATTCCGCCAACGCATGAGATTATAACACGCTTAAACCCAAATAGATACCAGGCCATAAGAAGCGGCTCAGTGGATTTTCAGTGGGGAATAATCAGTTCTTGCCTCGCGGTGTCCGGGGATACGCGGAGATGTTGTGGGCAACGTGCATGGGAGGGGGATGAATGAGTGAGTAAATCTTGACAAAGACAGGATGGAGCTGGAGGCGGCTTGGGCGCGAGGAAAAACGAAACTAGTAGCGTGGGGCCACGAAACTAGCTGCGATGGCCGATGAAACTAGTTTCGTGACCCGCCGCCTGTACATGGGCAGTCTGGGGCTTTCGTTCCCGCAAGAGCGTGGAAGTAGGATTTCTTGACATTCTCCCGCGTGTCCCACGCCTGGAGAAATGCCCCATGCGTCACTTGTCGTCACCTTGGCGATCTCCTGTTACCCCATGATATTTCCACTAAGTCATAAGATGGCCAAAGAGTCCTGTTCCAGCCCCAATCGCCTTTATGTTCAAAGCAAAAACATGTGAGTTCTGTGTAAACGGGAAATGTTCTTGGGGTTTAACTAGACTATATTCTTTGGTGAAATTGCCCAGTTGGATTGAAACGCGATTGGCCAGACTTAGGTCAAAGTTGGCGTATATAGTCTGGAAATCAACAAGAGGGGACAAGCAAAAAGGCTTGGAGCAGGCCATATTGAACTATGCCTGCCCCAAGCGAGTACTTGTTAAAGAGACTGATATTACATAATTGTAAATCTATCATTTCGAGTGCGTTATCTTCATTTTTTCCTTTTCCACTCCAGCTTGGGAATCTTCAACGACTGTCCTTCCTTCACTTCTTTCACGCCATTAAGTGCCTCCACGTAACACTCCATGCCAGGGCCAAGATAAGCCTTGCTGATGGAAGAAAGCGTCTGTCCCTTTTTCACCTTTACGGTCTGTGCCACTCCCACAATGCGATAGGCTCCCGTGCGCACCCTGGGGTCACTATCATATTGGGAAGAAGAAACCGCCTTCACGGCAGCCTTCTTTGGCGTGACTGTTTCCTTGGCGGATTTTGCGGAGGCGGCCATAGTTTTCTGTTCTTTGTTTGCGCTTGCTGACTGGGGGGAGTTCTCCTCTTTCCTTTGCGCCTCTTGACGAGTGGCTTGCTCCGCCTCAACCACCGCGGAAGCGGCATCCTGCATGCGCGCGCTGTCAAGCTTTGCCTCCCGCACCACATTGTTATCAGCTTGCGATTGAGCAGGCTCGACCTTCTTTCCGTTTTCATACAAGGAAACTGTCATCAACAGCTTGTTGCGTTGCATCACCACCTTATGGTATTGGTAAGCCAACACACCAAGGCATATCACCAAGACAAAGGAGAAGGCCGAACCTATCAGGGCGATGTATTTCAATACCGAGCGGCTTTCTTTCATTTCCTCCTCCATGACAGATGAGGTATCCTCTTCTGTTTCACGGAATGTCTCTGCCTGCTGAATGGGAACATCCACCAAAGGAATGGACACAGTTTCTTGCTTCGCTTCATCCTTGAGCGCAGACTGCTCCAAATCCTTGGAAGAGCCCTTCGCGGTTTGGGGTTCCGTTTCCGCTTCAACGTGCGCCTCTGGCACAACTGGTATTTCTTCTGTCGCTAAAGCTTCCGCTATGACGAAAGGCTCTGCTTGCGCTTCGTCCACCACCAAGGAATCCCCTTCTCTAGAAGGCTCTTCCGCCACGGGAGTTTCTTCTTTCATTTCCTCCTTGAGAGTCTCTTCCTTTACAAGAGATATTTCCGCAGGCTGCTCTTCCACAGGCACCTCCACTTGCGGTAAAGGTTTCTCTTCCTCGGATGACGCCTCTTGTTTCCCCTCTGGGACAGAAGTATTTTCCTCCAAGAAAGTTTCCTCAACCGATTGCTCAATCTCGGGAGTCTCTTCCAAGGAAGAATCCTCCTCTTCAGTCAAAGATTCTTTCTCTTTTCCAGAGTGTTCATCAGCCGGATTTATCCGCTCGGCATCATCGAAGTCTAACAACTCAACAGGCTCTTCGAGTTCTACCTCCTCTCGTTCCGCTTGCTCCTCAAACTTCTTGTCTATCTCCGTAAAGTCAACACCCTCGTTGAGAATGACAGTATCGAACTGCGCAAAAGGCTTATTCACCAAGTCGCGCATCACGGAATCAGGAGTGAAAGAGACCCTATCCCTCCCTTCTATCACTATGCGCTCACCCGTATTCACGTCCACGCTCTCACGATCCTTGACGGTAGTCAGTTTGAAACCGCCAAGTCCTTTCACTTTCACAAACTTATCTTCCTGCAATCCATCGTGTATCACCTCGAACATCAACCTCACGAAGTTCTCGGCCTCACGGATGCCCATCTTGTTTTTTTTGGCGACATTGGTGGCCAATGGGCGCAGTTGAGTCTTACCCCTCATGCTCACCTCCCTTCTTGAGCTTATCCTTGATACCGGCTGAAGGACGGAATCCAAGCACCAGCTTCGGCGGAACCAACATGCGCTGTTTGGTAACGGGATTGACAATGACACGTTCCATGCGCTTTTTCACCTCGAACGTGCCGAAGTAAGGCACTTGCACGGATTCCCCTTGGTCGAAGTGGCTAACCATCGTGTCGATAACTTGCTGCACCATGCGCTGGCACAGGTCTTGTCGAAAACCCGTGCGCTGGGATAATGCGTCGATAAATTCCTTGTTGGTCATGCTAATTCGGCATAAATGTCAAACTCTTCGCTATCTGTAATCCTCACTTGATAGAAATTTCCTATCCGCAAAGGCTTATCTGAACTTATAAGAACCTCGGGGTCTACCTCAGGCGAACAATACTCCGTACGCCCCACGTAGTAATCCCCCTCCTTGCGGTCAATAATGGCTCGCATCACCTGGCCCACCTTCTCAGCCTCCACTTCCGCGCTAATGGTTTGCTGCAAGGCCATCAACTTGTCCAACCTGCGTTGCTTCTCCTCGGGAGAAATGTCGTCCTTGTAATGGCGGGCGCTATAGGTTCCTTCCTCTTCAGAATAAGCAAAAGCGCCCATGCGCTCAAACCTCTCATCCTTAACAAATTGCATCAGCTCATTGAAGTCTTTCTCCGTCTCTCCAGGAAAGCCAACCATCAAAGTGGTACGAATATGGATGCCAGGCACACGGCTTCTAATCTCACGCAACAAGTCAAGCGTCTCTTGCTTGGTAACATGGCGACGCATACGGCTCAACATGTTGTCACTGGCATGCTGCAAAGCGATGTCCAAGTACTTGCAAACATTAGGACGCTCACGAATGACATCCAGCAAATCGAGCGGAAACTCATTGGGATACGCATAATGCAAGCGTATCCACTCCACGCCGGGGATATCCGCCATGCGATTAACCAATTCCGTGATATGTGATTGACCATCGATATCCCGCCCATAATAAGTCAGTTCTTGCGCGATGACTTGAAATTCCTTCACGCCCTGCGCCACCAATCGCTCCACTTCGCGGAGTATCTCGTCCATGGGGCGGCTGACATGATGGCCCGTCATCAAAGGGATGGCACAATAAGCGCAATGACGATCACAGCCCTCGGATATTTTCAAGTAAGCGTAATGGGACGGCGTAGTGAGGCAGCGTTGGCCATCACAAACAGGCAACTCTGCTTTCCCCAATTCAACGAGCAAATCACGATAATTGAACTTACCGAAATACTTATCCACCTCGGGTATTTCCTTCTCCAACTCACCCTGATAACGTTGCGAGAGACATCCCATTACATAAAGTTTACGCAATTTTCCCGCCTTTTTTGCTTCGGCAAAACGAAGTATCATCTCAATGCTTTCCTCCTTGGCATCACCGATGAAACCGCATGTGTTGATAACCGCGATTTCGCCTTGCGGGTACTCGGGGTCATGCACGCAGTGGAAACCATTGGCTTCTAACTGCCCCATCAGCCTCTCGCTATCTACGAGATTCTTGGAACAACCCATCGTTACAAAATCTATCCGATTCTTTCGCATAGACCCTACGACTCCGTCTTGAAGAGGGAATCCACAAATTCCTCTTTGTTAAACAACTGCAAGTCTTCCATGCCTTCTCCTAGCCCAATGTACTTCACGGGAACTTTCAACTGGTCGCTAATACCAATCACCACACCACCTTTAGCGGTACCGTCCAGCTTGGTGATGGCCAAAGAAGTGATATTGGTAACCGCGGAGAACTGCTTGGCTTGCTCAAAAGCGTTCTGTCCAGTACTGCCATCCAAGACCAGCATTACCTCATCGGGAGCCTCTGGTTGCAGTTTGCGCATCACGTCTTTTATCTTCTTCAATTCATTCATCAGGTTCACCTTGTTGTGCAGTCTTCCTGCCGTATCTATCAGCACTACATCAGCGCCATTGGCCTTGGCACTCTGCAAAGTATCATAGGCCACCGAGGCGGGGTCAGCGCCCATCTGCTGCTTGATAACACTCACGCCTACCCGCTCTCCCCAAATGGAAATTTGCTCAACAGCGGCAGCGCGGAAAGTATCAGCGGCTCCCAGATAGACTTTCTTGCCAGCCTTCTTGAATTGATAAGCCAGTTTGCCTATGGTTGTGGTTTTACCTACACCATTGACCCCAACCACCAATATCACGTATGGAGAGTGATCCGTAGGCAAATCCCAGTCTTTTAAATCATCCGTATGATTCTCCTCCAACAGGGCGGCAATTTCCTCACGTAATATCTTGTTAAGTTCGGCCGTGGTAACATACTTGTCCCTGGCTACCCTTTCCTCTATGCGATGAATGATCTTTACGGTAGTTTCCACGCCCACGTCTGACGTAATGAGCACTTCCTCCAAATTGTCAAGCACGTCATCATCTACCGTAGACTTGCCCGCAACAGCACGAGCCAACTTGCCAAAAACACTTTCCTTGGTCTTCTCCAGGCCTTTGTCGAGTGTTTCCTTCTTGTTTTTACCAAATAAACCGAATAATGCCATTCCTATATAGTTTGCTGCAAAGTTAGTAAAAAAACTCGATAGACACGATAAGAATACACGAAAAAAGGTCGTGAACCATATGATTCACGACCTTTTGAATATATAAAGTCTTGTACAAACTTAGTTCTTGAAGAAGTCTTTCACCGCCTCGTTAGGCACCATGCGCTCATCGAAGACATAAGCGCCAGTCTTTGGACTTCTCACCATCTTGATAACCTTAGAATATGCGCGACCATCCGTAGAACCTTCATGGAGGGTAGCGACCGCTTTCTTTGCCATAGTCTATTACGTGTTTAAATGGTTAAACGTTTCTACCTTGATTACTTAATCTCCTTGTGGATAGTCATCCTTTTCAAGATGGGGTTGTATTTCTTCAACTCCATACGATCGGGAGTGTTCTTACGGTTCTTGGTAGTCACGTAACGGCTCGTACCAGGCAAACCGCTGTTCTTCATCTCGGTGCACTCCAATATAACTTGCACCCTATTGCCTTTAGCTTTTTTTGCCATGATATTACTCTCCTATGACTTTAATTTCCTTCCAGTCGATGTTTCCATCATTGACAGCTTTCTTCAAAGCCGCGTCAAGACCTATCTTATTGATGAGACGGAGACCAGCGGCACTAATCCTGAGACTTATCCAGCATTGCTCCTCTACATAGTAGAATTTCTTGTGGAAAAGATTCACATTGAAACGCCTTTTGGTACGACGCTTCGAGTGAGACACGTTATTGCCTACTTGTGTCCTTCTTCCTGTGATTTGACAAACCTTAGACATTGCTATCTGTTAATTTCTAAATCGTTAATTACTAGCTATTCCAAACAGGGTGCAAATTTACTATTTTTTTCCTTCATGGCAAAGCATTTCCTTTTTGCCCGTCAGGATTTTAAGATTTTTTATAAATTCACACTTGCTTAGGAAGTTCACTGGCATGTTCCTTCAGGAAATCAAGCAATAAGCGCAGCCCTTGATTGGTGGCGATTGAAAGATTGATATCACGTCCGAAATCCTCGGTGAGCTTGTAGGTACGGATATCGTCCTTACTGCCATATCCCAACCAAATAGTACCCACGGGTATCTCGGGCGTGCCGCCACCAGGGCCTGCAATGCCTGTGGCCACGAGGGCATAGTCCACGCGCAACGTGTCTATGGCACCCCTCACCATCTCCTTGGCAACCTCCTCGCATACGGCGGTCTTCTCTTGCAAGAGGTCATGGCTTACGCCCAAAAGGTTTTCCTTGATGTCATCTGTATAGCAAATAATGCCCCCCTTGAAATAATTGGAGGCACCTGGCACGGCCATGATAGACTCGGCGATACGGCCGCCCGTACAGCTTTCCGCCGTGCCCACTGTCTTTTCTGTGTCGTAAAGAAGTTCTTGTATCTCCTTACTGAGTATCTTGCTTTCTAAACCCATAGTGATAATATGATGAATGATTGTTGATTACTTGAAAGTCACTTTTGAGAAGGCGGGCAAATCAATGGACGCGAAATCATTGTCCAAATACTTATAGTAACCCACGCAAGCTATCATGGCGGCGTTGTCGGTGGTATAGCTGAACTTGGGAATGTAAATCGTCCATCCATACTTTTCCGCATGCTCACGGAAAGCGTTGCGCAGGCCATTATTGGCGGATACGCCCCCCGCCACGGCTACATGCTTGATGCCCGTCTGCTTCACGGCCAAGCGAAGTTTCTTCATCAGAATGTCCACGATGGTAAACTCCAAACTGGCCGCCAAGTCTTCCTTATGATGCTCAATGAAGTCAGGGTCTTCCTGCACCCATTTCTGCAAGCTATAGAGAAATGAGGTTTTCAAACCCGAGAAAGAATAATCCAGGCCTGGGATATGAGGCTCCGAGAACTGGAAGGCCTTGGGATTGCCCTGCCTGGCCAACTTATCAATAATAGGGCCACCGGGATATCCCAACCCCATCACCTTGGAACACTTGTCGATAGCCTCCCCCGCCGCGTCGTCAATGGTCTGCCCCAGGACTTCCATGTCATTGTAGGCATTGACTTTCACGATTTGCGAGTTACCGCCAGATACCAACAAGCAAAGGAAAGGCAAGGGGGGAGCGCTTTGGTCGCCATCATCCTCCTTGATGAAATGAGCCATCACGTGACCTTGCAAATGATTGACATCTATCAGGGGGATGCCCAACGAACGGGCAAAGCCCTTGGCGAAGCTGACACCCACCAACAAGCTACCCATCAATCCCGGGCCCCTGGTGAAGGCAACGGCACTAAGCTGTTCCTTGGCGATGCCCGCCCGCTTGATGGCCTGGTCCACCACGGGTACCACATTTTGTTGATGCGCCCTGGAAGCCAACTCGGGCACCACGCCGCCGTAAGCCTTGTGCACATCTTGCGAAGCGGTCACGTTGCTCAATAAGACGCCATTCCGCAGCACCGCCGCGGAGGTGTCGTCACAACTGCTCTCTATACCTAATATATATATAGGGTCTTGTGCCATGATTCTTATCTCCCCCGTCAATAGGTCAACACTTCAACGCCCGTCTCGGTCATCACGAACGTATGCTCCCACTGGGCCGAGGGCAGCTCGTCCTCAGTTATCACTTCCCATCCATAGGGATCGTCGCCATCAATAAACACACGCCAAGAACCCATGTTTATCATCGGCTCGATGGTGAAGACCATCCCGGGCACCAACAGCATGCCCGTTCCCTTATGACCGAAATGCACCACGTCAGGTTCCTCATGGAAACGCAAGCCTACGCCATGCCCACACAGATCTCTCACCACGCCATAGCCATACTTCTTGGCATGCGATTCCACGGCGTGGCCTATGTCACCCACGAAGCCATAGGGCTTGGCCGCCTCGGCGCCAATCTCCAGGCACTCCTTGGCCACACGCACCAACTGTTCTTTTTCGGGCGTGGTCTTGCCAATGATAAACATGCGGCTGGCATCGGCGAAATACCCATCCACGATGGTCGTCATGTCCACGTTCACGATATCGCCCTCCCTCAACACGTCCGTGGTCTTGGGAATGCCGTGGCAAACCACCTCGTTGATGCTCGTGCAAACGCTTTTGGGGTAGCCCTCGTAATTCAGGCAAGCGGGAATGGCATTGTGAGCCTTGCAGTATTCCATGCAAATGTCATCTATCTCCTGCGTATTCATGCCCACGTGTATCTGGCGGGCCACCTCATCCAGGCATCCCGTGTTCACCACGCCACTGCGGCGTATGCCTTCTATCTGCTCGGGAGTCTTTATCAAGTCACGGGTAGGCACCTCCTTACCTTTGTTCTGCCAATAAAGCACCTTCTTGTCCATTTCGGAAAGAGGCTGCCCAGGCAGGCAATGCCACCTGTTTTTCTTCTTAAACGCCATAAGTTTATCTTTTTACGTTTGCAAAGATAGTGCAAATCGGAGACAATACAAAATAAAAAACTCGTTTTTTGCTCTTATCGCCAAGAAGAAGTCACGGGAAAAGGCCTTGGTTTCGCGGCGGCTCACGATGCCAAAAGGCTGGCGGTTGGGCTTGACATAGGGGCTGGTGAAAATGCTTGAGAAACGAAACAAGTTATCTTGCTTTTCAATTTAACTTGTTTTGCCACGCGAAACAAGTTATTTTCATGAGCGAAACAAGTTATTTTCGCGAGCAAAACAAGTTATTTTGCCAAGCCCTTCTTTCTCACTCCTTCCCAAGCTCCACAAAGTAATAAGTCCAGTCGTAAATGTGGGCGTTATCAAAGATGAGCACATAGTCACGCATGGCGGCATGTTCCGCTGTCCCATCATGGCACACCTTGATGGTCACCTCTGTGTCGTTGGCGTCAATCGCCGTATATTGCACATACCGCGTATTGATGTCGTCCTTCCGGTCTACCACTTCCACCACGTCGTATTTCTCGGCTCCGATGTAAATGGTCTCGTCTCCGCGCTTGATGATACGCATGTCTTTCGGCACCATTTTCCCGTATTGTTGGGTTCGTGCGTCAAAAGGCACCTGCGCAATCACGTTATATACCACTCTCTGCGCCTGCGCCGCCACACCGATGACGAGGCAAAGCAAGGCCAAGGCTATCCTCTTTCTCATGATCTCAAGTATTTATAAATGTCTTGTGTCCAGTCCGCCCCGTTCTCGGGACAATATCCTTTGATGCCCAAGCTCTCCGCCACCTCCACGTTGCGCTGTCCGTCATCCACGAAGAGGGCTTCCTCAGGACGGAGGCCTTCACGCTCCAGGACCAACTGGAAGAACTTGGGGTCAGGCTTCATCAACTTCACCTCGTAGCTGCGATAGAGCGCGTCAAAGTAGTCGGCTATGCTTCCGCCCTTGCCGTCGAAGTCCGTCTCCGCCCATCGTTGCATGTAACCATTGGTATTGGAAAGCAACACCAGGCGATAGCCTTCCTCGCGCAAGCGGCGCAAAGCCTCAAGATTACGAGGGGGCAACTCCTTGCGATAGCCCAACCACCCGTATTGGCATTCCTCCCAAGTCAGTTCCCGACCCACCATGCGGCTCAGTTCCCGACGGAAGTCCTCATCTGAGATAAGTCCCTCTTCCAAATCGCCGAAAACACCTTGCTGCGTATAGGGGTCCAGCAGCGTGGCAGCGTCTTTCAATCCTATTTCCTGGAAATTGCGCACGGCCTGCGGCTGGTCTATGGTGATAATCACTCCGCCCAGGTCAAATATGATGGTTCGTATCATGTATATTGTTATTCGAAAAGATTCAACTTGTTTTTTCTCGCTTCCTCCAGAGAGAGCAATCGCTCCTGTCGCCGCTGGTAGTCTTGCCTCAGGCGGTCATATCGCTCGCGCAACTCTTTCTCCACCCGTGGCCTTTCCTCGGGATTGAGCAACCTGGCCGCCGCCACTACGTTTTGGCTGGCGTCTTTCATCCAGGCCACGGGGCCGGCATACTCGGGAGCTATCTTGAGCGCGACATGCAGCTCGCTGGTTGTGGCGCCTCCTATTAATATAGGTATAGAGAGCCCTGCCCGCTCCATCTGCCTGGCCACGTTTACCATCTCCTCCAAAGAGGGCGTAATCAGGCCGCTGAGTCCCACAACATCCACTTTTTCCCCTATGGCTTTCCTGACAATTTGCTCTGGCGGCACCATCACGCCCATGTCTACAATCTCGTAATTGTTGCAGGCCATAACCACCGAGACTATGTTCTTGCCTATGTCGTGCACGTCGCCCTTCACTGTGGCCAACAGCACTTTGCCCGCCTTTTTACCCTGCTCGGTTTGCCCCGCCTCTATATAAGGCTGCAGGAAGGCCACCGCTTGCTTCATGGTGCGGGCGGTCTTCACCACTTGCGGCAAGAACATCTTGCCCTGGCCGAATAGCCCGCCCACCTCATTCATGCCTTGCATTAAGGGTCCCTCTATGATGTCCACAGCCCTGGGATACTCTCGCAAGGCCTCGGAAAGGTCTTCCTCCAGGCAGTCGGTAATACCCCTGCGCAAGGCGTAGGCTAAACGAGCGGCCACGGGCAGCTGTCGCCATTGCTCCATTTTCTTCCCGTGGGCGGCATTATCCACATCGCCCGAGAGCTTGGCAGCCTCTTGGGCCGCCTTTTGCTCAGCCGCCAAGGCTATCAGCTCGTCCGCCGCCCCTGCCCTGCGATGAAGCACCACGTCCTCTATCAACCGCAATTCATCGGCCGCAATATCCGCGTAGGTCACCTTGGTGGCAGGATTGACGATGCCGAAATCCATCCCCTTCCCTATGGCATGATAGAGGAAGACGGCATGCATGGCCTCCCTCATGCGGTTATTGCCCCTCAGGGAAAAAGAAAGGTTGCTCACTCCCCCGCTGACGTGAGCCCCAGGCAGGTTCTTTCTTATCCACTCCACGCTCCGGATGAAGTCGAGGGCGTAAGCGTCGTGCTCCTCCATGCCCGTGGCGATGGCCAGCACGTTGGGGTCGAATATGATATCGCGGGGATTCATCCCAACGATGTCCACCAATATATGGTACGCCCTTTGGGCTATCTCTATGCGTCGCTCATAAGTAGTGGCCTGCCCTCGCTCGTCGAAACACATCACCACGCAAGCCGCCCCATACCTCATCACGTCACGGGCATGGGAAACGAAGACTTCCCCTCCCTCTTTCAGCGAAAGGGAATTCACGATGGACTTTCCCTGCACGCACTTCAGCCCCGCCACTATGACTTCCCATCTCGAAGAGTCTATCATCACGGGGACGCGGGCTATCTCCGGCTCGGCGGCAATCAGGTTAAGGAAGTGGGCCATCTCCTTTTTCGCGTCGAGCAAGGCATCGTCCATGTTGATATCCAATACCATCGCGCCATCCTCCACCTGCTTTCGGGCGATGGAGACAGCCTCATCGTATTGCCGGTCCTTGATGAGCCGCAAAAACTTTCGGCTGCCCGCCACGTTGCAACGCTCACCCACGTTGACGAAACCAGTCTCTGGAGTTACCGCCAATGGCTCCAAGCCAGAAAGCAGCAACCAAGGACTCACGGAAGGAACTTCTCGGGGAGCCTTGTCCTTCGCCAAGGCGGAGAAACGAGAAATAAACTCTGGCGTGGTGCCACAACAGCCTCCCATGATATTCACCAGACCCTCGTCAACGTACTCCTCCATCTGGGAAGCCATGGTATCAGCCGTCTCGTCGTATTGCCCCAATGAGTTAGGCAATCCCGCGTTGGGATAAACACTTATATAATAAGGAGACTTGGAGGCCAACTCACGCAGGAAAGGTTTCATCTGGCGTGCCCCAAAGGAACAATTCAGCCCCACGGAGAAAAGGGGATATGACTGTACGCTGGCCAAAAACGCCTCCAGGGTCTGGCCACTCAATGTACGTCCGGCCAAATCGCTCACCGTGACGCTCAACATGATGGGCAAACGCTTGTCCATTCTCTCCATCACAGTGAGGGCGGCATCCACGCCCGCCTTGCAGTTAAGGGTGTCGAAGATGGTCTCCAGCAAGATGGCGTCCACGCCTCCGCTTATCAATCCCTCTATCTGTTCCATATAGGCGTCACGCAAGGTGTCGTAATCCAACGCCCTCGCGGCAGGATCGGTCACGTCCGGGCTCATGGAACAAGCCTTGTTGGTAGGGCCTACGCTGCCCGCCACGTAACGAGGCCTTTCGGGAAGGCTATACTCGTCGGCGCATACCCGGGCCAGCCTCGCCCCTTCGTAGGCCATCTCCCTCGCGTAATCTCCTAGATGGTAATCGGCTTGGGAAATCTTTTGCGAGGAGAAAGTATTGGTGGTGATGATGTCCGCGCCCGCCTCCAGGTATTGGCGATGGATATCGCGGATGACTTCAGGCTGGGTGAGATTGAGCATGTCATTGTTGCCTTTCATCTCCCCAGGCAGATTGGTGAAGCGGCCGCCCCTGAAGTCAGCCTCGGCAAGATGCCGTCTTTGGATGAGGGTACCCATAGCCCCATCCAGAATCAGTATTCTTTGCCTAACGGCCTCTTCTATGCTCATCATACGCATAACGCTTGAGGAATTAGAAATGCTTGAGGGCTCTATCCATCTCCCTGCGGTCTTCCTTCTCTTTCAAGGTCTGCCGCTTGTCATATTCTTTCTTTCCCCTGGCCAGGGCAATATCAACCTTGGCCCGGCCGTGGCCGTCTATGAACACCAGCGTGGGAACGATGGTGAAGCCAGGCTGCTTCACGGCTTCCGCCAACTTGTTGATTTCGCGGCGGGTAAGCAACAGTTTCCGGTCGCGCAACGCCTCGTGGTTGCTGTAAGAACCATAAAAATAGGGGGAGACGCTCATGCCTTTTACCCACAACTCATTGTTGTGGATATAGCAGAAAGCGTCCACCAGCGAAGCCTTTCCCTGGCGTATGCTCTTTATCTCGGTGCCGGTGAGCACGATGCCCGCCGTATAGGTGTCCACGAAATAGTATTCGAAGGAAGCCTTCTTGTTCCTGATTTGCACAGGGCTCTTCTTGCGCAGTTCGAGTTCGTTCTTGTTCACGCTCTTTTCCTTTCTAGTTTAGTCTTGCGAATTGACGATGGTGACGAAATTGCCAAGATGCTCGTCCACGTAACGCGCCACGAGACCAGTCCATTCCTCTTCGTTTTCCACGAACTCATCGTCCAGGTCATCAAATTCGGGGCATTGCTCATAGAGCGCCATGAAAGCCTCGTCATCACAATCGCTCTCCAGCAATTGGCGATGGCGGTTGTAGAACTTGTGGCCTCTGTTAAGCAATCTGTAGAGATCGCCAAGCCCCCATTCTCGAAAGGCACGGGCCGTGGGATTGAGGAAAATAAAGGAGCCGTAGCCATTATATATCAATTGCACCATGCCGCCATCCATCATCTCCTCGTGCAGGATGCCCCACGCCAGCAACGTGATTTGCTCCGCATTCAGCTCTCCCATGTTTTGGGCTGTAAGCTGTCCACCAATAGCGTCGAGGATGGCTCCCCGCACGACATGGACGAATTCGTCCATGCCGCTGGCGGCGGCCTGCCGCAACGCCGCGTCTTCTATCTTGATTTCCATGTTTCTCCTTTTTCGGCTTAAAACATCGCAAAAGTAACACATTCCTCCGATATGGGCAAATTTTCCGCCACTTATTCACCTCCTCTTCCCCACATAGGCGCAGTCTGGGCGGCCGAGAGCTCGCGCCTATGCGGCACCTTGATGGGGAATCATCTAAGATGATTCTAGGAATAGAGTAAGATGATTCTAGGAATAGAGTAAGATGATTCTAGGAATAGAGTAAGATGATTCCCCACCTCTCCCACGGCCACCTGGGACGAATGCCACGGCTTGGCGGCAAGTTTATGCCCCATTTATTTTGTATTGTCCCCGATTCGCGCTATCTTCGCGGTCACCAACATATACCTTTTACCAACATGAGACAGCAAGAAAAACTACAGTTCGTGGGCATCATCCCCGCCCGCTACGCCTCCACCCGATTCCCCGGCAAGCCCCTCGCCACATTGGCGGGCAAGCCCGTGATAGAGCATGTTTACCGCAGGGTGGTGGAAGCGCTGGGCAGCGCCTACGTGGCCACGGACGACGATCGCATAGCCCAGGCCGTGGAGCGCTTTGGCGGACAAGCCGTGATGACCCGGGCCGACCACAAGAGCGGCACCGACCGCATAGCCGAGGCACTGGAGAAGACAGGCCGCGAGGTAGACGTGGTGGTCAACGTGCAGGGCGACGAGCCCTTCATCACCACCCGGCAGATAGAGACCCTCTGCCATTGTTTCGATGACGAGCAGACACAAATAGCCACTCTCGGCAAGCCCTTCGAGAGCATGGAGGCGGTAGAAAACCCCAACAGTCCTAAAATAGTGACCGACCTGAAGGGATTCGCCCTCTACTTCTCCCGCAGCGTCATTCCCTATGTCAGGGGGGTCGAGCAGGCGGACTGGCTCGGCCACTTCCCATACCTGAAGCACCTGGGCGTCTACGCCTACCGGGCCGACGTCTTGAGGGAGATTACTCAATTGCCACAAAGCCCGTTGGAGAAAGCCGAAAGCCTGGAGCAACTGAGATGGCTGCAAGCGGGATACAGAATCAAGGTGGGCATCACCGATGAAGAGACCGTGGGCATAGACACCCCCGAAGATTTAGTCAGGGCCGAACGTTTCCTCAACGAACGAGCATGATTACCCAAAGCGTCGCGCGATACATCAGCAAGCACCATTTGCTAGACAAACAGGGCATCCACCTTGTAGCGCTCTCTGGCGGAGCGGACAGCGTGGCCCTCTTGTTGGTGCTAAAGGATTTGGGATACGACTTGCACGCCACTCACTGCAATTTCCACTTGCGGGGGAATGAGTCCGACCGAGACGAGCAATTCTGCGTCCAAATATGCGAGAAACTGGGCGTTCCCCTTCACCGCGCCCATTTCGACACTCACGCCTATGCCGAGGCACACCATGTAAGCATAGAAATGGCAGCCCGAGAGTTGCGTTACCAATATTTCAGGCAACTAAAAGACGACATCAAGGCAAAAGACATCTGCGTGGCCCACCACCGGGATGACCAGGCGGAAACCGTGCTAATGAATCTTATGAGAGGTGCAGGGGTGCAAGGGCTGACAGGCATGGCTCCCCTGAATGATGACATCGCGAGACCGCTGCTCTGCGTAAGTCGCCAAGAAATAGAAGCATACCTCGAGGAGAAAGGGCAAGACTATGTGACAGACAGCACGAACTTGGTGGCCGACGTAAACCGCAACAAGATACGCTTACAGGTCATACCGCAAATGGAAAAAATCAATCCTGCCACCAAGGAGCATATTGCCCGGACGGCGGAGTACATGACCGACGTGCGTGACTTCGCCGAAGAGCAAGCGGAAAAACTCCTCCAGCAAATGAAAGCCGACAGGGGCAGGATTGAGTTGAAGCCATTGCTTTCCGTCAAGGGGTATAAGTATTTAATCTTCCTTTTCTTGAGCCGTCGTGGATTTAATAGCTTTCAAGTGGCGGAAATACTTTCATCATTAAACTCGCAAGGTAAGCTCTGGACATCCAGCAGCCATGAATGCACCATAGACCGAGGGGGGCTTTTGTGCCAAAGAAGAAAAGATTCCGTCGGCCCACTCATTATTCCAGAGCCAGGCAACTACAGATTAAACGACTCACTCCGCTACACCTTCCGACTTACTGAGCGCACCACGGACATGCAGCCCAGTAAAGACGCTTACCATGCCACGATAGACGCGGAAAAAGCGAGATTTCCACTTACGCTCAGGCTCACCGAAAATGGCGACCGCTTCACCCCTTATGGCATGGAAGGCAGCAAGCTGGTAAGCGACTACCTCACTGACCGCAAGCGCACTCTCTTCCAAAAACGAGACCAACTGGTATTGGCAGACGCCACTGGCCGCATTCTATGGTTGGTAGGCGAAAGAATAGCCCAAGGCTACGCCATAAGTGAAAGCACGAGACAAGTACTGCATATAGAGAAGGAAGAAAGGACTTCTCCATAAAAGAGGGTCGCCAACAGGGTCCACATATCATGAATATGGTGGAATACTATACGTAAGCCTCCAAGAACTTGACCGTACCCTCCACTCTCAACATCTCGGTGGTAGCGGGATAGAGCAAGGTTTCCCCCATGCGCAAAGAGACTTGGTGGCCCTCGTTATCGGTGAAAGTGCCCTGCCCCTTTACGCAAACCAAGATGACAAAACTGTCCAGCAGAGAATAATCAAGCGTCATAGGCTCATCCAAGTCATATACAGCCACCTTGAAATGCGGGCAGCTCACCAATCCCACACCTTGGTTCATCTGAGGCGTGTAATGCATACGGTAGTCCCGCTCCACCCTGTAGTCAATGCACTCAGCCGCTTGTTTAGTGTGCAACTCACGTTCATGTCCCTCCGCGTCCTTGCGGTGAAAATCATAGATACGATATGTAACGTCACTCGTTTGCTGTATTTCCGCCAAGAAGCAGCCCGCCCCTATGCTGTGGATGCATCCCGCTGGCAAGAAAAAACAATCCCCCTCCTTTACAGTATATTCCGCGATAGCATCAATGATTGAACCATCTTCCACCATTTGGCCGTATCGCTCTGGCGTGATAGACTTGCTCAATCCGCAACGCAACTTGGCCGTTGGGTCTGAAGGCAAGGCATACCACATCTCCGTCTTGCCATGGGGCAAACCATACTTCTGCGCAATCTCGTCATTGGGGTGTACCTGGATAGAAAGCTGGTCACGTGCGTCTATGAACTTGACGAGCAAAGGAAACTCATCGCCAAAACGCTGGTAGTTATCTTGCCCCAACAACTTTCCTTTCATCTTGGCCACCACTTGATTGAGTGTCTGGCCTTGAAACTCACCCTCTGCCACCACGCTTTCGCAACCTGGCACACCGCTTACCTCCCAGCACTCACCCACGTTGGGCTGCTGTATGTCCAGTCGTTTAAAAGGTATCAGTTTGTTTCCGCCCCAAATCAGAGACTTCAACAATGGTAAAAACTTTAGTGGTTCCATAAATCCATTATGTCATTTAGTCAGTAACTCTGTATATCTAATTGTCTTTCCAAAATCCTGGGGTGAATATCACCAGCACGGTGAATATCTCCAAACGACCCAAGAGCATCGACAGCGAAGTAATCCATTTAGCCACGTCAGGCAACGCACTCCAACTCAAGTCCATGCCAGAGAGCGTGCCGAGTGAAGGACCCGCGTTGCCAAGGCTGCTGAACGAAATAGTCAACGCATTGCCTAGATCTATACCAACCGCCACCATGGCAAAAGTCTGCGCCAACAACAATCCTAGATACACTCCGAGGAAAGCCAGCAAAGTGACTCGTTCCTGAATAGGCACGTTAACCCCGTTCACCCTCACTGGCAGCACAGCCTTCGGATGGAGAATCTGGCGCAACTCGTTCTTCACGATTTGAAAAAGCATTACCAATCTCACTTGTTTCACACCACCGCCTGTACTGCTAGAGCAACCGCCCATAAACATGCACACCAAAAGGACACCCCAAGTGACAGCGGGCCACAAGGCGGTGTCATCGGAACAGAAACCTGTGGAGGTCATCAAGGTAACCACCTGGAAGAGAGCCTTCCGAAAAGCCTCCTCAAACTGGTATCCACACTCATTGAAAAGCTGAATGGCTACGAAAAGAGTGAAAACCAGCACTGCGCCCAAATAAAACTTGAACTCAGAATTCTTGGCAAGTTCTCCAACTCTGCGTTTCAACACCACGGCATAAAGCAATGCGAAATTAGCACCTGAAAGAAAAGTGAACAACGAGCACATATACTCGAGATAGGGAGAGTCATAATAGCCGAAACTGTCATTGCGGGTAGAAAAACCACCCGTAGGAGTGGTGCACATAGCGTGGTTGAGGCTATCGAAAAACGACATCCCACCTAGCCAATAAGCCGCCGTACACGCAACAGTCAACGTAACATAGATAGACCATATCCATTTCGCCGTAGTGGAAAGGCGAGGATGCAGCTTGGCGCGCAACGGGGCGCTGCTCTCCGCGGAGAAAACCTTTACGGAGCCACCCACCAGCGAAGGCAATAAAGCCACGGTGAAGAACACGATGCCAAGTCCCCCTACCCACTGCATGAGCGAACGCCAAAAAAGAATGCCATGGGGCAATCGTTCCACATCGTCGAAAACCGTGGCACCCGTAGAGGTAAAGCCCGACATTGCCTCCAGATAAGCATCCGCAAGAGAATTAAGATACCCTCCCACAAGAAAGGGCAATGTACCTAACAGACTATAAATCACCCACGTGAGCGTCACCACCAAGTAAGCGTCTCTCCTGCTCAAGGAATTCTCCGCTCCCCTGCCCTTACCTTTCAAGAGCAAGCCCACTCCGACCGTAGTGATAATGGCAACAAGAAAAGCGAAAGAGTCATCCTCTTGATAATAGAGAGAGATGCCCAGGGAAATGAGCATCCAAAAAGCCTCAAATAGCAGAAGCTGACCCAATATCTTGCAAATGAGCTTGACGTTAATCATACTCTATTGAATATTAACGACTTAGGTAAAATATTTCTCTATGCGATGCATATCTATCTCATGACAAAAGACCATCACTGAGTCACCTGCCTCTATCTGCGTGTTACCTGACACAAGCATTCCCTTTCCTTGGCGCACAAGTCCACCAATCGTCACGTCACGGGGCAAGCCCAAGTCTTTCACCGCCTTTTGCGTGACGCGGCTGCCTGGCAGGGGAATAAACTCTGCCACATAGGCGTTAACGTTCATCAGAAAATGGATATTCAACACGTTGGCGTCAAGCATCATCTGATAGATATGCCCCGCTGCCACCGTTTTGCGGTTAACAATAGTACCTATATCCAAACTCTCAGCCATGCTCACGTAATCCATGTTCTCCACCAAGGCCACGGTCTTGCGCACCCCTAGCCTCTTGGCGGCCAAGCAAGCCAGGATATTCGTCTCGGGGGAATCCGTCAAGGCCACGAAAGCCTGCGTGTTCTTGATACCTTCCTCTATCAACAAAGAGGTATCACGACCATCACCATGTATAATCATGGCCTCGTCATCGTCTATCAATTCGTTGAGTTCCTCGCAGCGACGCTCGTCTATCTCTATAATCTTGCAGTCCATGTATTCAGGCATTCGCTTCACGGCCCTGACGGTAATAGAACCGCCACCCATCACCATCACGTTCTTAACATCTACATAATGGTCTTTACCCACTATTTGACGGATGTAAGGAATATAGCTGCGGGTGGTCATGAAATAAGCCAGGTCATACAGCAAGAGCTCATCATTACCGCCAGGAATGATGGTTTGGCCTCCTCTTTTGATAGCCACCACGTGATAAGGGTCCTCGGGGCCGCTGATTTCCTTCAGGGGCTTGTTGAGTATCTCACAGCTTTCTCTCAACTTAATACCCAACATCACCAACTCCCCATCGTGCACGTCCCACCTTTGGCGCACCCATGACATTTTCAATCCATTATTAATGTCATAAGCTGCCAACATATCCGGGTCTATCACAGAGTCTATGCCCAGGCGTTGGAAAAGTTCTTGAGCCTTTGCCTCTGTAAACTCGGGGTTGTCCACCTTGGCCACAGTCTTGCGTGCACCCAGTGATTTCGCCAACATACAAGCGGTAATGTTGTCGCTCTCATTGGGATTCACGGCTATGAAAAGATCGGTATGTGAAACGCCAGCCTGTTTCAAGGCATGGATAGAAGTTGGTGAATCCTCCAATGTTAAAAGATCGGTGTCCGCACCTACCTGCCCCAGCCTCTCTGCGCTGGTGTCTATTAGCGTTATGTCCTCATGGTCGCGCGAGAAAAGCCTGGCCAAATGAGTTCCTATGGCATATGCTCCCGCTATGATAGTTTTCATTTCAATAATTCTTTCTTAATGGATTCTACGTCTAAATGCACTATTTCACGCAATTGGGATATAGTGCCATGCTCCACGAAATTATCGGGCAGTCCCATGCGTGTTATCTCTGGATGGTAGCCATTGTCTTCCATCCACTCCAATACGGCTGAGCCCATGCCTCCCTGCCTGCATCCATCTTCGATGGTAATTACCCGCTTGAAGCGACTGCCTACCTCGTGCAGCAGCTGCTTGTCCAGTGGTTTCAAGAACCGGATGTCATAATGGGCGATGCGCAGTCCTGGATGGGCAGCCTCCACTTCAGCGATGGCCTTCTCCGCGTCATTGCCAATGGGACCAATAGTAAGCACTGCCAGCTCTTGCCCGTCTCTCAACTTCCTTCCCCTACCTATCTCCACTTCCTTGAAGGGACATCTCCAGTCTCTCCAGACGCCCCGTCCTCGAGGATAGCGTATCACGAAAGGCCCCTTGTCGGGTAGCTGGGCGGTATACATCATGTTTCTCAACTCGTGCTCGTTCATGGGCGAGGCAATGGTGAGGTTAGGGATGGGGCGCAAGGCCGCCATGTCGAAAGCACCATGATGAGTGGGGCCGTCTTCTCCCACCAAGCCAGCCCTATCCAGGCAGATAACTACCGAAAGCCCGAGGATGGCCACGTCGTGTATGATATTGTCGTAGGCTCGTTGCGAGAAAGCACTATAAATATTGCAAAAAGGAACCAATCCATCTATGGCCATACCTGCCGAAAAGGTCACGGCATGCCCTTCCGCAATGCCCACGTCGAACACCTTCTCGGGCATGGCATCCTTGAGTATGTTCATGGAGCAACCCGTAGGCATGGCGGGAGTCACTCCCACTATCAACGGATTTTGCTTCGCCAGCTCCAGCAAGGTCTCGCCAAACACGGTTTGATACTTAGGCGGCATATCCCCCGTCTCTTCCGTCAGCCTTTCACCCGTATCGGGATCAAACTTCCCTGGCGCGTGCCATACGGTGGCATTCTTCTCCGCTGGCTCATATCCCATGCCTTTCGTGGTGTGCAAATGCAGCAACTTGGGACCCGTCATATCTTTCAACTGCCTGAGGATGCGCACGACTTCCTTTACGTCATGCCCGTCGAAGGGGCCGAAATAGCGTATGTTCATGCCCTCAAAAACGTTTTGCTGCCGGCTGATGACAGATTTCAAAGCGTTGTTCAAGCGCAAGATGACGTTTCGGCGGTTGTCGTTGAGAATTCCCTTGCGATGCAGCCAGCGACTGGCCTTAAATCTCCATTTATTGTAAGTCTCGTTGGTATCCAGTTGCAGCAGGTATTTCTCCATTCCTCCCACGGCGCGGTCTATGCTCATATCGTTGTCGTTGAGGATAATGAGCAAATCGTTGGGCGTGGAAGAGACATTGTTGAGCCCCTCAAAAGCCAAGCCGCCGCTCATGGCTCCATCGCCTATCACGGCTATCACCCTACGGTCATCATGCCCTGTTTTTTTCGCGGCCACGGCCATGCCCAGCGCCGCCGAGATGGAATTAGAAGCGTGGCCGCAGACAAAACTGTCATACTCGCTTTCCATAGGAGTTGGGAAAGGCCTGATGCCGTGCAGCTTTCGGTTCGTGCGGAAGGCTTCCCTCCTTCCTGTCAATATCTTGTGCCCGTAGGCTTGGTGTCCCACGTCCCATACGATACGGTCGTAAGGCGTATCATATACATAATGTAGGGCCACCGTCAGTTCCACAACCCCCAAGGATGAAGCGAAATGCCCTGGATTGGCGGATACTTCTGCTATGATGTCATCCCGCAATTCCCGGCATACTTCTGGTAGTTGGTCTATGTCCAACTTCCTAAGGTCGCTGGGACTTGAGATGTTGTTTAACAATCCAAAGTGATGCGTATTCATGCCGTCTCTTCGTAAAAACTGTGCAAATATATATAAAAACTTTGAGAATTGGACGGTAACAGGTAAAAACTTGAGATTTCTCCCATTTCTTTCTCACATTACCCTCTTTACCTATTAAATACATCACTCGCGAGAATATGGATACATATTTCCGTAAAATATGCACCGACAATGGAGAGGAAATCACTATCTTCGCGAAAGTTAATCCCTATCGACAAAACATGGATACCAAGAGAAAAGACTCTATCAAGGGCATCTTGGCCCTTTGCCTAATGGCAATGAACAGCATGGGGCTTTGGGCGCAAGACGGGCTGGACACCACCCGCACCTATCGCATTGACGAGGTGGTGGTGACAGGAAGCAACAACGCCACGGGGCGCAACCTCTTGCCCTACAGTGTCAGCATAGTTGACAGCAAACAACTAGAAGCCACGGGGCAAGCCCAACTGCTTTCCGCCATCTCCACGCAGATACCCAGCCTCTTCGTTTCCCAGCGCAATATCTTCGGCTTCGGCATCAGCAACGGAGGTTCCGGGGGCATCAAGGTGAGAGGTGTAGGAGGAGAACCTACCAACGCCGTGTTGATGATGGTGGACGGGCAACCGCAATTCGCCGGTATCTATTCCCACCACGTAGCCGATTTCTACGCCACTGAATACGTGGACCACGTGGAAGTGTTGCGGGGACCCGCCTCGGTGCTCTATGGCTCCAACGCCATGGGCGGTGTCATCAACGTCATCACCAAGGAAGCGCGGAGCAATGGCGTGCGCACTACGCTCACCTCGCAATATGGTTCCTACAACACCTGGCTTTCCTCCTTAACCAATACCGTCAGGGCGGGCAAGTTCTCCTCACTGGTCTCGCTGTCTTACGACCGCACCGATGGCACGCGGGACAACTTCGACTTCAAGCAATACTCGCTCTACGCCAAGATGGGCTATGACTTCAGCCAGGCATGGAAAGCCAGGGCGGACTACTCGCTGATGCAATTCATCGGCAACGACCCTATCTACGCCACGCTGGAAGACCCCAACTCCACGGACATCTACCACCAAAACATCATCCGCGGCGAAGCGTCGCTCTCCGTAAGCAACCATTACAAAAGGACTAACGGCAACGTAAGAGTCTATTACAGCTACGGAAACCATTTCGTGGACGACCCCAACCATTTCCACAGCCTGGACGATCGCTTCGGCATCTTGGCTTACCAGAACTTCCAGCCTTGGCCAGGAGCCAACGCCACAGTGGGCTTCGACTTCGACACCTATACCGGCAAGATACCCACTTCAGGCGGAGTGGACCACACGGAAGGCTCCCTTTCCACTATCAGCCGCAAGAGCATCACGGAGTATTCCCCTTACGCCACGTTCTCGCAGTCACTCCTGCGAGGGACGTTGGTGGTCAACGGAGGGCTGCGCATGGCCAACAGCAACCGCTTCGGCACACAGTGGATACCACAAGGAGGCATCGTCATAAGACCCGCGGAGGGCTGGTCGGTCAAGGCATCCTTAGCCAAGGGATACCGAAATCCCTCTTTCCGGGAGCTGTACCTCTACCGCATGGCAAACCCGGACTTGCGTCCCGAGCGCATGATGAACTACGAGATAAGCATCGGCAAACGCTTCTCCCGCTACTTGGGCCTGGACATCACGGGTTATTACAGCAAGGGAAACGACATGATACAAGTAGTGGACATGAAAAACGTAAACACGGGAAGCTTCATCAACAAGGGTATCGAGGTGACGGCAGACAGCCATCCGCTCAACAACCTTGCCCTCAAGGCTTCCTATAGCTACCTGAACACCTCGCTAAACAACCTTACGGCCGCCCCCCGCAACCAGTATTTCCTGGGACTGGGATGGCAAGCGCTGAAGCAGCTAAGGCTAGACGCTGACCTGAGAGGCGTGGGCGGACTGTATATCGCCGACAATATAGACCACGAGCGGTACACGCTGCTCAACCTGAAAGTGACCTACCAGCCATTCCAATTCCTGGAATTCTTCGCCAACCTAGATAATCTCACGAACACAAAATACACTATCATCCACGGCTACGAGATGCCCGGCTTCACCGCCATGGGCGGATTTAAGTTGAAGCTGTAGCGGACGGATTTTCAAAACAAGTTATTTCGCTCTTCAATTTAACTTGTTTTGCTTGGCAATTTAACTTATTTTGCTCGGCAAAACAAGTTGTTTTCACAGGCGAAATAACTTGTTTTCAAATCCCGCACGGAAACGCTCCCCACGACACACCTATATCTACACGAAGAAGGGGCCAAGACCGATAATGGTCTTGGCCCCTTTCCTTTATGCTTCGGTAAGAGAACGCTATGCCTCTGCGGGAGCTGCCTCCTCCGCGGGAGCCTCAGCCTCAGCGCTATCAGCAGCGGCAGCCTCTGCGGCGGCCACGGCTGCGGCGGCTTTCTTCTCTGCCACCTTCTTGGCAATAGCCTCATTGATTTGCTTCTCCTGCTCAAGCTCCTTGTCAGCGACAGCCTTCTTGGCCTTAGCCACATTCTCGCGGGTAGCGTTGAGCTTCTGTTCCTTAGCGGCCTTCCATGCGTCGAAACGCTTCTGCACTTCCGACTCATCGAATGCACCCTTCTTTACACCTCCGCGCAAGTGCTTCATCAAGTAAACGCCCTCACGCTGCAAGATGTTGCGAACGGTGTCCGTAGGCTGTGCGCCAGTCTCTACCCAATAGAGCGCACGGTCGAAATTCAAATCTACAGTAGCGGGATTGGTGTTGGGGTTGTAGGTACCAATCTTCTCAGTAAATTTACCATCACGTGGAGCTCTTACGTCTGCGATAACGATTGAATAAAACGCATAGCTTTTGCGTCCGTTTCTTTGCAATCTGATTTTAGTTGCCATTTCTAAATAATGTTTTTATAATTAATGATTTGAATTAATGCTAATAACCCGTATTAGCGGGTGCAAAGGTAAGACTTTTCTTTTGAATCGCAAAGACTTGGATGAGATAAAATATAATTTTTATAAAAAGGTGAATGGACATAGTGTTAATCGCTAGAAAAATTATATATTTGCAACAGTTACAATTTAACTAAAAAATAAAAATTATGATTTCACAAAAATTACAAGACGCAATTAATGCTCAGATTGTAGCCGAAATGTGGTCGGCCAATCTTTATCTTTCCATGTCTTATTTCTTCGCTGCGAAAGGCTATGAAGGTTTTGCTTCATGGATGAAAGCGCAGGCTCATGAGGAGAATGATCACGCTGATATGTTGGCGCAATATGTGATGAAACGTGGCGGACAAGCCAAGGTGGGGGCTGTGGATGCTGTTCCTCAGGAATGGGCTTCTCCGCTGGATGTGTTCGAGCATGTATACAAGCATGAATGCCATGTTTCCGAATTGATTGACAAACTGGTAGATGTTGCTTCTGCTGAAAAGGACAAGGCTTCTCAGGATTTCTTGTGGGGATTTGTACGCGAGCAGGTAGAAGAGGAAGCTACCGTTCAGGGTATTTTGGACAAGATCAAGCTGGGTGGTGATGTGGCTTTGTATCACTTGGATATTCAGCTTGGCGCAAGAAAATAAGCGATAAGAGAAACGAATGCCTGTTTTTTTGTCTTCTGCAGATAAAGATGCAGGTGTTTATCGGAAATAGAAAGTGGGTGTGTCAAAATCCAGTTTTTGGAAATATGAATTTATAATTTGAGCATCCTAAAAGACTAAAGAAAGGGTCGTATCATTACTCAATACAGAGCTTGATACGACCCTTTTAAGTTTATAATTACTATCTGTAACTTTTCGGAGCTGTCATTTTAGTTTTGACACACCTCCTCCCTCTTTTCAGGAACTATCCTTTTACTTTATCCACAGTAGGAGCAACTTGAGTTCCATAGCAGTCCGAACACATAATATCAGTATCCTAATTCATAAGGCTGTTCTACAGCCGGAACCCCATCGGACATCCATCCAGGCATTGCTTCTTTTTTCAGATAATGATTAAAGAACTGGAACATACGTTTTTGAAAATCTATTTTGTTGGCAATCTTTGTCGGCCAATGCGGTTCGCCTGTATAGTTCAGCATCCAGCAAGGCTTTCCAAGACGTTTCATTGCCACAAAATATTCTATTCCCTGATACCAGGGCACATGTCCGTCAGCATCATTATGCATAATTAAAACAGGTGTTTGTACCTTGTCCATCGTGAACAGAGCAGAGTTTTCCAAGTAACGCAACGGAGTACTCCAAGGCGTACCGCCCAGACGACTCTGAGTATGTTCATACTGGAACGAGCGTGCCAGCCCCGATCCCCAACGGATACCTCCGTAGGCACTGAACATATTGACCACCGGAGCACCTGACTCAATAGCAGCAAACAAATCAGTACGTGTAGCCAGATAAGCCACTTGATAACCGCCCCAACTATGTCCCTGCGCACCTATGGCTTTCTCGTCAATATAACCTTTGCCTATCAGCATGGCAACCCCCGGCATCAGACAGTTATAGCAACTCTCACCCGGATAACCGTCTACATAACGTATGTCCGGATTGAACACAATATACCCGTTACTGTTATAAAGATGATAATCAATGGTAGACCGATGCGGTTCCGGCATCCGGTAATTAAACAGAGTTTCCGAATTTCGCTCATAGAAACTCACAATCATCGGGTATTTCTTGGCCGGATCAAAATCGGCAGGCTTGTACACCACCCCTTCCAACTTACGGCCATCTAAAGATATCCACGAAACCAATTCAGCAGTTCCCCACAAATAGTCTTTCTGTTGGTCAATGCCATGAGTCAGCCGAATAGATTTCTTGAAATCGAGTGTAGCATAATGAAGGTCAGGATATTGCTCAAAACTTTCCATCGTATAGATTACATGGTCTGTATTTTTCGCCTTAGAAATACTGCGTAACATATAGTTACCCGCTATCAATTCTTTGGGAGAAGCAGCGGTGGAAAAACGAGCCTTGTAATACCCGTTCCCTTTGGTCACTTCGTTAAAGCCTTTCAACAACTGTGGCTTGTTCAGGTCAATCACACGCTCCTCCTTATCCAGTTTTACCAAACGATATGAAATCCGGTTCTTACGTCCATTCATCGTCAGATTGACAGGTTCCTTCATGGCATCCGGATCGAATTTCCAAATATCATAACGGTCATAAATTAAAAGGGACTCATCCCGTTCCGTCCATCCGGCAGTTCCATGTGCGTTCGGATAGTCAGGTACATCATTCTCTTCATCCCATGCGAGGAAAGAAGCGGGGGTAGTCAACTGATTTTTTTTCCCGTCTGCCATAGAAAGAGTATACCAACAACTGTCTGTTTCAGCATACCAATACGCATACTTGCCTTGTGGTGAAAGACGGTATCTGCCATAATCCGCCGATGCCAGTAATTTACGGCTGCCATCTTCCAAAGACACTGTGTAATAATCACTGCGTGTCCGCCCTTCCCACATGGAGGACAATGAATAAGGACGCGAAGTGGAAAGCAATGCCAACGGGGCATCTCCTTCATCTCCCAGCAAAATCTGAGACAGCTCCTCATCTGCCAGCTGACAAATACGACCACCATTTATATGATAAACCGCTTGATAGCTTCTTTTCAGCTCTTTCTCCTTATTATAATCCTGTACAGTATATTGCACCGGCTCGTCCCAACTCCACCCCTGCACATTGGGACGGTTCTCCGCCAATTGCAACGTATCCTTTTGTCTAGGCTCAGGCGATGTGCCAAAAAACAACCGGGAAGCACTCTTCGAAAATTGTAATTTCCCATGCTCGCTGATTACCCATCCTTTCGGAAAAGCCCGATTGCCACGTGCCGCAACTTCTGTTGCCGGTGCTCCCTGCTGTGACAGCCACAAGCTCATGGCTTTATAACAAGAATCTTTCTGTGCACAATATAAGAAAGCCAAGTTTGCTCCATCTTCATCAAAAGTGACCTGTTTAAACACCCCGTCACCTTCTTTTATCAGCGTCTTCACACCTGTTTCCGTATTCAGAAGATACAATCCCGGCTTTTCCTCTGCTTTATCACCTGCGGTAATATAATAAAGCATTCCGCTTTTCTCCGCAAAGTTGAAAGCTTTCACAGCAGGAGCCTCATACCAGGTACTGAGGTTTGCATTCAACGGTTGGACATACAAAGTCGAGTCTTTCCTTCCCTTCTGAAAAGCAACCCAGTCCGCCTTCTCTGCCAGCCTGAATGTTTTCAGTGAATCAATCACTTCCCTGCCGCCCGAAAGCGAATAAATGACCAATGCATCCATCGGCATCTTTTCTTTCTTCGTTTTCTTTATTTTCAGAGAATCCACTATCATCTTGCCGGGTTTCTGCGACACAACCAAATAGTCGGAAGAAGCCGAGAAAAGAAAACGGTCCGCCCGCGGAAAAGTGGCAAGTTCCTTCCCTTGTGCATCATACAAATTCACCACAGCATCTCCTTCCCAAGGTTCCATCTTGCATGCCACCCACTTTCCATTATCAGAAATAGCTTGCCCGCTGATACGCTGCCAGGCAACTAAATTGTCTACTGTGAGACTTTTCGAGGCTGTCTGCGCCATCACAGGCGACAGATTCCCTATGCATAGGACAAGAGCCAGATACTTTACATGTTTCATATCCATTTTATCGTTACTGATTAGTTCGATTTTTATAAAAGCTTATCTTTCTCATATTCCGTTTTATCTTCGGCCGCAACCAGATTTAATTCCCTGCCGCTCTCTCCATACGAAACCGCATGACGTACTGCAAAATTTTCCAAGAACAAATGGTTCAGCGTAAACAATGCCCCATTCAAGTGCTCATTTCTGACAGAAGGTTTTGTATTCCTACTACGAATCCGAGACATGCATTTACGATGCTGTCCGGGAGTCAAGACACCCGCCATCCATCCACTTTTTAAATAATGCAAATATATAAAAAACGGATAAAAGTCTGATTCTAAACAATAATTTTGTACTTTTACTGTCGCATATAATCCATATACATTCAACACCAAACAATAAAAGCCATGACAGCAAGAAACAAAGTTCTAACCATCATGGGTATCATTATACTTATCGGGATTATCTCAATAGGATTCTTTGTATTTCCAATCGGAATTTCCATGTGCGCCATTACAGGCTTATGCTATGGCTGCAAATATAAAGACAAGTTGTTTATCAGATGGTCATCTGTAGGATTGGTAACAGGTATCGGACTTTCCATTTACACCTGGTGTTTAATCTCGTCAATGTAAAACAGCATAAGTTCAGTAAAAAAAAGAGGGGTTACGACAACCCCTCTATTTCACCATTCACGATATCAATATGCAATGCC
>OLNM01000075.1_pt1 | contig 91527 bp, 106 predicted proteins | sample 1672391 | NCBI WGS metagenome assembly OLNM01 (sample SAMEA3136680, study PRJEB25190) | human gut metagenome | reverse complement strand
GTTCTTCCGCTATCTTTTTTAGAAGAGTCGTTTTTCCTGCCCCGTTGGCTCCTATCATACAGATTTTTTCTGAACCTTTTATTTTTAAATGAATTCCTTCTGCTAAAATTCTTTTGCCATCCGGAGTCACAAGCTTTGAAAGTTCATATTCTATGACCGTTTTTCCTGCGGGAATGTGTGAGTTTTCATCCCCTAATTTGACAAAGATTGCTTCTTCCTGTTCCGGCATCTGAGTCATATTTTCATCTTCTTTTTCAAATCTTCGTTCCATTGCCTTAACCGTATGCATTTTGTCCTTTAAGTTTTTGGCAACAGACGGTGCTTGTCTGGTACAACTTCTTAATGCACCTTGTACACTCTGCATAACTCTTTGATATTTTTCATCGCGAATCTTTTTCTCCCTACGGTCACTCAGTGCCCGCTGTTTTTGGATTTCAAATTTATGAAGCCGTTCTTCCACATAGCGTCTATAGGGAAGCTTTGCCACGGTATATCTCGCCTTTGTTTTTCGTATAATCTGCTCGATATGTATCACCATGTTGGCAGTACGCTCTATCAGCGTTTCATCGTGTGAAATAAAAAGCACAATGTGCTTCCAGTCATTTATGATTTTTTCCAGTAATGTAAGCGTCGCAATGTCGATGTCATTGGAAGGTTCGTCCAACAACAGCACAGAAACATCGCGAATGAAAAGCCTCATAAGTTGTGTCTTGACTTTTTCGCCTCCTGAAAGACTACCCATTGTCTGGTTACTGTAGAAAAAATCATTTTTCATTCCAAATTTTCCCGCAATAACAGACAATTCTTTAGGCGTTTTCTCCCAGAATATTTCCTCTTCAGAAAAATATTCGTATATTGTTTTTTCCTTATCTTCATCGAGCATCTCCTGCGGAAGATAACCAAGACGTTCGTGTCCCATTATCCTTTCCCCATCTGCTTCTATATAGTTTTCTACAAGCGACGGATTGTATATCCACTTCATTAATGTCGATTTCCCATTTCCCTCTTCTCCAATAATAACTGCCTTATCTCCATCATTTAGCACAAGGTTGAAATCATTAAGAATTATTCTCAGGTCTTTTTTATGTGTTAAATTTAATTTTTTTATCTGCAACATTAAAGTTTCTCCTTTTCGAAGTCTGAGCCAATTATTATTTTGAACACACAAAAACGAGTCTTTTTTGCATACGCAAAAATAGACTCGCTAAATAGACCCTTATTTCTTTTCCAAAAGGAAAACAAAGGAAATGCCTCTTGCGATAATCCAACTTAAGCGTACACAAAACAAACCTATTCTCTACAGGCTCAATAACTATATGTGTCTTACTTAAATCAAATTATCTATTAATCATTTCCTCACCTTACACAAAATGTGCCTTTCTTTCTTCTAATGGCAATACTATCATACTGTATTTTTTGTGTCAATACATTTCACCTTATGGAAGTGCAAATTAAAATTTTCACTTCCTAATTATACATCCAACCATTACGAAATTCAATCTTTCACAACCTCTTTACAACCACAACCACAGCACTCCAGCAAACGCAGGAGCACCATACCGTAAAACGCTTATGTGTAAATCAACTCCGTTCCTACAACTTCCCTCACACAAGCCTGAATATTATTCATTCTTCCAATCCATTCGTAGGGATTATCTTTCTTTAATTGTTCCGTCACATCTTGTCTGTCGGCATATTCCTTTACCAGTCGAAGAAACATATCCTCTGCTTGCTTATCGACTTCTGCAAGATAACTATGCAGCTTTCCGCTTGTCAGCAGGTTCATATATAACACTTTATAGTGTTCCTTTAAATGCCTTGCATGTCGTTTCCCCCATAAACCAATCGGCTCTATTTCTTCTTCGGCTGGTACTGTGATGTTCGGCAATAAATAATCACCCACCTGTCTATAAGTTCCGCCCATTTCTTCAAAAATTGTCTTTGTCATTTTCCTTTTCCTCCTGTGATTTTTGTCTATCGTGATCGTGTATTATCACGCTTGCGACCTTTAACTGTTCTTGCCTGCTCCAACAAATCATCTATCTGTTTGCGACCAAAAACCTTACGGAGCAGGCTGTAATCTTTATTTTCTGCTTTTAGGATTTTGTTTTCTTCGGTCAATCTTTCATTGACTTTCTCCAAACGCTGATTGGTGCGGTATAACTGTGCATTCGCTGTATTCAGCCTATGATAGTTGTCCCACCCCTCAAAGCAGCGGGCAAGCACCGTTTTGACAAGTTGCTTCAATTTCCTTACAACCGGCTCTGCCATTTTGGTTTTATATGCCTTTGCAGTCATAAATTTCTCTGGTTCTGGCAACTGATATTTCGGTGCAGTATCAAGCTCTATTTCAAGATTTGACAGCTCGTCTTTTGCCTTATCATAGTTCAATACTCGTTCCGACAACACATCAAATTCAATCTGTTTCTGCTCGATTTTCGCACCTAATGCCGCCACTTCTTTTTCTCTTTCCTGCTTTTTATAATCCAAAACAGAAAGATGTTTTTCGTGTGTGCCTAAATGTTCCCACTCAATCCCATAACGTTCCATCACCGCCGCAAGCTGTTCTTTTTCGGACTGTATCCATTGCGACCACTCCGTATCGCCACGACTGCCGCCCTTAAAACCTTGCGTTGCAAGAGCCTGCTTTAGTGACACTCTTGTATCAAGTCCACGCTTGCTGCCTGTGGTAAAAGGTACAAAATCTATGTGCAGATGTGGTGTAGCTTCATCCATATGCAGATGAGCCGAGAACACCCGAAGCTGTGGATTTCGCTCCTGAAAACCCTGATAGTATTCATCTAAAATCTGCTTTGCCAGTTCTCCGTTTTCCGTATCGGCGTTCATATTTCCCTTACCGCCCACCTGTAAAATGATTTCGTGGAACGGTTTTTCCTGCTTGGAACTTCGGATTTTTTCATAATAATCTTTTATCTTTCGGTCTGACCTTATCTGCTTGGCATTGTATCTTTCCAATGCTTCATCAAACAATTCGTGATAAACTGTCTTTATATTTTCATTGCAGTAGTCGATATTGAGATGAGTACGAGTTCCGTCTACATTTTCTGCTCGGAACTTTCGGCTATTGTGATTGACCGAGCCTTTACCGACCATTGCACTTATCGTTCTCTGCATTTTTTCATTTCCCATCTGTAAATTTCAACATTCTCAGGTTTTGTTACTTTTGTCAAAAGTAACGCAAAAGCACTTTTGACGGGTACACCCATCAAAAATGCGACCTGTAAACAGGTTTTGCGTTCTCCGAAGGCTCTCCGAGGGGTGAGCGTGTGCCGGTGGCACACACGCCTGCGAACCGACCGAGCCAGCAGGCGAGACCAAAGAGCCGCCTTTGAAAAGGCACTCTCTGCACACTCCCCTAAACTTTATCCGGTGTCAAAGTGTGACGATGGTGACAATGTTTTTCACAGCGTGCTGCTCTCAAAAACATTGACACCTTTGACACCGTTTGTCACGCCGTCTGCTCGGTTTCTTTCCAAAGTGAAACCTTTCTTCCGTCGTGTGTGCGGCTGTTCTGATAACGGATACCGTAATCACGAAACAGCCTGCTTGCGTTGATACTGAGCCTTAAAGAAAGTACATTCGGCTTTATATCCACCGCAAGCCTTTCGCAAAGTTCCGAAGCAGTTCCTTCCCATCTGTCACTTTCCGAAAAGAGCGTATCCGCTATCTTCTCAAGCAGAGGTTCGGGCGGTTCTTTCCACATCTCCGTTTCCGATTTTGCAAAGTTCCACACCAATCGCTCGCTGTCCCTTACAAGATGGATTTTCATATCCTGCTGGTCTCTGCCAGCAACATCAAGTGTGGCATTGTTGGAAGTACGCTTGTCCTTACTGAGAACAAATGCACCGTCTGCCGCACCCATCAGACCATTCGTGCCTGAAATCATATCGAATATATCTTCCGATTTTTGTTTGCGTGTATGATGAACAATAAGCATTGAAACCTTGTAACTGTCTGCCAACGCTTTCAGCCTTGCCACAACATCATAATCACTTGCGTAGCTGTAATCTGCTCCGCCTGCTTCACGCACACGCTTTAAGGTGTCTATGATAATCAAGCCTGTGTCTGGGTGTTCCCTCATAAACCCTCTTATCTGTTCTTCCAGTCCGCCATTGACCGTTTTACATTCCGTTGCGAAATACAGATTGCCTGTCTCCTTTGCACCGAACATCTGAAACAATCGCTTCTGCAAACGTGGGTAATCATCTTCAAGGGCAAAATAAAGCACCGTTGCCTTACGCACCTTATACTCCCAAAGCGGTGTGCCTGTGCTGATATGATAGGCAAGCTGTGCCATCATAAAGCTCTTTCCCACTTTCGGGGAACCTACGAAAAGGTAAGTTCCCCTTTGGAGCAGACCGTCGATAAGTGGTGTCTGAACCTCAAACACCGTATCATACAGCGTTGTCATTGATACTGTTTTCAGATAGGAAGGGTCTAACTGTCTGAGTATTTCCCTTTGCATTTCTTCAAAAGATTGCTCGTACCCCTTGAAATCCGTATCCTGATTGACTATACTATTGTCAGTACATTTGGAAAGTGACTGTTCCGCATCTGTTGCCGCAGATACATTTGGAATAGTCATTTCTTTTTTATTCTCCATTCGCATCCTCTCCTTTCAAACCGCCGAGAATAATGGAAATCAGTTCTATTACACTCAGCAGTTCATCATCCACACCTTTTCCTGCTTCAATCCTTTTCAGTTCCGCAAGGACTGTGGCAAATTCCGTTTTCAACGCCTTATACACTCTCGGATTGCCCTGTACCACCACATCCTGATTTAAGCAACGGCGGTAACAATACTCCTGTTTTGGCAATCCTGATAGAGCTACAGCTCTGTTAATGAGTTCGTTTTCTTCGGGCGATACTCGAAACCCTACTGTGATATTCCTCCAACGATTTTTGTTATCTCTGTTCTTAGCTGACATTTTCAAAATCTCCTTTCCCTAAATCATCTAATTTTTCTGCCATCTCAATCTGCTTTGACGGAAAGAGGTGTGCGTACTGATAAGTAATATCAATACTTTCGTGACCAACTCGGTCAGCAATCGCCACCGCAGAAAAGCCCATATCAATCAAGAGTGAAATGTGGCTGTGACGGAGATCGTGAATGCGGATACGCTTCACGCCTGCCGCCTTTGCCCCTCTGTCCATCTCGTGATGAAGATAGCTTTTCGTCACCGTAAAGATACGGTCTTTCTTCTTCAATCCGTAAAGCATACCGAGATATTCTTTCATTTCCTCACACAGAAACTTCGGCATTTTAATCGTGCGGTTGCTCTTTTTCGTTTTCGGAGAAGTAATCACATCCTGCCCTTTCAAACGCTGATAGGATTTATTGATTGTGACTGTTTCCTTATCAAAGTTGAAATCTGCCGGAGTCAAAGCTAACAGCTCGCCCTCTCGGATACCGCACCAGTAAAGCATTTCAAACGCATAAAAGGAAACAGGCTTGTCCATCATCTCAAAAGAGAATTTCTTGTATTCTTCCTTTGTCCAGAACAGCATTTCCTTGTGTTCCTCACGTCCCATATTTCCCACCTTTGCCGCAGGATTGGAACGCAGTTCATAGTAGCGGACAGCGTGATTGAAAATGGCGGACAACTGATTGTGCAGCGTTTTCAGATACGTCTGTGAATAAGGCTTTTTCTTCTCATCACGATAGGCAAGCATTTCATTCTGCCAAGTAATAATCTCCTTTGTGGAAATCTCGCTGATTTTCAGTTTCCCGAAATACGGAAGTATCTTTGTGCGTATGATATGCTCTTTGGTAAGCCACGTGTTTTCCTTCAAACGGTTCTTCACATCATTGATATAAAGCTCCGTAAAGGCTTCAAAACTCATATCAAGGTCTGAAGAAGTCTGCAATTTGAACATTCTTTCCCATTCCTGTGCTTCTCGTTTGGTAGCAAAGCCACGCTTGCATTTCTGCTTGCGTTCCCCTTTCCAGTTCACATACCTTGCCATCACATACCAAGTACCGTTATCTTCATTCTTAAATACCGGCATTTACATTTCCCCCTTTCCTGCTCCGTAGAGCCTTTCGTAAAAATACTGGCGATTTACACGCCCTGCAATCGTAATAAAGCCCTTTGCTTTCAATTCCTCATTTAATTGTCTGATGAGTTTATATGCATAAGGTTTTGATACGTTTAGTTCCTGAGCCACATCTTCGGCTCGGATAAATCTGTTTTCCATATCCTTTTTCTTCCTTTCTTAAAATAATTTTTTGCTTGCCGCTTTCTCCGTGTTAAAGTTCCAACAGGCACTCCTGCTTGTCGGCAGGCGCTGTGCTGTCCCAATGCACCGCAGTACATCAGGCGCTCGCTCGTATAGGGGTTCCCGAAAAGTCGGAGACTTTTGGGGAAGAGGAGGAGCAGTGCAGCGAATGAGCTTTTGTGCTTGCACACAAGCGAACGATACGGAACTTGCTCCGACGAGGTCTTGGCGGTTTGGCTTTTCGGACGGTCATTCAGTTGTCGCATTAAGCATATTTGTTTAATTCGTAATTTATTTTACTAAACATATTTGCTATTGTCAAGTGGTTGCAAAGAAAATATTAAACATTTTTGTTTCGGTTTTTCTTGACTTCCACTAAACATTTCTGCTATACTTATTTCACTAAATATAAAAGGAGCGTATCATTATGGCTATCAGCGAAAGAATACATTTTTTCAGACTAATGCGTGGTATGACACAAAAGTATCTCGGTACAGCAATCGGTTTTCCAGAAAAGAGTGCTGATGTGCGTTTGGCACAGTACGAAACTGGTACACGCAAACCGAAAGCAGACCTTACAAATGCATTGGCACAGGTGCTTGATGTTTCTCCACAGGCTCTTGATGTTCCTGACATAGACAGCTATATCGGTCTTATGCACACTCTGTTTACCCTTGAAGATATTTACGGTCTTACTGTCAGTGAAGCAGACGGAGAGGTATGCTTAAAGGTCAACAAGGACAAAGGCAGAGAAGCATATGAACTCCTCAAAATGCTGTATGCTTGGAAAGAACAGGCAGACAAGCTATCTTCCGAAGAAATCAACAGAGAAGAATACGATAACTGGCGTTACCATTATCCAGAGTTCGACACCACACAGCGTTGGGCAAAAGTTCCATCACAGGAATTAAGTGACGCTCTCGTGGAAGCATTCAAAGACCACTTGAAAGATAAATAAGCACCTACAGGACCTGCCACTGGCAGCTCCCTACAGATGCTTTGGCAACGACAAAAAAGCCCTTAACTATGGTTATTAACCACAGCTAAGGGCTTAGTTTATAATATGGAATTTGTTCAGAGCCAAGCTCCGAACTTTAGTCTGCAAGCCACCTGTTAATTGTTCCGTTACCCATAAACCACTGGATAACAAGAATAATGGCACTTGCTATGACTGTTATCAATTTGTTATCAAAAGACTAATCGAAATCGCTGAAACCCGCATAAACACTGGCTTTTTTAAGCAACTCGATTTATTCAAACTCAATAACACTAGGCCGCTTTTTCGTGTTACCGTGTATTAAATAAAATAAAAGAGGCGGGCTTTTATTAAATATACCACGTTGTATTATTATTTGCAATAGTTCCAAACATCACTCTAACATCACGGGAATAAATCGTATTATTTATTGCAGTGATGTTAATCAGGTATATACTCTATCACATCACTGATGCCGCAATTAAGAGCTTTACATATTCTATCTATCTGTTTCAGATTGACTGGCTCATTCTTTCCCATGGAAGCCATAGTTCCATAACTTAATCCGGTTGCGTCTTTTAGATCTCCCTTATTCATACCTCTATCAAGAAGCGTGTGCCAAAGCGGATTGTACGATATCATAATACACCAACTTTCTGTTGACTTATTTTTTTCTTCCTGCTATTATTTTCTTAGGTACCGAGCGGAAGCAGGAAGTTTCGGAGTCCGCTCGGTGTCTATTCGCTTAGTTCTTAATTATTTTCTTTTAAAATGGAGAGGTTCTTGATTTTTTCAAGTGCCTCTTCTTTATTTTTACTGTTCTCGATGATCAACACGACCATTTCCATAACGGTTTTAAATTCTAATGTAGTCATTATGTCTTTTTCCATTTCTCTAACTCCTTTCCTGCTATCTCCTTGCTACAATTATAGTTTATCACTATATCTTCATTTTGTCAACATTTTTCTTCATTATTTTAGAGATTTTCTTCAATAAACTATTGACATGTACGGTACATATGGTAATATACAAACACAAACAACAGAACAAGCATTCGCATAGACGGTGCGAGGTTTGAGAGATAATAGGAGGAAAATGATATGTCAGAACTTTTAAAGAAACAGAACTACGGTGTTGAGGTTGAATTTACAGGAATCACAAGAGCTATGGCAGCTAAAGCTGTTGCCGAAGTTATCGGGAGTACGGTAACAGGTCCTGATCACACCTGCTATCACACCAGAATCATTCGTGATTCACAGGGACGGAAATGGAAAATAATGAGAGACAGTTCCATTATTCCAGTACGCAAAACAGGAAATGAGAACATGGACGAATACAGGGTTGAATTTGTAACTCCTATTCTCAAATACGATGATCTTGAAACATTGCAGGCAATCATTCGCAAATTCAGAGAAATCGGTGGAGTACCTCATGCTTCATGTGGTATCCATATCCATGTTGATGGAGCAAACCATACAGCAACCTCTCTGCGCAGATTAGTAAACTTCATGTATAGTCGGCAGGAAATTATTTATGATGCCCTGGCAGTCGGAAGCAGAAAAAATCGTTGGTGTTTGCCAGTTTGTAAAAACCTGCTCGATACCATGAAAAAAGATAAGAACATCACAACCGATTCTGTCGAAAAGATCTGGTATAGCCCAGCAAACGATGGATATTGTGGTGGTATCGATCATCAGCATTATAACTCCACAAGATATCATGCACTGAATCTCCATAGCTTCTTCCAGAAAGGTACTGTTGAATTTAGACTTTTCAATAGCACGCTTCATGCAGGAAAAATTAAAGCATATGTTCAGTTTTGCCTTGCACTCTCTGCTTGGGCTATTGAATCCAATGATAAAGTAGTATTCCGTTCAATGAATGGATATACCGCTCAGAAAAAAATTACACTTATGTACAATATTTTGACTAACCGCCTTGGACTCTACGGAGATGAATTTAAGACCTGCAGACTTCACATGATGAAACAGCTCCGTGAAAACGCAAAAGCAGAACAGGTTGCTTAGTTATAAATCAGCTGACCTAACGGCTTTACGGGGAGAAAGGGAATGCCATGAGTTTATATGTAGCATACGGAAGCAATCTTAACGTGCAGCAAATGTCATACCGTTGTCCTGGAGCAACGGTCGCATTTACCGGATATCTGATAAATTGGAAATTACTTTACAGAGGAAGCCGCACAGGATCTTATGCAACCGTCAAAAGGCAAAAAGGAAGTAGGGTTCCTGTTGCTGTTTGGAATATCGATAGCAAAAATGAGAAGGCTCTTGATCTGTACGAGGGATATCCGAGATTTTATAAAAAGAGAAATGTATTTGTACAATTAAAAAACGGCACTAGAAAAAAGGCTATGATATACCTCTTGCCTGACTCAGCCACTGCAGGAAGGCCATCTAGCCGTTATGTTGGAACTGTATTGCAAGGTTACAAAGATATGGGATTTGATACAGATTATTTGTACGATTCATTGGATTATAATTTAAAAGAAGTAAAATAAAGAGGGGAAATCCCCTCTTTAATAAGAGGTAACCGTTGCAGCGGTTACCTCTTTCTGCCGGGTTTTTGAGTTCCCTGGCGAGTGTGGGTTATGGCTGATTCCTTGTTCGGTACCCTAACAATCAATTCATCCAGCTCACAATCCAGGGCTTCGCAAATCAAGTCGAGGTGTTCCAGATTCACCCTATCTGCAAGCTCGTGGTACAACTCGTTGATGGTGTTGGGTCTTATTCCGGTTGCCCTCGCCAAATCTGCCTGAGTAAGTCTCATCTCCCCAAGCTTTTTTGACAGTAAAATTTTAATCATGCCATTGCTCCTTCCGTTATAATTTAGCACCTCTTGATATATCGGAAGGACTTTTGTTAGATTATATCAAATACTGTTATAAACTGCGTGATATATTTTATACCCTGTAAGGCAATTTTTGAAGCAAACATATTATAAAAAGCACCTGTTTTGTTATTATTTGAATGTATTTGCATTCATGTGGTCAGCAATCTTTTTCCATGTATTCTGGCCACAGCAACCATCATCATCAATGCCAACATTCTTCTGGAATGTTTTAAGTGCCGTCTTGGTATTCTTTCCAAAATCTCCATCAACAGCAACTCCGAGTATTGCCTGCAGGCAACGCACTGCCGAACCTTCTGTTCCAGACTGCAGCACTGGAAGCTGAATGTTTAATTTTTCAGTCAGGCTAACTTTTGCTTTGCTTGATGAAGTGTCTTTTTTCTGTTCTGGATACACTGCTTTTCCGTTCCAGTCATAGATGGTGTAGCCCTGTTTCCACTCTTTCTTTGCATTCTCAAGGCTCTTGTACGCTCCGATCTGGCTTTTACTGTCTCCCCAGGTTTTCCGGATTCTGTAATATTTATCTACAGTTGTAGTTGCTGCCTTTGCGCCGATCAGCTGCTTGAAGCGGTTCCAGTCACCTTTTGCCCGGATTGCAGAAGGGCAATTCTTTGCGCACACATCATAGTGGGATACCACATGATCTGCGTCAATTCCAAACTTCTGCATCAACATCTTGCAGATTTCAACAGTGTTCCGGAATGCTTTATCATAATTATACCCTGCCTGCACGCACATCTCAATGCCGATAGAATTGTGGTTGTTGCAAATTCCGAAAAGACCACCACCATAGTTAACGCCGACATGCCATGTGCCTCGATTAAAAGGTGTAGCCTGATAAGCTTCGGTATCATCAACATATACATGGGCAGAGTAGCCGGAGAAGTTCCCGTCATGCTGAGCCTTAGCATGTGCCTTTGCGTTTGCTCCTTTTGCAAAGTTATCTGTATTATGGATAACGATGTATTTAGGCACCTGATTTGCATAGCTGTTGTTATTGCTGATTAAACTTGTGTTAAGATTCATTGTAACATCCTCCTTATTCACTTCTGGCATCGCGATTATCTTCGCCAGAATTTCCAATATCTTTGAGCCATAATTCTTCCCGGCAGCCCAGCCTCCGCCCTGTGGATTTTCCTGTATCCCAAGCCATTCAACATATGGGGCTATTCCTCTTTTCACATAACAGAAACGAGGATCCACGCATACACCGTACAGTTTTTCGTTAGATGCATATGCTTTAAGATGCTGGATTTGTGCCCGGATGCCGATCCATGGATGAGAGAACGAATTCCCTTTCATACCATTTTTTGTAACGCCGATTCCGGCAAAATTGTTCTGGTCCAATGTTACGGCAGAACCATTGAATGTGAAATTACCTGTTTCGAGACAACTTTGCGCAAAGGCGATATCTCCCCTTACTCCTTCCGTTTTTCCTTCTGATATATAATATTTAACCATATCGATTACGGATTTAGGTACTGCCGGATTAACTTTCTGTATATATGACTGCATCTGCTGGACCGTAGCAACTGCAGTTCCCATTATATTCGTTTTCATAATATCCCCCTAAAAAAGGAAAGGGCTTAAGCCCCTTCCTTCTGTGAACCATTAATTTTTCCATCGTCTAAAAGATCTTTCACGCCGCAAAACCACACATCAATTATCTTAAGCAGCGCATCTTCCGACATAATAACCTGCAGCCACTTTGGCAGTAATCCTCTCGCCTGCTGAACAACCCATTTCAATTTCTGCTGTCCCGTTCCTGATTCTTTATACATATGTTCCGCTTTCAGGATCAGCTGGTATACCTGTTCACGGATACCTTCCAATCCTTTATGCTTGGCATACTGAAACGCAATAACCAAAGTCACTACAAGCAAAATTAACACCGCAACCAGTAATACCGGGAACGGAATCTGTTTTAAAAAGTTAAGTAATTCCATAAGTAATTCCTCCTAATCAATGCTGTATTTGGCCAGAACTTCTCTGTCCATTTCTTTTTTGTGTGCTTCTGCACGCTGAAGATTTTCAAATGCTTCTTCGAGCTCGCCATTATGCTCTCCTTTTACAATTGCATGATGTAGCCAAAAGAGCACGCGCCCCGTAGCATGTGTAATTTCTTCATCCGCTTTTCTCTGTTCAATTTTATACTTAATGCGTTCCTGCTCTCGTGCCTCCACTTCCATGAGCCTTCGCTCAATATAGTGACGAATCAGAGCAAAAAAAATGCCGGCAACACCTCCGCTGCCAAGCACAGATAGACAAAATGTTTCGAGCATTACTCTTCCCCTCCGAGTGCTTTTAAGAGCCGATCCAGATTACCTCCGATTAACCAATCCACCAGTTTTCGCATAAGAACCTCCTTTCGCCATTAATAGATGCCAATGTGTTACGCCTAAAAGGTCTATCTCTCGCATGCACCATACCTTACCTCCATGAAAAAAGGGAACCTCTACGGTTCCCTCATGCTTACATACTCTTCCTTTACTTCTTCAATAATCCCTGCGTCAAGTCTTTCATCTTCGCTCGCTTCTACATTCAGCATATTTCGCAAATGAGAAAGTTCGGTTGCCAGGCTCTTGATGAACCTGCTCTGCCTCACTATGATTTCATCCTGCTTTTCAATCATATCTTCATAGAATTCCACAAGTTCTAAAACCTGGTTTTCATCCATCGTCGTTACCTCCACTTGTATCTTGGTTTTTCTTCACCAAATATCCAATACCTCAGATGATCATCCAATACAATAGCTAATAGAGATAGGATATACCATGCCACAGTAAAAGGAAGACATATCTGTCCAATTATATTAAAGGGCATATTGCTGTAATCCCATATTCCAAGCCCCAATACAATATTCAAAATGTATCCGGAAAGGAACTCAATTGCAGTTATCCCGACAGCACAGATAAACATCTGTTTCCATATGAGCATATCCCATCCTAGAAATTCATTTATCGAACCACAAAACAAGAAGCAAAGCCCTCCAACCAGTACCATAGGCAGCGAGCTGTACCCTCGCCATATCAGTTCGATCATGTAGTAAATCGTACCTCCTATAGCGAAAAGCACAGCGTTTCTGCCTATGGTTTTCAGAGTATTCATTTAACCTCCTTGTCGGCTGCCATTTCGGCCAGATAGTCCTTTAAAACTTCGGACTGATATTCTTCCGGGATCGGTGCTCCGTATTCAATCTTGGCGATTTCCGAAGTTTTGGAGCAGCCTTTGATCCACATGTTCAGTGAATTCGCATAGGTTGTGTGATAGCTTTTGAATTCCATTGCACCATTAATAATCTTCTGCATATCCTCAGCAGAATAATACCGGCACGGATTGCCGTCTTCATGGTATTCCAGTTTTTTGATGCCAGCGGTCAGCTGAGCCTGTTTTCCAAAGAGATTTAGCTGATCTTCATCTTTTAAGCTGAAATGTTCTGTTCCTGAAGAAATAGAAATGTCCACGCCTGCAAATACTGTACTCTGGCAAATCTGCGAAATCTCTTTCTTCTTATTTGCACGATAAGTTTCAATAGAAAGATAATCTGCGTTCAGACCTTCCTCCTTCTCTTTTAACTGGTCGAACCAGAAGTCAATGTCTGCTGATATTTCTTCTTTTGTTACGGTGGACACTGTAACCTTAAAATAGATTTCATCTGCTTCCACTCCCTGTGGGCCTTCCTCGCTTTCTGGAAGCTGAGTTTCGTTTTTGCGGATCCATACATCTGCAGTCCCATCGGGTAAAGTAGCATAAGTGATTTTTCCCTGTGATACAGGACAATTCGTTTTATGCATAATTTTTCCTCCACATTTTATAATACTTTTCAGTGTTATATTCTTTTCCCTTGGCATAATCGCTGACTATTTTTCGAGCTATTTTTATAAGTTGATCAACCCGATTCTTTTTCCGGTAATGAGCCATATTCGTGCTTTTGAACCATCCGAATTGAGAAACCACGCTCTGTACAAATTTCATTTTTACTTGAATTTTCTTACGCAGTTTATCGGAAAATATCTTTCTTTTGCGGCGAGCAGCCAAAAATATACGTTTTCTTATTGTGACCCACGTTTTTCTATACTTTACCTGTTTTCCCAGATATCCTTTTGAGACTGTATTTCCTCCATGAAATCGAAATCCCATATAGTCCAAAAGAGAGCCTCTGGCTTTTCCATTCCTGTCTTCATACATAGCCTTTGTCATTTTCCAATCAGGCTTTATATCCAGATCAAGAATCTTATTCATATATTCTATGAGCATTCTTTGTGCCATATGGACGTCTTTCTTATTCCCGGAAAACAATACAATATCATCCGCATAAAATATAACGTGTGATATAAGTCTTTTTTCTCGTGTCTTCCCTCTGCGGGTAGAGATTTTTACCAGTTTTTCACTTGCATAATGATATGCATAGGAAAGAAAATAATTGCAGAGATCCTTGCTGACAGGAGATCCTATGAGAATTCCTCGCATAGTGTCTTTGGATTCCGGATTCGGGAACTCTTCGTACAGTTCTATAAAAGTCATAAACATATACAAAAGTTCGTGCGATTTATGTAGATCCCGTTTCAGGTATCCCCTCAACTTTTCATGAGAAATCGAAGGATAACACCGTCTTATATCGCATTGAGTCATATATTTTGTTCCATCTGCATCAGAAGAAAGCCATTTCTTTACTGCTTTCTTTCCATAACTTTGGCATCTCCCTTTTATAGATGCTACTTGATAGGTTCCAAATTTTGCTTTCCACAAAGGTTTTGCAGCATCTCCTGCAACTGCCTCATACAATCGGAAAAGTACCGTTTCTAATCCGAGATCTCGAATTTTGCCGCTTCCCTTGTCAGTAATCTTCGTATAACGGATTGCCGGTGCGGTTTGACACCACATAAGAATATGTTCCTTCATGGTTCTTTCCGCAATATTAGCTGCCATTTCCTCACTTAACAAGTGAAGTGTCTCTTTCCAAAAAGAACTTCCAGGTTTAAAGTTTTCCCTTACATATTCTCTGCTCTGCGATGCATAACCAGAGATGAAGCGTACAGTGCTATTCTTTTTGTATTTATTATGGAAATAATCATCAATGCTATTTTCTATTTTGGCTGTATCAGATACAACCAGGCCTTTACAATATGTTTTCATTTTTCCTTTCTTTCTGCTTCAAGGACTTTCGGTTTTACTACTAGTCCCCTCCTGTGTCCACTACCGCCACAGGGTGTGACCGACATAAATGTCGGTCACATGCTGGTTTGTCTATTTCGGGCATTCCGCCCAAGCCCTTTCGGGGTTTCCTCTGAGGAAACGAAATACAGCACATCGATATTATGCAGAAATTCGAGCGGCGTAGTTCCACCAGTTGTTACCGAGCCCATTGTTCAGGTTCGCATTCCGGCGGCCGTCAATCGTACCGTTGTTCAGGTTGCCGGAGCCAAGAACGGAAGCCACTGTGCTGTAAGTCCTAAATTTTAAAATCTATTCACCCGGCTACGCCGGGAAACAATAACGGGGAGATCCCCTCTTGCTGTCGCAATTCACCCCCAGGCTTATGCAGCCGCTCTGCGTCCGCAACGCCCACAGGCAGAAAGACGAGCGGCGCAGTTCCACCAGGCGACACCGAGCCCATTGACCAGGTACGCACGCCGGCGGCCGTCAATCGTACCGCCGCCCAGGGAGCCGGAGCCAAGAACCTCTCGCTGGCCGTCGCCAGCCTTTTCGAGGTCCTCTGTATAGCACCCGTCAGCGTAACCATTACTTGAAGAAGCATTTACTTCTACTGGATATCTAACCTCTGGATCATCAGCTGAATACCCAAGCTTGCTAATATATTTCCAGCTTCCTTTATTGTCCGGAATCACATAGCCGAGAGCAATCCAGTCCTCTGTTGTTGCGCCAGCTGTCGTTATTTTTGTACAGTCGTAGCAGATATACGGACGCATAACATGGTTCTCAATCTTCATAACTGTATTACCCTTTGGTTCCCAAAAACCAGAAGACATCTCCACACCAAACAAAATATATGGTTCTTTTCCACTGGCGTTACTTGTCGGTGATCCGCAGGAACCAAGCACGTCATCGCAACCACCAGTATTCCAAGGCATTGTAGATAACATTGTCGGGCACGTCACTCCCGAAACCGTAGTTGATGCTGTTGAAAACTTCTGCCCTCCATTATCCACATAGACAGCCGAACTATTATCGTCATAGTCTTCGATTTTGGTGATTCGTACCCTATTGGCCTTTGCGTTGAGGCCAGTATTTCCTCTATCTGTTTCTGGTTTACTATCGCTTGTTAACGAAGAAGCATTTCCAATGGAAACAGTTCCTCCAACGACAAGTTCTTTAGCAGCACTTTTGGATATAATGATACGTTCCACATCATTCTCCTGTACTGTGGCAGGTGTCTGTGTCCACCACCAGTTACATCCTGCCATCACCGACTGGCTATTTCGAGTTGCAAAGGCAATCTCCATAAGTCTTGTCATTCTCTCGGAGTCCTGTGAGGTTTCAGCACAATACTGCGTGCCTTTCGCCCTGAACTTTGTGAGGGAACTCTGGAAGCTGTAGTTTTTCGGAGATACGCCACTAATCGAGGACGCAACACCGTCCGCATTGTCACCAGACATATATTTTGCAATTGCCACAAATGGCCGGATTGTTCCGTCTGGTCGGATTGCGCCGCCCTCCGGCAGCCACTCTGCAGAATGTCTGGTATCAGAAATAACGGTATCCTCGCCATTACTGTCAAATTTACGATATACATACTGTGTTAAATACAGACACCATGTATCGTATTTTGTCCGAGAAAACTCATTATCAATGTCTTTGATGTACTGAACTTGAAATTCCCCATTCTCATCAACCGATCCATTGACTTCCAGATATGCAAAGCATCCTTTTCCGTCAAAATCATTTACTGCTCTCACTGTATTTGTGCTTGGTGCAGCTGCCATGCCTACAGCATCAAAAAGCCGGGTTCCATTGCTTGATGGAGTTACATCATAATTATCAAAATGCACTCCATATTTCTTGCCATCTTTATGCAGGTTCAAAAGAAATAATGCTTGTTCATTTTTTGAAGCTGCAAATTTTGTAACTGCTTCTTTCAGAGCTACATCATTATTGATCAGCTGTCCTAAAAGAGCATTAAATACATCTGCGTGTGCTGGATCAGAAGTTTCCAGTTTTCGCAAATTTTCATCAAATGTTGCTCCAGAAATATCGAAATACGACATTTTCTACCTCCTTATGATAACATTTATCTATCATTATCCGATTACTTGTTACAAAATATCGAAATACGTTAGAATGTATCATCACACTCGAACACGCATTCCATGTCTGCATCCTTTCCTTTCTTCAGAAACGCTTTCATGGCCACCATATCCCCATCTGCATCATATAACCCAACTTCAGAAATATAAGTGTTTGCCAGCTCATTTTCTGCCAGTGTGCAGCGATATCTGATTTTTGTATCAGAAAGAACCTCATAACCATCAACGTTCTTGCGAAGCAATTCATGATGTAAGGTGTTCTGATCGGCACTGTGTGGTTTTACTGTTCCACCCGAATCTACACCTCCATCACCAAAAGCCATACCTACGATCTTCGGGAGCGATGAAATTCCCGCTCTCGCTTTTACCATTTTTTTCTTTGCCAGTGTTGTAACTGTAGTCCCTGCCATTTAAAGGACCTCCCTTCCTGAATTTAGTTTTACACTTCCATCTAACCTACGTGCTCCATCCAATATTGCAGCCTGCGAAGGAATAACCATTGTGACCTCTAATTCTTCTTCGTGTTTAACAGGCGCACGGATCCGGACTGTCTGCAGATATGGTGGCTCTCCTGCATCAAGCAATAAAGTCCCGTCTAACAAACAGTTGCCGTCCAGAATCTTATTACCATCACGCCAGCCCATAATTACCCTCTGTGTGCCTCTAAAATCAGCTTTCTCAGCATTAATCATATCAGGCAATGAAATACACTGTTTCGTTTCAAAAGCCTCCTGATTGCCGATAAACAGCCTATGCCCGATAAAAGTTTCCATCGGATACCAAGAATTGAGCTTTCTCGTTCCGTCCAGTGAAAAGTTTCCATCAAGAAAACCTTCCCACCATACAAAATCACTTCGTACGAAAAAGGAAGGCTTAAATATATTTTCATGATATACATCTGGAATCCGGTGAAAAATTCGATCTGCTATAAAATTCTCAGTCAAGACTGTATCAAATGGATAGACTGGGCGAAATTCTGTCGGATACCAATGATTCAGATTGATACTGCCGTCAAGAGCGAAGGAACCATCAAGAGAATACTTCCACCATGAAAAATCTGAATGATACGTCACTCTCTGTTCAAAGCTCTCTGTGCATTCAATAAGCATGAGGATAACAGAAAGAAGATATACTGTATGTGATTGCTTCAGCTTATCGACTTTACTCTTAACTTCTCCTAGTTCTACCTCTGTTTCACCTTCCAATTGAACGCTGAATATGTTAGGGTGAGAAAAATAATGTCCCGGCTCATTACAATCATGAACCTGGACATCATAATCCGTCACGCCTTTTAAAATCTGTTCCATTCGCCATGGGGTCATTGGTGCTTTTGTGTTTTTCTTTTCACGGAGCAACCGTCGTCTTTCTTCATATGACAGGTCTTCTCTTACGGGCAGTCCATACTTGATCTCATGATATTTAAGTCCCCATGTAGCTGTATCGATAAACATCTGGTATGGAAGTTCTTCAATATGCACAGTGGCCAGATCAAGCTCTCTGCCCATAACTTCGTATATCCATTTTCCGACATAGGATTTATCATACCAGCCCTTAGTTACATATGTCAGCATTCTGTTGGCCGAATCGCTCCATGGGAATCTTTCCAGATCTATACTCATGTCTCAGCCCCCTCTAATGTAAATGTCACATTACCGGTATCTGCATACTCGCTTGATGAAAGGTGAATGTTTTCTCTCTTTCCATCCATCGTAAAATCTATGAAATCGCTTACTCCGGTTATGGTTGACAATACTGTTCGAGCTGAATTGTAGCGAAGGATATTTGTTTCTTTCGCCGCAGAATAGACTGCCATCATTTCAGTTTTGAATGTCGAGATTACATCATCCAATCCAACGCCATCCAGAACAAGTCCTGTACAGGCAAAATCTACAGTTTTTACTGTAGCTGACTTGACGATCAGCTTAGACGATCCAGTAGGCAACAGTCTTTTGCTCCTGTCGTCCGGAGAAACGATATGGTTGTAAACTGCTGTGACCAGTGTACTTGATGCGGGCTGTCCGTTGCTATCAACTAAGATCAATCCCACTGTTCCTGGTCCTTCAATAGCTGGTTCTACAATACAATCTCCAATCCCGGGGACTTCTTTGGCCCACTTAATATAGTCAGCATCATTCGCTACATAGAACTGCGAATCTTGGAATTCTGCATGGATTCGTTCATAATAATCTTCATCATTTTCTTCTTCAGCACCACCCGATGTTTTCTCGCTGTTGGTAATTGCTGTAACGCCATTGATCGGCGATGCCATAATTGTAATCGTATTTGCCGGAACATTCCCGGATACCCCCGGAGTGACCGCTTCAACCGCAAGATCCATGGTTTCATTCTCTGCGAACGTAACAGTTCGCAAAGTCTGGAACTCAACAGCTTCCATCTGATCTGTTGCAGGAACTGCAAAAACTGTGCCTGCTGCCAATACTGTGCCATAAGCCGCCGTAACAGACACTGTTCCAGTTGCTGCTACAGCTTCTTTTCTTGTCACTCCTGCTTCTCCACCATGCAGATCCATCCAATCACCCCAAGAATATTCCGGAAACGCAACCATCAGGCAGCGAACAAGATTGAACTGTACAAGCTGAGATATTTCGATGGCCGTAGGCATGGTAAAATCATATGGGAAATCACCTTCCATATCCGATATATCCGCCGGAAGGTTTCCCATCATCCTCTCCTGTATCTGGTCAGAATCACTTTCTGACACAAATTCCGGAACTTCAAATTCTGGTCTAGCCATATTAACCACCTCCTCTAAACTTCTATGATTGAATCAACGGTAAAGGGTTCTCCATCAACCGAATAAACTATGAATGATACTTTTACCCTCCCAGTACCCCATTCAAAAGAAAACTCTTCTACCGATGATGTCCGCGGATTGACCATCAGAGCTTCCTGGATTGTCCTTTCTAGAGAAAGTTCTACAGTGCTTTGGTCAGATTCTCTTGTTATATCTTCCGTTTCAGTTCCATGATCATCCGAATATCCCAGACAAGAATATCTTTCTGTAGATACCGTTTTTACACACCATATTTTATATGCTTCATATCCATCGTTCATTGGCACATTATTTGCGGCGGTGCGAACGAAATCTCCTTTTTCAAGATCCCACATTGGCGATGGCTTATAGTCAACGTCATATTCTTCATCTTCCTCTTCATCCACAAAATCTGGAACATCCACAGTCGGCAGTAAATTTTTTGATTCTTCTTCCATATTGCCTCCTATAATCCACTTGCCTTGACTACTACATCTATGACTACAGGTTCTCCCTCAACCCATACGATAAGCACTCGATCTCCCGGTTTTAACTTAGGCATAACCACCTTATGGCTATGTGATCCCGTTCCGCTGTTATGCCCTCCGTGTGTTCCTCCAGATACGTTTGTTGATAGATTGGCCAAAAGTCTGCAGACGGAATAATCCTTTTTAGGAATAGGCAAAGGAAAAGTATTGGAAACAAGGGAATAATCTTTCTTGATCACTCCAAAGTCGAACGAAAATCCTCCTCCTGAGTGTTCTCCCATTCTCGAATCCAATACCTTTGCAAGCTTTTCCATTCCATTTTTTTCCATTTTTGACATAATGTTCCTCCTGTCAGTCAAATGATCCATCGTCAACCCAGCCCCAGACATGAGTCTGATTCCAGTTTTGTGTAACCAGATGCCATGGGTGTGCTTTTCCAGAACCACCTTTGATCGTGATTTTTGCTTTTCCGGCTCCTACACTGTATCCTCTGGCATCTGGATAACTGCTGACATAATGCTTACCGCCATGGAAATTAACAATGTCCCCAACATCATATGATTTTGCTTTTGTTTTTTTATTCCCACTGCTCTTTTTTGCTGCCGGTGCTTTTTTCAATCCTAGCGTCATAAGCATTTTATCTACATCATGCGTAGCAGATATTACGATATAATACCCAGCACTTATTGAAGCTGTTTTTAGATGAATCTTGTCACCCTTCCGAATGATAGGAATATCCGGAAGTTTTATCGTGATTTCTTCCTTTGGTTTGCCATCATCTGCAAGGATCTCTCTCGCTTCTTTTTTTGCCTCATCCAAAGTATCATTGGTTCCCCTGGAAACAATCTTCTGTCGGATTCCGTAGCTTGTCTTTCCATCAACTGTAGCCTCAACAGGTGAGCATCCATCATCATTTGCTTTTCCGATGATTTTTACCCTTGTAACCATCCCGGTAGTGCTGATCTTATGGTTTACTTCTGTAAGATGCTGTGTTTCTTCAAAATGATATACTGTTTTATTTGTTCCAAAACCAACTACGGTCACATTCATTTTCACAGCCCGCAGACATGCCTCAATGCCACCTTTCTTTTTGGCTTCCTTGAGGATTTTCACAACCACTGTTCCAAGCTTTTCAGACTTATAAGCCAGTTTCCCATGCTTCACATTTGGTCCGCTGTAAGATGTGACCTTTATGCCCCAGCGTTTCAGCACTTGGACTATGGCTGACTTTGTCTTTACGCCGGCTGAAAAATATACATGATCTTGTGATTCCTGCAGATCATATAGAACATCGTATGCCTTTACCTTAAACTTCTCTCCGGATGTTCTCGATGAAGGATTCCATTCAACTATTTTCCCTCTGGTTGCTTCGGCATTTTTGCCGCCATTATAGGAATACAAAAGTGCTGCATAACACCCAGGCTTGGCAAGAGAAGAAATTCTTCCCTTTGAAGTTTTATCGTTCTTGGCCGAAAAACTAATTCTGGCCGCAAGCTGGTTCTCTCCCTCTTCCCAGGATACATCTTCGACAAATTGCGTGATGTCGTAAGCCTTTTTATCTGCAGTCATAATGGCCACGAGGTATTTATATTTCATTGGATTTATCAATACTCTCGCCTCCTTATGGTAAAGTCAGTACTGTTCCTGGATATATCCAATGTCCGTTGTCGCTATTGCGCCGGCCATGTTTCTTAGCAGCCGCTTCAATAACCTTCTTATTGGCATTGTAGATATTTCTCCACTTTGATTCAGTTTTATATTTCTTACGAGATATTCCGCAAAGTGTATCGCCTCGGACAATCCTGTAGGTCTTTTTCTTTTTAGTAGATTTCTTGGTACTTGGCCTAGTGGTTTTCTTTTTCTTTTTAGCTTTTTTCTCAATCCCCAGTTCCTTTGTTGTATAAATCTTCATATCGCCATATGGAACAAAAGATATCTCGTACGAATAGTCCCCATGTCCGCCAAAAGGCTTATACTCAAAAGATTTGATAGTAACATCTTCATTGATACCAGCTTCAGAAACCACCAGATTTAACGGTGTCTTTTTTGTCTGCCAGTTTTTCAGCTTGCTGGCGCAAGTTTTTGGTGCTATCCATTTCTGGTTTACGGAGGCAAGCTTTTTTCTGCCTGCCCCCCAGAAATATCCAGACCATTTTATAATCTGAGTACCCATACCAGATGGGTAACTCATTTTTCCTTTTCCAAGAATGTTATATTCCTGATACGATGTTTCTCTTTTTACATCGACATTTTCATTCGGCATCGAAGGGAACTGGAACTTCGATGCCGAATTATGCAATTCTTTTAATATCGCTCCCATGTTCCCTCCTTATGTTGTAACAGGCGTATTCTCATAAGCTTCGCTGAGCATTGTTGCAATTTCGCTTCCAAGATCGTCAGCCAGCTCCTTGATATGCGCTTTGATGAGCCGAATAACATCACTGTCATTTGTATCTGATATATTGAATTGCGGGGAGAGGTTAACCTGTACCACAATGCCAGATTTGTCTGACACTACATTCGTTGGCACAGTTTCTTTCTCTGTTTTTTCAGAATCTTGTGAACTGGAATCTGTGTCGAAATAAGGTATCGTGTTTGATACTTCTTTGCCAACGATTCCTCCGCTCGCATGTGCTGATATCTCATCATCAGGACCAAGAACTCCCAGTGTCCGTCCTGCGGATTTCCACAATTCAATACCTCTCTGCCGTCTGGCCGGCACTGTAGGAATGATATATTCCAATCCTTCCTCACCTACCCACGACAACTCAGCTCCATTCAATCCGACTTCACCACCTGAAGCATGCCCAGCTATAGTGGCTGATACAGATGATCCGCTACTTGATGTGGAAATGCTAGCTGATGGATTCGTAATATGCCAGTTCAATGTAACCGCAACATCTGCAGATGCAGTGAAGCCCTGTGAGAATGTGCTTTGTACCTGTCCGGCACATTCTGAGTAAATAGCTGCCGCATTATTCGTCTGGTCAAGTGTGACATCAACATGTCCGTCTGCTGGAATTGTCTCCGAGAAAGCAGATACTACATCAGCTGTTGCGAGAGAATAAATCTCAGCCGCATTATTGGACTGATCTAACGTGATGCTCGCATGACCATTGGCCGGAACATCGGTTAATGCACTTTCAAGATCCGTTGTTACCTGCTCCGCAACGCCAGAAGTGTCTGTTGTCGTGCCTGAGAAGGTAACATTTGCACTGCCTTCAACTGGTACATCTCCTACAGCACCTTGTGCATCTTCTTCCGCCTGCGCCTGCATTCCGGATGTATCGGTCGTTGTATTTGTGACATTTACATTTGCAGATGCTTCCTGCTCAATAGGCTCTGTTTCCGTTTCATCTGCTGCCTGTTCGGTTGCGGACTGCATGCCAGATGTATCCACCGTTACCAGTTCTGATGGGATAGTAACAGATGCGCCTGCCTGCACTTCAATTCCATTTGCCGCAAGTGTCCCGGATTCCATGCCGAGAGCTGCCTCAATCTGAGCCGCCGCTGTATCGGAATCCACTTCTACATCTGCCAGATCAACTTTGACTCCTTCTGCTGTCACAGACATTTCTGCTCCTTCTGCATCCAGAGCCGACATAGCCTGCTCGATAGCAGCCTGAGCCTTGTCTCCGTCAACTTCTGCAGTCAACGTATCCATGGAAATAGTCAGTTCCTGGTCTGGGTGAATAATATACGGGCTTTCGATACCGTTCTGTTCTGCAATGGTCTGCCAGTCAATTCCAAGAGCGTTGCCAATTTCCCACAGGCAATCGCCTTGATCAACCTTAATCTTTACATGATCAGCGGTAACCTCCTGTGTTTCACCCAAGTCACCAAGAGCTTCATTCAGCTTTGAAGTCCATGCATCTTTGTCAATATCAACGTCTCCATCAACAGAAGCTTTCAGTCCTTCAAGTGTCACATCATCAGTTGTAGTCTCTGCCGCCGCCCTGTCAATCGCTTCTGCAAGTTCAGGAGGCAACTGACTGCGGACCGTTTCATACATTGGATTGCTCGGATCCGTAAGTGATGCTTTTAATTCATCACTTCCATTCTTCCAGATCTGATTAGCATAGTTCTGCCATGTTGCAGACGTATCGCCAGCAGCTGCTCCAACCTCAATAGCATCATTAAATGAATCCATAAGGCTTTGCGGAACTGCTTTCCCCGCTTCCCGGTAATCGTCAATTAGGCTCTGCATCTGTGTTACATCAGGTTTCATGCTCTCATACATGGTACTCAAAGCATTCTGTGTAGCGTCAGTTGTAACTCCTAATGTTTTTCCATTACCAAGTTCGTTGAAACCATACATCAATGCGCTGGTCATAGCGGATGTGTCTCCGCTCTCTAATTGTTTCTGTGCTGAATCAATAGAAAACTGCGTATTTTCCGCAAGACTCTGCCTGTTGCTCTGAATTTTCTCTGCATATGAAGAATTCAAAGTGTTTGAGCCAAGCTGTAAGCTCTTAGACAGTTCGTTTCCTTCCTGTCCTTTTACATACCAACCAGTCATTTCGTGATACTGCTTATTCTGAGCAGATGTGATTCTTCCGGCTGATTCCATCGAGTTAAGCTCTGAATACCACTGCTCAACATCTGCCTGTACGCTTTCCTTTGCCGATTGCCTCTGATCTCTCATTGCTCCCAGTAAGTCAGTGAATGAGCCACTTTCCAGATCAGCTGCATTCAAGCTCCCGTATTCCTGATTTATCCAGTCCCATTTTGCCTGTGCTTCCGATTCCTTCCACCGGGCAGTTATGCTGTTCATTTTTTCCTGCAAAGCACTGATGGCGCCTTCTTCATCTGCATCTATGATTCCATCTTTCAGTGCCTCAGAGACCTTTTGTGATAACTGGCTAGATAATCCATCCAATTCAACATAATCCGCTGTAGCCCATTTCTCGATGTTCTGGGCTAATGTCTGTCCCTCTTCCGTACCTCCGAGATACGTCTGAACGTGGATATGCGCTGCAAACGTCCGACTTTCCAGTTCTTCAATCTTGCTCTTAACAAAAGTTTCGATATTACTTGTGTAATCTTCCTGTTCTTCAGTCGTAAGTTTAATACCAACTCTGCTCTTAAACTCCAGAACGTCATTGGATTCCAGCGCCTTCTGGGCATCTTCTCGAAGCTTATCAGCGTTCTTTACCTCATTTAAGGCAACTTCCACATTGGCCAGGTACTTCTGATCAAGAATTCCAGAAGCAATGTCCTGCACTTCCTGAGCTGATAGCTTGATGTTTCCAAAATGTTCTTCCAGATTACTGCTCAAAGCTTTCTGGTTATAGTTGTCTACTGCAACACCAATTCCAACCACTGCCGCTGTTACTGCCGCTGCCGCAAGTCCGAATTTCGCCGCTGTCGGAACCATTGCTCCCAGATCACTTATGAACGCTCCAACACTTGGCGCTGTCTGTGCTGCAAGTCCAATGCTTTTAATAGCCTTTCCGATAGGCTGTAAGGTGGTCGCAATATTCTTTGCATTTCCAAGAAGTCCAGTTGCTCCTTTAGCGATCAGCATAGAGCTGAGCACAGAAGAAAGGCCTGCTTTCTTTCCTCCCGGAAGAATAGCGGACGCGCTAGAGAATAATGTTCCGAGGCCGGAAGAAATCAGATGTTTCCCATCTCCGCTAATCCAGTCGGCAAAAGGCTGACCGATAAGAGTATCCCATGCAATATCCATCTTTCCGAACATATCCGCATTCTGCCACTCATCAGATGCCGTCATGGTCCCGATAACTGTCTTCATGTGTGCTGCTTTTTTGTCCACAGTGTCCATAAAATCATTCAGAGCAACAGTCACAGCCGGCATTGCGTCCGTAATGGAATCAACGAATCCTCTGACATAAGGAGTAAGTCTCTGTCCAAAACTGTTCTGAACGCCCTCTACAGCCGACTGCATAAGAGTCATAGAGCCTGCCAGGTTGTCCAACATGGTGTCAGCCATATCCTGCGCTGCATCTTTTGAATTTCCGATAGCGTTGGAAAGATCGTTATAATCCTGTTCTGAAGCATTGATGATAGCAAGCATACCGCTCATAGCTTCTTTTCCGAAAATGGTGGATGCCGCCGCTGTCTGTTCAGTTTCAGAAAGACCTCCTAAACTGCTTCGCAAATTATCCATGACACCTTTCAGTGTTTTCATGTTTCCTGAGCCGTCGGTCAGGCTAATACCATATTTGTCCATAGCCTCTGCCATGCTGTTAGTTGGTGCTGCCATGTTAGCCAGGGACGTCTTTAAGGCTGTACCGGCCATGCTTCCTTTAATTGAACTGTTAGCCATAAGTCCTAATGCCAAAGAAGTATCTTCGACGCTATATTTCATGGCTCCTGCTACCGGAGCAACATATTTGAATGATTCACCCAGCATGCCTACGTTTGTATTCGAACTAGCGGACGCCTTTGCAAGGACATCCGAGAAATGCCCGGCATCTCTTGCTTTCAGTCCAAAAGCTGTCAAAGCATCCGTAACAATATCCGAGGTGCTTGCCAGATCTTCGCCGGAAGCTGCTGCCAGACTCATAATACCGGATATACCAGCAGTCATTTGCTCTGGTTTCCAGCCTGCCATAGCCATGTAATTAAATGCCTGAGCTGCTTCAGTAGCGGTAAACTTCGTAGTTGCACCCATTTCCTGTGCTTTTGCGGTCAGATCATCAAATTCTTTTCCTGTAGCACCAGATATAGCCTGAACCTGTGACATCATACTCTCAAACCCTTTGTATGTATTCACAGTATCAGCCAGTCCTGCGCTCACTCCAAGGAACGTTGCGCCCTGTGCTATTGGATTCTTTGCAGCATTTAAAACCGTTCCCATTGGGGCAGTAGCGGCATCTACTATACTCATAGTTGCCGTAAATACGCTTCCGTCCCAGGCTGATGCTTTATCCATCACATCATCGATGATCGGACTTGCATTATCATCTGCACCCAGTTCCGCTGTCCCGGAAGTTCCATCGAATGTGGCCACTGCATCTTCAGCGCTTCGAATTATCTGCGTGGCTGTATCGTCAGCTTCCACTGAGGCCACAGCCACTTCACCATTCAAGGCAGCTAAAGCATCCTCCACATCCATAATTTGCATCGTAGCATTGTCGTCCGCAGTAAGCTCTACTACCGCTTCATTTCCGTTTAGAACAGACAGTGAATCTCCAACACTATTTACCACCCCGGTGGCATTATCATCCGCCCCCAGTTCTACGTCAGCACTTGCTCCGTCAAGGGTTACTGCTGCATCCTCGGCACCAGATATTTCGGCAGTAGCATTGTCGTTTGCTCCTATCTCAATATCTGCTGAAATTCCTCCTACTCTTTCAGCTGCATCTTCGACTCTTGAAAGAACCGGAGTGGCATTGTCATCTGCTGAAACTTCAATAGAGTGCTCACGTCCAAGCGTTCGTTCCACTCTCTCTGCTGTTTGTTCAATCCCTCTGGTTTTGAATCCAGATGAGAGGATCCGATTTACCTTCTGGGCGGCAGTGGCCAGGGTGTTCATCTTATTCGTGATATTTGATAGGCCAGGGTCTGTATTATCATTCACAGATACAGGAATTTCAATTCTAATTGTTTCTCCCATTTACCATGTCACCCCTTTTTCGTATTCGCCTCGATCCATAGCCTGGTTGAAGCAAAAAGAAAAGCCCTCTCTCCAGAGGGCAAACTCATTACTTCACTCGGCAATAAACCTTGGCGTTGAAATATGTGGTGGAGCAATGTTGACTTTCCACCGGCCATAATCAGTTTTTTGCAGTTTCAGCCTTCACTTCTTCATTATTGAAACCATTAACATCATCAATAATCTCCATAATGCGGTCTTTTTCTCCCGGAAGGAGAACAGCGTCAATTACATCGAGAGCATTGATAATACAGATGCCTTTTGCTTCCAGGCCCTTTTTGACATCAGGATTATCCCACAGTTTGGCCTTGTCTTCTTCCGTAGTAGAGTTGTAGATCACGGAAGCCCTGTACTTTGGCATATCCAGTTCGTCCGCAACCCGGATGCCCTGGCGGCGATTCTTTGTATATTTTGTGTATTTTTTTCGAATATCTTTTAATATTTCATCAGTCAGCGAATGAATGCTGAAGGAGAAATACTTCCGTTCGTTACGAATGATCTCGATCTTCTTTGTATCATTTGCTGCATTATCAGCAGCTGCCAATAATCCTTCCAGATAATCATCCTCGTTTGCAAGGATAGTTTCTCTTTTCTCTTCCTCAGTTAATTCCGGATCCATAAAGTCTTTATTTGCCATTTCTTTTCCTCCTGTTAAAAACGAGGGGCTGATGCCCAGCCCCTCTTAATAGAAATCAGATTGTCAGTTTGCTCTTATTCTCAACCTTGCCATTGCAGTGCAGGGCAAAAGATCTTTTCAGCACATCGCCTGTAGCTACGTTCTGGATATCGCTGTCTCCGGAAAGGATACACTCTCTGTAGGTCACACGTTCCTGTGATCCATTTCTTCCTTCGATAACTCCTGTAAACATCAGAACAGGAGATTCTCCGTTTGCAATAGCATTGATAACCGCATTAAACAGCTCACCATCAAGAACTACGATTTCGGAAATGTTTACGGTAACTCCTACGGTTCCATTAACCTCAAGCTCTCTGTTCTGGCCAAGAGGCGCATATTTGTAGTTATTAAATGAACCTTTCGTAGTGAAACTTTCAACCTGTGCAAATGGTTTTCCAGCAGAGTTATAAAGCATCGCATCTTTGCCGGATCTGCTGTGTCTGGCATCAGTAGCCGCACTCTTATTCAGCATTATTTATTCCCCCTTTTCTTATTCTCCAGATGCAGCAACAATAGTGCTGAACTGGAAGTAGTAATTCAGATAGATGTGCTCTGCAGAATCCAGATCGATCACTTCGATATCAAATCCACAGGTGTCTCCATCAGTAGTAACAGTTGTAGATTCAGTTACATTGCCGTACTGGATCTTTCCTTCTGCCTCCATGGCATTGCAGATACCCTGGATAGCTGCCATGATAGTGGCTCTTCCGTTTGTATCGTTATCAACTTTTCCAACCAGTGCGTCAGCTGCTGCATTTGCTCTATTCAGAAGTTCATAACGTGTCTTTGTTCTACGGATTTTCTTCCATCCGCTGTCGTGGTTGGCATCCGGATGAACCAAGGTATTAACACCATTGTCAAGCCATACAGCCCCATCAGAAGCCGTAGAGAGGACCAGGCAGCCTTTTTCTTCAGCTACTTCCATCTCTGTATTTGTAAGGATTTCATTCAGAACGCTGTATCTGCTAAGAGTAGCGTGTGTAACGGACTGGTTCGCAGGAGTAGCGGCTACAACACCCGCAATATACGCAGCCACCTGATATCCTTTCAGCTCTTCATTGCCGGCATTGGCATTCGCATTCAGCGGCGCGATTACGTTTTCGGTATCGAAGCTGGAGATGGATGTCATCCTATCTTCCAGTGAAGAGGAAGGTTTTGGAGTGACAATTGCCATTCCAAAAGAGCCAGCCAGATAAATTCGGTCAAGAAATGCCGCTACCAATGCATGGACAGCGGCGTCTTCTGTATCAACACAAATGGTGTTGAAGTAATATTTCTCCACTTCTTTTAATCCGGCACTGTAGTCTGCGTTTGTTACTGTCGGATCTGCGCCATCTGCGAAAGCTGACTGGCTAACCGCTGTAACGGCTCCTGATGCATCAGTAATATCGACTACAAAGTTCTTTGAGGAAGCAAATGCTTCTTTCAGCGCAGTAGCTTCTTCTGCTCCTGCTGCAAATGTTACCTTTTCGAACTCAGAGCCATCCAGATATACGATGCACTCCTTCTTTGAGGAATCGCCAAGCTTCTCTCTGATTGTTGCTGTAAATTTTGCACCGCTTGGATATTTTGTTGAAAGCTTTGCCTTGCCTGTTGCACAAGCAAGAGAGGCGCTGCCAACCGTACCACCGTTTCCTACTCGAACAGCGATAAGTTTGACAGCGCCTCCATAGAACGCTTCTCTTAATGCATCTGTGGTGCCTCCAGTACCAAAGGTATTTTCATATCCTTCAGATGCCGGAAGAACTGTAGCTTTTCCAAGTGGTCCGATCGAAGACTTGAAAAGCACTGCTACAATACCATCAATTGCTCCAAAGTTTGTTTCGTCCCCTCTTTTCTGTACATTGAAGTACGCACCGGGACGGATTTTGTTTTCTCCAAGAGAAAAATAACCTGCCATTTATTTGACCTCCTTTTTCATGAATCTATCAATGATCTGTTTTGCTTCCGCAACAGTCATTTCTGTTTTTTTGCAGCCTTTGAAGGCTGCTACTGCACATTCGCGAGGAACTCCAAATACTTTTGTGCTTGCATTTTCAAGTTCCTGGATGGTGTACTTGTCAGCGGACGGCTGTACTGTTTGTGTCGCAGCCGGTGTCTTCTTGATATCTTTTTCTGCCATTGCTTACTCCTTTCATGTAAGATCGTTGATTGTTACGCCTGATATACCAGGCTGCTTAAATGCGTCTTTTAAGCACGCGTAATACCCTGTCAGAGACATCTGCCCCTCTCTAAGGTAATCAGCATTGTTGTTCATTTTCAGAGCTTTCACGACCATTGGGGAATCATCAAACATGATGATCTCTTCATCCTTCGCTAAGCTCTGGTGAAGTGCGGCCATCATCTTCAACCGCAATGACGGTTTCGGGCACAGGAGATGCACCGAAATAACTGCATTGAACCACGACAGGCTACTCCTGCAATGACCATCTGTGCTGTCAATTGATTTCAGTCCAGAATAGAAAACAGGAGTATCTGCCGGAATGGTGTATTCTGATAACTCATCAATTCCAAAAACTATGCATTCCGGGAAAAGCTTCTTAATATACCTGTTCAACGCCATAACAGGATCTGGATCCGTAGTTTCCTGTGCGGGGTATTCCAGAATATCGAACGCAATTTCTTTGCACAGCACTGCGTTTCCTTCCAGGATGTAAGGTTCGCTTCTGGCCCATGCAAAGCACATAGGCGCCTCCCCTTCCGGTTTCATCACCACGTCCTGAAGACAATTCCTGATAGCAACTTCCATCTTCTCTACTTCAAGTGGATCCATGATGTCGTACACTGCGACAGTAAGCTGGCCAGATGAAGACCGCTTTGTATCCACCTGTTTGTTGAAGACATAAGAAATCCTCGGATACTGGCTTTTCCCATTCCATCCCTCCTGCTGATCAGGAGGAAACTCTGTGTTAAAGATGGCCGGCTTATCTGCGTACTTTGACAGAGTTCCGTTCAGAAGGTTGTCCTGAGATAATCTTCTATACAGCAACTGATTCAGATCCATTTTCTACACTCCCCTCATATACGTTCACCGTTTCCATTCCGTCAGAAGAATATCTGATAGTCCACATTCCTTTTTCAATAGCCTCAGCCTGGATTGCGAAATGATTCTGGATATTCTGTGTTTCCGGAAGGAATAAAACTGTGATGGTGTCAGTAGTCACTTCTGTTACTATTCCAGACTGCGCTTTATCCCAGGTTTTATTTTTTGCCGAGATAAGAGATCCTCTTCCGATTTCAGCAAGATTTATAACTTTCTTTGTTTCTTCAGTCAGTAACATTTATCCTCCTAACTCCGAGAACAATGCCAGAATCTCCGGCATTGCAGTTTCTTTGATTTTTTCAGCATAAGGACGGGCTGCCATTTTGCTTGTTCCATGTTCCGGGTATCCCGAGTAGTGCATTCCAGATTGGATTCCGAATATGCCATTTCCTCCACCGCCAGAACTGTACATATTCCAGTTCCTTCTCAGGTTTCCGCTCCTTACACCAGGTGGACTTCCAGGAGCTGAAGGACTTGGATTGGCCAATACCGTAAGAGCGGCGTTCCTGAGTTCATTGGCACCCTGCATCATCTTTGCATCAACCTGTCGTTTGGTTTGCTCTACGCGATTCTTTACTTCTTCCTGTACAGCTGCCGCTGCTGCCTCCGGGCTCATTTCAGATCATTCCTTTCTTCAAGATAGGCAATGCCGGCAAACCCAAGGTCTCCGGCATTATCAACAGCAAGAACTAAATATGCTTTTTCCTCATATGCAAGAATATCTGACTTTTTGAGATCACATCTTCCAGATACCACAAGGGTATGCGTCAGGGAATGCAGTTTCTGGTCCCATAGGTGTTTTGTCAGCTCCCTCTCATTCGAAGTCGCCTGTGCAAGAATTCCATCCACTATAGTTCCCGTATCCTCATATGAGTTCTTTGCATATCCATCTACATTGTCCACATGCATCTTCAATACCCGGAAGTTCTTCCAGAGATTCCCCGGACGAAGGTACATTGCGTTTCCGAACATCATATGTCTTCCCCCTCTGTTTCCTCATGCGACATCATTCCGGCATAAAAATAAGGCGGTGTTATCCGCCCTGTTTCTGGATTTTCTGCCAACGGAAGAATTGCTTCTACCGAAGCTGCACTGGCTTTCAGATCTTTTTTCAGATCCTCATACATTTCTTTCCACAGCTTCGCCCGTTCCCCCATGGATAAGGAGAGCGGGCCTACTTTCGTATCAGGTTCGAATGCAAACTTACGCATAATGCTTTCAAGACATCGGAGTTTTGCCTTTTTCCATTGCCTTGTAGTTGGAATCTTTTCTGGAAGTACCGCATTGTATTCCTCATCGCAGAGCGCACAAGTCTTTTCTTTTCCCTCGACCATTACATCTCCGAGTTCAAAACGCATACGGTCTTTTCCGTATTCAGCAATATTTCCCGGTTCGTACTGATATGTTCCAGGCATCAGGCATCACCTGCGCTTTCCTCCAGTTCTCCAAGGCTCTTCGCCTTAGTTTCAGCTTCTTTCTTTACAGCAGTTCTCGAATCTACTGCATTCAGAAAGATAAGCACTGTATTATCCTCTACAGTGTCTCTAATATGAGCTACAGCATCCTTCTGGTTCATCTGCATAGTTTTTACTGCTTCCTGAAGCTGAGGCTCTGTAACGTCCAAATCGAAGCCCTTATCTCCTTTTACGATTTCGATTTTGAAGAATACTTCTCCGACTGATGCCACGCATTCCTCAAGTGTTTCAACCGGAATACCGTCACGAATCACAGTCAGCACTCCCATTTTTTCAAGAGCTACCGGATCAGTGACTGCTTCGGCCGGGATTTTCTCTCCGATGAAGTATCGTTTTCCGCTCAGAGTGCATGGTTTATTTGCAACAAGCTTCATATGGCACCTCCTTAGACTGCAGATTTGTAGAATCTCGCCAGATCATCGGATGTCTTATGCATATCTGTTGCCATAAGTCCTTCCACGTATTCTGTATGTGTTCCATTCTCGCCAAGATAGTTCAGAATCGGAAGTATCTGTCCATTTCCAAGCATATCCCATGTAAAGATGTAGCCGGCAGACGGTTCATCAATGCTTGGTGCGTTTGTGGCATAGGCAAGAAGGAATGCATCCGGATCTCCGATGTACTGCATGTTTTCATCTTCTCCCATGCCGGCATTGTTCATGATGGATTTAAGCACCACGATCTTTTCTACTCCGAAGAGCTGTGCCAGAACGTTTTCTGTTACAGACGCTGGGTTTGCAGTGCTTCCGCCATATTTAACTCTTTCAAGGATTGCCGGATGCACCTTCAGGGCATTAAATACATTGATACCAAGACCAAGGCGGTTCGGCATACGTCCCGTCTGCTGATTCATGCTTGTCTTCTCGCTATCAATAAATGCAATCGGATCAGAGTTTGCATTGCTGAATTTAATAAACTCATTGGTTGAAGGGCTTGTAGTGTCAACTCCGGAAAGTTCATTCTTCCATGCACCGGCTTTGAAGTAGCTTTCCGCAAACAGACGATCCTGATGGATATTCGCCTGTTCTGCAATGGTTTTTACTCTCTGCTGTTTCGGCTGCATTGTGGTTGGTCCCTGTCTTCTGCTGAGATCGGTCTGGCGAATCTGATCAATTCCCATGATCATCTGGTCTACCTGGCATACATAAGGTTTCATGCTCTCGCCTACTACTGTAGGATCAACTTTTCCATAAGCAGGTTTTCTGCTCCAGTTATCTCTCAGAAGATCTTCCTTGCTGAACTCATAGTAGTTGTCAGAAGAAAGACTTACCGGACAGGTTGGGAAAAGAGCCTTTGCGAAGTAGTTAGCTGCATTCTGGTAATATGCCAGAGCCATGTTTGTAAGTGCTGTGTGAGGTCTGAATGCGCCTTTTGCGATTTCAGACTGGATTCCTGCTGCTGTGTTTCTCATTAATATTATCCTCCTTTATCAAGATTATGCTTTTGCCTTCTGGTATTTAGAAAGCTGCAGTCTGCTGTAGCCTCCAGCAGATACATTGTTAAGAGCTACCCCGATCACGTAATCACCAGCTGCCGCAACTGCCGCTTTTCCTCCGGTGGTCGCAGTAACCTCCTGCCCTTTCTTGATCTCAGCAGAAGCAATGACGAATCCGATGTCCTTAATCAGGATATCAACGTCTTCACCCTTCTTAACCATTCCAGCCTCTACACCGGAAATGTCATTGTATCCACTTTCGATAATAGAAACGCCAAGCAGAGGTGCTGTGCCATCGGCAGCGACAACCACATTACCATCAGTATCGTATTTCAGAATAAGGTTACGGATGTCAGCAACATCTGCTCCTGCCTTTTCGGAAATAGTTGGTGACTGGTTGATCTGTGTTCCATTAAAATTTTTACCCATTATCATTCGCCTCCTTCTTAGTATCCGGCTTCGTTTTCATACTCAGCTACAAGCTCCGGATGTTCTTCCCAGGCTTTTGCCAGTGCCATGTTATATGGCATGGAAGGATCTTTTTCAATCAATCCCTTTGCAATCGTATCGATTTTTCCTTCTGCTGCAGACTTCTTGACTGCTGCAGTTCCGCCAGAGAATGATTTTCCGATTTCTCCAAATACGCCAGAGTTGTTGACCATTGCCACATTTCTGTCGAGAACGCCGATCATATCATTGTAGGCAGTTCCACCTGCACTTTTCAGCGTTTTCAAGGTCTTAGCCAGTTCTTCTGGCTTCTCTCCAAGAATTTCGTACTTCTTAGCAACTGCATAAAGTTCTCTGTCTTCCGTTTCCTCTGCTCTTTTCTCGAGAGCTTCCAGTTTTTCTCTTACAAGAGGATGCAGTCCTTTGTAAATATCATCGTCTGTATTCTGTTCTGGCGGTGTAAAAGATTTCTTTGTATCTGTTTTCTTTTCAGCTCCATCATCGAGAACGTCTGGGTTTTCCTCTTTTTCGCTTTTCTGCGGTGCTTTCTTCTCGATAGACGGCTCCTCGTTTGTCTCTACGGCAAACTTTTTGATAAGTTCATCATATGCCGCTCTTTCCTCAGCAGACATTTTTGACTTGTCGATTTTAATCATGTCTTCCAATTCTCCTTTCGTTTCTACGGATTTCTGAATGATTTCCTCCAGATTGCTATGCGCTTTCATCACCATGGGAAGATCTGTTTCGTCAGGTGCATCCAGATTCTTTTTGATTTTTGCAGATGTTCCCCCAGCCCATCCGGGAATGTATTCCTTCATAGCTGTAGCGAACTGTTCAATGCTTGTATCCATTGCACTCTGCTTCCCGCTGCTGTCCAGTTCTGGGTCGCACAGGATTGAATTAAGTGAATTCTGCAGGGCGTAACATACAGACCAGATTTCATCCCGGATTGCGTCCATGCTCACAGCGTTGATCTGTTCATCAAATGTCGTGGCTGATTTCTGCACTTCTCCGCTAATCCAGTTCAGGAATCGTTTAAATAGTCCGATTTCCGGGTCTGATGTTTCCTCTGCTTTATTCTTGCCTTTCAGCAGTTTGATATCAGCTCTCTGATTTGCGCCTTCATCAACGAAATCTACTTTACCCACTTCCAGGCCTTTCAGTTTTGTTGCCACAATGCTTCCTCCTTTCGCTTTTATTTATCAAAAAAGCGCCCTTTGGACGCCTATTGATCACATTTATTTAATTCCATGCCACGCTGTCTGAAGCAGAAATCCTAAAAGATACCAGATCTTATCCTTTATCTTCTTCATACAGATTTCTTCTCCGAGCTTCTGGTCGTAATTCTGAGCATCTACGCATGCAGATGTTTCAATGATCTCAAAACCATTTCGAAGCACGCAACGAACCATTGTTGTCTTATAGCCTACGGTACTGGTTTCGATATAGCTGATAAAGTCATTCACCATGTGTTCTCCTATTGATATGCCAGATATCAGTTTCGGATTCTCCTGAACCTGCATATAAGACTTCTCGAACACATCTTTCGGAGACCAGCTGATGTATCCATCCGGATATTTAACTACATATCCCGGATTGCCATCATCTGAACCTCCAAATCTTTTTCTTGCTTCTTCAATGGTATCGCAGGCACCTGTTTTTAATGCCTGTGCTTCTGCAAGAGTTGCTTTTTCTGCCTCAATAAGTTTTGTTCCAATATACTTATTCATTGTTTACTTTTACCCTTTCTGCTTCCCCTTCAATGGAGAACATGCTGTAAGTTCCATCTTTTACTTTCTCCCAAACATCCGCATCTGTAAGCTGGAATCCAATCCACCAGCCAACAGGGAGTGTACCTTCCGGGATTCCCATTGCCGCCATCTTCTCTTCCGTAAATACAACACTTTCGATCAGATACGCAACCCCACCCCTTTCGTGCATCTCTCCGCCTTCCCGGTAGAGATCAACGAACTTGTAAGCGGCGCTTTCAAGTTCCTCAGGCTCTATGATGTCGCCCTGCCAGTCTTCCAGCGTTTCTCCATTCTCAGCAATAGCAACACTGGCCCAGCCGAATGCCTGCATTTTTTCATTATTTGTCTTCTTTACCTGGAACTTTCTTTTTGTTACCTCCGGCTTGTTGTCCGGTTCGTCCCTTATTTTCATTATTTCATTGAATGTTTTCATTTTTCACCCTCACATACTTCACCGCACATTTACAGCGCGGGTGTAATGGTGGAATAGACGTTGTAATCTCTCTCCTTCCGGATACCGTTTTAAATTCATCATCCATTCCTATCTTAGCGCCTTCAAGAGCTGCACATGATGCGCACACATGGCCGTTCAAAGCTGTTGACCACTCTTTTTCCATCTCCGGAAGGTTCCCTGCAGTTACCGCTTCCCTCACAAAAGCATCTGCGCCATGGTTATAGGCTTGTGCTATTTCCGATCTGGCTATAGTCTCTGCCCTATACCGCTGCTGTCTTTCTGCATATTTTGAAGCAGCCTCCCTCGCTTTCCGCTCAATTGACTCAGGTTTCATTCTCGGATGATCCGTTGTCAGTCTTTCCTTGATGGAGTTGTAATATTTGAGATTCGCCGCAGCCTGTCTCTCTGTCAGTCCTATTGTTGGCCGGATATATCTTGCCGTTTCAGCACTGCTCATATTAAGAGATTCAGCTTCAGCGATCAGATACCGAATTGCGCTCACCTGCTCATTACAACAATTTGTTATCAAATCTCCCGTATGATCAACAATCCAGCTTCGAACCCAGCTCTCAGAGCTTATTACATCTTCTGCTCCACAAAAGAGAGAATTGTTTTTCCACCCTTCAAGAAACGCCTGTTCCCATACAGGTGTCATTTTTTCTGACAGCATCTTCGAATAATCCTGGAACCATATATCAAAAAGGCTTTCCGGATCTGTTTCTCCTATTACGAGTTCTCGCAGTTCTCTGTACAGCATGACTGCTGCCTGATCCTGCCAGAATCGAACAAGCCATCTTACTGGTTCATCAATATTTCCCTCGAGATAGGCGTCAAGTGCATCCAGTACTCTCTGTGATTCTTCGCTTTTTTTAACAGCCCTTGATCGTGGCCGTATTTTTCGCATCATCAAATCACCTGCCTAACCTTTTCTTGGCTTCCTCAGCATCTTGATTCTCTTCCGGATCCACCTCTGGTCCATCAGGTTCGTTTGCTGTCTTTTCTGGTGCTCTGCGCTGTGCTTCTCGCCGTTCATCTTTCTCTCTGGAATCTGGAACTTCCGTTCTTTCCGGCAGGTTTGCTGCCTCCCTGACATAATCTTCCAATTCTTCATCAGGTATCAAGATTCCCGTGCCGACCATATCCTTCAGGAATGTTGACAGTTTCGTGATATCCCGTTTGTCCACATCTCCATGGGCGAGTGTAGGATAGTCCTCAATCCCATCGAAATGGGAACCATTGATGTCTATCAACGAAGGAATGCCCTGGTTATTGAACGTCTCGCAAATAACATCTAAAAAAGCTCCGAGCGCAACAGAAAACAATTCTGTCTTGTCAGAGCTTAGTGCGAAGCTTCCCGTCTTTTCATGTCCCAACATAATAAAATCTGCAAGGACTGTCTGGGCAATCTTCGTATCGTATCTGTTTATGATTGCATTGGTGTCAAATTGTCTTGTGCCTCCGGTGCTCAGAAGTTCCGCTTCGTATCCATGCGGAAGAACAAGCCCTTCAGATTCATTTCTGCGAAGGTTCTTTACCATGGCAATAAGTGCTCCATTAATTTTAACCATGTCAGGATCGTGACTATCCCATATTTCCAAATCTTCAGGAGCATGAATAACTGGCAGACCTGCAAGATCTCGCTCAATTCCGATAGCTTCAATTTCCTGGATTCTCCGTTTAAAATACCAGGAGCGATATGCGTTTCTTAAAATACTCCGACCTTCCGGATTGTCTTTTACGCTCTCCGTTCGGAATAGCATTGCTTTACTCATCGGTATAGTAAACAGTCCATAATCCGGAGGCGGTTGCTGTGTCATTCCAATCAGATTGTCACTATCATCATACTCCCAGCGATACAAGGTATCCTGTGCTCTCGGAGGAAGTTTCTGCCAGCCTATCAATCCATCAGAGTATTTGCTTGATGATCTTCGGTTCTTTGTTTTACCCATTCGGCGCTTATATACAATCTCATGGAAACTCCAACCGTAAGGTAGGAATGACAGGATTTCCGAAATGGTATCTGTCCATGTGGCCTGCATGTCGCCCATACAGCTTTCAACAAACTCTGCAGCTTCTTTGTCTTTGGCACTGTCACCTCCCGGCTCTACATGCCACTCAACCTGCCGGATCATCATCTTAATTGCAAAAAGAATGGCTCCAACGGTATCGTCATTCTCTTTCATTTCTTTAAATACCTTTATCCCACGCATTCCAGACAGTTCCGGAAGAAATTCCTCATAAAACTGTCCTTCCCATCGTTTCTGTCCAATCCGTCCATACTCTTTCATCTTCATCACCCCTCTTTCCGGCTATATCAGCCCCAGTAATTGTCTTTGGTCAGCTCCTGTAATTCTTTGACTCCAGGTGCTGTGCCTGTGTGTTTCTTGATCTTTCCGAGATACAATGCCAAAGCAAGAGCATCTGCTCGGTCGGGGGAATCCAGCCCCCTTTTCTTCATTTCTTTTTTTGATTCGATTTCAAGCTTTCCGTTACTCGTCATTGTATATTTTCTGGAGGAAAGCTGGCCGATCGTCTGCTCATCGTCTTCAATTACAATTTGCTTGTTATCCAGAAGATCTCGCATGCTAGCCCACATGGCGGTGGTCAGGTTATTGTACTTTTCAGCTGCATCTTTACCTGCTGCCGTATCGGTCTCAATCTTTTCTGCTGCATTTATCGGAATAATCTGCATCTTATACAGCTTCTGTTCTTTCCGAACTTCCTTCAGACGGTCAGTAACACCTCCACCAAGACCGGTGTCATCAATCTGTACATACACCTTGCCTTCATACTTTGAATACTCCCTGTATATCTTTTTGAATTCCTTTACGATGTCACCTACAGTGGCCATCAGGTTCTGTCCTCGCCTGTTTCGGACTATTTTGCAATGACCATGATAATTACGATATATGATCGTTTCATCATCTCCGAAACGGGCCACATCTACCCCCAGTGATACAAACTGCATCCCAGCTGAATCATCAAGTTCTAGCAATTTACTGCTGCACTGCTCGATCAGGCTTAACGGAATAAATACATCATCTTCCTGATTCGGAAATTCTCCACGGACACGGACACGGACTACGTTTGAATCCCATCCATACTTCCTTATGAGCGAATCAATATTTTCTTTGTTTGTTCTACTGCTGTCTGCAGATGATACAGTGTGGCATTTATACAGTGCCCTGTCTCTGGTATGCGAATCATAGAATGTTCCAGATGTTCGTGTTGGGTTTCCACACAGAAGAAGTTTATTATTTGATCCGGATAAGGTACCAAGGATAGCCTCCATGATCGGATCCGCAACGCCGGAAGCTTCATCAACGATAAAAAGCATATTATCTTCATGGAAGCCTTGCATATTCTCTGGCTTTGTAGCAGTCCTAGCAACACCAAACCAACGCTTTTCATTGCCAACCATATAAACATAGGTCTTTGTCCATTTCAGAAGCATAGAGAGCAACTCAGACTTGCTCATCCACTTAGAAATCTCAGACCAGAGGACATCGTGCAACTGCTGTTTGGTTGGTGCTGTCGCAACGATTCTTGGATATGGGAAACAGGTTATGAACCAAAGAAATACTGCTGCCTCAAGACCAGTCTTTCCTACACCCTGTCCAGATTTAATACTGACCTTCGGGTTTGCCGCCAAATCTCTTGCAGCTTCCGCCTGCCATTCATCAGGTTCAAAATTGAGCACCTCCCGGAAGAACATTACCGGATCATTTCGCCACAGCGGTATACTTTCATCAAGGAATTCAGAGAACTGTATATCATCCATCTTTATTCTCTCCCTCCCTTGCTTTTACCACAGCTTCGGCCCATGCACGAACAACCTCATTGCCCTTGCTTTCTCCGGCAATCTTCTGCTTTTCAAGTCTCAGCTTCGCAAGTGCTTCAATAGCCTTGGTCTTCTTTGACTGTACAGTTGACAGCTCTTTTTCAAGTCTGGCGATCATATTGTCCTTGTTTTCCATCGTGGTTTGCATGTTATACATATCTCCCGGCAGACGTTCTTCAGCAGATATTTTCTTCTCTATGCGTTCTTCATAGAGCTGCTTGTCCTCTTCTGTTTTGAATGTCCTTTTGCTTTCGCTTCGGTTAAATCCATACAGGGATACTTCACCTTTCATGTTCCGGTATTTATTGATTGCAATCATGATCCTTCTTTCCCTCACAGCAAAGAGCTGAATCTGTTCGATCAGAAGCATTTCTTCATCCATCGGGATATCTTCGATCATATCTTTTTCAGACTCATCAAGGACATCCCAATATACAGAGGAATATGCTCCGTGTTTCTCTGCAATCTTATCTCCCGGTTTCAGTGGACCGCCCTTATTTCCAACTGCATTTCTGTTCCCAGGCTGTCCACCTTTATGGCGAGCGTTCGCTTTTTTCTTTTGCGAACGTTCGTTTTTCTTTCCTTTTGTCTTTCCGTCCCAATTCTGTGTTGATTTCCACCGCCGAACTGTGCTGGCCGGGACGTCCAACTTCTTGGCAATGTCAACAAGTTTCATCCCGTTCTTATACATTTCCTCAGCTTCAATGCTGTTGGGACTTCTTGCCCTTGCCAATGGACACCCCTCCCCTCCATCATCTTATTTCGGCATATGCAAAAGGGAGAGGTTGCACTCCCTCTCCCTGCTTTCTGTTCTATATGTCGTAGAACAATATTAAATTTTTGTAATAAATTCAGCTTTTGAATAGCCCGTCACCCCTTTTGTCATCATCTTCAAGAAGTCTTCTTTTGAAAAATCTGACAATCGGAAGATCTCCTCCGGTCTCATTCCAAGCTGTTTTCCGATTTCTTCAACTGTTTTGCCTTCGTCCATGAGTTCTTTAACGATTTTCTTCATAGGTTCGAGCAAATGGGTACCTCTTGCCCTATTATGGGTAACGGTACCGTAAATATTTTTCGCTTTATCTTTATGATCAACAATCACTACAAGCACTTTTCCCTCAAGACGTTCGTATAATGTCCTGCGATCATCTTCTTCCGAAGGAGGAACGTACTTCCAGTCAGGTCCTGCAACCGTCCATCTGTGGAATCCATCAATAATAGTACCGTCTGGTCTTACCACAATTGGCAGCGTCCATCCGTTTGTAAAGATAGACTGTGTGAGCAGTTCCAGATTTTGTCTCGAAACTTTGTTCGGGTTGTAATCATTTGGTTTGATCTTATTCCTATCTACCCAATGCATGGTCCTAGATGGTGCTGACAGCTTATTGTCCATGGTGTTCTCCTTTCTTCGCATCGTTGATATAACGTCCATATACTCTCTGGTACAGTGCCCGGAATGCCCTCATTTTGGGATCTCCGGATATCAGTCCTTCGTATATGTGCTTGCAATCGGCCGATGTAGCTATTGCTGATACCGCCATAAAGAAATTACGGTATCGTTCTGCCACATGCCTTTTATGCGGAGTGTCGAAAAAAACGTCCATGTGATTAAAAAGATGTATCAGCTCCTGCCGATAATCTCTCTGCTCCTGTCCCTCTTCCGCCTCTTTCCTTTTTCTGGAACTTCTGCCGAACATCTCGCTGTCCCAATACAGGGCAGCCAGATAAGCGTTCGGTTCTCTTCTGATGATCCGTTCCATAAGATCTGGATAATACTCATTCATCTTCACAAGGCTTCTTGCTGTATCAACAGAAAAGAACTGGGATACTCGCATCTGCCTTTTACTGGATCCTGACTGCCAGAGGAACAAATATATCTCCGGGATATCTACATGATTTCTCAGAAGGAAGAGCCAGACATCATTGTCCGTCCAATCATAAATGGGAAATACCTGCTTCTTTGCAGTCATTTTGTTTCCTGCTTTTGTCATAGACGCAATATTCTGAAGCCTCTGTACAGATTCCGCTGTACGGATACCGACCATTGTAATTCCTGATACGGTTGTCCTTGGCAGGAAATCCTGATAAGCATCAATCCTTGGACGTAACAGTTTATGGTTCCTTATCGCAAAGGAAGGCGGCTGTCTTACCCATACGTCTTGTTTTGCGGAATCCCAGCAGATAAATGTTTCATCATTTGACAGTTCATTGAAGCAGTTAAAATGTTTTACTTCTACGCAATACCATTCAAACTTTGCTCCCATCATCATAAAGATGCGCCGCCACTTCTTTGTCATATCCTCCATGCAAGGAAAGATTGCTTCTTCATCTATAAACTGCACTGTAAGTTGTTTCATGTCAATCTCACCTCGATTGGCCAGATTGACCATCAGCTGCGCCACGCATAAGCTGTCCTTTCCCCCACTGAAAGAAAAGAACACTGGTAGCCCGTTTCCGAACACGTTTTTTATCCGGATCTCTGCAGCTTTCACAACATCGATATTGGCTTCACAACGTTTTACAGCCATATCTTTTCACCGCAGTTCGGGCAGATAACAAACTTCCGGGTTTCTGTTATTTCCGGTTCTGTTTCAGTGGTATTCTGTCTTTCCGACGATTGGTTGTCTGAAGTGTTCGGATTTTCCGAACTGTTCTCTGAATTATTGTCAGATATTTCCGCTGCTGCCGCTTTCTGCTCCCGTTTCTCATTGGCTTCCTTTATCTTCTGGATCTCTGATTCGTCCAATGTTCCATATTCAGAGATTTTCTCAGTTACTTCGTCTGCATCCGCGACCATCTGCTGTAATATTTCTTCATCGTATCCCGGAATGTCCAGATCGCCCTGCAATTCCTCAAGAAACTCATTCAGTGTATCCAGATTATCAATTCCAAGAGCATAAGTCTTATTGTCGGCTATCATAAGCTTCTTTTTATCATTTTCAGAAAGTTCCGTTTTTACATATACGGATGCCTCCTGATAACCAAGGCTCACCATGGCCTCATATAAGCCGTTCCCGATCAGAATCACATTATTTTCATCCACAACAAGGGCTCTGGTCTGTCCAAACTTCTCAAGGGAGCGTTTCAGTTCCCTGATCTGCTGTTCAGAATGAATTCTGACATTTTTCTCTGGATGTTTAAGATCATCCAGTCTCTTTTTAATAACCTTCATTTTGTCCTCCATTTCTGAAGGGCAATGGCCTCCGGCTGCAACCGGCTATTTGATAGCTTTTAAAAAATCTCTGGCTCCATCGAAATGCTGTGCCGCATTTTCAACTATGGTCTTATCAATGTCGTAAACTTCTTTCCAGCCCTGCTGTTCTGTCTCCATATACTGTCTGGCAGGCCATGGATGTGTGCCGCATAAATATCCTTTCTCCCAGTCATATATGGGTGGGAGCTTCACATCATAATAGTGAATGTATGCAAGGATATCTTCGTGCCTCCACTCTGCAAGAGGGCTGTATCTGGTGATTCCGGCTGAATTAGTGTAGATATTATCTTTTCCAACATAATTGCCGTCTGCCTTTCTGCGTCCGAGCAGGAGTATTTCCAACTGATGCTCTTTATAATATCGTGCCTGTCCCCTGTGCTGTACAATATGGAACCATTGTGCCGCCTTATTGCTTTTATCCGGGAACAGCATATCCGGATGCTTTTTCAGCCATTCCATATCCTGTCCGGTATTGATAACCTCAAGACCAGAAGGTTTATTCTGCTCTATCCATGCAATAAATGCCGGATATTCCAGATTGCACCTTACAAGGACGCTCTGATCAATGCCGGCTTTCTCGCATATCTCTCCAAGTACCAGGGAGTCTTTTCCCGCACTCCATGCATAGGCTGCCTTTTTCCCTTTGCATTTCTCTTTGATGTCTTTCACTGTCTTTTTCGCAAGGGAATCCAGTTCTTTCTTTGACACCGTCTCTTCAATATGATCAAGCGCATTCTTCCAATCTTCATTATTTCGAACGGATTGTTTTCTACCGAGCATAGCGTCTCTCCTTTCCGGAAGCAGCCAATGCGATAATTCCGCTCAACAGGACTGTCAGCAAGCTTCCCAGTGTTTTATATGGACCACTATTCAAAACGCTGCCGTAGGCGAATACAGGAAGCCCTACAGCCAGTGCAGCAACCACACCTGTGATAATCCCTTTTGCATTCAGTCTTACCCCTTTCAGTGTCATGACTGTTGGAAGTAATGTTGACGCCCTCAGTGTGCCATAGAACAAAAACAGATGTGTCACTGTAATTCCCGGAATATTTGCAATCAGAATGCCAGCAATCAGAAGCACTGCCATTGCAGCTCTGGTCTTCCTGATGTCTTTTCCTCCTGCAATATCTGTCGTAAGCGAAGATACTGCGCACAGGTTGCTATCCACTGTAGACAGCAAGCCGGAAACAATCATGAAAAGGAACGGTAATACTGCCCAGGACGGGAAAAAGTGGCGGATCAATTCAAAATTGATGATTCCAAGGTTCTGTGCCTGATATCCTGCACCGGCCCCCATAAATCCAAGAATTCCCATTGACAGTGGAATCGCCGCAAAAAGAACTGCTCCAAGAAGAAACGCTCTTCCCAGCTTCTCTTTTTTTACTGCAAATGCCCTCTGCCAGAAGCTCTGATCTCCAAACGGCCCGGATAAAAGTCCGATCGTTGTCGGAAGCCCAAAGGCTAAGAAAATCTCTACTCCTTTTCCAGAAAAGAGCGTTGTGCAGTCTCCTGATATACCACTCAGGCCCTGTATAATGCCCTGTGTTCCTGTATTTCTTACTCCGAATATTACAAATAGGCTACATGCAACAAGCATGAATACCATTTGAATAGCGTCTGTAAGCATAGATGCTTTGATTCCAGAAAACAAGGAGTATGAAATTGCTATGCAAGCAAGCAGAATAGTCATGGCTTTGAACGAAATTCCTGTTACTGCACTAAGAATCTGGCTTCCCGCAAGAAGCTGAACTCCTGTTGATAGAACAGACAGTCCGATCAGCTGAAAGAGATAAACTCTTTTCACTCCATCGGATTTGTATTTTTCTTTCATGTAACCAGACAGTGTCATTCCCTCTGGCATTTCCTTCCGGATTTTCTTTGCAAAGGGAATGAATATCACCAGACAAAGGGCATTCGGAACCAGAAACCAGAACAGGCCAACCCAGCCGGTAGAATATGCTTTCTCAGTTGATACAAATAATGCCGGAGCCCAGATCCACGTTGCCGCAATGCTGAGAGCCGACATCAGCCAGTTTTCAGAACGGCTTCCAACACAGAAGCGTTCCACATTTTTTTCTTTCTTTGTCAGAATCACTGTTGCCAGGATCATAATAACTGCATATACAAATAATATTGTTACTCCATTCATGCGTAATCTCCTCTAAAATATTTTAAAGGAGCACTCCCATCTTTCTATCCTTTCCTCCCTCCCAAGATTGCATTAAAAAAGCCACTGGTTTTTTCCCAGTGGCTCATGGCTTTTGATTAAAATTTTACTCGCATATCATACACCATTTTCGTTATTAAGTCAATGTTAAGTTAACAGATTCCGTTATTCTGATTTTATTAAAAAAACTTCAGACCGTCAATTCCGAAAAACAACGAAGATAAGCGCTCTTTCGCAATTTTGATATCTTCATATACAGTGACCTTGCTGACCGAAAATTTTTTTGAAATTTCTGCAATTGTCATTGGCGTCTTTGATATGTAAAGAGCTTTAATAATCTTATAGCGTCTCTTATCTTTTTCCGATAATTTGCTACAATAGATACGGTATACATCAAGCATTTTGTCAATATGCTGCACCATGATAGCGGTTCTTTTGGCCGAAGTTTTGATGCTCTCCACTATGACCTTATCATCTTTCATGGTCATGATGTCTTCCAGTACCTCTGTAACCTCCCCTTCCTTGGACTTATAGACGGCATTTTCGTAGCTCGCCTTTAAAGTTCTATAATTTCTAAGGAGCAAATCAGTGTTATGCAAACGACGATCAATCTTCTCCTTCTCGCTTTTTCTCTGTCCTACCATCATTGCATCAGACGCAACCTGTGCTCCGGCAAGAGCAGCCTGCTGAATCATTGCATCAATTTCCTCTTTTGTCAGTGCTACGAATTGTACTTTTTTCTCTGTATCCATGCCATACCTCACACATACTTCTTTCCTGTCGCAGGATCCTCGAAACGAATCCTGTCACAAAGTTTAAATCCAAATCCCCGGGCAAGTCTTTTAACCATCTTTACAAACATATCCGCGTCCGCATCTCTTGGCGTCCAATCCGATCGGAACACCTGCGTTTTATTCGCGGCGCAAATTGCATCATGAGCAGTCTTGTCCTTACATCCACTGGCATTATAAAGCGTTTTATCCATGTTACCCCTCCCTTAACTGCTGCATAAAATTCTTTTTATACTCTTCCCACTGCTGATCTGTCATGCCGTGGCCAAGTGCATCTCTCGCATCATCCAGAGCCTGTATCGTCCCGCAGTCAGGACATATAGCTTTCCTGTCCACTCTGGACATAGCCGGCCGGCCTGAATACTTACGCTGGCATACAGGACATACCATTGATCCTTCCGGCACGTATTCTCCACACATCACGCATCTATCCTCCATTTCTACTCCTTCTCCGGTGGTTCATCCAGAACATCAAAAATGCTCATCTGTCCGTCAATCTGTTCGTCTTCCTCTGCTTCGGAAATATGTATTCCAGGGATTCTTCCCCAGCATTCTGGTCCATACCCTCTTTTAATGCTCTCCGGGTCTGTCAGCTTCCTTCCGCATTTCTGGCATTTGCTGTACATATGGATTTCCTTTCTTCACTCGTCCGTGTATGCTTCATACTCCAACCGAGATATTGGAATCACATTCTCTTCTGGTACATTACACATCTCCGAAATACTCTTTTTCTGTTTGCTTACATAACCTTCAATATCAATGCTTTTTGCATTGATGTCAACATTCAACTGCATATAACCATCATCAAAGTCATACAGCTCCGCATCTAAAATTTTATAATATGTGCTAATACTACATTTCATTGCTTTTCCTCCTTCTTTTCTTCTCTTTTCCCACACATCAGTTCGATAAGCCATTGTTCCTGTTTTATCAGATACTCATACTTCCACTGAAGCAATGCCTGATCCAGAGCATGATCTGCTATATGAAGCTGCATTTTCACAGAAGAAATTCTCATTCTTGTTTCATCGATCTGTTTATGAATCCTCGCACAAAGCTCTCCGTACTTGGACGCTTCACTCTCTTTTCTCACTCTTTGTACTGCTACCGCACACCATAATGCAAAAAACGTTCCTACTGTAGCGGCTCCTGCAATATAAAATAATACATTTCTCATTTATTCACCTTCTCTCTTTACTAATTCATCAATTTCATGCCCTATTGGTTTCCATAAATGCAGGCAGTTTTCAACACGATTTACATATTGGCTCTTCTTTGGGTGAATCTGATACACTTCCTCTTCCTCACCAAAGAAAATGTCTTTTAATACGCACATATCATTCCAGGTTGGGATATTACATCTCTTTTTCGGCGAAACCGATACATGTTCGTAGCCATCCATACAATCCCAAATGACACTACTGGTTCCGCAATCTGGCAATTTGATCATTGCCGTATGTGCCGGAAATCTCACCTGATGGTTCCAAATACGATGGTTTTCTAATATTTTTTCCAAATTTTTCAAATTACTCACCTCCCACTATTTTTTCAAGACACTCATTCCATCCATCTTCGTATCCAATTTCATACCCCGTTGCAGTTTTCGGAGCTGCGTGCCTTTTCGGCAATGGACTCAGCGGGCACCAGTCTGGTCTGCTATGAGTATCTTTATTCATCGTTTTTGCTATCCCACATGCATATCCGTAAACTGTCAGTACTTTCTGGAAGCAACATTCGCTACAAGATTTCGGCGTATCAATCATTACTATCGATTTCTCCATCCTCTTCATCCTCTTCAAATTTGAACTCGATATTTTCACTGCTATCAACTCCAAGCTGTCTGCATTTTGCCCTCGTTGATGTTCCTCCAGAATGTGATGTGCGAAACAGAAACAGTTCCTGGACAATATGGAAATATGACATGTTATAGCAGAATCTTTCTTCTTCACTCAGCTCTTCTATTGCGTTTTCTCCATGTACCCATCTGTACCATTCCTCGAAACATCCGACCAACTCCTGCATGAGGGAAATGCAGTAATGCAGAATGTACTTTTCTTCATGGCTTTCAAGCTCTTTGTCTTTGCAATCCCATTTTGTTTCCCGTAATATCTTCCATAATTTTTCTACTTCCGGGGATCTCCACGCAACCATGCAATATGTATGTGCGTCTTCTGAGTAATGATAATAATTTCTCTTAAGATGTTCCCTGGCTTCTTTCTCTGTAAGAAACATCGTGTTTGGGTACATAAATGGTCTGATCGAAATACCAATTATCATGGTATCATCATGTCCATTGTTGGCAAGAAATTCATTCACTTCCTGCGTTGACAAATCCTCATACTCTTCTTCTCCATCTTCCGTGTACGTCAGTTTAAAATCCCATGTATACCCTGTTTCAATTTTGCAGCCTCTATCGATATTGCAGTCTGGCAAGATGTTATCATTGAGATACTTCACCGTTTCTTCCGTCGTGCTTGTAACTGTGCTTCCATCTACTTGTAAGCACAGCTCGTCCGGATCCTCATTATTGATCACTCTCTCGCTACCTTTAATAACCCAGAAGCGAGGATCCGCTGTTCCTGTTGTGTCCTGAGTATTCATTTCAAGCTGCAATTTCTTCAGAAATTCTATATCTTCCTGAGAAATATCTCTTTTCTCCGTTGTATCTTCATGATACTGCAATGTTTTATGGAATATTGCCATCTTAATTTCTCCTCTCAACGCCCGCTCCGCAGCATGCAGAATAGTAATTCTGTCATAGACTTCGTTCTTATCCCCTGTCTGCAAGGCAATACAATTTCCAACTTCCAGTTTCTATCCTCGCTTAATGGTGTAGGATCATTGAATTCTTCCGTTGCTTCTCCCCAAAACGGAATAGCAACCATAATGCCATAATAAGTTGATGAATCCGGGTGCTTTTCACTCATGTAATTAGCAAATTTGCCGCTCCGGAAATCTGGCAGAATGTCTTTGTAACATGCCATCGTAGTTACAATGTAATTCTTTTCCCCGAAGAAATTCAAACCATTACCGCTATAAACATCCTCTTTGCAGCTCTTGATTTCATAGCAGGTGAATATGCCTTTTTCTATTCCTGACACAGAGCATTGATTCGCCGGAGAAAATTCCATGTAGTCCACCCGCCTTGCCTTCGGTGTCCATGGATCAATACTAACCTCGCTGGCCCAGTGCGAGCCAGCCCCTCCGAGGCGAGTATCTGTAAGTAATTTTCCGAGGAATTTGGTTGTTTCAGTTCTTGTCATAACTATTCCTCCACTACTTCATATTTGGTTTTTTAACCTTGATTTCTTCTTTTAACTCAGGCTTTGTGCTATTGTTTTCTACCCATATACGAAGTTCCTTTGCTCCTGGATTATTTTTCTCAATGTCATCTGCAAAATTACGCAGAACCATAGAGACGATTCCGGCATCAGCAGTCGCATATGGCGAGAGAGCTCTGATAATATTTTTACTATAGTAATTCATGCCATCGTTAAGCATTTCTGTGCCTTCTTTGTTTTTTCCTTCCTGGGCCAACTTTCTGGCTCTAAGAACATAACTTTGCATACGTTTTTCTTTAATCTTTCTCATCGCTTTACCACCTTTATCTTTTTTCTCAAACGTTCAACATGTTCATTTGTTACGATATAGTTTTCGCACTGCTTACATCTCATGTCTTTATTTTTTAAGTCCCCATCATAGTATCGACATTCCTCGCAAACATAGCAAAATATCTTTGCTTCTCCTGCCATTTTGTCTGAACTGTACAGATTATTCGCACAATGATCACAAAGACAGCCAGCGCAAGGAAAAGCATAATCATCCCGACTCATAAGTTTCTTGAGAGCATTTTTATATCCTCAAAATAGAAAATCCATTTATCTGGTTCTGATGCCTGTTTTGGAAAATCCTTCCAGTGTTCGTATGCTTTTGACAGCAGGCAATCGATAGCATGATTTTCTATATCGCTCTCTGTCTTTAACCATGCACAGTGTTCTCTGCAGTAATCTTTAATCATCTTCAGCAATTTCACTTTTCCAGTAATTTCAATAAACTCTTTTATCAATGGATAATAGTTAATATCTTCGATATTCCCAAATTGCGTTTTCTTGAAACTTATTCCTCGATACTGTTTACGGCCTGTCCAATCTTTTCCGATAAATTCAGTTCTGAAATTATTACTTGTGGGCTTAAAATCCTCAACCTTGCATACAACGCTACATGTTTGATACATTTTTATCTCCCTTGTATGGCTGCGGCATTTCTTTCCACGCTATGACTCTTGCATTCAGAATCCGCATTTCCAATTTCCACCTTCCGTCTACCGTGTGAGCAACTTCGGTATAACGTTTCCCATTATCGTACTCAACAGTAACAAGCACATCTCGAGAAGTTTTCTCGAACATTCCTGTTTTCCATTTATTCGTTCCTTTGAACTTTGCAAACATTGAATCTCGTTCAACCGGCATCTCGTCATTAACCCGTATCCAGTCAGATTCGTCTAAGTTGTCCAAATCAGTGATAAGCAGATCCACTGCTGTAAGCAAGTTCGTATGAGAATACCATGCTCTATCCTTATTACTCAAAAGTTCCTGTTTGAATTGGTACAATCTATTTCTGATAATGTTCATTCTCTCGCCTCCGTTTCTTTTAGTTTCTCCTGCAACTTATTGTCAATAGTGGCGAATCATAGGAATCGATTCCATATCAATTAGCCTCATCTTTTACCTCCAGTTTTCTCAAATCGTCAACCAACCAGCTTTCGTCTTCTGCTTCAATGAAATCAAACTTTGCAATTGTTATGCCCTCTAAATACAAATATTTGAAGTTACTTCCGTACATAGACTCAACTTTTCTGGCAAGATATAGTTGCCCTTTTCCATTTCTCAGCATGTAACTCCACGAAGGATCCAGTGCCTCAATAAAACTCTTTTCGGTTTTCGTGAGTTTAGGCTTTTCATACCACTTCAAATCATCTTGCAATTGTTCAATCATACTTAAAACATCGTTCGCAAGAATCATCTGGTCATCATCTGCGAATTTCTTCACTTGTATATGATAATTTAATAATCTGTCTTTTAACCGGCTCATACTTCTTCCTCCGATTCGGTCAGTTCCGCCTGCAACAGATCATCAATTACCGGAAGAATCAGTTTAGGTGCCATCATCATATGAATCTGTGTCGGAGCATTAACAATTTTGAAACACATATCAATATATACCTGCTTTGCTGTCATTCCATCTTTGTACGTATTTACTTTTTCTTTGTTTTGCTGGTAAATAGGGAGTATTCGGCATTTCTCAGCTACTTCATGAATTAACTTCTTTGATTCCTCCGAGAATTCAACAGTACCATCGTCTTTCGTCTGAACCAATTCTAATATCTTAATGATTTTTTCTTCCATAACGCCATTTCCTCCTTGCTTCTGCTCTTTTCATGCGATGAACTTCATTTTCCAAGGTATTCACCTGTTTCTGCAGGTCATCCACATCGACCAACAGGTAAAAATCCGGCTGGACCAGTCTGGTCGGGCCTACATTCATATTCATCTCTTTGTGCAATTCCTTGCACTTGTTTTCTCTCTCATGCACTGCTTTATATACTTTCATCATCCACACCTCTCAAGAATTTCTCTACAAACCCGGTCATATTCCAAAAGTAATGTAAGATCTTTCGTTCGGCTCAGTGGCCGGTCTACAACTTCAACGTAAAATTCTTTCCGGATCATCTGGCCGTAGCTCGCAGAATTATAAACATCCTGCTTTTTGCAGCTAATCAATTCAGCTACTTCGGATCCAGTGATGGAGTACTCCATCACTGTCCCATTCCTTTTGCATAAGTTATATAACGCCTTCGCCATATTAATCACCCGTAATAAATTTCGCTGCATCTATCATCGGAAAACTCAACTTCTTCCAGCTCCCAACCATCGCGCTGGAATTCTCCTCGATATGCTTTTTCGTAATGGTTTTTTACGATTTTTTCAGCCTCTTGCATGTCTTTTGCTTTAACAATTCCGACTGTAGTTTCGCATCGGAATCCATCATGCTGATAATATCTATACAAATTCATTTATTTCATCCCCTTTCAGCTGTGCGTGGCAATAAAGTTTTCCATCGCCCATCTGTTTCCAGTAGCAGCCACCTGTGCTCTGGTTCGCTCATACGGGCTGAGAGGTCTTCCAGATGTTCCCCTGGTTCCTTCTGCCGGAAGAAGTCCCTTCCGGCGAAGATTTGCAAGTTCCTCTGGTGTTGCGTCTTTGATATCTTTTACTGATATAATCTCGATCATATTTAAACCTCCCTTATCGCTACCGGAAGCACCATGGCTTTCATGTCGCTGTCCTCTGCTTCCACAATCATCGGTGTTCGTGGGCTGGTGAAGCCCAGTGCAATATTGTCACAGGTGAAGGCTTTCAATGTTTCCAGGACCAGTCTTGAATCGAATCCCAACCGTATGGATTTGCATACGGTTTCCTGAAGCGGTACCTGTTCCTGATAGTCTGCCAGCTTATCCCGGATACTGATATTCAGCACATCGTCTTCTATCTGGAATACTGCCGGCTGCTTTTCTTCCGTACACATCTTTGCCCTGGTCATTGCGCCGATCAATGCAGTTCTCGATGCACATGTATTAATCTCGCCTTCGGTAAACATTTTCTGATAAGCAAAGTATTTTCCTTCAATCAGTCTTGTGTAAATGGTATATTTATCAGACTTGAATACCGCACTGTTTTTGGTATATGTAAGAGTCACATCATCAATCACGCCCATGGAGATTAACTTCTTGGCAGTTGCCTTCGGCACGATCAGCTTCATATCCTTTGCGCCTTCTGCTTTAACAGAATCTACTGCGACCACGTGCCCGTCCAGTGCGGCAAGTGAAACTCCGCTGTCTGTACCCTCAAAATAAATTCCGGTCATCTGTGTATTCGCACCGCCGTCAGCTGCTGCATAAATAACATGGCTTATAGCCTCCATGATCTTTTTACCATTCAATTCCACTCCATCCGCTTCCGGATCCTCTGTAATATCAAAATTGAATTCTTCCGGAGGATAACTCTGGTATTTGTTTTTAATTGCTCCTATCTTGATCATAACTACATTCTTGTCGGTTGCGCTGATATCGATTTCTCCATCCGGAAGATTTTTGATCAAGTCAAAGGCTTTCATTGGAATAATAAAATAACTGCCTTCTGAGGCCTCTAATTTGACCTTCATTGTAATCTCGGAGTTGGAGGCGATTAAATACCCGTCCTTTACCAGAATCCCTCCCAGAGCCGGAAACTGGTCATTCTTCTGCACAATACTTTTTAATTTGTCAATAACTCTGGCAATCTCATACTTCTGTACTTTCATCTTCATTCCTTTCCCGGAGAACGATACCATCAAGGTACTTTACTACTCCGTTTGAATATTTAATCCTGTAAGGTTCCAGCTCCTCCCGGTTCATGTACTTGTGTCCGTAAATTTTCTTCATATCTCGGAATACTACCCATGGAACCCGGTAGAATTCTTTAAATTCCAGAGACACAACCAAAAAGCACATTGCCCCAAGCTTCATATACCGTTCAAAGCACGCCTGCTGTTCAGCAGTAACTACATCCCTGCTAATCTTATCCTTGTCCGTATGCTTTGCATCGAACAGGATCATGGTTGAATCCATGAGAATTCCTTTGAAATCAGGCTGAGCCTGTTTAGTGAAACAGCAGATGAACTGCCCTCTGTTTCTGTCCATTGCTTTCAGTACCTTAAATGCTTCCGGGGTTTTATCAACTGCTGCAATTCCTCTTTCTTCATAGAATCTGGATGCCGCAATTATCATTTCCTCAAAATGTTCCCCGTTAGATCTGCTCTGCAGACCTCTTATCGAACGCTTATAAGTATCCATTTTCTTCCGCTACCTTTATGAGTTTGTTTATTGTTACTGCTCCAATTCCCGGAATCTTATTCAGCTGAAGGAATGCGATAAACTCCTTTGCTCCCTCTCCGGTTTTTGGAACACTGGCTTTTCCACAATTAAAGCCCTCACTTCGTGCTTTTTCCACACGATCTTCCACATAATGCACAAGCTGTTCGTCTGTCTTCTTTCTCATTTCCACAGCTTTTTTATGAATAAGGTTTTCATCAGTTGTTCTTCTACAGCTTCTCTTTGCCATCTTCAATCTCCTTTTTATTTTCCAGGTCCGGCACCGGTATACTGTGACTAGTCAGCCATTTCGCAAAGCAGGAATGACACATATGGCCAAACGATGTCGCCTTGCCGCCCCTGACCGCTCTTGCTGTCAAGGTAACCATCTTGTTTTTATCTTCTGTCTTTCCGCACAACATACAGTTGCCACTGAGTTTTTTATTGACTTTCTCGCTTCTTTTTCGAATCTGCAGTTCCTTCGGATAATCCCTGCGCATATTCTTCTCGCCAACTATCGGAATCAGGCTGTCTTTCATAAATACCGGTATCCCGTTGTAATCAGCTTCTACAACGATTCTCTTGATCCATTCGAATTCAGGAATCACTTTCTCTTTCCTGTGTCCTGTCTCGGCACCGATGATTATCCAGTTCAAATATTTCAGTGCAGAAATGTTTTCATCTATATCTTCGAGCAATGGCTCTATACTAGCGAAAGTGTTTAACAGGCTTGGAAGCTGGTATATCCGTTCCATGTCCTCACTATTCGTCACAGTTGTTCCATACCACATATTCCCTTTCCCAGAAGGCACACCGTACTGGGTGTACCTTTTCGGATTCTTTGTGAGAAACAGGTAATTGTGCTGAGGATGTTTTGCACAAGCGTAAAGGATATCCTCTATCCAACTATCAGGAATCCACTCTCCAAATATGTCTGCCATTGCTCCAACAAATATATTTTGCCCCTGTTTCAGCTTGTCCAGTGTGTCATATCTGTATATGTGTAATGTCGGTTCAAACCCAAATGGATATATGACAGGCTTTCCATCCTCATTCATGAACGGTTTATCCAGGACGAACAGATCTCCCTCCATTCGATATTGGTCTGTCTGGACCATATTTCTTTTCATGTTTCCGCAAAAACGGAGTGACATCTTGTCAGCGTAGCAGTAAGAACAGCCATGCCGACAACCGGTAATTGGATTCCATGTATGATCGCACCATTCGATACCGCTCTTATTCATTGGCCAGCCTCCTTCCTGCATGTTCAAGGATTTTTTCTTCTTCCCACTTCACTCCTGAGAAGTCAATCTTCTGCCCACACTCGCTACAGTATTTCGGTTGAAAGTTCGGCCCCGCATTCAACACATGATTGCATCTGGGACAATAACAAGGCTTATGCTCCACATATGTGAATCCGTATTTCCGGTAAACTTCCGTTCTTACGACTGGTTTTCGTGCTATGAATTTCATCACTCCACCTTCTCTCCATACTCAATCACGTATTCGTACTGAGCTGATTTTCTGTTTTCGCCTCCGGGAACTTCTTTTCTGACAATCTGGACTGCATATCCTGCTTTTGCCAGCATGGAAACCATCTGCAATCGGTCTTCTTCGTTCCACTGAACACTTCCTTTTCGAATACTCCTAATGCTCTGTTTTGCCATTATCCGCACTTCCTTTCCATCTTTTCTTCCCGTTCTTTCATCAACTTCTCAAACGCAGCTACGAAAGCTTTTACCGATGCCGGCATCCCACAGTTGTGACTTCCCCTGCACTGGATCACGCGACCATTGTTATATTCCATTGTGAAATATGGTGTATCGGGTTCTTCCACTCTGCGCACAAAGAAGATGTGTGTCTGCCCTTTGGCCACTCGGTCAACGTAAGTTCCAACACAATGGTGAAGGGCAGCTCCTTCATTCTTGATTTCCTGTGCATCTCTTGGCACTCTCAATATCAATCCTTTTCCTTTTATCAGGAAAGCGTTATCTATGCCGGCATTCTCTTTGAGCATTTCCTCCAGAAGTTTTTTCATGACCTCAGCCTCTCGCTTTATCCGTTCTTCTTCCCGACGTTTCTTTTCTGCGGCCTTTTTATCTTGTACTGCCTGATATTCCGCAGCTGTCCTGTCATGAACTTTTTTGAAATTCTTCGGGAAATAGAAGAACATATTGGTGAGATCATATTTCAGTTCTTTACACCAAGCCAGATAATCCAACCAGTCCTTGGCACAATTCTGCAAACGTTCTTCCCTGATATCCGGTCTTTCTTTGCGCTGCATATAAGAATATCTCCAACACCCTCCACGCTCTCCTACTCGATAATTGGAACCTTCGCGCTCGATATATCTGCAGATCTTATGAATCGTTGAATGTCTGTTTTCTTTCCGTATCAACGTTGTATTGCATCCAAAGAGTTTATAGAACCGTTCCAATTCTTCCGCTTTCAGGTTGTATCCAGAACTTTGTGCTTCCTGCAATAATCTCAGCTCGTCGATATTTCCATCAATAGACTGCAGTACTCGTGTGTTCTCCTTTGTAAGGCCAAGGATTCCAAATATTGTTTTTCCATTTTTTCTAAGTCCCCTGAACCCATTCAGGCTTTCATATCCAAAGGCACCATCGTGATACTCATTGATTAGATGCGCGGCCAGTTTATACAATCCCATTTTTATAAACCATTCAAGCTGTGGAAACTCCCTGTATCTGTTGATTGCCTTTGCATAATGTATCTGTTCACTCGGTCTATTCTCCGCCAAAATTTCCAGTGCCGAGTATTTCATCGGAGTATCTTTCCATGCTTCCGGCAGGTTTCCGGGATATAAGGTGCAGTATGAACTTTCTCTGTATCCTTCATCTGTGCACCACCGTACAATACCAGTCTGTTTATACTCTCTGTATTCATAACTGCTGGTGCATGGCGTTCCGTTCGGTGCAAATTTGTAAAATGCCCTTACAATCTCAAATAATCCATCATTTGTCTTTCCATCTGGCTTTACTTCTCTGTATGCTGTAAAATACCGCCACAGGAACCCCTCTTCTCTTGGCTCAATAAATGAAACAATCCTCCTGTCACATATGCGTGCCGGCATCCTGCCTCTGGCTTTAATGGTGACCGGGCTTCCACAAAGGGGGCATATCCCCTTCTCGTTATTTCTTAACCGAATTTTCGTTCTGTCTACCAGTGTCACCCCATTACAATGAGTGCAATGCACCAGAGCCTCATTCTTTGATCTTGTTGAGTAAATCAGATATCTGCTGAATGACATCGCCTTATCTGATACCCAGTTTTTAAATTCATCAGGGATTTCTTTGACCGTTTCCATAAGCGCATCAATTGGATTGGTTTCTTTGGCATGTCTTTCATCAAGACGTTTTTGTTTGACCATATCCTGAAAGCGTGTCACAGCTGTCCAGTCTCTTGCATCTTTCTCTGTGCTCCATTCCTTGAAAAAGCTGCGCATACGATCAATGTCTGCATCCGTCCAGAAAAACATATTCGGCGTCCATCTGCCTGTGCTTTCTTTGTAATCCCAATGATGTTCATAAAGGCTGATATCATACATTCTGTCATAAGCTGCAGTCAGCCATTTCACTTTTTCAACGGTCAGATCTTGTGATATGTAATCATTCTTGGAAAAAAACGTTCTTAACTGAGCGTCTTTTTTTCCTTTCTTCAATTTTCTGATTGGATAGAATGTTACCATCAACAGATCTTTTTCTATATCTTTGGTCGTTACGATATGTGTGCCTGCAGCTCTTTCCGCAAATCTGACCATTTCATCAGAGGCTTCCTCCCTCGGAATCTTTGCTAATTTTCTCTTTTCCATGCGACAGCCTCCTACAGAAGATCAAACAATGACATCTGGCCAGACAGTTCGCTGCTTTTGGTACTGGTTTTTTCAGTTTTCCGCTGCTTGGAAACAGCATCTTTTTTCACTGGCTTTTCAGAAATCTGAGGTTTATCTTTTGTTTCCTGTGATTTTTTCTCATTTCCTGTGATTTTTTCGGTAGTTTTTGTTGGTGTAACCGGCTTTTTTGTTATCACAGGCTTTTTACCTTTTTCCTTTTTAACAGGTTCCGGTTTTTCATATTTGTGGTAATAATCCTCTGCCCATTCATATACAACCTGGTCTTCAACTGCAGCGGATCTGCCATTCGACTGCTTCCTGGCCTGTTCAACGATATAACCAAAGCACTTGTTCCAGGTCTTTCCCTCCTGCATCACATCTTCAGCAAGCCCCTGATCCTCTTCGCATCTTTTCATCAGGTAAGTAATGACCGGATCCGCAAAGTTCTTCTGAGTTGCTTTTTTCTTTTCTGCTTCCAGTTTTTCTCTAGCTTTCTGCTTTACTGGCTTTGCATTTTCAGCTTCTGCCGCTTCAACTTCTTCTTTTGTCGGAGCCGGAATCCCGGAAACGATATCAGCAAGAGAGGCTTTTCCCATTGGAACTGTATCCTCTTCCTTTGATTCATCGTCTTCCTGGGCCTCTACTTTGCCCTCTGTCGGTTTCTCTTCCTGTTCCCCTATTGTTTCACTGTCTGCAACCGTTTCCGTCTCCAAACGGTCAGTATCAGCTTCAAGTTCCTGTTTTAACTGTTCTGACATTTGTACTCTCCTTTCTCGAAATCAAAATAAAAAGTAATCTTTCCAGGATTGTGTTCTCCAATCGGAATTATCCATGAACCGCGTATTTCTTTAAAGATCTGAATCTGCCGTCTATAGTTCCATTCTTCCCTGAAATAAAATGGTGTGTACCAGAATTCCTGTCCAGGTCTTTCGTCGGGCATCAGCGGATCTCCACATACCGGATTGGATATTGTATTCGCAACAGCCACCCAGCCGGGGCATCCAAGAAGCGAAAGCTGTATGTAACACATCTGGGCAACAATCCGGTCTACGTCATTAGCCGTGAATAAGACCTGTGTCTGGTAATTTATCTTTTTTCTGTGGAATATGTTTGCCGCTGCTATAAGTGTTGCTCCTGCTCCGCATGCCGGATCATTGACAGATATCCATTCCTGCTTTTCCAACGTCTGCATATTGTCATTAATTGTTATGCCGGCCATACATTCGCAGACATTGTATGGTGTAAAGAACTGCCCCTTCCAGTGATTCCCCAGTTCAAGACTCATGTACAGTTTTCCAAGAAAGTCCTGATCCGGATTGCGTTCCAGTGCTTCAACTACAATCGCAAAGCATTTGGCCGGCTTCTCCACTCCTCCAAGGCGGTCAATACACTCTGCATACTCTTTTTCTCTCGCAGTATGCCGAGGTAATGTTTTGTCTACTGAATTTGCCAGTGTGCAAGCCATTGCCGCCATCAGATCGGCCCACACCTGCCATGAACTCCGGCTGTAACACAGCTCTTGAAAGACTTTTATGAACTCTTTCTCCGTTCCCTGTATTTTCTCTATCTGCTCCATGCTGTCACCTCTTGAACCCGTGTTCCCGCATCAACATATCTATATACTCTGGTGTCGCACGTTCTGGTTCTTCTGCTATCTGTTCCCGGTGCTGTTGTTCTATTGCCACATTTTCTTGTGTGGTAAGCTGTGCAATATATTTATTTTTCGCTTCCAGAATACTCGGAGGAAGCTTTGCATCGTTCGTCTTGCGCTCGATCAGGCTTGAATATATCTTGAAGAAGTGTGCTCGGACAGCATCCTGGTTCTCATCAAGACATATCTCCCGGAAGCCAAGCCGTTTTACCGCTTCTCGGACTATCGGCGTCAGGCTTTCCAGTGCTTCTTCCTGCCTATAATATCCATACTGGCTAATGGCTTTCTGGACTTCTCCCCAGGCTTCTCCCTGGTCTTTGAGGTGTGGAACTGTGTATTCTGCACATTTCTCCCGTATCTCAGATATCTGCGGCGGGTATGTATGAGTGGCGAACAGTTCCATCAATGCTGTTTCGCAAAGCTTATAGTCCAGGTCCCCCAGCATGCGGTACCACATGCGGATGCTGTATTGGTCTGGCATGACATTAAATGTTGGATAGGCACTTTTGATTGAAGCTCTGATAAAATCAAATTCTTGAGGTGTCACTTCAATCACCCATCCCTTCGCACCAGCCGGCCGTTGCCTCCATATACTGATTCGTTGACATGTTCTTTGTAGCTGCAGGTGCTTGCGGTGTTCTGGATGCCGGCATTGAGTTCTGTGAACGTTCTAACCAACCAGTGATAAATCTCTTGATTCCTCTAGGTGTCTTACGATTACGAGGGTGACTGTCAAGCCATGCTGCCATTGATCTAAACTCCTGTTCAACATCCAGTGCCGGAAACAGTTCTCTCAGTGAATTGAGATAATCAAATGTCACATCATAATTTCCTGAGCCCGTAACCAGAGGAAGAGAGATGAACGTGTTCTGCTTGGAGTCTTTAAGCTCCAAGCTAATATTTTTATTATCTTTCTCTTTATCTAACTCTATCTCTTTCTCTATCTCTTTCTCTACGTCACCTATGCGTAACGGCTCCGTCACTTCAATGTCACATTGTGACGCTTTTTTATCTCTTAATCGTCGCATTCTCTCAGCACTAGCGCTCTCAGAACCTGTCATTTTAGCGCATTCTGACAGGGAATATTCGGTTTCGTCAATCAACTGCATGAGGTCCTGCTGGAGCAAAAACATAACCGTCACTCTGACATTTTCAACTTCTTCATCCAGATCCAGAGCAAGCTCGTCATAGAATGTTGCTTCTACTCCCTCGAAGTAAAGTCTTCCATCCTGCTTCATTGCAACAAGAAGCATTTTCAGGTAAATAATTGTGTAGGTGTCTCCTCCGGCAATCTTCCGAAGTTTTTTGATGGCCTTCTGACGGAAAAATCCGTCAGGAAGCTTTAACCAATAATATCTTTTCGCCATAAGTTCCTCCGCTTAGTAGATTACTTTTGAACCATCATCTGTTTTAATTACTGTCACGGCTTGGCCAAATCTCGCTTTCATGGCATCGTCATGAGTGATTGCCATAATCTTCACATCGGAATACCGATCACGGATCGTCTCAAGGGCATCTACATAAGCCTGTGCGCCCTCATCATCAAGGAATGGTGGTTCATCAATAAAGAGCATTCCAAGCTGTATTCCTGCCGCTGTTGCCTTGATTTCGGACAGTGCAAGGATAACGGCAAGAGAAGCTTTTACCTTCTCGCCTCCGCTCTTGGAAGCATATGGAAGAGTTGTCTTGCCATATTCGTTGATCAGAACATCCAGCGTTGCCTTGTCTCCGTCCTTTCCTTTGACGGTGCGCTCCATCACAAATTCCACTCCCATCGTTCCTCCGGTCATCTGGCCAAGAATATTGTTCGTAGTATCTGTGATATGAGGAATGATGTTCCTGATGATCTGATGTGGAACTCCGTCCTGTGAAAAAGCCTGCTTTAATGCTTCGTAACAGTCCGCTCTGCCGGCAGCTACAGCAATTCCATTATTCAGCATGGAGATTTCGCCTCGCATGGTATCGATATTTTCCAGACGTTCAAGGAGTACTCCCTTCTGGATCTGCAGTTCTCCAAGAGTTTCCTTGTTACTGCGAATCTGCCTGTCTGTTTCTTCTACCATATCTACCGAAAATGTTTCCCTCATTTTTTCTATCATGGTATCCATACCAGTCAGCTGAGAAGAGAGAATGAATTTTCTGTCAGTAAGTTTTTCCATCTCTTTTTCCATGCTCTCAATCCTTTCAAGAACATGCTGTTTTCTTTCTTCGTAAACAGGAAGTTCTTTTTCCTGTTCTACATAAGTCTGCAGATGAGCCATCTGCTGTTTGATCTGTTCTTGTCTGTCAACTGATTCCGATAGTTTATTAACTGTTTCCGTTATCTCAGAGGCCTTTAATTTGACCTGTAGCAGATTTTTCTCACACTGCCCTATATTTTTATCGTTCGATTCCTTTTCGGCTTCTAAACGGGCAATTTCGAGTTTGTTTTGCTCCGCATCTTTCTTTATGCGTTCATATTTTGCAAGTCCATTTACCTGTATGAGCAACAACTTCAGCTGATCTGGATTGTATCCGATCTCCCAAATTTCTTTTTGTTTCTCCGCTACCTTCTTGTTCATTTCAGATGTCAGCGTTTCGATTTCTTTTTCAAACTTCTGTAAGCAGCCCCGTTCAACAGGAAGGTTTTTGACATCATCAACTGCTTTTGCAAGAAATCGGCAACTTGCATTTTCAATATCCGGACATCCGGAATTTTTCATAAATTCTTCCTGCTGTTTTATTTCCCTGAGCCTTGTCTGGTGATAATCACGTTTATTTTTTGCATCTGATATCTGCTTCGAATATGATGATCTGATTTGCTGCAGTTCGTGATCTGCAATAGATGCACGGTATCTCTTTTCCTGCTGGCTATCAAGTTCCTCTTTTCTGCGATTCATTTCTTCAAGTCTGTATTCCAGATCAGTCGGAACGCTGGAACTCAGCAGAGAAATCTGAGAATCTATCTGCTCATTTCTGAGCTTGCTCTTTGTAATAATCCTCTGGTAGCGGTCAATATCTTCGTTATAGCTATCCAGTGTTCTTTTTGCATTTTTATATTTAATAACGTCTTTCTCTGCTTCGGAAAGCTGTAAAGATAATTCAGAATGCTGTTTTGCTTTTTCCCGTATCGTATCGGCCAGTTCCAATAGATTATTGCACGCTGTCAGTGTCTGCTTTGAATGGTCCAGATTGTTTGCCATTGCACTGTATTCTTCTGAGCATTCTTTCAAATCATTTCTGGTTTTTTCACTTTCCCTCTCGGCCTCAGATATTTTTTCCTGGCACTCGATCAGATTTCTTCTGGATGCATCCAGATTTTCAAGTTCTTCCTGCTTTTTAAAAATGTCTTTTTCTACCGTTTCCAGTTCTTCCTCTGGTTTTCCCTGCGCCTTAATGAAGTCAGTCTTGATCCGGACGGCTTCTTTTTTAGAAGCCAGTTCTTTTCTGGAATCAGCAAGCTTCTTTCTGGCATCCAGTTCCATCACTCCATATATCCCAAGCCCGAGCAGATTCCCAAGAATTGCGATACGTTCATCTTTCTTCGCCTGCAAGAATAATCCATACTGATCCTGCATGATCAATGCACAGCTGCGGAATGTCATGCTGTCCATACCAAGAAGCTTCTCTATCTCTGCCTGTGTATCAACAATTCGCTCTTTTGACAGGTTCCGCCATTCATTTTCTTCGTACTGAGACAGGTTTAATGTCGGCTTTCCGGATTTTGTTCTGGTGCGGACTACCCGGAATCGTTTCTCTCCGATGTCGAAAATAAATTCTATGGAGCCACTTCGTGCATCCTCTGTACCGCGGATCCACGCCTTGCAGTCTCCCTCACGGGTTTCTTCAAACAGACAATCCACTATAGCATCCATGAAAAGGCTGCTTTTTCCTGCACCGTTTACTCCATTGATCGTGCAAAATGAAATGTCTGAAAAATCAAAGCTTTCTTCCTTGTAGTTTCTGTAATTTCTGACAGAAATAGATACCGGCTTAAACACGCCGTGAATCTCTGCGGTGGTACTCTGTTTCATGGCTTCTGCTATGATTGGCTCGGCAAGCTCCACGATTTTGTCTGGATTCTTAAATGTCTTTTCCTCCAACCATTTTTTCAGATTCAACCTTGGGTCGCTTTCCTCCGAGAGAAGCCCGCGGTTCGTGATGTCAATAGTGCTTTCTGCTTCAATATCTGCCACATAGAATGCACCAAGCTCATACAGGTTCTTTTGCAGTAGTGGAATGTTGAGTGCCTTTTTCTGCTCAGATGTGCAGGAATACCGCACCCGGACTATCTTATCCGTCACCTCTTCTGAAATGCCTGTTCTGTGGAGATACATAGCCCCTTCACGGATATAATCGCCAACTTCATCAGGATCCCAGGTGATAGTGTGGAACTGTCTGTATGGAGTAGTGTATCTATGTCCTTTTACCAGAGTGCCTTTCTCATTAAATTCATGAATCCAGAATCCACGCTCCTGTCCTTCATCATTAAAATTCATTGCATTGATTGCTCCGGAATAGAATACATTGTCAAATCCTTCAATGATTTGCGGGCGATGGATATGACCAAGAAGTACCGCCTCATATCTTGCGGCCATTAAAGCTTCTCTTGGAATGACCGGCTCAAAGTTTGTGAAGAAGGAAGTCTGCCCTGATTCCATGTTGCAACCAGGAACCGTATAATGTGCCATGAGAATCGGTGTCTTTTCACACTCTGCTCTCAATGCAAAAACCATATCTGAAATATATTTCGTCCATGCAAGATTTTCTTCGTCTGCAGATAAACCAGGGAATTTTGCTCTGAACTCCTGTTTGTCAAATCCCGGCAGGCAGGCAATGTCTGCCCATGGAGTCTTTATTACTCCTGGTTCTGTAACAACATCTACATTTCTAATATTAAGCAACATCCGTTCAAGAACTCTAAACTGAGCAGATCCATCGTGATTTGGAGTGCCTCGCATCACGATCACATACTTCGAAAAATGTGCTAATGATGTAATGATGTTCGTTGCCGTAATCATTTCGTCTGAATACCTCACGGGGCCAACCTGTTCCTGATGAAAGATATCTCCTGATACACAAACGATATCCGGTTTCTCTTCTATAGCTACCTGTACCATATATTCCAAACATTTTACTGTATCCTGTGAACGGAGATTCACTCCGTCCACCACAGGACCTTTGAACTGGCCAATATGCCAATCAGCTGTATGTAATATTTTCATCTGCGTCCGCCTCCTCTCTGACATTTAATGCAAAGTGGCTCTCCGAATTTATTGATTGAATATTCATAAACTCTTTCATTTATGACCTCACCGCATCTGGAACACTGGAAATCTGCCGATCTATCCGGCTCTGGTTCTGGCTCCGGTTCGGGAGCAATATCCGGCTCCTGCATTGATGGATAATCATCTTCGTTTTCTGTATCCGAAGCATATGCTGGATTATTCAGATCATCCTGAGTGAATACTGTGCTTTCAGATTCGAAATCCACGCTCTTAACTGCTATCTGTGGTGTACCAAACATATTGTTCACGGAGTTCATGCCTTGTGTCAGCATTGCCTGTCTGACCTGTGGATCCGAGAAATCAGGTGAAAAGATAACTGTTGGGATAGCGAAATTCTTCTGCAATTCCGCCTTTGTGTATGTGCCTTTTACACCAAGCAGAGCTCTTATAACACGAAGCTTCGCACCGGTCATAGCTTTTTCAGCCCAAGTCTTTTTCAGCAGTGCCATGTTTACCATGACGGAGCGATCAATGTATCTGTCTCTATCTTCTTTCGCAACCACAAAGGCCTGACATTTCTTCCCCCATTTATTCTTGGATTCCACCCATTGTCCAGAAAAGATTTCCGCAGCTGCCTGTGCCTGTTTTTCATCAGTAATGCCTTTTGCGGCTTTGTCAGCAAACTCAATGCGGTATTTCTCTTCTTCATCTTCCAGACAGATCACCTTCTGGTCAGTTTCTGTTCTGGCTGTTCCGTCAGCCTTGCGCATAGCTCCCTGAGCCTGTGCTCGATATGTAACCCGGTCGATACGCTCACCATATGTTTCCTTTGGATTGAACTGGATACCGGCTGCCATAGCCATTTTGTTGAGCAAAGGCTTAGATAAAGAAAACACATCTTCCCAGATGTCTTTTCCTTTCTCATCCTGCTTACCTGTCTTAACTGAACCAACCTTGAAAATATCTCCGCTGTTCTCACCCAGATCGACTGGAACCTCTTCTACATGGAATTTGTAGAATGGATTGAGCTGCACGTCCGTTGCTGTAGGAACCAGCAGATTGTAATTTTTGTATGCCGTGATAACTTCCGGCAAGCTTCCTAAAACCTCTTTCATCTACTTGATAACCTCCTATTTTTGTGATAAAATGACGATGACTTTAAAAACAAAGGGTCGATAACCTGTTTTTAAAAGTTCTGACTGGTCTTGGATAGGATCGTGGGTGCCGTCTACACTCCGCTTTCCCCTTATTATCCAAGACCTTTTTAATGTTCATCACCTCCTATAAACCAATTCAGAAACCCAAACAGTGCGATGCCGAATATTCCAACAAAAACTATTTCTGAGCCAATTTCATGGCTTCCTCTTTCGAGATAAAGCTTATTTGAAAGCATATTGTAAAGAATCGTGCTTGCCAGGACTGGAAGTGCATACTTCAAAGCTCTTGCAATAAAAAGGATTCTCTTTCTCACTTTCTCTTTCTTTTTGCGGATGTAGTATTTCTCATATTCTGCCTCATTGAATTTTCGCACCACGGACAGATATACCCTTGTTTTGGAATCTTCTGTGATATACTTATATTCCATGTCTTTGCACATATCTGGCACCTTGCATACATTCATTTCCTTGCCTCCTTGTCAATGAGAATCAATTCCTTTGCAATAACGCTCTGCAATGCCATTCTGTCCATTTCGTGCCAGCTGATCGGCACCGGGCTGTTGTCCATTGCATTCAGGATCCGCTCTGCGGCCTGATGATATTTTTCAAGATCTTTTGCTGTCAGCATCTTTCCCTCCTATACTGCCAGGCGAAGCTGGCCATTTTTTTCTTCTTTCATCATCTTTTCAACAAATGCAGTTGCTTTTTCTTTTCTTTCCATTTCGATCAGATATTCTTCATGGCAACTGCACTGTTCTCCCGGATCCAGATACGCTCCGCAATCCGGACAGATTCTGTAAAAAGCCATCGTATCCACCCCTTTCATTCAATCATATATAATTTGTTAAATGCCTTTTTGGGGATTTTTCCTGACGGATACCCCTTGGCAAGCTGTCCATCGGCTATCAGGTCCGATCTAAGGGAACGTATCATGCGATATGCCGTATCCCTGCTCACACCCATCATTTCTCTGACCTCAGCGGCTGTATAGTAAGAACGTTCCGCAGATGTAAGCTTTTTGATTACACCGTTTGCATTTCCCATACCAAGCACCTCATTCCAGATTTCTCTCAATCCAATTTTTCAGATTCTGCGTGATTCCATTTACTTCGTCTAATGTCTGAATGATTTTTTTCAGTTCCGGTTTTTCCTCTTCTGAGATAATTCCATCTGCCGTAATATCAAGAAGTGATTCCTTTGCCTCGTTTATCTTCTTTAAAGAAGAAAGCATTCTCAGGCTGATTCTATCCAGCCCTGTGTTCTCGATCTTCGGCATATTCTTTCCAAGCGGGCACATCTCACGGCAATAATTTCCTTTCAATTCTGGTGCCTTATAGCAGTCAGCCATCAAAAGGACCTCTTCCTGATATGGTATTGTGCTCCCAAGTTCGATTCTGGCTAACCTTGTACGATCAATTCCTATTTCTTCCGCAGCACCTTCTCTGCTGCTCAGACGCTCATTTGACTTTGCCGCCTCATATCGTGCCTGGCAAAACATATTAGCCGCTGCTTTCGTAGCAAATTTCGACATTTTTCTCTCCTTCTATAAGCTGTATAATCAAGTTATGGTAATTAAATTGTGTACTCTGTATCGATATCCAGAGCCTTGCTGATTTTTTCAGCAAGTGCAGGTGCATACATTCTTCCATTTATGGTGGTTGTCACATAGTTCCTGCACATCCCAACTTCACCACATAATTCCGTGACAGACATATCTCTGTCAATTAGGGTTTTCTTTACTTCTTTGCACCATGGAGACAGTTTTCGTTTCAAAATATCACCTCCGTTTTCAACAAATGTTTATTACATTTGTTGTTTACATTTGTTTGCGATTGCATTAAAATAATCAGAAAGGAGTTATCATGGATAATTGGATTGATAATCTCAGAAGAATTGGACTTAAACGTTATGGTGACGAAAACCGCCGGATTCTTTCTGAATTATTAAGAAACGGTATTCCTGCCGGAAACACTGTTATGTCGGAAGCATCTGCTCTCCGATTTATCGATGTAACTCTCTCTTTTTTTGTTTTGCATTAAACATTTGTTTATTACATTTTTAATAATAATAGCATATTTGCTAGTTGTCAATACTTTTTTCGCATATTTGCTAAATTGGAGGTTTTTTATCATTATGTCTTTGGTTTCTCGAATCAAGAATCTTTCAAAAGAAAAAGACTTGAATTTAAAGCTTTTGGAAGAACAGGCAGGTTTTGGTAATGGAACTATCCGTAGATGGGATAGTAGCCCTCCCTCCGCGGATAAGCTTCTAAAAATAGCACATTTGCTAAATACATCCTGTGAATTTTTACTTACAGGAATAGAACAAGAATACCGCTGCTCTGAATTTGAATCGGAAGTTCTTTCTTTATTTAGATCACTTCCGCATGATGCGCAGTTGGAATTTCGAGGTGAATTGAAGGGGTACATAAAATGTTTAAAACGACAGGAAGAAGATGCTGCCGAGCCTCTTAAGAAAGCAAAATAATAAGCTTCGAGTGGTACCGAAGCAAAAGAGGGGAATGACTATGAAAAAGAAAATGATTGCACTTACCTGCTCATTGATTTTTGCCAATACTATCCCTGTATTCGCAGCATCCGATTATGGCATTAATATCGATCAAAAATACGTTTCTGGAGATGCTTCCCAATTATCCGATGCAATTTCCGAGTCGTTGAATGATATGGGTGTTAAAAAAGTTTCCTCTTACGATTTAGAGAAAAAAGAAGATTCTCAAACAGTTGCACAAGTAATTTTATCAGCAGATGGCGTAGCCATGGAGGCGGTCTGCTACTATACAAAAGACAATACTTGGAGTTGCTCTTCTATAACGAATATCCACAGTAGTAGTGATGATCTGATTTATTATTGGGTCAATCCGGTTTCTGCTGATGCAACTGCGTTTGAAATTAAAGACTACAAAACAGGGGAATATAAGCCAGAAGGAGCTGCCAAAGAACTGCTTTCACAATATGAGAATCAGGAAAAATGGTTTTCACTGGAAGATTTTAAATTATACGATAAAAATGACGCTCCTATTGAGATACCTGATTCAGAAGATCATATAATGGCCTCTGCTTATCCTGATAGCAAAACATTTCGTGGCATAAAAATTGGTGATACAATTTCGAATTTATTTTCAGCGTATGATTCCAAATATTTTTCAGTACAGGTAGGCTATGATGACACCACCGCTACCGACGCTCAAAAGAAACTGGTTGAGATGTACAATGCCCAGATTGAAGCTGCTGATCCAGAGGATATCGAAAGTACTATTTCTTCTATTGACAGTAGCGCAGTATCCGTAGTCGTACTATTTGAAGGTGCTGAATTTTGTGGAAAAATAATTCCAAAGCCAGAACCGAATTCAGGCAAGTCGGTTTCATATAAGGTATCAGAAGATATAGGTTTCATAATTGATAACGATAAGATTTCTGATATTGGAATCCAACGCGGTGGCAGATATTAATAAGAGGAATAGTTTTTATGACAATTGGTGAACGAATAAAAGAATTGCGGGCTGAGGCTGATCTGCGTCAGTCCGAACTCGGAAAAGCAATAGGTTTTTCTGCTCAAGTAGTATCGAATGTTGAGAGAGGCTACTCTTTCCCATCAACAGAATTTGTTAATCGCAGTGCTGCATGCTTCGGTGTGCCAGCAGATTACATTCTTGGCCGGACTACTTCAAGATATGCTGTTGCGGATCCGAAAGAAGTTTCCGCAGTGCAGACAAGAATAAAAGCCCGTTTGGCTCAGTTGCAGATGAGCCTTCCGGACCTGATCAAAAAATCAACACTGACAGAAGAAGCCTGCTGTGACATTCTGGCCGGAAAGACTATTCCAGGAATAGATGCCACTGCAAGCCTGTCAAAAGCCCTCGACACCTCTATGGATTACCTTGTGGGTAATTCTGAATACAGCTGTGCCATTGCTTCAGAAGACGAACAGGATATCATCCTGCGGTACCGTCAGTTATCCAAGAAGGGAAAACGTATCTTTTTGGGAATGATGGAGAAGATGGAAGAAGAAAAAACAGAATAGTATATTTAACCGGGCAGCCGGGAGGATGCGGCGCCACTCCGTTTCTGAGTCTTGCAGAAAGGGGTGGGGCTTATGAGTACATACGAAGAATTTATGATTATCCTGAATACAGGCCTTTTAATCGTAGCCATTCTGAATCTGAAAAATAAGAAATAGCATCCCCGCTCTGACAAAGTAGGATGCTATTTCTTTAATCTTATCTTGCCAGAAACGGATAGGTTCCAGCTACCGTCTCGGCTGTCTTGTTAAGTACATTATATCTATATTCAACATTTTTGTCAAACATTTGTTGATTACATTTGTTTGACACATTTGTTTAGTAACGGAGGGTTCAGATGCCGGCTTATAAGTATTTTACCAAAGATGGAAAGACAAAATGGTACGCCAACTTCTACTATGATGATTGGCTTGGCAAGCGTCAGCACAAATGTAAAAGGGGGTTTTCTACCAAAAAAGAGGCTATAGAATGGGAACGTGACTTTCTGGCACAGGGAGCCAAGGATCCAGATATCCTGTTTTCTGCTCTGATCAAGAATTATATGTCAGACTGCAGCTCCCGGCTGAAACTGACCACTTTGGAAAACAAGCAGTATCTGATAGACATGAAGCTGCTGCCATTCTTTAAAGATATGAAGATCGGTGACATTACTCCGATCGTGATCCATCGGTGGCAAGATGCCATGATTAATTACAGGGACGATAAGGGAAATCCTTATTCTCAGACGTATCTGAAGACCATCAATAACCAGATGTCTGCTATCATGAATTATGCTGTCAAATACTATAAGCTCCGGAGCAATCCATGCCTTGCAGCTGGTGCGATCGGGAAAAGCAGTGCAGATGAAATGAACATCTGGACCAGAGAGCAATTTGACTACTTCCTTACCTTTGAAAAGAAAAGTGCGTACCGGATGGCGTTCAGCCTCATGTTCTATGGAGGACTCCGATCTGCAGAAGTTCTGGCTATTACTCCGGCGGATATCCTGCCGGACTGCTCCATATCAATTAACAAGAACTTTGTGGTTATAAAAGGCGAGCAATACTTCCAGACACCCAAAACCGAAAAGAGCAAACGTGTCGTGAACATTCCGCAATCTCTGTATAAAGAGCTTCAGGATTATGTTGCCAGCATGGCTATAGAACCAGATGAGCGTATCTTCTATTTTCAGAAATCCGGTATGCGGTCAGAATTTAAACGTGCAACTGCCAGATCTGGTCTTCCGGAGATCAGGATCCATGATCTTCGCCATTCCCACGCAAGTATGCTGATTGACATGAAGTTTTCTATCAAAGAGATTTCGGACCGGCTTGGACATGAATCACCGGAAACAACCTGGAAAGTTTATGCTCATTTGTATCCAGGAAAAGACAGGAAGCTTGCTGACGCTCTCAATGAAGTAAGAGCCACAAATGATAATGCAGAAGATAAAAACGTATGAAACGTACAGTATCATATAATAACAAAAAATCCCCAAAAATAAGACACTTTCTCCCCATTAACATCACCGTAGCATCACGGGCAAAAACAAAATCCCGGAAACCCTTGTAAATAAAGGATTTCTGGGATTTTGCTCATTATTCAAACTCAATCGTTCCCGGTGGCTTACTGGTCAGGTCGTAGAATACGCGGTTAACTCCCTTAACTTCATTAATAACACGATTCATAACCCTGTTCAGTACTTCATACGGAATCTCTGCGGACTCTGCTGTCATAAAGTCAATCGTCTTCACTGCTCGAAGTGCCACCGCATAATCGTATGTTCTGAAATCGCCCATAACGCCTACGCTTCGCATATTGGTAAGAGCTGCAAAGTACTGGTTCGGCATCCAGGATGGTTCTTTGCCGTTCTCAATTTTATAAGCTTCTGCTGCCTTATCAATTTCTTCACGGTAAATGAAATCAGCATCCTGCACAATGCGAACTTTCTCTTCAGTAACTTCGCCGATAATACGGATTCCAAGTCCCGGTCCCGGGAATGGCTGACGGAATACCAGTTTCTCTGGAATTCCAAGCTCCAGTCCTGCTTTGCGGACTTCATCCTTGAAGAGGTCACGAAGCGGCTCAATAATCTCCTTGAAGTCTACGAAATCAGGAAGTCCGCCTACATTGTGATGAGACTTGATCACTGCGGACTCTCCGCCAAGACCACTCTCTACCACATCTGGATAGATGGTTCCCTGTGCAAGAAAATCAACAGCACCGATCTTCTTAGCCTCTTCTTCAAAGATACGGATAAATTCCTCACCAATGATCTTACGCTTCGCTTCCGGCTCAGTAACTCCCGCAAGTTTATCATAATATCTCTGCTGTGCATTCACACGGATAAAATTCAGGTCAAACTGTCCATTAGGACCAAATACACCCTCAACCTCATCTCCCTCGTCTTTACGAAGAAGGCCATGATCTACAAACACACATGTCAGCTGCTTGCCAATAGCTCTGGAAAGAAGTCCTGCTGCTACAGAAGAATCAACACCGCCAGACAGTGCCAGAAGGACTTTGCCGTCGCCCACTTTCTCACGGATTTCTTTAATTGTATGCTCAACAAATGCATCCATCTTCCAGTCTCCGGCACATTCGCATACACCAAGTACGAAATTGGATAACATCTTCTTTCCTTCTACTGTATGGAGAACTTCCGGATGAAACTGGATCGCATACAGTTTCTTCTCCGCATTCTCGGCTGTAGCCACTGGACAGTCTGCTGTATGTGCAGAAATCTCAAATCCTGGTGCTGCTTGGGAGATATAGTCTGTATGGCTCATCCAGACAATTGTTTTCTCTGATACTCCTTCAAAAATTCTAGAATCTTTTTTGTCAACCAGCAACTCTGTTTTGCCGTATTCACTTACATCTGCTTTCTCAACTTTACCGCCGAGAACATGCATCATAAGCTGTGCACCGTAGCAAAGCCCAAGCACCGGAATACCAAGTTCGAATAATTCTTTCTGGTAAGTCGGTGAATCAGCTTCGTAACAACTGTTCGGTCCACCGGTAAGAATGATTCCCTTTGGATTCATGGCTTTGATCTTCTCAAGATCGGTCTTGTAAGAATAGATTTCACAATATACATTACATTCTCTGACACGTCTTGCAACCAGCTGATTGTACTGACCACCAAAATCAATTACAATAACTAATTCTTTCTTCAAGGTTTTCCTCCTGTTTTTCCCTATAAATTCTCATTGGAATCGTTACTGTTCACGCTGGAAAATCTCCGGTAAACAATAACCTTGAATCTTCTTTCCATTATAAATGAGTATTACAACTTTTACAACGACTAATTTTCTTAGCTGAATAAAATTTTCAATATATCGTAGATAGATTTTATTACCATGAAATTAAGTTTGAATGCACAGCTTTTTCATACTGTATATTCCTAAGCCGGTCACTTCAGGTGCGTTCCAATTTATAAGTTCTTTAGATTTTCCTCATATATTTTTCAATTTGTTCTCACAGATTCATCACAAATTCCGCGTATATTAATAAACAAATAAAGCGAAAGCTTTTTTACATAGATTATAAATATACTTTTTCTTTTTCATACTTGCCGGGCCAAAAGGTCCGGCCCTCCTTCTTTTTAGGAGAATTTTCGGAAGTTGCTTACGTCGGAGAATTCGAATTTGATTATAAATTTAACATAAAAAATCCCGGTCTTTAGAAAAGAACTGTCTTGATACTTCTTTTCTGACCGAGATTTTTATAATTCAGGTTCACTCTTCTTTTAACGAAAAAACACTGAGCCACAATAAAGTGTATCCCAGTGTTTTTTCTTATAACTCATCAAGCCCATAATCTTCAAATTAGAGAGTTTCTTTATCCAATTTTAAAGCTGATCCGGTTTCTCAACTGTATAAACACTCTGATCCTGGATTACCGTTGCTCCGGACATATCTGCTGTGTCGCTGTAGGAACCAGTTGTAATGGTGTACTCGCTGTCGCCCTGTACATACACAGTTCCGTCTGTACCCTGAATTGTTACAGTTTTTCCATTACTATCTACAATTGTTCCCTCATTTTCCAGAGATGAGACAGTACTGTCGCCAGTTACAGTCCAGGTGGAATCTGCGCTTACATAAACGTTGCAGTATCCCTCTCCGCCTTCGCCTGCATAGCTCTCATCATCTACAACTGCACCTGTCAGGCTGCTGCCTTCTGTGAGATAAAAGTCAAGATCACTGATAGAATCCCAGATCACATCTCCCTGCATATCCTGACTGATTCCTGTAAAGTGACAGTCAGCTCCGTTAACCCCAGACTGTCCCCAGCCTCTCTGGTTGGTGTTACCTGTGCACTGCAGGAAAAATTCATTGTCATCGTTATAGTTAATATCCACGTTATTTAAAGTAATCGTACTCTCTGTATTGGTTGTATAAAACACACCGCCGTTCTCAGAAGTCAGGCTGCCGCCATCCATCTGGAAGGTACTGTTACCAACCTCAGAATCACCAGACATGCTCTGGTAAAGGATTACAGTCCAGGTATTATCATTCTGATCCAGATCACTCATGTTTCCTGTCAAGTCACAATCATAAAGGTGAATAGAATTCAGACCTTCAATACAAATAGCCTCAGAACCATTTGCTGTCAGAGTTGCATTGCTTACCGCAATATCAGCGGTACTGTAAATAGCCGGGGAACCAACGCCGTTGGAAACATAATTTCCACCATCGATCACCATTGTTCCGCCGCCTCTGTCACTTCGGATTGCAGCAGAAGACTCACCGTTTGTCTCTACATCCAAGTCCCATCCGTAAAGAGTCCCACCGCCAGCTACATGAACACCACCAGAAGTATCCTGAGTCGTTTTCACAGTTGTACCAGAAGCATATACTGTTCCATCACCATATGCAAAAAGCCCTGCACCACCTGCTGCATCTGTAATCACGCTGCCATCTTTCACATAAGCAGTACCATCTGTTGCCAGAACAGCAGCTCCTACACCATAAAAGCTGGAATTGTCTCCGCCCTTGCTGTCCTCGGAAGTTCTAGTAATAGTATCATTATCAAGAGTAACACTTGCACCTGAAGAAATCAATGCTGCATTCTCGTCAGTTCCTGTTGACTCAATTGTCTCATTTGATACAGTTGTATCTTCTATATACTCATTTACCGCAGTATAACTGTCCACACCTTGAGACTGTCCACCAGGGCCTCCCTGTCCTGGAGCGCCTTGTCCATCACCGCCAGGCTGACCCTGACCATCCATTTCCATGGACATTACAGTAATGGAAGCAGCATTTTCATCCTCATCTAAAGTAATAGAAACGATATCGCCCTCCTGAATGTCAGAAAGTGAAATCTCCTCAGCCTCTGCGGACTGTCCGTTACCGTCTGGTTTTTCCGGCTCTTCTCCATCCTGGCTATCTGTATTCTCACTTTCCTGGTTATCGTCAGCTGCGTCCTGACTGTCACTTGCTCCATCAGAAGAATCAGAACTCTGTCCATCACCTTCCGGCTTCTCTGGCGCACCGCCATTCTGTCCATCTCCACCAGGCTGCATACCGCCTGCCTGCTTTGTGATCACTGTATCCGCAGTAATTGTAATCGTCTGCTCCTCGCCAGTCAGATCCAACATAGAAGGAGCCTCACCACCCTGGCCATTTCCATCCGGTGCTCCGCCATTCTGTCCATCTCCACCAGGCTGCCCCATCTCTTTCATAGTCCCAACCGCAATGGTAATCTCCGAATCAGAAACCGACTTAACCTCACCAAGTACCACATTCTCCTGACTCTCATCACCATTCTCATCCGAAGCATCCGCCTCACCACTTTCATCATTCGCCGCATCCGCAGCCGTCTCCGTCTTACTATCCTCCGCATAAACCATAGCCGGAACAGAAGTTGTTGCTACCATAATTCCCATTAAAACTGCTAAATATCTACGTTTCATACCCATTCATTTCCTTTCTGTATTCATTCAACCCTTCCGAAGTCCTCATTCTCTCCATCCGGATCATTTTGTTTTGTGTTCCTTATGGCTAATAATATACAGACCAAGTGTGTGCAATTAATGGGAAAACTGTGTTCATTCCATGGTCAACCTGGTAAGAAACTGTGAACTCCACCAAAAGAATATGCCGCAACAACCAAATTCAGTCGAAATATACTCCACTCAAAGAATACACATAACAGAAATGATTTTTGACAGAACTCAAGAAGAAAGCTGACTAAAAATATACAAAAGAATAGAATATAGTAAACACGAAAATCTCCCCAAAAGGAATCAGCCAACGTTTCCTACCAGTACACAACGCTAAGCAAACGTAATTACCATCCGCCTCTCTTCCCAGGCGCTGCGTCACTTCCTCCCCTCCTTCAACTACTCCCACCTGCAGCCGCCGTCCTGTTTTCCCCTTCGCCAGTACACAGTGAGAGGAAGGTGGTGTCGGCTGGGGGCTTTGCCAAAATGGGCGTTTGACGAGTATAGCGTCCCTAAGAATTGCACTGTCTGAGCCCTGCAAGGGCGAGTTTGCAATTCTTAGGGACAATAGGCGACGCAGTCAAACGCCCATTTTGGCATCGCTCCTAGCCGACACCACCTTCCTCTCACGTACCTTAATGACAGAAAAAAACAGGGCGCCATCACGCACCCTGCTTCATTCTCTTAATAACCTTAAGTCTGGTAAATTCCTCTCTCTCCTTCTCCTCCAAAGCATTGGAAATATCCTTGGTCAGAGCCTCGAACTTCGGAATCGTAATATTCTTCAGCGCATTCGCCCTCTTCTGAGTCTTCTTAATATTACTAGCCAGTCGAATCGCTGAATTCTCAATCATAGACAGCTTAATGGAAAGCTCCTTCACCCTCTCAAAAGCCGCCTTCGCCTCATCCAGAGACATCTTCGTACTATAATAAGCATATGTCGGCACATTTCCCGACTTATCATACTCTACCAGCGGAATCTCCGTACCCATAACACTACGTGTCTTAATACGGATAGAATTCTCCACCGGCACCGTATGGGAAATCTGATCCACAAACGCGATACCCATCTCCATATTCGCTTTCTGCAAAGCCTCATACGCAGTCCGGAACGTCTCGTCAATCTGTCCCTGGATATCCTTCGCCTGATCAACCAGATTCATCATCTCACGAATCAGAATATTACGCTTCTTATCCATCAGTTCGTAACCCTGACGGGAAAGAGCAAGTGAATTCTTAGCCAGAATTAAATTACCCTTGGTAGGAAAGGTATTCGGATCCATTCAAGTCACCTCACTCTTTATTTGGTAGTCTCGTGATAATACTGATCCAGAATCTTAGTATCAATACGGTCAAGCTCATCCTTCGGAAGCATACCAAGAAGCTCCCAGCCCTTATTCAGAGTATCGATAATACTTCTGTTCTCTGTATCTGTCTGACCGACAAACTCAGCCTCAAACGCCTTACCAAACTGCAGATACTTCTTATCCAGAGGAGAAAGCTCGTCCTCACCGATAACAGAAGCAAGGGCTCTCGCATCTCCAACCTTTGCATAACAGGAAAACAGCTGGTTGGCAACATCCTGATGGTCTGCTCTTGTGAAGCCCTCACCAATACCATCCTTCATCAGACGGGAAAGAGACGGCAGAACATTGATTGGCGGGTAAATACCCTGTCCATGAAGCTGTCTGTCCAGAACAATCTGACCCTCAGTAATATAACCGGTAAGGTCAGGGATCGGATGGGTAATATCATCATTAGGCATGGTCAGAATCGGGATCTGTGTAACAGAACCTGTACCACCGGAAACAATACCTGCACGCTCATATAAAGTAGCAAGCTCACTGTAAAGATATCCAGGATAACCTTTACGGGAAGGAATCTCTCCCTTGGAGGAAGAAACCTCACGCATTGCCTCACAGAAAGAAGTAATATCTGTAAGGATAACCAGAATATGCATACCTTTTTCAAAAGCAAGATACTCTGCTGCAGTCAGGGCAATCTTCGGAGTCAGAAGACGCTCAACAGTCGGATCATTTGCCAGGTTCAGGAACATAACAACATGATCGGAAGCACCGCTCTCCTCAAAGGTTCTGCGGAAAAACTCTGCAACATCATACTTAACACCCATTGCAGCAAACACAATGGCGAAATTTTCATCGGAATCAGCACCCAGAGATGCCTGACGCACGATCTGTGCCGCCAGCTTATCATGTGGAAGACCGTTTCCGGAGAAAATCGGAAGCTTCTGTCCACGAATCAGGGTGGTCAGACCATCAATTGCAGAAATACCGGTATTGATGTAGTTACGCGGATACTCACGGGTAACCGGGTTCAGCGGCAGACCATTGATGTTCAGGCTTACCTCCGGTGTGATCTCGCCCAGCCCATCGATTGGCTGTCCAATACCGTTAAAGGTACGTCCCAGGATTTCCGGGGAGAGCCCGATTTCCATAGGATGACCGCTAAGACGTGTATGAGTGTTTCCAAGGGACATATTATCTGTACCCTCGAAAACCTGAATTACTGCTTTATCTTCGTATATTTCAATAATACGGCCAAGCTTTTCGGTACCGTCATCCATACGGAAGGAGACGATTTCCTCGTAGGAAGCGTTTTTAACGCCTTCCAGAACTACAAGAGGGCCGTTTATTTCACTAAGGCCTAAATATTCGATTGCCATAAAAAACTTACCTCCCTATCAGCCGTTTCTCTCTAATACGTTATCATAGAATCTGTCGATGTCAGCCTTATACTGGTCAAACATCTCAGGTTTGTTATTCGGAACATCATATTTGATAGCAATAACACGCTCAAAAATATTGTCCTCCTTCAGTACGGAAACCGGCATTCCCTGATTAACAAGGGAACGGCACTTCTCGTACAGATAAAGGATGATCTCCATCATATTGAACTGCTTGCTCATCGGTACACAGGTATCCTCTGCATGGAACGCATTCTGCTGAAGGAATCCAAGACGGATAACCCTTGCAATCTCCAGAGTCAGCTTCTGGTCATCCGGAAGAACATCACTACCGATCAGCTTAACGATTTCCATCAGGGAACTCTCCTGGTTCAGAATCGCCATCAGCTGATTACGGTCGCTTACAAATTTAGCAGAAACATTATCTCTGTACCATGGGGTTAAATCCTCCAGGTACTCACTATAACTTGTAAGCCAGTGGATAGCCGGGAAATGACGGGCATAAGCCAGAGATTTATCCAGTCCCCAGAAACAGCGGACGAAACGCTTTGTATTCTGTGTAACAGGCTCGGAGAAGTCACCTCCCTGTGGGGAAACTGCACCGATGATGGAAACAGAACCCTCTGTTCCATTTAAGTTCTGCATCATACCCGCTCTCTCATAGAAAGCGGAAAGCTTGGAAGCCAGATAAGCCGGGAAGCCTTCCTCTGCAGGCATTTCCTCCAGACGTCCGGATAACTCACGAAGAGCCTCAGCCCAACGGGAAGTGGAGTCTGCCATGATGGCAACGTCATAACCCATGTCACGATAATACTCAGCCAGTGTAACACCTGTATAAATAGAAGCCTCACGGGCTGCAACAGGCATGTTTGATGTATTGGCGATCAGAGTGGTACGGTCCATCATCAGGTTTCCGGATTTCGGGTCGATCAGTTTACTGAAATCCTCCAGAACCTGTGTCATCTCATTTCCACGCTCACCACATCCAATATAGATAATGATATCAGCGTCAGACCACTTTGCGATCTGGTGCTGTGTCATAGTTTTTCCAGTACCGAAACCGCCAGGAATCGCTGCTGTACCACCCTTTGCAATTGGGAAAAGGGTATCCAGGATACGCTGTCCGGTTACAAGCGGCACGCTTGCAGGGAAACGCTTGTAGGTAGGTCTTGGCACACGGATCGGCCATTTCTGCGCAAGTGCGATATCGCGCTCACTGCCATCAGAAAGACGAACCGTTACAATCGGGTCAAGGATAGTATATGCTCCGTCCGGAACTGCCTTGATAACCTCAGCCTCTCCAATTGTTGGCGGAACCATGGATTTATGAAGAATGGAAGCTGTTTCCTGAGTCTCGGCAATGATAGTACCTGCGCTTACCATATCTCCAACTTTAACAGTTACATGAACATCCCATTTCTTAGCAGTATCAAGGGAATCAACACTTACACCACGGGAAATATATTTTCCGGAGGATTTTGCGATCTCCTCCAGAGGACGCTGGATACCGTCGAAAATGTTATGAATGATTCCAGGTCCCAGAAGAACGGAAATAGCATCGCCTGTTCCCATTACTGTATCACCTGGCTTCAGTCCTGTTGTCTCCTCGAAAACCTGTACGGTAGTCATACCCTTTTTCAGACCAATGACCTCACCGACCAGCTTCTCAGGTCCAACATAAACCATCTCGGAAATCTTAAATCCCGGGTCGCCTTTCAGATAAATAACAGGACCGTTAACGCCGTAGATAATACCTGTTTTATTCATGGCTCAGCCCTCCGTCAAATTTGAATTCTTTTTTCAGCTTCTCATAAGCACTCAGGAAAGAGTTGTCGATCAGGATGTTTTTAGCCGGGATTGTGGCTTTGATACCACCCATAAACGGTTCATCGGAAATCTCAACTGTGAATCCGGTCTTTGCTACAATAGAGCGCTGTAATGCTGTATCTTCAGCGGAAAGATAGATAAAAATCTCATCATTTCCTGCAAATTCTCTTGCCTTCTGGATTCTGCTGCACAGATAATCCTGATACGCAGGACTCTCCATGAAATTCTCCAGATGATTCTTAACCTCTACAAAAAGCTCGTTTTTAAGCTCTGTCTGTTTGGCTGTCCAGTCACGTCTTAAAGTCAGCTGCTCAGCAGAAAGTGCCTTGTTTACCTCTCGGGTAGCATTTTCTGTCTCTGCCTTGATCTGTGCCTCGGCATCCATTTTTCTTGATTCTTTATGCTTTTCAAGCATTTCTTCCAGACTCTTCTTATGTGCTTCCAGTGTATTCTCAGCCTCTGTCTGGGCTTCCGCAACGGAAGTGTCATAGAAATGCTGCAGTTTTTCTTCAATTGTCATGCTTGGTCTTCTCCTGCCTATAACTTTAAGCCAATGGCTTCGTTAACATATCCGGTAATAAAATCAGGTTTGCGGCCTGTACCATGCCTGTCAGGGATTTCGATGATCAAAGGCGTTTTATGGTTCAGCTTTACATCGTCCACGATCTGGGGAAACTCCCGGCCGAATTTTTCGGTCAGGAGAAGGATCCCGATTTCTTTGTTGGCGATTGCTTTTTCCAGAGCGTCCTTCAGTTCGTCACGCTCATGGACTACCACGCCTTCCACACCTGCCAGTCTCATCCCTGTGCAGGTATCGATGTTGTCACTGATCAAAAACATTTTCATAATTATAATTTACCGATGATCATGAAGGAAATGATCAGACCGTAAAGAGCAACACCTTCGGCAAGACCTACGAAGATAAGGGATTTACCAAGAATGCTCTGATCCTCGCTGATTGCACCAAGAGCTGCACTTGCCGCACTGGCTACGGCAATACCACCACCAATACAGGAAAGACCTGTAACAAGAGCTGCTGCAATATATCCAAGACCTGTTGCAATACCTGCATCAGCGCCTGTTGCAGCCTGTACAGAAGAGCTTCCTGCAAACATAACCATTGCTGCTACTAACATGGTACCAAAGAAGAAAAATGCGTTTGTTGCGATTGTTGTTTTGTAACGTCCACGGCTCTTCTCGCCGATGAAATAATAACCAAATGGAACGATAATGCTTAATACAAGCGCTACTGCTAAAATAATCTGTGTCATAACTGTCATGATAATTGACCTCCTCGTGTTTTAACATTTGTAATGTCACTGCATTTCACAGAGACATTTGATAAATATTTCACTACCAGCGGCAGTTTACTTTGCCTCCGCGTCAGAACGGAACGGCTCGAATTTTCTTCCGCTTCCTTTGTAGAAACGGCTAAACATCTCGTAATACTCAAGTCTCAGTACCTGGATACCAACGATCAGACCCTCAAGACCGCATACGAAAATATTTCCGAGAACAATCACTACCCAGTTCGGGCTTCCGTTCTCAGCACCGGCCAGCATCAGTACAACCTGCATCATAGCTGCATGGCTGACTGCATAAGCTCCGATACGCACGAAAGAAAGTGTGTTGGAGAAATAGCTCAAAAGGACTTCGAACATCTCGAAAAATCCCTGAACAATAAACATTCCCACACCGCCTTCAAAAGCTGCCGGCTTCTTTTCCACAAGGTTTGTAAGAGGCTCTTTTAAGAACATTACAAGCAGCGGAAGGATAAACATAATGCAAAGAACAATACCGCCAGGAAGCTTATGGCCTGTCATGAACAATGCAATTACAATCACTGCGGATCCATAGAATACAAGGCCTGCAACAGAGTTGGTATCAAACCATACTTTCTCTGTATCCTTTGCTTTCAGGGAATTCATAATATTAAAAATCATGCACAGAAGAATGATTCCCATACCAAAGCCAATAGCGATAATAAATACGGTATTCAGTTTTCCGATAAAAGGCACATTCATCATGGCATCCATAGGCCTTAACCATACAGGCTCTATAATATCTTCAAATCCGAAGACGCTGCCGAACATGAAGCCAAAGAATGTGGAAAAGATACCTGCACAGCTGATGATTCCGGCAAGATCAATATGCTTGAATCTGTAAAGAAGATATCCGCCGATCAATAAAACCAGACCCTGTCCTGCATCTCCGAACATTGCGCCGAAAATAAAGGAATAAGTAATGGCGATAAACCAGGTTGGATCCATCTCTCCATAAGCCGGAAGGCCATACATTTTGGTGTACATTTCGAATGGCTTGAAAAGCTTGGGATTCTTCAGCTTGGTAGGCGGTGTCTTATGGGCATCCTCCTGCTCATTCTCATCAATCAGACAGAAAATACGGGAATCTCCGGAAATATCATTCTGGAAAGCCTTAGCATCCTCCTCTGTCATCCAGCCACAAAGGATATAAAATGGTTCTTTCGGCTTATAATCGGCTGCTGCCTCTCCCTTATTGTCCCCATGTGTGCATGCTGCCAGTTTACGGATATCAAAGTTCCGTGAAAACTGGGAAAGTGTATGTTTGCAGGAAACAATGTCGGATGCATTTTTTCTGAAGAAAGCTTTTCTTGCCGCTTTGTTTGCATCAAGATCTGCAATTGTTTTCTTGTACTGCGCTTCAAGTGCTGTGTATGCAGCTTTGGCAGTTCCATCATACTGATCCGGTACAAAGATTTTTTCAAAGTGCATAGCAGAATATACGGCATGAATTCGCTGTGCTTCATGAACGGGAACAAAATAAATTCCCCAGATATAACGGTCATCTTCATCACATTTAATGAAAATCGTATCCAGATTATCATAAATGTATGTTTTAAATTTATCGAAATAATCTTTCTCGATCCGTCCAAAGCGATAATGAATATAACGCATTTTCAGGATTGACTGCACATCAAAGTCTACATTTCGGAAAGGATAGATGATACGAAGTGATTCTGCCAGAGAATCACGTTTCTCTTCCAGTTCCTGACGGGTCTTGTTAAGGACATCCGCTTCATCTTTGATCTGCTGTACGAAAGAGAGAGCTTTTTCGATTGGCAGCTTCTTCGCAGAAGCCTGCTCCGGGTTCTCAACCTCTTCATAGAAGCTTCCGACTGTGCTTAAAGCTTCTTTATAAGGATTGATTTCAAGATAAGGGGAAAGATTCTTCACATCTGTGAGCTCAGTAAGAGCATTCTCCAGATGAATCTCATACCGGCTGAGGTAATTATTTACAACTCGGTCGATATCCTCTCTTGGCCCGGTAATGCTGACAAATTTCATTTTCTCAATCACATTGCTACCTCCGGGTTACTAATTGTTGTGAACATAATGCATTGCCTCGTCCGGATCAACCTGGTAACGAACACACTCCAGTGCGATGGTCAGACGGTTTACCTCATGCTCTTTGTGATAAAGATAAGAATACAAAACAGCTACTGAATAAGGATCCTTGCGAGCCTCTTTCTCAAGCACGGTACGGAGCAGACTATTATAAAGCTCCTCCATGGAGATCAGGTTCAGCTGCTGATATTTCCTGCCGTACCAGGTACGGGAAAAGATCTGCTCACCTTCTTCTTTGCTGGTAGCTTCCACCAGAGCTGTGATTTCTTCTTTCTTTAGTTTATAATTCACGGGAATCAGCTGTGCGTAGATGGCTGCCGGCTCCATTTTGTAATAACGCTTGGATCTCAGGATAAACTGCAGATTCAGCATATCAAACTTCTCACCATAAGCCTTGGTGATCTCGTCCAGATCGTTTCCCTTGAATAACTTTTTGCGGACACTCCAGATCTGATTAAAATAATAAAGATCAAGAGCCATTCCGTAGTCAAATAAAAGTCCATTGCCGTTCTCATATACGCTCTGAAGCGGAGCATAGAATTCATTGCCCTTCAGGGCTGTCATGAACTCATCCATATTTCCGGCACCTGCCACTCTGTCAATGTCCAGCTTGGAATGGTGCAGGAAAAAGTCGCGGTAAGGACTCATATCCACAGGATCGGTGCTTCTGTGATCAAAGAGATTCGTCATGATCTCTTTCAGAACACGGATTTCGTAGCGCTTGGAATAAAGTGCCAGGAACTTGCGCTGCTCCTTGTTTGCAAAATTGTAAATGCGGGAGAAATTTCCGAAAATGGATTTCTTCAGAAGCTTCTCGATCTCACCTCGGTGAAGATTATTCTCATCAAGATCTGACCATGCTTTCGCATATTCCGGCGTTTTCTTCAAATATGCGGCTACCTGTGGAACGTCCGAAAAGCGGACGATTTCCTGAAGCTGTTCATCTGTCACCAGATGACTGCTCATAGCGCGTATTTTCGTGGAAATTCCGCTGTAGGAAAGAACGCTTCCCATTACATCACTTCCTCCTGAATGATCTTTTCAAAAATTTCTCTGGAAAGGCGTTCGTGATTCTTCGCATAGTAAGCGTCCAGCTGACTTAAGGCAGCCTGAGTGTCTTCCCGCAGGGATGACAGGCGCTTATCCTTCTCACCCTCAAGATTCCGGCGAATTTCCTTAATCTGCTCTTCTGTCTGTTTCTCCAGCTGGGTGTCGAATTCCTTGGACTGCCTTTCCATCTCAGCTGAAAGAGCTTTCTTCTTCTGCAGTGCATCCTTCATAATGGTCTCTGCAGTTGTCTCTATCTCGGATAACTTACCGATTATCTGTTCCATTTTTCCCCTCCTTTTTCAAGTTTTAAGTATCTTACACCCATTTTGATGAAAATACCAGTCAAACTTTGCCTAAAATTTTCACAAAAATTCAATACAATTCCAGATGTTTTGACTAAAAATTAACGATCTTATCAATTCCTGTCATATCGAAATTTTATACTAGGTACACGTATTAATTATAAATAGGAAGAAAATGCATATTTATACAGAGTTCTCCCACATTTTTCCGTTTACTTTTCTTATTGACGCATTTCATATTCAGTCAAAATTAGTCAGTTTTTTCAATTAAAAGAACTTTGCGTTTTCCCCCTGACATAGAATGTGTTTGAAAAATCACGATATCAATATTATTGCGGAAAAGCAGGAAATCATGTATAGTAGTTTTGTTAAGAATGAATACAATTTCAGCTGATTCTGACAAGCATTTTTTACCACCCGGTAAACTTTTGCAAAGAGCCGGAATCAGTTTCATACAGCTATAAATATAATTACAGGAGGAACCTATGCGACTTAGAAATATACCAGGCGCCAAAGACGCAATTGCAGAAAGTATCTACGTGATCCAGAATCCCCAGGAGAATAAGGGAAACTGGGACAAGATTTTCCCACAGCATCAGCCTGTCCATCTGGAGGTTGGCATGGGAAAAGGCCGCTTTCTTATGGATATGGCGAAGCTCCATCCGGAGATCAACTATATCGGAATCGAAATGTATGACAGCGTACTCCTTCGTGCCATTCAGAAGAAAGAAGCCCTTGCAGAAGAAGGACAGGAGCTTTCTAATTTAAAATTCATGCGCATGGATGCAAGACTTCTTCCCGAAGTTTTTGAAAAAGGCGAAGTTTCCAGAATCTATCTGAATTTCTCTGATCCCTGGCCTAAGGCCCGCCACGCTTCCCGCCGCCTTACCTCTCGGGAATTTCTTGCACGCTACGCCAAAATTCTGAAAGAAGACGGAACCATCGAGTTCAAAACTGATAACCGTGGTCTGTTCAACTTTTCCCTGGAAGAAGTCCCGGAAGCAGGATGGAAACTGGAAGCTCACACCTTTGACCTCCACCATAACGAAGAAATGATGATTGGAAATGTAATGACCGAATATGAGGAAAAATTTTCCTCTATGGGAAATCCGATCTGTAAGATGATCATTCGTCGTTAAATGTTTCACCTTGCTGTATTTCTTTTCATATTATAAGGAAGAAATATCTGGCAGGAGTTTTTTATATGAAGCGAACCAGATCTTTGCAAAAATTTGCTGCTCAATTTGGCTATGAACATAAAAACAGAAGCAATCCCTTCTCCGGCATAAAGAAGCATGCCAACGAACTATCCAAACTGCTGGACAGCATGTTTCCCAAGGACAAAAACGACAAAGAAAAATCATAAAAAGGAAGCCAAACAAATGAAAAATTCTCCGACAGAAGTGAAAAAGAAAGAAACGGAAGAGCGCAAACGTCAGGAAGAGCTGGAAAAACAAAAGCGTAACGAAACGTACCAGCTTCTTGGCGGTTCCCAGAATGACAGTGACGCAGACGACGATTCCTCATTAGACGGAAATATCCAACAGCTGGAAAATTACAGCTATTTTGACGGCGACAAAATTCTTGAATCCTTAAAGCTTTCCCCCAAAGACCGAAAAAACGGGGAAGCCATCTATCGCCAGCAGAAAATGAATGTCACAGATATTTCCTGCGGCTACGACAGGATGAACGGTCAGCGCCTTGGCCAGATTGAAGCAACCTTCCAGACTGGCAGAGATATCTTCGGCGTCACCCTTCTTTTCTCTCACGAGGAAGTTACTTATGCAAGATGCGGATGCCCGGAATGCCACAGAAAATACTGGGGCTGGTATTCTGATAATTCCAGGTGCCAGTATACAGCTGCACTTGCCTTCTATATTCGTGATTATGTAAACCACAGCAATTTTTCGGATGCCACTGACATGAACGGAGACTATCTGCTGAACTCCTATCGCAGAGGACAGCTCAAAAATGACCAGAAAGAAACACCGGCCCATGTTTCCGCAGGTGTTTCCCTGGTTCCAAGACTGACACAGAATGACAATAAGCTTTCCGTTTCTTTTAAGGTAGGAACTTCCAAAATGTTCGTGGTAAAAAAACTGGATGACTTCTGCCGTCAGGTTCGCAACGGTGAGACCGTTCAGTATGGAACCAGCACCCAGATCAGCCACAAAACGCAGGATTTCACAGAGGAGAGCCGCAAATGGATCCGCTATATTGACCGGATCGTCCGCGAGGAAGAGCAGTTTGTAGACAAAATCCAGAATTCCGGCATCTATTTGCCAAAAAAATTTAATGTTGGCAATTCTCTGGATCTTTTTGGCTGGCGTCTGGACAGTTTTTATGACAATATTTGCAATGATAAAATAGATTTTGAAGATAAAACTCCGGATGCTGCCCGTAAAAAAGCCCAGCTTCACTGCAAAACAGGGAATCCACGGATTTCCATACGGATTCTGGATGCCTCTAAGGACAAAAAGCAATTTGACGGTGTCACAGTGAAGGGATACATCCCAGAGCTTTTTCAGGGTATGGACTCTTCATACTTTATCCAGGATGACAGCTTCTGTAAAACCGAACCGGCCTTTATGGAGAAGGTCCGTCCATTGACAGCGCTTTCCAGAAATGGAGAATTCCACTTCCAGATGGGGCGTAATACACTGTCCAATTTTTATCACAATGTGCTGCCCCAGCTTCAGGAAGTGGCGGATATTACGGAGGAAAATCCGGAGAAATTCAGACAGTACCTCACGCCTGAAGCACACTTCGTATTTTATCTGGACATGGAAAACGATAACGTTATCTGCAAGGTAAGCGCCTTTTATGGAAAAAGAGAATTCTCTGTAGGAAAGCTTTTACTTCATGAGGATATCTCCCCGGACCAGCAGTTCCGTGACTTTCCTCTGGAAAACAGTGTGCTGGATCAGACCATGGAATGGCTGCCTTACTATGATCCCGACTTTGACGTACTTCACTGCAACCATGACGAAGAACTTAGCTATCAGATCATGGAGTCGGGAACTGCCGCCCTCATGGAGCTTGGCGAAGTACGCTGCACCAACCGTTTCCGCAGCAGACACACCTTAAAGACTGTAAAGGTTTCCGTTGGTGTGTCCGTATCCGGCGGACTCCTGGATCTGAATATTTCCACGGATGATATTTCCAGCCAGGAGCTTCTGGATATCCTGAAAAGCTATCAGCTGAAGAAAAAATATTACAAGCTGAAAAGCGGCGAATTTGTCAATCTTCAGGAGCAGAACCTGGAAATGCTGGCAGAACTGATGAAAACCCTTCATCTCACCCCAAAGGAATTTGTCAAAGGAAAAATGCACATTCCGGCATACCGCACCTTATATCTGGATCAGATGCTGGAGAGCAACGAAAACATATATGCCAACCGCGACCGTCATTTCCGTGAAATCGTAAAAGGCTTCAAAACCATTAACGATGCCGATTTTGAAGAGCCGGAAAGCCTTTCCAGAATCATGCGAAAATACCAGAAGAACGGTTATAAATGGCTGCGTACCCTGGAAGCATGGAAATTTGGCGGAATTCTCGCCGATGATATGGGCCTTGGAAAAACCTTACAGGTAATCGCAGTTCTTCTTGCAGCGAAACTTGAAGGAAAAACCGGCACATCCCTGGTAGTAGCCCCCGCTGCCCTTGTTTTTAACTGGGGTGAAGAGCTTGCCCGATTTGCCCCACAGCTGAAGGTATCACTGATCGCAGGAAGTCAGTCCGAACGTCAGGCGAAGCTTCAGACGTACTCAGATTTCGATGTTCTGGTCACCTCTTACGATCTTTTAAAAAGAGATATTGACCAATATGAGGAAAAAGAATTTTTATACCAGATCATTGATGAGGCACAGTATATCAAGAATCACACAACAGCAGCAGCCAAATCTGTAAAGGTGATCCACAGCCAGACCCGCTACGCACTTACTGGAACACCAATTGAGAACCGCCTCAGTGAGCTTTGGAGCATTTTCGATTATTTAATGCCTGGATTCCTTTATGGTTACGATACCTTCAAAAAGGAATTTGAAACTCCGATTGTAAAGAACGACGATGAGTCTGCCATGACCCGCCTGCAGAAAATGGTGTCCCCATTTATCCTTCGCCGTCTGAAAGAGGATGTGTTGAAGGATCTTCCTGAAAAACTGGAAGAAGTCCGTTACGTGAAATTTGAGGATGCACAGCAGAAGCTGTATGATGCCCAGGTTGTACATATGAAGGAAAAAATTGCCCAGCAGGACGAGGGCGAATTTAATAAGAGCAAATTGTGGATTCTGGCTGAATTGACGAAGCTGCGACAGATCTGCTGCTCTCCTTCTCTTTGCTTTGAAAATTACCGCGGTGAATCTGCCAAGGCTGAGAGCTGTATGCAGCTGATCCAGAGTGCTATTGATGGTGGGCACCGTATGCTTTTATTTTCCCAGTTTACTTCCATGCTGGCTCTTCTTCAGGCAGCACTGGAAAAAGAGGGGATTCCTTATTACATCATCACTGGGGAAACCTCCAAGCAGAAACGACAGGAGCTTGTGAAACAGTTCAATTCTGATACCACTCCTGTATTTCTCATTTCCCTGAAAGCAGGCGGCGTTGGACTGAATCTGACAGGTGCAGATGTGGTTATCCACTATGACCCCTGGTGGAATCAGGCTGTCCAGAATCAGGCCACAGACCGTGCCCACCGTATCGGACAGACAAAGAAAGTTACCGTGTACAAGCTCATCGCCCGCAATACCATTGAAGAAAAGATCCAGAAGCTCCAGGAAGCAAAGCAGGATCTGGCAGAGCAGATCATCAGCGGTGATATGGGACAGCTGAGTGGTATGAGCAGGGAGGATATTCTGGAATTGTTGTAGGAAATAAGGTACTATTGCTATTTAGTGTGTTGAAAGTTGTTCAAGGCGGACGCATTCGGACAATGGTGATTGCTCACTCGCCGGCGCAACGCTCCAGCGAACTAACTGCTAACTGCGACTAAA